>WNEY01001734.1_pt1 | contig 15630 bp, 13 predicted proteins | sample 5400531 | NCBI WGS metagenome assembly WNEY01 (sample SAMN13153338, study PRJNA577476) | soil metagenome | isolation source: 200 cm saprolite under Douglas fir tree site 1 | place: USA:California | collected 2015-04-18
AGGCGGTCGCCCTCGTTGCGAATGTGGCTGGCGTACAGACCGCCTCGCTCCCGGACAACGGCGCACAGCGCCGCGAGCTCGTCGGTCGTGCCGTACGCGCTCGGCGGGTAGATCAGTCCGGACGCGAGTCCGATCGCGCCCTCGTCCATCGCACGCGCGAGCAGCGCGCGCATCGTCGCGAGCTCCTCGCGGCTGGGAGCGCGGGCAGCGCCGCCCATCACACCCTTCCGCAGCGTGCCGTGGCCGACGAACGAGCAGAGGTTGATCGCCGGCCGGGCGTCGTCGCAGGCAGCGGCGTACTCCGCGAAGGTCGACCACGTCCGCCGCGTATCGAGCACCGCGAGCGATCGATCGAGCTCCTCCGCCGCGAGGCCGCTCACCGGTGCGGACGAGGCGCCGCAGTTCCCGCACACGACGAGCGTCACGCCCATGTGCAGGGCGCTCTCGAACGCGTCGTTCACGAAAACGCTGTTGTCCGAGTGCGAGTGGATGTCGATGAAGCCGGGCGCGACGACGCGATCGCGCGCGTCGATCATTCGCGTCGCGCGCCGGCCCGCGATGTCGCCCACGTCGGTGATGCGGCCAGCGGTGATAGCCACGTCGGCGCGCACGCCCGAAGAACCGGTCCCGTCGATGACGAGGCCGCCGCGAATGAGGAGGTCGGTCACCCCCTGCGCTCTCGGCCGGCGCCACGCTCGCGCCGCCTTGCGACGACGAGCAGCTTCGGCGACGCGCCGCCGGCCGGCGATCCGTCGTAGTCCCCATGCAGTGCGTCGAGGTCGAAGCCCGCGGCTGAGAACAGCAGCTCGGCCTCGCGGCGATACAGATAGTGCAAGGTCGTGGCGCGCTGCCAGCGCGTCACGTGGCCGTCCGCGTCGACCTCCTCGAACCACCAGCGCAGATCGATCTGGTCGACGTCCGCACGCGAGCTCGAGAACTTGGTGACCTCGCGCCCACTCTCCGGATCGTGGCGCGTCCACTCTTCACGCACACCGCCGTCGCGGCCAACGATGTGTTCGGGATCCGGCTGGAAGCAGTCGACCGCGACGAGGCCGGTGGGCGCGAGATGCTCGCGCACTCGCGCGAGGCACGCCCACCGCTCGTCGGGCGTGAGCATGAGGAAGGTATTGAACGGGACTGCGATGAGCGGAAAGGCTTCGGAGAAGGAGAACGAGCGCATGTCGCCCTCGACCAGGCGCAGGGTCACGCCCTCGCGCCTCGCGTGCCGCTCGGCGCGGGCAAGCATCGCCGGCGAACGGTCGAGGCCGACGACGTCGTGCCCGTCCTGCGCCAGCGGTATCGCGACGCGGCCGGTGCCGCAGCCAAGCTCGAGGATCGGTCCACCCGTTCGGCGCGCGATCGCCCGGAACCAGTCGATCGCGGCCGATGGTCCGTGCGGTGCGTCGAGGTCGTACAGCGCGGCGAAACGCTCCGCCTGCTCCGCGCTGACCTCGCCGCCGAACCAATCAGTGGCGCCGGCCATCGAACGCCTCCTCGGCTGTCTCCATCGGTGAGGCGAGGTTAGCGCGAAGAGGCTGTTGGACGCGATGAGAGGATGACCTCCGCGACGATGAAGCCGAGGACGATGAAGCCACCGGTGATCACCGTGAGGCCATCCACGACGCGCAGGAGCAGGAGCAGCCCGACCACCGCCGTCACCTCGACGCCGCGTCGCAGCGCCGGAGCGGTCGCACGCCGCCGGCGACCTCCGGGCGCGGGAACGGAAAGGAGCAAAGCGGCGGAGAGCGCGCCGGAACACACCGCGACCGCGGCGATGACGGACCCGACCGCCAGCGGAACGTCGGGATCGACCGTGAGGATCGCGGCGCCGGCGACGACTGCGCTGAGGCCGACGAGGAGCGCCAGAGCGCGTCGGATCGCTAGTCCTCGTCTCCGCGGTTCTCGATCTGGATGCCCAGCGGCAGAACGACCTGTTCACCGCCCGCGGCGATGGGCACCTGAGCCAGACCTTCGATCGCGCCGGAGGCGCGTGCGAGCGCGCGCTCGGTCTCGTCGAACTTCTTCATCGCGTGGTCCAGGTGCGTTCCGAGCTGGTCGTGCAGTCCGACGAAGCGCTCGAACTCCCGACGCACCTGCGCGATGCTTTGCTGCAGCTCGCGCGTGCGCTCCTGCATCGCGAGCCCGCGGATCCCGAGGGCGACGACTTGCAGATACGCGAGAAGCGTGTTCGGCGACGCTGGGATCACGTGCCGCTCCTGGAAGTAGCTGCCGAGATCCGGCTCGTCGGCGCTGTCGCGGGTCATGACCTCGTAGTAGATCGCCTCAGAGGGCAGGTACATGAAAGCGAAATCGATCGTCCCATCCTGCGGTGACACGTACCGCGCCACCGCATCGATGTGCCGCCTCACCTGCTGCAGGAACGCCCGCCGGCGCCGAGCGCGATCGGCATCGTCAGTCGCGGCCGCGATCTGCGTGTACGACTCGTTCGGGAACTTGGCGTCGATCGGCACCAGGCGATTCGCGGAGCGGACCACCGCATCGACGCGCGATCCGTCGCGGTAGGTGAACTGGATCTCGTAGGCGCTCAGCGGCAGGCAGTCCTGCAGAAGCCGCTCGAGCATGAGCTCGCCGAAGCCACCGCGCGGCTTTGGGGCACGCAACAGATCCTGAAGCGAGCCGATGTCCTTCGCGAGCTCGCCGACGCGGATGCTCTGCTCGCTGAGCACGCCGAGCTGCCGCGAGAGATCGTGCAGCGATCGCTGCGTCGCGCCAGTCTGCGTCATGACCTGCTGCTCGGTGGCGCCGAGCGTCCGCTGCACTTCCGTCCGCAGCTCGCCCATCGCGACCACGTTGGACGCGCGCAGCTCCGCGATGCTCGCGGACAGCAGCTCGTACGCCGGCGCGGCCCTCGTGTCCGGCGCGGGTGCGCGGCGCGGCAGGACAAGGGCGAGCACGACGATCGAGACCGCGAGCGCACCGGCGGCGAGCACAACGCTGAGGTCCATTTGCGCCCTCCTCGGGCGGATTGTCGCACGTTTTCAGCTCTGCGCAAAACATTTGTTCTATCCTCAATGGCGCTCAATGCTACCAATTATAGTAGCACTTAGGCTCCCTCGCGATGGAAATCGGACTCCGCACGATGCTCGTGTACTCGGCCGGCTCGATCGGCGCGGGCGCGTTCTACGCGTTCAACAACTTCCTTCTACCGCTGGCTCTCAAGGCCGCCGGCGCCCCTGATCTCCTCACCGGCCTTCTCTCGAGCACACGTAGCATCGAAGGGGTCGTCATCCAGCCCACCGTCGGCGCGGCGTCCGACCGCATCTGGACCCGCCTCGGCCGCCGACGACCGTTCATCGCTGTCTGCATCCCGCTGTCCGCGGTGTTCTTTCTCGTCGCCTCGGCGGCGACCGAGTCGCTGATCCCGCTCGCCGTCTCCATCTTCCTGTTCTCGATCTTCTTCAACGCCGCGATCGACCCATATGCCGCCCTGCTCGCTGACATCACGCCGGTCCATCAGCGCGGTCTTCTCTCGGGCCTGTCGCAGGGGATCCAGCTCATCGGACAGGTGGGCTTCCTGGGCCTGATCGTCGTGGCCACCAAAGGCGAGGCCGCACCGCCGTGGACGTACTGGGGTGTTGCCGTGGCGATGGTCGCGACGTTCGCGGTGACCGTTGGTGGGATCCACGAGCGGCGCGAAGTGGCTGCCCGCGCCGAGCACGTCGCGCTCGGCACGTACCTCAGGGTCGCGCTCAGCCACGGGCAGGCGCTGCGGTTCCTCGGCACGCTCTTCGTCTTCTTCTTCGGCTTCAGCGCGATCCTTCCCTACCTGACGCTCTTTCTGACCACGGACATCCATCTCACGGACCAGCTCGCGCTCGCTCTTGCCGCGCTCGCGCTCCTCGTCACCGCCGTGACGGCGATCGCGTGGGGCAAAGTTGCCGATCGCTACGGCCAGAAGGGCGTGCTCGCGATCGGCTGGGCGACTCTCGTCGTGGCGGCATTCGGCGGGACGGTCATCCGCGAGCTGCCCGAGACCGTCGTCGTCGTCGTCCTCGCCGGGATCGGCAACGGCGCGCAGACCGCCGTCTCGTGGCCACTCCTGACGACGCTTATCGATCCGGACGAGTCCGGCATCTTCGCCGGGCTGAAGGCCGCCGCGGAATCGGTGGCGATACCACTTTCGGTCTTCGTGGCCGCGGAGCTCTTTCTGAACCCGCGCGCCCTGAACCTCGGCTACCGCGGGATCTTCTTCATGCTCGCGATAAACATGGTGCTCGCCCTGATCCTTCTCATCGCCTTCGTTCATCCACCGAAAGAGACGGCGGCAGTGGCGGCGTAGCGCGGCCCCGTCTGTGCGCACAGACGGGAACCGCCGTCGCGGCGGGTTGTATGGCGTCTAGGTGGCGTGGGCCGCGTCGCCAATCCGCATCACAACGGAGGTCAGGCATGCGCTCACTCACGATCCTCGTCGCGGTCCTCGCGCTCTCGCTCGGCATGTTCGCTTCACCCGTCCTGGCTGGAGGTTGGGCGGTCACGACGTTCGACAACCTTCCGGACCAGTTCGTCTTCGGTCACGAGTACACGCTCGGGTACACGATCCGGCAGCACGGCATCACGCCGATCAACGTGGACAAGACGGAGATCCTCGCCGTCGCGACGACCGGCCGAACGCTCTCATTCCCGGGAAAGTCGGACGGGGCCGTCGGCCACTACATCGCGAGCGTCTACTTCCCCGCCGGCGGGACGTACAGCTGGCAGGTCACGCAGGGACCGTTCGCCCCACAGGACCTCGCGACCATCACCGTGCTCGGGGCCGCAGGAAGTGCGACCACCGACAAGGACAAGACGGCCGCCGACAAGGCCGCGACCGACAAGGGCCTGCCCGCCGACAAGGCAGCCGCTGCCGATAAGGCTGCTGCCGCGGACAAGGCGGCCGCTGCCGACAAAGCCGCTGCAGCGGAAAAAGCGGCTCTCGCCGGCAAGGTCGTCGCACCTGCGTCGGCGCCCGCCGCGCAAACCGGCGATCCCGTGCGAACCGCATTGCCCTTCGCCGCCGCGGCCGCCGCGGCATTGTTCCTCTGGCGTCTCGTCACCATGTTCCGCGCCGCGCGTCGCACTCGAGCGACTGCCTGAACCGAATTGCTTAGGTCGATCGCGGAGCTCGCCGCCTACGGGACCTTCGCCGCGCTGTTGACGGCGGCGAGCCTGGCCCCGGCCACAGGAGCTCCGGCGAGCTCCGCGGCGACCAGCAATAGCTCACAGCCTTCACCCGTTTCAACGACTACGAGCACACGCGGCGCCCTGCTCTTCGCAACAAAGGGCTGCGTCGGTTGTCACACCCACGCGTCACTCCCGAACGCCCGCATGCAGGTCGGCCCCGACCTCACCCATCTCGCGGACCGAGCCGCAACACGCGTTGCCGGTCTCGATGCCCGAGCGTACGTGCGACAGTCCATTCGCGAGCCAGGCGCGTATCGCGTACCCGGGTACACCGCGGTGATGCCCGATCTGGGTCTCAGCGACGCGGACATCGACTCGCTGATCGCGTTCCTGCTCGCCGCGGTGGCTGATACCAAATAAGATAGCAGCGTCTCTGCGCAGAGACGATCGCCTCTAGCGGACCGTCAGCGAGCTCGGACAGATCTGGTGATAGGCGCACTGCTGGCAGGTCTTCACACCCTTGAGCGGCGCAGCCGCGAACGCGCGATCGCGGATCTTCGCCGCCGTGCTCGTGACCACAGTGCGCACGACGCTCATGTCGGTGTCACTCGGCTTGATCACGCCACGCTCTCCGGTCTCGAGGAAATGGAGCGCGGCCTGGGCGGGTCGCGTGCCGTACATCTTTTCGTGGGCGAGCGCGTACAGCCGCAGCTGCAGGTCCTGGTTGGCGGCCTGCTGCGGCTTGTCGCTTCCCTCATCGATCGCCGTGGATTTGTAGTCGACCACGCTGGCCCCGTCGGCGGTCTGATCGACGCGGTCCCAGCGCCCGACGACGCGGTCGCGCCCAAGCATGAAGGAGAAGCGCTGCTCGACGAGGTCCGGCGCCGGCTGTGAGCGCTCCTGTTCGTGGAACCGGCGCAGCGCCTCGAGCCCGGCCTGGAATCGCTCGGTCTCGTGCTCCGGGCTGATGAAGCCCTCGGCCAGCCAGGCCGCGCGGAACGTCGCCTGAAGATCGGCGAGGCTGGGCTGGTCCCCCTCGCGTTTGCGCCGGAGGTAATCCTTCACCGCTTCGTGCAGCGCGAGTCCGTAGATCATCGGCGGCGTCGGCAGCACCGGGATCTGCAGCACGTGCTTGAAGCGGTAGAGCAGCGGGCAGCGTCGGTAGTCGTCGATGTCGCTGTAGGAAACGGTCAGGACGTTGTCCGGCCCGAGCGCCGGCAACGGCGCATCGGCTTCCTCAGCTGGGACCTGAAAACGCTGCAGCTCCTCGTACGCCGCGAGACGTGCCGAGATCCGCTCGGGCTGCCGTCCCAGCGCCTCGCCGATGAAGCGGCTCGGCCGGAAGGCTCGCGTCCCGCCGTAGTCGACGGCGTTCGTGAAGTAGAAGGTGTCCTTCGCGCGGGTCATCGCGACGTACGTCAGACGCCGCTCTTCGGCGATGTGGTTGTCGCGCGAAGCGGGCGGCGACTTCGTCAGCGCCTCGGGAAGTGGCAGCGCATCGGCGCGCATGGACCCGGGGATCCGTTCGTCGGTGCAGTGGACCAGGAAGACGACGGGAAACTCGAGGCCCTTGGCTTTGTGGATCGACAGCACGTTGACGCGTTCGCTGGATGCCTCGAAGTCCGCCGCGACCGGGTCGTCCCCTGCCTCGCGGAGGAGCTCGAGGTACGGAACGAAGAACGAAGCGCGGTCGGTCGGTAGCGTTCGCGCCGCCGAATGCACCAGTCGGAAGAACTTCGCGACGTTCTGGCCCTGCTCCTCCGCCAGCGCGGAGTCGGGGTCGAGGTACCGGGCGAGGAGCTTGGAGCGCTCCAGGAACTCGTAGAGGAGCTCGGCGGTCGTGAGCTCCGACGCGCGCTGCGCGTACATCGCGAGGTCCTCGCAGAGCGACTTCGCCGCCGCGATCGCGTCGGATGAGAAACCCGACTCGGCTCGCGCGATCTCCTCGAACACCTCTCGCAGCGGCCGCTGGCGGCGGCCACTCGCCTCGGCTGCTCGCGCGAGCTCCACCGCGGGGAACGCGTAGAGCGACGAGACGGCCAGGCCGTACACGTGGCGCGAGTCAGAGGGCAGCGCGACCGCCGAGAGAAAGGAGATGAGGAGCCGGATCTCGGGCCGTTCGTAGAGCTGTCCCCCACCGGAGAAATGCGCGGGGATCTGCCGGCGCGCAAGCGCGTTGAGGAAGGGCGTCGCGTCGTTGTTGTTCCGGACGAGGATCGCGAAGTCGCCATAGCGTCGCTGGTGGCGGAGCGCCTCGCGCGCGACGACGTCCGCGACCTGCTCGGCCTCGTCGGCGCCGCTCACCTTTTGGATGTGGTCGACCTCGACATCCGCCGCCAGGGTCCGGCCCTGCAGACGCTTGTCGATGCCCAGACGCGTCTCGAGCCGGTCCGGGTTGTGCTGGATCAGGCGGTAGGCGGCATCGAGGAGGCCCTGCGAGGAGCGGCGATTCTGGACCAGGGTGACCACGGTCGCGTCGGGGTAGGTGGTCCGGAAGGCCTCGAAGTTCCCGAGCGTCGCGCCGTGCCAGGCGAAGATGGACTGGTCGTCGTCACCGACCGCCGTGATGTTCCGATGCGGCTCGACGAGGAGCCGCAGCAGCTTGAACTGCGCGTCGTTGGTGTCCTGGAACTCGTCGACCAGCACGTAGCGGTAGCGGTTCTGGAGCCGGCGCGCGGCGGCGGGGTGGTCGCGCAGCAGCCCGAGGCAGAGCGCGATCTGGTCGCCGAAGTCGATCACGCCCTCCTGCTCCTTCAGCGCCGTGTACGCCTGGTAGACCGCGGCGAGCTCCTCCTGGGCATCGGCGTCGTCGGCCCGCACGTCGGCGTCGATCCCGTCTCCGACCGCGTCGCGCAGCTTCTTCGCGTGCGCCGCGTACTCCTCGGGCGAGACGTCCTCGTCGCGAGCGCGGCCGAAGAGGTCGAGCAGTGCGCGCACGTACGCGAGCGGGTCGCCGGCGGGACGGTAACGCCGCAGCGGCAGGTCGAAGAGGTGCTCGCGAACGAAAATGACCTGCTCGGCGCTGGAGAGGACGCGCAGCTCGCCCGAGCGTCCGAGCTCGAGCGCGAACTCGCGGAACACTTCGTCGCCGAAGCCGTGGAAAGTCTTGATCGCGGCATCGTTCAACCCGAGGGGCGTGTTGAGGTCGACGCGCTCCTGCATCCCGGCCGCCGCCTTCTCGGTGAAGGTCACTGCGAGGATCTCGTGGGGCTTCGCCGCGCCCGCCGCGATCAGGTGGACGACGCGCGCGGTGAGGACGTGCGTTTTCCCGGTGCCCGCACCGGCGACGATGAGCAGCGGTCCGGTGCCGTGCTCGACCGCACGGCGCTGCTCGTCGGTGAGACCGCCGAGGATGTCGGGCTTCGGCTCGCCGAGCCCGAAGGCAAGCTGCTCCGTCACGTGCCGACTCGCGCGCGAGCGGTCACGGTCCCGTCGTCGGAAGCACTTCGCTCATTTGTTCTATTGTAATCGCAGGGGACTCCGCCCCCGCCACCTCCAGCCGGTACGCCTCATTTCGCCGCGAGGCTCTCGGCCAGGGCGACCAGCGTACGGACCGCCGGGCCCTGCGGCCCGCGTGGCGAATACGCGCGGTCCTTGTCGGACCAGTCGACGCTGGCGATGTCGAGGTGGGCCCACTCGGTCCCGTCCTCCACCGCCGCCCAGAGGAACGCCGCGGCCTTGATCGCCCCGCCTTCGCGCCCCGCGCTGTTCTTGATGTCGGCGACCTCACCTTTGATCTCGTCCTTGTATTCGTCGGTCAGGGGCATCGGCCAGACCCGATCCCCCGCCGCGCCGGCGACGCCGCGCACGGTGTCGACGAAGGCGTCGGGCTTGCCGAACAGACCGACGAAGTACGGGCCGAGCGCGATGCTGACCGCACCTGTGAGCGTCGCGATGTCGACGACGCGCCGCGCCCCCTCGCGCTGCGCGTAGGTGATCCCGTCGATGAGGACGAGTCGGCCCTCGGCGTCGGTGTTGATCACCTCGACCGTCTTCCCGCTCATGCTCGTGAAGACGTCGCCTGGCTTCGTTGCGCCCCCGCCGGGAAGGTTCTCCGTGCACGGCGCGACGCCGAGCACGTTCACGCTCGGCTTGAGTCGTCCAATGGCGGCGAGCGCAGCGATAACGCTGGCCGCGCCGGTCATGTCCGCCTTCATCTGGTGCATGTTGTCCGCGGGCTTGATCGAGATCCCGCCGGAGTCGAACGTGATCCCCTTCCCCACGAAGGCGATGTCGTACTTCTGCGCGCCGCGGCCGTTGCCGTTCTGGCGGCGCCGTCCGTGATAGCGCATGACGATGAAGCGCGGTGCCTCGTGGCTGCCCTGCGCGACGGACAGGTAGCTGCCCATGCCGAGCGCGCGGCAGCGGTCGGCGTCGAAGATCTCGCACTGGACGCCCGCCGCTTTCGCGGCCGCACGCGCCTCGTTGGCAAGGATCGTCGGGGTCATCTTGTTGGCGGGCTCGTTCGCAAGGCGCCGCTGGAGATTCACGGCGTCGCCAACGGCCTCACCTCGCGCGATCGCCTTGGTCGCCGGCTTTTCGGTCACGAGCAGAACGCTGTCGAGCGGCGGGAGGCGGCGCTCCTCCGCGCGGGTCCGGTGAGCCTCGGGCCGCCACATCGCATAGACGACGCCTTCCACGGCGGCCTGTGCCGCCCGCTCCTCACCGAGACCGTTCGGCGCGATGAAGACCGCCAGCTTCTTCACGTTCGAGCGCCACAGCGACTTCACACCGGCGGCGGCGATGTTGCGCGCGCGCTCCGCGTCGTAATCCGCAGCGCGTCCCGCGCCGACGACGACGATGAGCGGCTCGCCATGGTGCGACGTCACGCCGTAAGGCCGCCCGGCGCCAGCCTCACCTTTCGCGATGCGATCGACGACCGTCTTCACCGAACGCGGCAGCCCGGTCGGCGCGCCACCGTCACTGCCGAGCGGGACGATGATCGCGTCGACGTGACCAAGCGCCGACGCGCGGACTGCACGGAACTTCATGGACCGTCCTCCCCTTGATGCGTGAATGACGCGATGCGTTCGCGAGCGGTGTCCGGGGTGAGCACGAGGATGCGATCGTCGCCATGCCGACGCGTCAGGCCGCGATCGTCGAGGAATTGTAGGAGCGGAAGCACGTGCTTGCGGCTGGAGCCGGAGAGGTCGCGCGCGCGAGCGACCGTGATCGATCCGCTCGAGGCGAGCTCGTCCACCACAACGCGCGCGAACCGCGTCACGGCCTCGGGCAAGAAGACCGCTTCGGTGCCGATGCGCACGACGTCGCCGCGCTCCGCGAGCGCTGCCACAAGCTCGCGGTCGATCCCGTGGTCGGTCTCGAGCTGGGCCGGGCTCGGCGGCTGCAGCGGATCCTTCGCAAGAGCCGCGCGCGCGCTGAGCCAGCGCCGCTCCTGATCTTCGGAGAGGCGCGGCCGGTGGGATGGCAGCGCGAGGGCGCTTCCCCGCTCCGCGAGCCGCCGCTCGGCGACGAGCCGCTCCACCAGCCCGTTGAAGCGCTTCGCCGGCAGGCCCAATGCCGAGCGCGCTTCCTCGCGCGACGCGCCCGTGCGTAGTGGCGTCTTCCGGTGCGCCTGTGCGCAGATACGCTCGACGTGGGTGGCGAGCGACTCGAACGCGTCGCGCGACACAAGGGCGTCGCCGAGAGGCACCGCGCGACCGTCGGCGAGGATCGCGGCGACCGCAGCGTCCCGCTCGTTCGGAGCGAGACCGCTTCGTTCGGCGGCCTCCGCCAGAGTCCGCGGCACGTCGAGGGACGCGAGCAGCCGCGAGGGGCCGGATGGAGCGACGCGCCGCTCGAGCGCCGCGACCGTCTCCGCGCGGCGCCGCAGCCGCGCCGTCGCGAGATCCGCGACGGTGCCGCCGCCGATCGTTTCCGAGGGCGACGGTCGCCGGATCACCAGACGGTCGCCGACGGCGACCGCGACCGGCGTCGCGAGACGCAGTTGCGCCCAGGCCGTCTCGCCAGGCGCGAGCTGAGGTCCTTCGAGGAGCGCGGCGCGCGCCATCGTTTCCGCTGTTCCGATGTGGACCTTCACCTCTTCGTCGTGCTCCAACGCGGCGCTCGCGCTCGCGAGCATCGCCAACCGCACGGCGAGCACGGTCGTCGTGCCGAGCGACCCCGGCCGCGCCACCACCATGCCGCGCGTCACGGCTTCCTTGTCGATGCCGGAGAGGTTGGCCGCGACGCGGCTGCCGGGCCGCGCGACCTCGAGCGACCGGCGATGCGTCTGCAGTCCGCGGATGCGTCCGCGGATATCACCGGGGATCGCCGCGATCTCGTCGCCGACCGCCAGCGACCCATCGAGCAGCGTGCCCGTGACGACGGTGCCGAAGCCGGACATGGTGAACGAGCGATCGACCGGGAGACGCGGCCGACCGACGTCGCGCCGCACGGGCGCTTCGCCGAGAACGCGCTCGAGAGCGAGCAGCAGCTGGTCCAGGCCACGCCGCGCCGTCGACGAGACCTCGACGAGCGGCGCGTCGGCGAGCGCGGTGCCACGCAGCGCCGCGCGCACGTCGCTGACCGCGAGTGCCGCCCATTCGTCGTCGACGAGGTCGCGCTTGGTCAGGGCGATGACGCCGCGGTCGATGCCGAGCAGGCCGAGGATCGCGAGGTGCTCCCGCGTCTGCGGCATGACGCCTTCGTCGGCGGCGACGACGAGCAGGACCGCGTCGATGCTCCCGATGCCCGCGAGCATGTTGCGGATGAAGTCCTGATGGCCCGGCACGTCGACGAACCCGATGTCCCCGCCGCCCGGCAGCGTCACCCACGCGAAGCCGAGATCGATCGTCATGCCGCGCTCGCGTTCCTCACGCAGGCGGTCGGGGTCGATGCCGGTGAGCGCGGTGAGGAGTGTCGACTTGCCGTGATCGACGTGGCCTGCGGTCCCCACCACGCGGATCGTGGTCGCCTCGCTCATTGCGGTGTCGGGATGTCCTGCGGGGAGCACGTGCCGAAGAGCAGCGGGACGACGACGAACGCCAGCACGAGCATGAGCGCGATCCAGAGTCCGAGCGCGATCCCGGTCGCCACCGGCGGGAGCGGGGATCGTTCCCGCTCGTCGGCTAGCGGCGGACGGCGACGCACTCGATCTCGATGCGCGCGCCGCGCGGCAGCGCGCTCGTGCCGACCGTCGAGCGCGCCGGCCGGTGCTGACCGAAGCGCTGGGCGTAGACCTCGTTCATCGCCGCGAACTCTGCGAAGTCCGCGAGGAACACCGTGCACTTCACGACCTTGTCGAGGCCGCTTCCAGCCGCGTCGAGCACCGCCGCGAGGTTGTCCAGGACGCGCGCGGTCTGAAGCTTGATCTCGCCCCCAACGAGCTCGCCGGTCGCGGGATCGATGGCGACCTGGCCGGCGGTGAAGACGAGATCGCCGGCCACGATCGCCTGGCTGTACGGGCCGATCGCCTTTGGCGCTTTCTCCGTGGACACGTTGCGCAGATCCATTCGTTACTCCTTCACGAGCGCGGCGGTGACCGCCTGCGCGAGCATCTCATCATCCTCGGCCGCGACGCTCCGCAGGTCGAGCGCGGCGCGATCGTCCACGACGCGCGCGATGACCGGCGGATCGGCCGCGCGGAGCCGCGCGGCGATCTCGTTCGCGCGGCCGTGACGAGCGCCGATCGCGACCGCGCGCGACGGCTGCGTCTCCTCCGGTAGCGAGCCACCACCGATCGTCGAGCGCGTTTCGATGACATCGGACTCGACGCCGCGGCTCGCGAGCCGGGTGACGACCGTGCGAGCGCGCTTCGCGAGCGCGGCCGGCGTCGTGGCGATCATCCGCCAGACCGGCAGCTCGCTCTCGGCGTGCCCGTCGCGATACAGCTCGAGCGTGGCCACCAGAGCCGCGATCGTGAGCTTGTCGGGTCGTATCGCGCGCATGAGCGGATGCGACCGCAATGCGGCGATGGCCGCGGCGCGGCCGACCGCGAGGCCCGCCTGCGGTCCGCCGAGGAGCTTGTCGCCGCTGAACGTGACGACGTCGGCACCGGCGGCGATCGCCTCGGGGACGGTCTCCTCGCGCGCGAGGCCGAAGCGCGAGGTGTCGATGAACGTGCCGCTACCGAGGTCGTGGATGAACGCGACCCCGCGCTCGTGCGCGAGCGCGCCCAGCGAACGGTCCTCCGGCCGCGCGACAAATCCGGTGAGCTTGAAGTTGCTCGCGTGCACGCGGAGGATCGCGCCGGTCCGTTCGGTGATCGCGGCGGCGTAATCGCGGACGTAGGTGCGATTGGTCGTGCCGACCTCGACCAGCTTCGCGCCGGAGCGGCGCAATACGTCGGGGATGCGGAAGCCGCCTCCGATCTCGACCAGCTCGCCGCGCGCGACGATGACCTCCTTGCGCGAAGCGAGCGCCGCGAGCGCGAGCAGCACCGCCGCCGCATTGTTGTTCGCGACCACGCCGTCCTCGGCGCCGGCGAGCTCCGCCAGCAGGCGCGACGCGTGGCCATGACGCTCGCCGCGCCGGCCGGCGTCGAGGTCGTACTCGACGCTCACGGCGCCGGCTGCTTCCGCGATCGCGGCGAGCGCGACCGCAGCGAGCGGAGCGCGCCCAAGATTCGTCTGCAACACGACGCCCGTCGCGTTAAGCACGCGGCGCAGCGAACGGCGGTCGCGTTCGCGCAGCCTGCGTCGCGCGGCTTCGGCCGCAGCGCCCTCATCGAACGTCGTGCCCGCGGCGCGCGCTTCCGCGAGGACGTCGCGCACGGCGCGCACCAGTCGCTCGCGCGGGACATCGCTCTCCCCGGCGGCGCGCACCACCGCGTCGACGGACGGGAGGCGGCGCCGCGCGTCGGTCGTCACCGACCGAGCACCGTGAGCGCGCCGGGACGCATGCGCACGGTCAGCGAGCGCGCGCGGACGGGCTCGCCGTCGGCCTGCGTCGGCAGCTCGCGCTCGAGCTCGACGTCGAGCGAGCGCGCGCGGAACGCGAGGACGTCGCGTCCATTCACGTGCGTCCCCCGGTAGAGCTTCGCGAGCGCGACCAGCGATGCCCACCGCCCGAGATCACCGGCTACGACGATATCGAAGAGCCCGTCATCGATCTTCGCTTTGGGGGCGATGTGCATGCCGCTGCCGAAGTGCGTGCCGTTCGCGGCGACGACGAGGAGGTGCTTGCCCTCGATGATCTGGTCATCGATCCGCAGGCGCATCGGCTGCGGTCGATACGTCGCGACCGACACGAGGGCGCCGACGAAATAGCCGAGCCGCTGTCCGACGACGCGCGCGCTCGCTTCGATCCGCTCGGCGACGTGGCCGTCGATACCGACTCCCGCGGCGTTGACGAAGATGCGGCCGTTCACTTCGCCCACGTCGATCACGCGACGACGCGCGCCGGCAAGGAACCGCGCGATGTCGCGCCGCTTGCGCGGATATCCCAGCGAGCGCGCGAAATCGTTCCCCGATCCGATCGGGAAGAGCGCGAGCGCCGTGCTCGTTCCCACCAAGCCGTTCGCGATCTCGTTGGCCGTCCCGTCGCCGCCGACGGCGATGACGGTGCGGCAGCCCTCCGAGGAGGCCTCTCGCGCGATGCGCGCGGCCTCGCCCGGGGCCGGCGTACGGATGATCTCGACCTTGAAGCCCGACGACTCGAGCTCGCGCGCAAGGCCGGCGCCGACCCGCGCGCCCGCGCCATCGCCGGCTGCGGGGTTCACGATCGCGAGCGTGTGCTCGGCGCCGATGCCGATCACGATGTCGGCGCGAGCGCTTTCTTGATCGCGTCTTGCTCTTCGTCCGACAGCTGATAACGCGAGCGCCCGCTCTGCACCGGCTTCGCGAAGACGCGTGTATCGGTGCGACTGTGAAGGCTCGAGAGGACGACGCCGTTGCCGAGCGAGTCGAGGAGCGCGATCGCGAAGGACTGATCGCCCCCGGTGTCCGCGAACGGGTTGTATCGGATCACGCCGACCTTCTGGATCGTCCGCTGGCTGAGGTGCTCGAGCTCGTGATGCAGCTTGTTGAGGGCGTCGACCCGCCCGACCAGGCTGTCAATGCTCGTCAGCTGACGATCGAGGATCTCGTCGATGCCTCCGCTCTCGCCTTCCGGGAGCACGCGACGGAGCCTGCGGCGGAGCAGCGCCTCGGACCGCTGCAGCCAGGCGATCCACACGGCGAGAACGATCACGGCTGCGACGAGCACAACGACGAGCAGCGAAAGCGTCCGTTCGTCGAGGATCATCGCCGCGGACGATACCCGTTCCGATATGCTTGACGCTCCTTGGCGAGACGGAACCGCACACGCCCACGCTCACGACGCGACACGTTGGCATCGCGGCGCGCCGTAGCGTCGCGTCCGGCCGAGCGTGACGTCGCCGCACGCCCGACGGGCTACCGCGCGCGAGGCTCGGTCACGCGCCTGGGCTACTCCCGCGCCGCTGGTGCGCCCTCAGCCGCGCTCGAGCGCGCGTCGCTCATGGAGCGTGCGTTCGTCGGGAAAGACTTCCGCCGGCTCGCGATCACGCTCGCGATCGCGCTCGCGCTCCTCGTCGCCGCCGGTCTTACG
>WNEY01001735.1_pt1 | contig 15621 bp, 11 predicted proteins | sample 5400531 | NCBI WGS metagenome assembly WNEY01 (sample SAMN13153338, study PRJNA577476) | soil metagenome | isolation source: 200 cm saprolite under Douglas fir tree site 1 | place: USA:California | collected 2015-04-18
GAAGCTGCATGAGCAGGGCGCACGGGCGTTGCGCTTTATCCTCGCGCATCCCGGCGGCCTGCCGCTCGCCGACCTGGAAGGCTCGGCCGGGCGCTGCAGCGAGATGGGTTGGCACATCCAGTTCCTCGCCAAGGGACCGCAGCTCGTCGAGCTCGAGCCGCGCATCGCCAAGCTTGCCTGCCCGGCGGTGATCGACCATATCGGCATGATCCGCCCGGCCGACGGCGTGCGGCAACCCGCGTTTCAGGCGCTGCTGCGGCTCATCCGCCAGGGACATTGGGTCAAGCTGTCGGGCGCCTACCGGCTGTCGCAGCAACCGCCGCCCTACCGTGATCTCGTCCCATTCGTGCAGGAGCTCGTCGCCGCGCGCCCGGACCGCATCGTATGGGCAAGCGATTGGCCGCACGTCTTCGTCAAGGGCCAGATGCCGAACACGACCGACCTCATGGACCTGCTCGCCGATTGGGTCCCGGATGCAGCGATCCGCCGCCGGGTTCTGGTCGATAATCCAGCTGAACTCTACGGGTTCTGAGCGACCCGCGAGGTCGCGGCCACCGAGCAGCGCCGTTCGCACGTCCTTGGCGGCCGCGCTCAGCCTGACATCGCGCGGCTGTGCGGTGCGCGCAGCGTGTCGATCCGGGCCCGCTTGTCCGGCGATCGCCGTTTGCTCATGAGCGAGATCACGATCATGGTCACAAAGCCCGCCGTGAGCCCGAACACGCCGCAAGCGAGATTGTCGACATTGAACCAGCCGATCTTGGAGGCGAGCGGATTGCCCGCGCTCGCCGGCACGTCGGCGAGCCATTTCGGATCGGCGAGGACCTGCGCGACGTTCAGGAGCGGCTTTCCGTCCGCCGGGTCGAGCAGTGCCGTCATCCCGAAATAGCTCACGCCGGCCTGCGGGTAATAGCGCGAGACCACCAGATAAAACAGCGAGAGACCGAAGCCGGCAATGATGCCGAAGATCGCTGCAGTCGTCGTCGCACGCGTCCACCAAACGGCTAGAGCCAGCGCCGGGAAATTGCCCGCCGCGGCGAGCGAGAACGCCCACGCCACCATCGGCACGACGTCGATGGGCTCGGTCGCGGCGGCATAGGCGGCAAGCGCCGTCGCTCCAACGAGCATCAGGCGCGCCACGACCAACCGGCTTCCCGGCCCGGCTTTCGGTGCGAGCATCTTGTGCCAGACGTCGTGTCCGAAGGCATTGGCGATAGCGAGCAACAAGCCGCTCGCGGTCGCCAGCATTGCGGTGACGCCGACAGCGGCCGCGAGCCCGGAAATCATCCCGCCCAATTCCCGGCTCACGTCCTCGCTCGACAATCTGACAAAGGTGGGCAGCAGGGCCAGCAGCGGCGCGATGAACAGCAGCGACCACGCCGTCGATGCGCGCGCCTCGTCCGAGCCCGGTGTCGCCAACGAACGCGTCAGAATGTGGGGAAACGACGCCGTACCGAGCATCAGGCAAAGAATGAGCGGGAGACTGTCGATCGCTTCCGACATACGGAAGGGAAGCGGCCGCGGAGAGGGCGGCGCGAGACCCAGTCCGCGCGCCATCGCTTTGAGCGCTTGGATCACGGGGTCGTAGCCGGGTCCCGCCAAGGAGGCATCGAACCTTTGCGATTCGGAAATCACGAACAAGGCGACGCAGCCGAGGAACAGCACGACATATTGGGCGATCTGCGTCGCCGTGACCCCGCGCATGCCGCCCGGGAGCGCGCAGAGAAGGATCACCACAAGCGCGAGATAGAATGCGACATTCGGGTCCAATCCGAGCACGCGGGAGGCAATGACGACTGCGCCTTCTATCAGGGCGATCGCGAAGATCAACGAGCAGGCGATCAGCACGATCACGGCCAACAAGCGGGCAAAGTTGCCGCCATAGCGCGCGGCCAGGAAGTCGGGGACCGTGTGGGCGCCCGAATTGCGCAGGAACGGCGCGATCAGCACCGCCAACAGGATGTAGCCGCCGGTCAAGCCGATCACCACGGCGCGGCCTTCGTGAGCGGTGGGAAAGAGCGCGCTTGCGGCGCTCAGAATGACGGCGGCCGACATCCATTCGGCGCCCCCCGCCATGCCGGCGAAAGCCGCCGGAACCGAGCGGCCGAAAAGGTCGAATTCGAACAGGCTCGCAGTGCGCGACATGAGGCCGATCGCTGCGTAGCCTGCCAGCGGTACGAACAACACGAGGCCGCCGCCGATCTCCTTTGCCACGGCCGTCTTGTCGAGCATGGCCAGAACGGCGAGCAAGGCGATGAAGCCGATCGCGCAGATACCGCAGATGCGGCCGAGGTGATCGGCGACCTCCCGCCGGCCGGATGCCCGTCCGGTCATCCGATCACGCTCCTTCGTCGCCGACGAAGTGGTCGCGGTCGATGCGGTCCTGGCGTCGTACGAACCAGAACAGACCGATCACGAACACGATGAACACGCCATGCGTGCTCATGAAGGAACCGAGCGGAAGATCGAGGTATGGAACGATGATTCTGTTGAGCGGCCTCACCGACAGGTGGAGGACGATGGAGAACAGGAGCCAAAGTGCGAGCGTGAGCAGCATCAACTTCCGCGTTCTGATCCAATGCGTGCGGGCGTTCAAGTCCGGCATGCGTGGCATCCCGTTCGATGGCGTGCCTGACGAGGGCGCGGAAGATTTGGGCCGATCGTGGAAGAAGAATGCACGAGCACGGTGACGGCTCATGCCGACACCCCGCGGACGCTCCTCCTCGGTCGATTGGAAACGCGGACGCCACTACTGGACGGACAAATCGTGCGGCGATTTGGCTCGCGAATCGTACCGAAGTCCCCGCTCGACCTCAAGAACGCAGATGCGCCTTCCGGGCCCGGCCGCTGTCAAAAAGCGAAGTTGTGCTATGCTGCGGGGGCTGGCCATGGTTCTGGCCCAAGATGCCGTCGAGCGGGAGGTGAAACGAGTGGCCGAATCGACACGCTATCGTTTGGTCATCGCCGACGATCATCCCCTGTTTCGCGGGGCCTTGCGCGAGGCGGTCTCCGGGCTGTTCGACGAGGTCGATATCGCGGAGGCCGGTTCCTTCGATGACGTCGCCGCGTTGCTCGAACGCGGCGGGGAGGTCGATCTCATCCTGCTCGACCTGACCATGCCGGGAGTGCGCGGGTTTTCCGGCTTGATGTATCTGCGCGCGCAATATCCGAGCGTGCCGATCGTCGTGGTCTCGGCCAACGACGATCCCGCGGTGATCCGCCGTTGCGTGGATTTCGGCGCCTCCGGGTTTATTCCCAAGACGCTCGGCATCGAGGCGATCCGCGGCGCGATCGCCCGCGTGCTCGAAGGCGGCGCCTGGACACCGCCCGACATCGACCTCGGCGCCGGCTCCGATGCCGGGACTGCCGATCTCATGGCGAGACTGGCCTCGCTCACGCCGCAGCAGGTGCGCGTGCTGATGATGCTGTCGGAGGGGCTGCTCAACAAGCAGATCGCCTACGAGCTCAGCGTCTCCGAGGCCACCGTGAAGGCGCATGTCTCGGCGATCCTGCAGAAGCTCGGCGTCGAGAGCCGTACCCAGGCGGTGATCGCGGCCTCCAAGATCGAGCTCGGCCAATGGCCACAGACCGCGGCGGCCGGGCATTGAGAGGCGCGCTTCTTGCGTTTGCTACTGGTATCCATTAGATGGTTGATGATGATTTCGAATGGGATGAAGCCAAAGCGGCCGCAAACATCAGGAAGCACAAAATCAGCTTCCAAGAGGCGCGGCGTGTTTTCGATGACCTCTTCATCCTCATCGAGCAGGACTTGAACGAAGACTTCGGCGAAGACCGTTACATTGCGACCGGCATCGTCGAAGGTCTCTTGCTAACCGTGATCTATACCGAGCGCGGCGTGCGAATTCGCATCATCTCCGCGCGCAAGGCCGACAACAATGAGCAAAGAAAATACTATCGTAGCCAGGCGCCTTCCTGACGGGACACTCGTGCAGGTGCTTCCCGATGGGTCCACGCGCCCGTTTCCGCCGGACCGTACGGATTGGGCTGCGTTGCGTGCCATGACCGATGAGGAAATCCATGCTGCGGCGCTCGACGACCCCGATAACCCGCCGCTGACGCCGGAGCGCCAAGCCAAGATGAGGCGCGTCCCCCGGGTGAAAGTGATCCGGCGCGTCCTCCGCCTGACGCAGGAAGAGTTCTCGGCGCGCTTCCGGATTCCGCTCGGTACTCTCAGGGATTGGGAACAAGGCAAGAGCGAGCCGGATCAGGCCGCCCGCGCTTACCTCACCGTTATCGCGCGTGATCCCGAGGCAGTACGCAAGGCGCTTGAGCCGCAGCACCAGTCGAGCGTGTAAAGGGCGTCGCTACTCCGCCGCCGCCACGCGTTGAACCCGCCACTGCGTGAGCAGCGCGCGCAAGGCCGCCGGCTTGACCGGCTTGTTGAGCATCTGGATGCCGTGGGCGCGGGCCTCCTGGCGCACATGCGGGCCGCGATCGGCGGTGATGAGGATGGCGGTGAGGTCGGGGCCGAAGCGGTGGCGTAACGCGGCGATCGCCACAATGCCGTTGCTGTCGTCGAGGTGATAGTCGACCAATAGCCCATCCAGGGACGCTTTGGCCGCCGTGACGACGGCGATCGCCGCCTCGAGATCCGGCGCCTTGAATACTCGGCAACCCCAACCGCCGAGCAGCGTCTCCATGCCGTCGAGAATCGTAAGATCGTTGTCGATGCACAGCACCGTGATGCCTGAAAGCTGCACGCGATCGACCTCGCGTGCCTCGCGTTGGTCGTGGCTCACCGGAGCGGAGGTGGAGAGCGGCACGTCGAGCAGGAACTGCGATCCGCGGCCGACTGTCGAGACGACGGCAACCTTGTGGTCGAGAACGCGCGCGATCCGTTCCACGATCGAGAGGCCGAGCCCGAGGCCGCGCGCCACCTTGGCACCCTGCTCGAGACGATGGAACTCCTGGAAGATCGCCCGCTTCTTCGAAGCCGGAATCCCGAGCCCGGTATCGTAGACGCCGATCCGCAGCCGCCCGCGGCGGCGCCGGCAACCGACCAGGACGCGGCCGGTCGGCGTGTATTTGATGGCATTCGAAATGAGGTTCTGCAGCACCCGGCGCAACAGCCGCCGGTCGGATTGCACGGCGAGCGAGCAGGGGACGAACTTGAGCCGCAACCGTTTTTCCTGCGCCAGCGGCGCGAACTCGACCTCGAGCTGGCGAAACAGGTCGCCGACGCGAAAGCTGACGATTTCCGGCTTCATTGCGCCGGTGTCGAGGCGCGAGATGTCGAGCAGCGCGCCGAATATCTCCTCGACCGCGTCGAGCGACGCGTCGATATTGCCGACGAGCTGCGCGTCGTCGCCGTCGCCTTGACGCTCGACCAGGCTGGTGACGTAGAGGCGCGCCGCATTGAGCGGCTGCAAAATGTCGTGGCTCGCCGCGGCGAGGAAGCGGGTCTTTGAAACGTTGGCCTGCTCGGCTTCCGCCTTGGCGCGGCCGAGCTCGGTGTTGAGCAAGGTCAATTCCTCGGTGCGCTCCTGCACGCGACGCTCCAGGGATTCGTTCGCGCGTTCGAGTTCCTCCGCCGCCTTCACGCTCGGCGTAATGTCGGTGAAAGTCGTGACGATGCCGCCGTCAGGCATGGGATTGGCGCGCACTTCCATGACTAGGTCGCGCTCGGCGAAGCGCTCCAGGAACGGCTCGGTGCTCGAGACATAACGGCCAAGCCGCTCGCGCACGAGCGCGTCGACCGCGTCTTGGTCGGACGCGCTATGCGCGGCGTTGTAGCGCAAGATGTCGTCGAGCCCGGTGCCGATTCGGGTAAGCTGCTGCGGCAACGCCAGAATCTCGCCGAACTGCCGGTTCCAGCAGACCAGGTGCAGGTCCTTGTCGAACACCGCGATGCCTTGCCGCACATGGTCGAGCGCGGTCTGCAGGATCTCGCGGTTGTAGTGGATCGCCGCATTGGCGTCGTCGAGCAGCTTGAGCGCCGCTTTGGTCGACACCGTGCGCTTGCGCAACAACAGCGACAGGACGAGCCGTGACGAGGCCGCGCCGATCGCCGAGGCCAGCAGGTGCTCGGCGTAGCGCAGGAGCTGGAAATCGGCCTCGCTCTTGGGCTCGAGCTGGATTCCCCGGGTGAGGGCGTAGCTGTCGAACGAGGTGCGCGTGCGCTCCTCGCCGAGATAGCGAGCGACCGTCGTGGTCAGCTCCTCGACCGTCACGGACGAACGCCACAGCCGGAAGCTCGGCGCGATCGGCGTGAGCCCGGAGGGAACGAACAGGTCGGCCTGCAGCCGCTCGATCGAGGCGGGCTCCCGCCCGAATGAGAACGCCACATAGGCCGACACGTTGAGCGAGAGCGACCAGATCACGCCATGGGCGAGCGGGGGCAGGTCGAGGCCGAGGAGCCCCTGCGGGCGCAGCAGCGCAATTCCCCACGGTCCCTGGCTCAAGATGCTTTGGCCGACGATGCCGGCGTCCACGAAGCTCGGCAGCAGCAGCGTGTAGGCCCAGACCAGAATGCCGACCGTCATCCCCGCCATGGCGCCGCGGGCGGTGGCGCGACGCCAGATCAGTCCGCCGAAGAAGGCGGGCGCCAGCTGCGCGACCGCCGCAAAGGAGAGGAGGCCGATCGAGGCAAGCTGCGCCTCTCCGGCCATGCGGTAGTACAGGTAGGCGAACAGCAAGATGACGCAGATCGCCACCCGACGGATGGTCAGCAGCACCCCGCCGATATTGTCGCGCCCGGTGATCAGCGTCTCGCGCCGCTGCAACACCAGCGGCATGATGATGTCATTCGACACCATGATGGCGAGCGCGACAGATTCCACGATCACCATGGCGGTCGCCGCCGAAAGACCGCCCACAAAGGCTGTGATCGTGAGCAGGTCGGAGCCGGCCGACAGCGGCAAGGCCAGCACGAACATGTCGCTGTCGACTTGTCCGGCCTTGAAGGTGAGCAAGCCCGCCAGAGCGATCGGCACCACGAACAGATTGATCAGCACGAGATAGAGCGGGAACAGCCAGGAGGCGCGCCTGATCTCGCCCTCGCTGTTGTTCTCGACCACCGTGACGTGGAACTGCCGCGGCAACAGCACGATGGCGAACAGCGACAACATCGTCATCGTGGCGAGCGTGCCGAACACGGGCTCGCGGCTGAGCACGGCGGCGGTGTTGGGCTGCTCCCAGGCGCGCGCGAACAGCGCGAGCGGCCCGTCGAACATCCAGAACGTCACGAAAATGCCGACGCCGACGAAGGCCACCAGCTTGACAATCGATTCGGTCGCGATCGCCAACATCAGGCCGTCCTGGTGCTCGGTGGCGTCGATGTGACGGGTGCCGAACAGCACTGCGAAGATCGCCATCGAGACCGCGACATAGAAGGCGATGTCGCCCAGCACCGGCTGGACCGCCCCGCTGGCCGGTCCGATATGCACCAGGATCGTGCTGAGCGAGGACGACACGGCTTTGAGCTGGAGCGCGATATAGGGAATCGTGCCGATGATCGCGATCAGCGCCACGGTGGCTGCGACGGTCTGCGCCTTGCCGTAACGAGCGGCGATGAAGTCGGCGATCGAGGTGATGTTCTGCGCCTTCGCGAGCCGCACGATGCGGATGATGAGCGGCCAGGCGAGCCCGATCATCAGGATCGGGCCGAGATAGATGGTCAGAAAATCGAAGCCGGTGCGCGAGGCGAGGCCGACCGAGCCGAAAAACGTCCAGGACGTGCAATAGATCGCGAGCGAAAGCGGATAGATGAACAGGCGCGAGCGGCTTTCGCGGCCGAACCGCCGTGTTCGATCGCCGTAGCTCGCGACCACGAACAAGAGGCCGATGTAGCCGAGCGCGAACGCGATGACGACCCAGCCTTGCAGCATGCTCGATCCTGCGCCACCGTGGGAGGCGATTTGTCCCTCAAGTCCAATTCTATCTCACCAGGGGCTGGGAATGCGAGGTCTCAACGCAACCCCGTTGATTGCGCTCGACGCCGTCGTGCTCGATACCGAGACCACCGGGCTCGACCCGGCCTCGGCCCGATTGGTCGAAGTGGCGGCCGTCCGGGTCGCCGGCGGACGGATCGACGAAGCCTCGACATTCCGCCGGCTGGTGCGTCCCGGAGTGACGATCCCGGCCGCCGCCACCGCCATCCACGGCATCGACGACGCGGCGGTCGCGCAGGCGCCGCCCTTCGCCGAGGTGTGGCGGGAGCTTTCCGCCTTCGTCGGCGACGCCGTGGTGATCGGACATTCGATCGGCTTCGACCTGGCGGTGCTCAAGCGCGAATGCGACCGGGCAGGGCTGGCCTTTGCACGCCCGCGCAGCTTGTGTGTCCGGCTGCTCGGCGAGGTCGCGGGGCGTGATCTTGCCGGCTACTCGCTCGATCAACTCGCCGCTTGGCTGGGTGTCGAGGTGACCGGACGGCATTCGGCGCTCGGAGACGCCGCCGCGACCGCTCAGGTCTTTCTGGCGCTGCTGCCGCGGCTGCGCGCGCAGAACGTCCGCACGTTGGCCGAGGCCGAGCAGGCGAGCCGGGCGCTCGAACACGTGCTTGCCGATCAGCATCGCGCCGGGTGGGTCGAGGCGGTTGCGAGTGCGCGCGACCTCGATGCCGAACGCGCGCTCAGTCGAATCGATGCGTATCCCTACCGCCACCGCATCGCCGATGTGATGAGCGCGCCGCCGAAAATCGTCGCGGCCGATACGCCGATCGGTCGCGCGCTGGCGATGATGATGAACGAGCGGGTGTCATCGTTGTTCGTCGTCTCCAATGACGGCAGGGGCGGCGCGCCGCCGCGACCGCAGGATGCGGGCATCGTGACCGAACGCGATATCCTGCGTGCGATCGCAGAGCATGGCTCCGATGCGCTCGCGACGCCGGTGTCGTTCGTGGCGAGTCGACCGCTTTTTGCCGTGCGGGCGGATGCGTTCGTCTACCGCGCCATCGGCCGCATGGGCCGGCTCAAGGTGCGGCATCTCGGCGTGGAAGACGAGAATGGGCGCCTCTGCGGCGCGCTCTCGGCACGCGACCTCTTGCGTCTGCGCGCCGAAGAGGCCGTTCTGCTCGGCGACGAGATCGATGCGGCCGGCGAGACGCCTGATCTGGCCCGCGCCTGGGCCAAGCTCCCGCGCGCGGCCGCCGCGCTGGTGGCGGAAGGGATACCGGGCCGCGACGTGGCGGCGGTGATTTCGCGCGAGATCGGCGAGCTCACGCGCCGCGCCGCGGCGCTGGCGGAAGCAGGGCTGAAGGCCGAGGGCTTCGGCGACCCGCCTTCTCGTTACACGTTCGCGGTCCTCGGTTCTGCCGGCCGGGGCGAAAGCCTGCTGGCGATGGATCAGGACAATGCGATCGTCTTTGCCGAGGGCGAGAGCGGCGGAGAGGCGGACCGGTGGTTCGAGCGGCTCGCGACACGGATCGCCGACATCCTGCATGACGTCGGTGTGCCCTATTGCAAGGGCGGTGTCATGGCCAGGAATCCGCAATGGCGCGGCTCGCTCGCGACCTGGCGCACGCGCGTCGCCGAATGGATCGGCCATTCGCGCCCACAGGACTTGCTTTCGGTCGATATCTTTTTCGATCTCGACGGCGTGCATGGCGATACCGAGCTCGCGGACTCGCTGTGGCGCTACGGGTTCGATACCGCACGCGGCAATGTCGGCTTCGCCAAGCTGCTGGCCGAAAGCGCGGGCTCGATGGAGCCGGGCGTGACCTTCTTCGGCGGGTTCAGGACCGTCGAGGGCCGCATCGACCTGAAGAAGGCGGGGCTGTTCGGCGTGGTCACGCTCGCGCGTGTGCTTGCCATCCGCCATCATGTGGTTGCCCGCTCGACACCGGCGCGGCTCGAGAGCCTGATCGCGCTCGGGCTCGGTGGCGCCCAGGACCTTGCCGGCCTTTTGGACGCGCAAGCCGTCTTCCTCGACGTCATCCTGGCGCAACAGATCGAGGACATCACTGCCGGAATACCCGCGACCAATCGGGTCGCGGTGAAGCGGCTCTCGAATCGAGATCGCGCCCGCCTACGCGCGGCGCTCGAGCAGGTCCGTAATCTCGGCGAGCTCACGCAAGATCTCTTGTTCCGAGAATAAGTGCGGGCTTTGCGACCCATGCCGCTTTCCCTTCGCCCGCCGCGCGAGTTCCTCCGGACCGCCGAGACCCTGCTGATCGCAACCGCGGGCGGCGTCGCGTTCACGTTGATCGGCTTTCCGGCCGGATTGGTTGCAGGCTCGATGCTGGCAGTGGCGGTGTCCGCGCTGATCGGCCGTCCCATGCAGGTGCCGCTGCCGCTCGCGCGCGTATGCTTCGTGCTGGTCGGCATCCTGCTGGGCGCGGTGGTGACGCCGGAGATGCTCGAGGGGATCGCCACTTGGCCCGCGAGCATCGCGATCCTCGCGGTGTCGGCGATCGCCATGTTCGCTGCGACCGCGTGCTATCTGCGCTTCGTGCACGGCTGGGACCCGCTGTCGGCACTGCTCGGCGCCAGTCCCGGCTCGATGGCGCAGGTGCTGGCGCTCTCGGCCGAGCTCGGCGCCGATCTGCGCGGGGTGGCGATCGTGCAGACCATGCGCGTTCTGTTGATCGTGCTGGGCCTGCCTGCAGGCCTTGCGCTGTTCGGTTTGACGGTGGGGCCGCTCACGCCCAGGCCGGCGTCCGCAGCTTCGCTCGCGGAGCTTGCGCTGCTGCTGGCGGTCTCGACCGCCGCGGCGGTCGTCATGCAGCGGATGCGGTTTCCCGGCGGCCTGCTGTTCGGCGCCATGGCCGGCTCCGGATTGCTGCACGGTGCCGGGCTCGTTCACGTCACCTTGCCGTGGTGGGCGGGCAGCGCCGCGGTGCTCACGCTGGGCGCGCTCGCCGGCGCGCGCTTCGCCCATACCAGTCCGCGGATGCTGCTCGACCATCTCGGCGCCGCCTTCGGCTCGTTCGCGGTCGCGGCCGCCATCGCGTCGTGCTTTGCGCTGATCGTCGCGTCGCTGTTGCCGCTGCGGATCACCGACGTCATCGTGGCATTCGCGCCGGGTGCGCAGGACACCATGATGGTGCTCGCGCTCGCGCTTCATCTCGACCCGATCTATGTGGGGACGCACCACCTCGTGCGCTTTCTGATCGTCACCTTCTCGGTTGCCGTGGCGGCGCGGCGCATGGGCGCGCCGCCGCCGCCGCGCCGGCGCTGGAAGCGGCCGGGGCAGGGGACGTTCGATGATTAGGCGGCGCGCAACGTGAAATCGACGTGGACGGCGAGGGCTCTCACTCCGCCGCGAGCGCGCGGTCCTTCAGCGGCAAGCCGAGCCGCTCCCAGACGTCGACCAGCGCCTCGGCCAGCGCGTCGATCAGCGCGTCCTCGTGATAGGGCGTCGGTGTGATGCGCAGCCGCTCGGCTCCCTTCGGCACGGTCGGATAGTTGATCGGCTGGATATAGATGCCGTGCTCGGCGAGCAGGAGGTCCGTCGCCTCCTTGCACTTTTCCGGATCGCCGACGAATACCGGCACGATATGGGTCTCGCTCGGCATCACCGGCAGGCCGGCGGCGTTGAGCACTGCCTTGACGCGCGCGGCGCGCTCCTGGTGGCGGTCGCGCTCGAAGCTCGACGTCTTGAGATGGCGGATCGCCGCGCTCGCCGCCGCGCAGATCGCCGGCGGCAGCGCGGTGGTGAAGATGAAGCCCGGCGCGTAGCTGCGCACCGCGTCGATCAGCGCCGTCGTGCCGGCGATGTAGCCGCCCAGGCAGCCGAACGCCTTGGCCAGCGTGCCCTCGATGACGTCCACGCGCGCCATCACGCCCTGCTGCTCGGCTTGGCCGCCGCCGCGCGGCCCGTACATGCCGACCGCGTGCACCTCGTCCGCATAGGTCATGGCGCCGTAGCGCTCGGCGAGATCGCAGATGCGCTCGAGGGGCGCCACGTCGCCGTCCATGGAATAGAGCGTCTCGAACACGATGAGCTTGGGCCGCCGCGGGCCGGCGGCCTGCAGCAGCTCTTCGAGATGCGCCATGTCGTTGTGGCGGAAGATCTGCTTTTCGCACTTCGACTGCCGCACGCCCTCGATCATCGAATTGTGGTTGAAGGCGTCCGACAGGATCAGGCAGTCCGGCAGGAGCTTGGCGATGGTCGAGATGCCGGTTTCGTTCGACACGTAGCCCGAGGTGAAAACGAGCGCCGCTTCCTTGCGGTGCAGGTCGGCGAGCTCGTGCTCGAGATCGACCAGCGGATGATTGGTGCCCGCGATGTTGCGGGTGCCGCCCGCGCCGGTACCCATGCGGGCCGCGGTCTCGACCATGGCGCCGATCACCTTGGGATGCTGGCCCATGCCGAGATAGTCGTTGGAGCACCACACGATCACGTCGCGCGGCCCCTGCGGTGAATGCCAGATCGCGCGCGGAAACCGCCCGGCTTGCCGTTCGAGGTCGGCAAAAACCCGGTAGCGCCGCTCGTCTTTGAGCAGGGCAAGGGCGTTCGCGAAAAACACGTCGTAATTCATCGATTTGATCTTCCCGGCACCTGAGCGGCCCTGTTTGGAACGCTCCCAAGGTAGTTTTAGAGGCGTTCCAGGGCCTTTGTCGAGGTGGTAATACGCCCCACTCCATCCCGCGGGTCCGGGCCTCATTTATCGGTAATCGCACGCAAATATTGGCGATTCCGCACAAAATCTGTGCGCATAATCAGCGTCGTCAAGGGGGCGCATCCATGGCTGAACGCACGGTAGGTCTCGAGCACGGTCTCACCAATTACGGCGACCGCGATTTCTCCCTGTACCTGCGCCGCTCGTTCGCGCGCTCGATGGGCTATTCGCGCTCGATGCTGGCAAAGCCGGTGGTCGGCATCGCCTACACGTCATCGGGCTTCAACAATTGTCACCGCCACTTTCCGGAATTGCTCGACGCGGTGAAGCGCGGCGTGCTGGCGGCCGGCGCGCTGCCGATCGAATTTCCGACCATCTCGCTCGGCGAGGTGTTCTTGAGCCCGACCAGCCTCAAGTACCGCAACCTGATGTCGATCGACACCGAGGAGATGATCCGCGCGCAGCCGATGGATGCGGTGGTGCTCATGGGCGGCTGCGACAAGACCGTGCCGGCGCAGCTCATGGGCGCGGTCTCCGCCGGGCGGCCGGCGATCATGCTGGTCGCCGGGCCGATGATGACCGGGCGCCATCGCGGCGAGCGGCTCGGCGCCTGCACCGATTGCCGCAGGTTCTGGGCACGCTATCGGGCGGGCGCCGTGGACGATGCGGAAATCGCCGAGGTCGAAGGCCAGCTCGCGGTTACCGCCGGGACCTGCGCCGTCATGGGCACCGCCTCGACCATGGCCTGCCTCGCCGAGGCGCTCGGAATGATCCTGCCGGGGACGGCCGCGATCCCGGCCGTGCATGCCGACCGGCTGCGCGCCGCCGAAGCGACGGGCGCCGCGGCGGTGAGGATGATCGGCTCCGACCGCACGCCCGAGCGCATCATCAGCGCGAAGTCGATGGAGAACGCCTTGCGGGTTCTGCTGGCACTCGGGGGCTCGACCAACGCGGTGATCCATCTGACCGCCATCGCCGGCCGCGCCGGCGTGAAGGTTTCGCTCGATCGGATCAACGAGCTCTCCGATTCCACGCCGGTGTTGGTGAACCTCAAGCCGGTCGGCAACGGCTACATGGAGGATTTTGCCGCCGCCGGCGGCATGGGCGTGCTGATGCGGGAACTCGCGCCGCTCCTGCATCTCGACTGCATGACGGTGACCGGCGAGACGCTGGGCGAGCGGCTCGCAGCCGACGACAAATCGTGGATCGACCGCTCGATCATCGCGGCGCGCGAGCAGCCGTTCGAGCCGCAAGGCGGTCTCGTCGCGCTGTTCGGCAACCTTGCGCCGGGGGGCGCCATCCTCAAGCGCTCGGCGGCCGACGCCAAGCTGTTCGAGCACGAGGGCAGGGCGGTGGTGTTCTCCTCGCTCGCCGATCTTGCCGCGCGGGTCGACGACCCGGCGCTCGAGGTGGCGCCGAACGACATCCTCGTCCTGCAGAACGCCGGCCCCAACGCGCCGGAAGCGATGCCGGAAGCCGGCTACCTGCCCATCCCCAAGAAACTCGCCCAGAGCGGCGTCAAGGACATGATCCGGGTCTCCGACGCCCGCATGAGCGGCACCGCCTTCGGTACCATCGTCCTGCACGTCACGCCGGATTCCGCCTCCGGCGGTCCGCTCGGCCTGGTGCGCAACGGCGACCGCGTCCGCTTGTCGATCAAGGCCCGGCGCATCGATCTCATGGTCGAGGATGCCGAGATGAACAAGCGCGCCGCCGTGGCCCGGCCGGCACCGCCGAAGCCTGAACGCGGCTATGCCAGGCTCTACGCCCAGGAAATCCTGGGCGCCGACGCAGGCTGCGACTTCGCCTTCCTGCGGCCGGCGCCGCGGCGCTGAGCCGGGCCGCGACGACGCGGCCGGCCCAGGGCGGCACCACCACGTCTCTATACCGGGCCGCATTCATCGCGTAAGTAGCGGTTCGGTGGGCTGAGGTCGCGCTGCCCGGTGTTTTTCGGAGCAGCGCGTCGTGCAGGGGGAGGAGATCGATGGCCGTCGAGAGCATCTTCTATTCGGTGTCCGGGATCAGCTGTCGCGGTGCGCTGATCTGGGATGAGACCGTGCGGGCGCCCCGGCCGCTGCTGCTGATGTCGCCCAATTGGCGGGGCGTCATCAAGCCGGCGATCGAAACCGGCCAGATGCTGGCCGCCGACCGCTATATCGTCTTCGTCGCCGACATGTTCGGCGAGGGCAACGGGTCGGTCGGGACCGAGAACCCGATGGAGTTCCTGCGGCCGTTCCTATCGGATGTCCCGGGCATGCGGCGCCGCATCGCGGCCGCGCTCGACACGTTGACCCGCGAGTCGGACCGGCGCGGGATCGGCGACATCAACCGACGCGCCGCGATCGGCTTCTGCTTCGGCGGCCTCAACGTCCTCGATCTCGCGCGCACCGGCGCCGACGTGCAGGCGGTGGTGTCCATGCACGGAACGCTGGTCACGCCGCACCCCGCCAAGCGCGGCGACGTCAAGGCCGCGGTGCTGGCGGTCCATGGCGCGGCCGACCCGATCGCGCCGAAGGCCGAGCGCGATGCCTTCGAGGCGGAGATGACGGAGGCCGGCGCGCGCTGGGCGCTGCTCACGTTCGGCGGCGTAGTCCACGCCTTCACCGACCCGCGGGAGAACAATCCGGGCGTGGCGGTGTACAACGAGGCCGCCACCCGCCACGGCTATGCGCTCGCGCATGCCTATATCGCGGACGCCTTCGCCGGGAAGCTGTGAGGTTGCTCTCGCCGCTACCCGGCCCGATAATCGCGCACAGCCAGTGAGTGGAGGCTTCGATGCACACCCTGTCCATCCCGCAGTCGGTCATCGACCGTGTCGTCGCCAAGCGCGGCCGGCCGTACATCTACGAGGATCTCGACCCGGCCAAGACCGCGCTGGTCGTGGTCGACATGCAGAACGCCTTCATGCTGCCGGGCGTGGCGCATGCGCTCTGTCCGATGGCGGAAAAGATCGTCCCCAACATCAACCGGCTCGCCCGGTCGGTGCGCGAGCGCGGCGGCACGGTGGTCTGGATCAAGACCACCTTCAAGGACGACGCGTTGCAGAACTGGTCGACCTATTTCGAGATGGTGACGCCGCAACAAGGCGCCAAGCGCATCGCCGC
>WNEY01006011.1_pt1 | contig 15621 bp, 14 predicted proteins | sample 5400531 | NCBI WGS metagenome assembly WNEY01 (sample SAMN13153338, study PRJNA577476) | soil metagenome | isolation source: 200 cm saprolite under Douglas fir tree site 1 | place: USA:California | collected 2015-04-18
CCGGGTGGAGCCGCCTCCTCACCCCATCGGCTTCCATGCCGATGCCGATGAGGTCGTCCGACCGGAGCATGTCCAGGGCCTGGGCTTGAGTTAAAGGCATCCGTGTTTTCCGGGCTTAAGCGGCGCGGACTTGGGCGCGCTTTCACGCGAAATTCAGGTCCTTTTCGACCGGGATGATTCCCGCCTCGCGCGCCAGCTTGTAGAAGAGCCGCAGACCTTTGCGGTTCTCCTCATCCAGAGAATAATCGATATTTTGGGTCAAGTAAACCTTGACGCCCTGGACTTTCATGTTCAGTTTCGGAGCGTATTCGGCGGCGATATCGTCCGCGTGCGCGAGTCCGTAGTCACGCGAGTCCTCGAAGTCCTTGCGGTAGTTTGAAAGCTTCGCGTCTTCGTGGCCGACCCACAGCGCAAACACAAACGGGAGCCCGGTGAACTTCTTCCACTCGGCCGCGAGGTCGTAAACCTCGGGCACTCGCCCCTCGTAAGTCAGCGCGGGATCACCGATCACCAGCGCCGCGTCCGCGCGCTTCAACATCTCAGCGGGCTTCGGGACCGTGGGCGTGATGTTGACCATGCGCTTGTAGAACTTGCGAAAAAGGATCCTGAGCAGGGCGGAAGAACTCCGGGAAGAGTTGTCCACGGCGACGTTCTGAATTTTTTCAACCGGGACTTTGCTCAGCAGGAGAACGCTTTTGACTTCGCCCTTCGAGGCGATGGAAATGCCGGCGAGGACCTGGGCGCGGTCGATGCGCTGGTACTCGATGGAGGGGATGATCCCGAGGTCGGCATTCCTCTGCCGCACGGCGTCGGCGCAGCCCGCGGGTGTCGTGAAAGTAAGCTCGTATTTACCCTGCTGCTCACCGCGCAGCATCCCCCAGATGAGCGGCACCGTATTGAGGTACTGGACGACGGAGACTTTGGGCGCGGCCATAATTCAGGCGATGATTTCGCAGGCAGGCATTTTATCCCAGCGCCCGACCCTGTCAACGATTCCGCCGGCTGGAGCCATTAAAGGGGACCGCGAAGCCGGCAGGACGCCCGGAACGCGCAATGCGGTTCGGGTCGGCGGCCGGGCGTCTCGGGATAGAGAAGCACCCTCCCAGGGGACGAACCGTGGGTGGCAGGCAAGGGGCAAGTGGGTCTTTAGATTTTCCGTCCTCTTCAAGCCTTGGGGTGGGTCCTGTCGTACACATCCATCAACTGCCTGATCGAAACCTGAGTGTATCTTTGCGTCGTGGCAAGGCTCTTGTGGCCCAGCATTTCCTGAATCGCCCGCAAGTCAGCGCCCTCGGTCAGCAGGTGCGAGGCGAAGGCGTGGCGCAGCGAGTGCGGGCTCACTTTGACGTTGGGCCCGAAAGCTCGGACGCATTTTTTCACCACGCGGTCCACCGACCGCGTGGTGAGCCGGTCGCCCCGCGCGTTCAGGAACAAGGCCGCGCTCGAGCGCTTCTTCTCCATCAAGATCTTTTCTCGGGCCGGCAGGTAATCGAGGAGCGCCTGTTTGGCTTTCGAGCCGAACGGGACAATCCTTTCCTTGCGTCCTTTGCCGCGGACGAGCAGCATGCCGTCGCCGAAATTCACGCTCCCGAGGTCGAGCCCCACCAGCTCGCTCACACGCAGGCCCGAGGCATAGAGCAGCTCCAGGATGGCGCGGTCGCGCCGGAGCATGGGCTCGCCGTTCTGGACGGCTTGCGCGACCCGGTCGAGGAAGTCGTTCGTTTCCTCCTCGGTCATTATTCTGGGCAGCGTGCGCGAGAGCTTGGGAGTTGAAACCGCGGCGGCGGGGTTTTGGGAAAGGGCTCGCTCCCCGGTCAAGAATTTGAAAAAGGCCCTCACCGCTGCGAGCTTCCGGGCAATCGAAGTCTTCTTCCTTTCTTTATCGAAAAGATGTGCGAGGTAGCCGCGTATCTTCAGGCCATCGATTTTTTTAACGTCGATGCGGGCTCCCGGCCGGCCCTGGGCGAGGAAGTCGCGAAACTGGACGAGGTCGCTGCGGTAATTGCGGATGGTGTGGGGCGAGGCGTTCCGCTCGGACTGAAGATACCGGACGTACTTCTCGATCAGCTCATCCATTCGGCCCGCTCGCCTTCCTCGGCCGCATTATATCAGGCGCGAGTCTTGAGGATTAGCGCGGCCGGGGCGGGGACTCCTCCTGGGCATTGAATGAAAGCGCGCCGCCGGGGTCAAGCGCTCACGGCCGGACGCCCGGAATCTTCAGCCGGACCCTATAGACTCCGGTGCGAGCGGTCATGTAGAGGGTCTTGCCGTCCGCGTCGCCCCAGTTGCAGTTCGCGGGGACTTCGGGCGGCTTGATGGTCCCAAGGTGCTTTCCTGACGGCGAAAAGATCCAGACGCCGCCGGGGCCGGTCGCATAGACGTTGCCCTTTTGGTCCACCTTCATGCCGTCCGGCAGGCCATCTTCTTTGCTGGAGGTGGCGTCATAAAACACCCCGGGATTTCGAAGCGTTCCGTCGGGCGCGACTTCGAAGCGCATCCAGATTTTCCGGGCCTCGTCGGAATTGGCGATGTAGAGGAATTTTTCGTCGGGCGAAAAAGCGATTCCGTTCGGGCGCTTCAGGTCTTGGTAAAGCAGCGTGACCTTTCCTGCGGCCGCGCGAAAGATTCCGTTGAAAGGCAGTTCTTTCCGGGGGTCTTCGTCCTGTTTGGCGAGCCCGTAGGGTGGATCGGTGAAATAGAGCGAACCGTCGGACTTGTAAACGACGTCGTTCGGGCTGTTGAAGCGTTTCCCGTCGTACCGGTCCGCCAGGACGGTGGTGCGGCCATCCTTTTCGAGTCTTGCCACTCTGCGGTTTCCATGTTCGCAAAGGATGAGCCGGCCTTCCCGGTCGATCGTCAGCCCGTTCGAGCCGGGTTGCTCGTCCGGAGAGGCGGCCGCCCCGCTGTAGCCGCTGGGCTTCAGGAACACGGAGACCTGGCCGTCCGGCGTCCACTTCATCACCGCATTGTTGGGGATGTCGCTGAAAAGCAAGAAGCCTTCGTGAGTCCAGATCGGCCCCTCGACGAACTTAAAGCCTCCGGCCACTTTTTGAATTTCCGGATTGGCCGGAATGATTTCGTCGAGCGCGGGGTCAACGTGGACCACCGTTCCGACGTTCCCGGTCCGGAGTTGCGCGCTTGCCATGGCAATTCCCATCGAGAGTATCGCAATGATCGAATAATTTTTCATGGGGAAGATTTTCCACCTCACTTTTGTGGAAGTCGTTTTGAAAAATCATGCCGTGCCGCCGGGGTGAGGGCTTCAACCACGCGGCGCGTTATCACGCCGAGCTTTTTCTCTCCACCAGGTATTTGTCCATCCATTCAAGGATCAGCCTTCTCATCTCCGGCGTTTCTTCGTGACCGCAGTCGAAGAGTTCGATCCGGCAGTCGTCGGCCTTGCCGTGTCGCCGATAGAGCGGCAACAGGTGATCGCGGACGCGCTCGACGCCTGCGGGCGGCGTCAAGGAGTCCTTTCGGCCGTTCACGCTCAGGTGTGGCCGGGGGACGATCAGCTCATTGATTTGGGCGGTGTTGAAGTGGTTGAGCAGCGACGGCACGTAGTAGTAAATTCCGTGGCCCTTCAGGCCCTGCTCTTTGATCAACTCGTCATAGTCGGTCAGGCAGCACACATCCACGCAAAGCCGCACGCGCGGATCGAGCGCGGCGAGCCACCATGCCTTTGTTGCGCCCATGGACATGCCGAAAGCTCCGAGGCGCCGGGCGTCAACTTCGGGCCGGCTGGCGAGGTAGGAGAAGGCGCGGAACTCGTCAAAGATCATCATGCCGAACAGGACCTGTCCCCTCCAGAGCATCAGCTTGAACGCGTCTTCCTCTCCGGCGTGACCGTCTGCCTCGCGTTTCCGCTCGCCAAAACACCAGCTATCAATCGCCAGCGTCACCAGTCCCTTCTCGGCGCAGACCGGAGCGTAAGCGGGCTGGACGCTGCCGCCTCGCAGCAATTGTTCTTTGCCCAGGTCGTACTGGCCCCCGTGCCAGTGAATGTAAAGCAGTCCGGGGGCGGGGGTCTGGCGGTGGTCGGGGATCAAGAGCAGGGCGGGGACCGGCTCGAGGCCATTCAAGTCGAGGAGCAGACGCTCGAGCGTGTAGCCCTCGCCCTTCTCGGTCTTGAGCAGCGTGGCCGGCCGCGGCTCGTGGCTCCACGGCAGGTCTCCGAGCAGGCTCCAGAGTTCCGCGCGGCGTCTCTCCTGGTAAATGCCGAATTCTTCCATCGGTCCCCCCGGAAGTGCACCCTTCATCGCTCCGGCCACGGGCCGCGCAGCGGCGAATCCCATCAGGGCGGCGGTGCGCTTCAAGAAATCGCGCCTGCTTGGCGGAACGGATAACTTTGGCCGTTGCACGTTCAACCCCCTTCGAGGTGCCGGTCGTCCGGCGCGGCACCCGTTTACTACGGCCCGGCCTCCCAAAAGTCAACAGGAATTCGTGTGGCCCCGAGAGGCGCGCGCTGCGGCGGCGCGGCGCGCGAGTCAAGACGGCTCAAGCAAAGGAATTTGGTCAAGCCACCAGGCCGCCGTCGCCGGTCTATTTTACCTTCGGCCCGCCCATCGTGGCGCTCGTTCTACGCCAGGGCGTGTTCGTACTTGCAGGTTTCGTTGGGGCAGTAGCGGCGGGCGCCGGACTTCTTCGAGAACTTTTCGAGCAGGATGGGGGAGCCGCAATTCGGGCAGGGCTCGGCGACGGGCTTATCCCAGACGGTGAACTTGCAGTCCGGATAGCGCGCGCAGCCATAAAACGTCCTGCCTCGCTTGGTGTGGCGGACGACGATCTCTCCTGTGCAGCCTTTTTCCGGGCAGGGTATGCCGAGCGTCTGGCGCTTTACGAATTTGCAGTTGGGATAATTGCTGCAGGCCGTGAACTGGCCGTAGCGGCCGTGCTTGATGACCAGGTTGTTCCCGCATTCGGGGCATTTCTCCTCGAGCGGCGTGTCGCCTACGGCCGTTGCGGCGCCTTCTTTCATCACAATCTTCTTCGTATTGCGGCACTCGGGGTAGCCGGTGCACGCGAGGAAATACCCGAAGCGGCCGCGCTTCACCGCCATGGGCTTTCCGCACTTTTCGCAAGTCTCGGCCGGGACTTCTGGAGCGGGCGGGCCGGTGCTGCCGTATTGCGCGGCCAGCTCGGGTGTCAGGTCGCGCGTCCCGTCGCAATCGGGATATCCCGTGCAGGCGAGGAACTGCCCGTTGCGGCCCAGGCGGATCACCATGGGCTTGCCGCACTTTTCGCACTTCTCGTCGGTCGGGACGCCCTCGCCCTTCAGGTCGGCCATTTCGCGCTCCGCCACGCGAAGGTCCTTCTTGAACTTCTTGTAGAACTCGTCGAGCGCCTCTTTCCAGGAGAGTTTTCCCTCCTCAATCTCGTCGAGTTCTTCTTCCATCCGCGCGGTGTAGGTGACGTCGAAGATATCGCTGAAATTTTTCACCAGCAGGTCGCTCGTGACCATGCCGAGTTCGGAGGGGTAGAAGCGTCCCTGGAGTTTCTCGACGTAGTCGCGGTTCTGGATAACCGAAAGGATTGTGGCATAGGTCGAGGGCCGGCCGATGCCCTTCTCCTCGAGGGCCTTGACAAGCGTCGCCTCGGTGAAGCGGGGCGGAGGCTCGGTGAAGTGCTGCTCGGGATCGATTCGATGCAGGCGCAGGACCTCGCCCACCTCGACCTGGGGGAGGCGGTGCTTCAGTTCCTCCTCCTCTTCCATCTCGGCTTTTTCGTCTTTGCCTTCCTCATAGACGGCCCGGAAGCCGTTGAACTTTTCCACCGAACCCGTGGCGCGCAGCAGGTAGTCGCCCGCGCCGATTTCGATGGTGGTCTGGTCGAAGAGCGCCGGCTTCATCTGCGAGGCCACGAACCGCTGCCAGATGAGTTTGTAGAGTTTGAATTCGTCGGTCCCCAGGAACAGGCGAACGGACTCCGGCGTTCGCTCGACGGAGGACGGACGAATGGCCTCATGCGCGTCCTGCGCGCCTTTCTTGGACTTGTAGCGGATGGGCTCGGGAGGGAGGTAGGCGTCGCCGAAACTCTTCTGGATGTAGCCGCGGACGGCACTGAGAGCGCTTTCCGCGACCCGGGTGGAGTCCGTCCGCATATAGGTGATCAGGCCGACGGACCCTTCCTCACCAAGCTCCACGCCTTCGTAGAGCCTCTGCGCCAGCATCATCGTCTTTTTGGCGGTGAAGTGCAGTTTGCGAACTGATTCCTGCTGGAGCTTGCTGGTGATAAAGGGCGGCACGGGGTACTTCGACTTTTCGCGGGTCTCGACCGAGCGCACCAGGAACTCGGCGCAGTACTCGCGTTTCTCGAAGGCCTGGATTTCGCGCTCTCGCTCGACGATCAGGCGCAGCGCAACTGTCTGGACGCGACCTGCGGAGATGCCCCGCTTTACTTTTTCCCAGAGCAGCGGGCTGACCTGATAGCCGACCAGCCTGTCCAGGATGCGGCGCGCCTGCTGGGCGTCCACCAGGTGCGAGTCGATTTCGCCGGGGCGCTCGAAGGCCTCCCGCACCGCCTCGCGGGTAATTTCGTTGAACAGGACGCGGTAGAACTTTTTCTTTTTCGAGTGTAGCAGGTCACGCAGGTGCGCGCCGATGGCTTCCCCCTCGCGGTCGGGGTCGGTGGCGAGGTAAATGGCGTCCGCCTTCGCCGCCGCGGCCTTGAGCTCCTGGATGGTGCGGGCCTTCGACGGGATGATGTTATACGTGGGCTTGAAACCGTTCTTCACGTCCACGCCGAGTTCCTTCTTGGGCAGGTCCTTCACGTGCCCCATCGACGCTTTCACGGTGTAGTCCGACCCCAGGTACTTGTTGATGGTCTTGGCCTTGGCCGGGGATTCGACGATAACCAGCGATTTACCCATAAGGAATATTTTTAAGTGTTCAGCAGCGCGTCCCGCCGCTACAGTTTGCGGATGAAATTTTTGCCCGGCAACTGCCGGATCAAACCGCTCATCTCGAGTTCGAGCAACGCCGCGAGCACCCGCGGCGAGGAGAGCGAGACGGAGCCGACGATCGAGTCCACGAATAAAGGCACATCCGGTCTCAAGACCTCATACACGGCTTTCTGCTCCAAAGTCAACGACTGATCGAAGAGCGACGGCGCGTCAGGTCTGTTCGTCGCACGTTCCGATGCCTCCGCGGGCGGCAGGAGTTGCATCCGAATTTCGGCGGGAAACTCTTCGACGACGTCAATCCAATGGTCCACCAGCTTGGCCCCCTGCTTGATGAGGTGGTTTGGACCGAAACTCTGCGCGGTGGTGATATTGCCGGGGACCCCGAACACTTCGCGGTTCTGCTCGCTGGCCAGACGCGCGGTGATCAGGCTGCCGCTGTACTCGGCCGCCTCCACGATGATCACGCCCAGCGAGAGGCCGCTGATGATCCGGTTCCGGATGGGAAAATTTTCGGGCGTGGGCGCCGTGCCGAGCGGAAATTCCGAGACCAGCGCCCCGCTCGCCAAGATTTTTTCCGTCAGACGTTTGTTCTCCTTCGGGTAAATCACGTCAATGCCCGAGCCGAGGACGGCCACGGTTTTGCCTGCTCCTTCGAGCGCCCCGTGGTGGGCAGCCGAATCAATTCCGCGTGCCAGCCCGCTGGCGATGACCAGTTGGCGTTCAGCAAGGTCCCGGGCCAGGCGCCGCGCCACCTGGAGCCCGTAAGCGGTAGGGCGGCGAGTCCCCACCATGGCGACGGTGTGCCGGGAAAGGACCTTCGAGTCGCCGCGGACGTAAAGCGCCAGCGGGGGGTCGGGGATCTCTCTGAGCAAGGGCGGGTAATCGGCGGACCCGGCCGTCATCAATTCACAGCCCAGCTTGGCCGCAGCCTCTATTTCCTTTTCAGCTTCCTCGAGTCCCGCCTGAGCGAAGATCGCCTGCGCGACGTGCGCCGGCAGTCCGCAGCTTTCGAGCTCCGTCAGCGAAGCGTGGTAGGCTGCCGCGGGCGAGCCAAAGTGCCCCATCAGCTTGCGGGCCCCCCGGACGCCCAGGCCCTCCACCCGGCCGAGAGCCAGCCAATATGATGTATTTTCGTCGTTCAACTTTGCCGAATCTGCCTCAGTGCGGCGTGACGCGGGCGTCATGCGGGTTTGCGTTCCAGCGGTCTCGTCGAAAGCCGCGGAACGCGGAGCAGCGCCTGCACGGTTCTCTCAACCCCCCTAACATCGCAGAACTTGAGGCCGGAGCGCAAGGGTCTTTCGTGGACGGGAGCTCGAAACCTGCTCTTGCCGGGTTTGACGGAGGTGGTCTCGGACCTGAATTTACTTCCGCGCCACCCGCCGGGCGAAAACCTTTTAGAGGCGATCAGTCCCATCTCGCCCTTGATGTATCGCACCGGCTGTGGGATGATTCCGCCTGGACTGCGGCTTGGTGAGATCGGCCGGGCAGCTTCCAACAGAAAATTTGGAGGATGAATATGAAAAAGAAGTTCGTACTCGTCACCCTGGGTGCAGTGGTTTTTCTGATCTTGAGCGCGTTCGCCGCCGCGAAGCCTGAGGGCAAGACCTGGACAGGTTGGATCAGCGACAGCGGGTGCGGGGCCAAGGGAGTGAAAGCGGAGCACAAGGGTTGCGCTATCACCTGCGTGAAGCAAAAAGGAGCCAAGTACGTCCTAGTGGACAGCAAGACGCAGGCGGTGGTCGCCATCCACAATCAGGATGCGGTGAAAGAGGACAACGTCGGGATGGAAGTGAAACTGACCGGAAATGAGATGGAAGACAAATCAATCCATGTCGAAAGCATCCAGCCGGCCGGCTAACTCGCCTCGGACTTCCCCAGCCAGGCCATGCAGCTAAACCACGTTCGGCGCGCAGACTCGCTAAGGCGAGTCTGCGCGTACCTCGTTTGAGATCGGATCCAACACCCCACGGGCAAAATTCCGTTTTGAACAAATTGTTGCGCGAGGGTTGAAAGGCGCTCGTAGCGCAGCGCGGCATAGAGTCGCCGCGTGGCGGGCTGCCAGCGGGCCGCGAAAGCCTGCACTCGCTCCGAAGCTAGAAGCTTCCGGGTCAACTCGGAAGCCGCGCGAAGTAATCTTGCCGGAACCAGGCCCGAGAATTTCGACCGCGAATTGACGAGAGGGTGGCGGATGAACCACTCGCCGACGTCAGCAGAGGCTTCGTAGAGCGATTCCATCGTCGTTCTACTGGCGCGCAAGAGCCACAGCCCGGCCTCGGATCGCGCCCACCAGTCCACCAAGTGCTGGCAGGAGCAGAGGAGTCGGTGGGAAGCTCGACGGAAGATAGGGACAAGCCATTCCATCCTGCGTGAGGCCGAATCGAAATGCCGGAGGAAAGCCCTCTGGGACAGCCTGAAGAATCTGGTCGCTCGCTTATAATAGGATGATTTCAACGGTCTGAAGGACCGCAGCATGATCTGATTCACGGAAACCTCACTGGCATAGATTCGCCCATGCTCGAAATGGTTCCTGCCCGCGACCGCCTCGCGGACCGGTTTTGTGCTGAGGACGAAGCCCATCGCGCAACAGATTCGGCCGGAGCAAGCGCCGCGGCAACGGCGTGCCTTGAGTGGTATAATTCACGGCGGAGGGTATCCACATGACGAAGAGGGCATTGCTTTTCGGCGTTGCGCTCGCGGTAGCCGGGCTCGTGGTCTCCGCCGGAGCGGCCGCGCCGGCTGCTTCGAAGGAAGCGACGGTTACGCTGAGCGTCACGGGCATGACTTGAGGTTCCTGTGTCACCGCAGTGCAGTCTGCACTGGAGTCCGTCAAGGGCGTGAAAGAAGCGAAAGTATCGCTCGAAAACCAGGAAGCAGTGGTCAAGTACGATCCTGAGAAAGTGAAAGTTGAAGACCTGATCAAGGCAGTCAAGAACGCGCACGGAATGAGCTCCTACGACGCGAGCGTGAAGAAAAAGGACTGAGTTTCACTTTCAGACTAAGACTGCTGGGATTGTCCGCGTCAGGCTTTCGATTTCGGTCCCCCCTGGCGCTCGGCTGCAAGGAAGTGCCCGAAAATCATGCGCGGCAGTCCCGGCGGCTCCCCCATCCTGTCCAAAACCTTCGGCAGGAGAGGAAAATGCCTCTCCTCTGGCCGCTTCGCCAGAGGCAGCCGACGACCGGCCATCCCAACCGGGTCGCCCCCCAACGACCTTCCCCTGGCCGCGCCTCATTACCTGTTTTAACTGCGAGAAGTAGATTTTCTACCACGAAACCACATGCAGGCGCAAGGGCGATTTTTTCCCCGCGCCTCTTTTCTGCAAGCAAATCATCAAGCGGATAAGAGAACTCCGCACGAGCGAGACGCCCGGAACCAAAGCAACTACGAAGTGATAGGGCCCGGCCCGGCGACCGCGGCCATGGATAAGCTTTCGTGAGATCGTTGCCGCTGTCGGGGTGCGGCGAGGCGGGATCACCGGGCACCCGCGCGCTCGTCACTTCCGAATTCGGTACCGGATTTCGACTTAGAGGCGGGCGGGGACCGGCCGGCCCTTACTCTCGGAACTGAATGGAAAAAACGGGGCCTGCAAACCTGGTGTTGAAGGTCTTGGTCCTGGTGTCGTCCCGGACGTCGAGGTCTTGAAGCGCGAAACCGGCCTGGAAGGTGACGTGGCGTCCGAAGCTGAGGCCGGCGTTCAAGGCCGACTGAATATAGTTACCGTACCGGCCAAAGGACATGCCTTTGAGTTCCCCATTAATGTTGATCCGGTTGCTCGCGCGCATCGGGAAGACGCGAAACTCAGCCCCGAGCAGGGGGAGCGGCAACTGCACCCTGTCCGAAGAACTCGTTCCTGGCGCGGTGCTCGTGATCGTGCCGCGGGCGTCGAAGTAGGCCACGCCCGTGACGATGCCGAAGTGCCCGTGCCTCAGGCTCACCACATCGTACTGGTACCCTCCAAACAAATAGTTGATCTGCGCTTTGAAAGTAATCTGGTCCTGCGCCACGTAGGTCTGTCCCGCAAAGGTAAAGGTCCGGTTCAAATTGTTCCTCCCGCTGAAGCGAAAGGGGGCACCTTCGAAAACCAGCCGATGTTTCCGGAACGGCTTTAAGGTCACCTTGCCGAGAAATTCAGACGTGTTTTTTCGGACGCCCAGGTCAGACCGGAGGTCCACCGAATCCGTGCCCGACTGCGCTTTTCCGCTCGAATTCACAAGCCAGTAGGAGGGTGTGAACTCGATGAGGAAACTTTCGTAGTTGTCCTTGCGTCCGAAGGCCGAGCTCGAGCAGGCGCAGCAAAGCGCCAACAGCAGATAAGTTTTTTTCATCGTGGTGAGGGTCTCCCTATTCGAAAGTGCGGCTTGATTCTTGTCGTCCGCGACAGGTAGATCAGGCAACTGTCTCTGTCGGTCTCTGGGTCGAGCAGTCGTTTCCGTCAGGGCTCGAAGGCGAAGGGCGATTCGCTGGAGAGGATGTCCCCGAGTTCCCCTTTTTGACCCAAGAAGCGTCTTTCTCCGAAATTCTTCTTCCTGTTTGTAAACTCCATTGAATCGTAAAGTCAAGATTGTTTTATGAATTCTAAACGGGCCCGAGTGGTCCTTAATTCCCTGGTGAAAGGGGCGCAAGGAGCAGGCGGATGAGGCGGGGTTGACGGGGCGCGCGATGGAGGCCTTTTCAATGGATCGAACGGCGCCGGCGCCAAGGAGCGCGGGGCCGCTCGGTCACGCTCGGAACGCCCGCTGCGGGCGCGGCTGAAGCCCTCATCCACGCGTGCCCGAAATCAAGGAAGCGCGAAGGCGGCTTGGGCCGGCGACGAGTTTCCGGAGACCCGCGCCGGGCTATGGGTTTGCCGTTCCGAAGGGGTATAATAAGCACGAGTAGAAGCCCGAAGCGCCCACTCTGTCCCCCGCAGAAAACGATGGCAGGGACTCTTTATTACTTTCGGCCATCCTCACTCGCCCCTGTGTTCCGCGCGTTGCGAGTCCCCTATAAGGTTACGTCGATCGAGCGGGAGGGGGCGGACCCTGACTGGACGACGCCCGCGGTCCTCCTCGCCGATGCCGCCCGCGACGACCTGGGCCGCATCGAGAAGGTCGCGCCCAAGGCTGATGCCTGGTGCATCATTTATCTTCTCGATGGCGACGCTCCCGTCCGCTCGCGGCTCAACTCCCGGGTGTTTGCGGTCCTTCCCCGCCGGGCGTCGCGCCTGGTCCTGCAAAAGAGCGTCGAAAGTGCTTTTGAGAATTTGCGGTCCGGCGCCGACCGCGCCCGGACGCGCCGGCAGCTCCTGGCGGCCGCCTCGGAACTCGAGACGCTGAACGAGATCGGTGTGGCGCTCTCCACCGAGCGCAACACGGATGCGCTCCTCGAACTCATCCTCACCAAGAGCCGCGAGATCACCTCCGCCGACGCCGGTTCGCTCTACCTGGTGGAAGAGGAGCCGGGCGGCGGCAAGCACCTCGTCTTCCGGCTCACCCAGAGCGACAGCCACTCCGTCCCCTTCCGCCAGTTCACTCTGCCGATCGACACGCAAAGCATCGCGGGCTATGCCGCGGCGACGGGCAAAATCCTGAACATCAAGGACGCCTACCGCATCCGCAATCACCCCTTCCGCCTGAACCGCGACTTCGACCAGACCTTCGGCTACCGCACCAAGTCGATGCTGGTCCTGCCGATGAGGAACCAGAAGAAGGAGACGATCGGGGTACTGCAGCTCATCAACGCCAAGAAGCACCCGGAGGCGAAGCTGACGTCGCGAGCCGTGGTAGGGGAAGAAGTCGTCCCGTTTTCCCAGTGGAGCCAGGAGCTAGCGGCCTCGCTGGCCAGCCAGGCGGCCGTGGCGCTCGAAAACAACCTGCTCTATCGGGATATCCACCGGTTGTTCGAAGGCTTTGTGAAGGCTTCCGTCACCGCGATCGAGTCCCGCGACCCCACGACCTTCGGCCATTCGGAACGTGTGATGAAATTGACCGTGGGGCTTGCGGAGGTCGTGGACCGCTGCGACGCCGGCCCCTACAAGGAAATCCACTTTACGCGGGAAGAGATCCAGGAAATCCGTTACGCCTCGCTCCTGCATGACTTCGGGAAAGTCGGCGTGCGCGAGGAAGTCCTGGTCAAGGCGAAAAAGCTCTATCCCGCCCAACTCGAACTTGTGCACAAGCGGTTCCAGTACATCCGGAAGGCCATCGAGGCCGAAACCAACCGGAAGAAATTGGACTACGTGCTGCGCAACGGAAACCAGAACTTTGAAGCACCCTTCACGGAAATCGAGACAGAGCAGAAGAATCAGCTCCAGACGCTTGACGAGTTCCTCCAGCACATCCTCCAGGCGAATGAGCCGACGGTCCTTCCTCAAAAAATCTCGGACAAATTGGTGGAAATTGCCGGCTGGGCTTTTGCGGACCCCTCCGGCCCGACCGAACCGCTCCTCGCGCAGGAAGAGCTCCGGCTCCTCTCGATCCCCAAAGGAAGCCTCGACCCCGAGGAGCGCCTGCAAATCGAATCGCACGTCCTCCACAGCTTCCGCTTCCTGAGCGAAATCCCGTGGACCAAGGAGCTGAAGAAAATTCCTGACATCGCCAAGGCCCACCACGAGAAACTGGACGGCAGCGGTTACCCGTACAAGATGAAAGCGGAGGAGATCCCCTTCCAGGCGAAAATGATGACGATCTCGGATATATTTGACGCCCTCACGGCCCGCGACCGTCCTTATAAACGCGCCGTTCCGGTCGGGCGCGCCCTGGAAATCATCGGCGACGAAGTGAAGTCCCAACTTCTCGACCCGCTGCTCTTCCGGCTCTTTGTGGAAGCCAAAATCTTCGAGTTGACCGCCGGCGAATAGTTCGGGAGCGCCTCCTTCCGCCCGGTTTGCCCGCTCTCCTTCACGTTCCGCGACGCTTTGTTGACCTGGCAGCAATCATTCCGATAGAATTCAGCATCAAATGGTCTTGAGAGACTTCACCCGACGAAGGTCCTAGCTTGAAACGGCTGCTCCTAAATCTTCGCTTGCGGACCCGGCTGGCGCTGGTCATGTTTCTGACCATGGTGTGCACGAGCGCCATCCTGACCTGGACGCATTTCCAGCACCGGCGGCAGATCATGGACTACGTAGCCGCGGAGACTTCCTATCTCCTGTCGATCAGCCAGCTCACGCATACGCAGATTCCTCCGACCGCCGACCGGAACCAGGCCCTCAACGCCTACGTGAAAGCGATGAAGGATGCCGGCTTCTCTTCCGTCGCGCTCGCCAGCCCCACCGGGGAAGTGATCGCCAGCACCACACCGGGGCAGGTCGGGAAGAAAATCAAATTCAAGAAGCAGAAGGTGGGGGGCAAACGGGACCAGATCGCCATCCTCGCCGAGTTCAAGGACATTGACCCGACACTCGAGCAGAAGCCTTACGTCGTCCAGTTCCCCATCGTCCAGAACGACAAGGTGATCGCTTATGCGCAGGCCAAAGGCGAGGCCAGCGAGCTCGAAGAGTTGCTCCGGCGGTGGTACCGGGAGCGCCTTTACTGGCTCCTGGCCACGATGACGGCTGCGCTCGCTGCGGTCGTTTACCTCGCCTTTCGATTTACCAAACCGGTGGATATGCTCGTGAACGGGGCCCAGCAAGTGGCCCAGGGCAACCTCGGCGTCACGCTCCCCGTTAACGGCGCCGACGAGATGGCGCGCCTGGCGGAGACGTTTAACCGCATGGTGGAACGGCTGCGGGAGCACCGTCAGTTGCAACAACGGCTGAATGAGGCGGAAAAGTCTTCCCTCCTGGGCCGGTTTGCCGCCACGGTCGCCCACGAAGTCCGGAATTCCCTGAATTTCATCAATTTGAGCATCGATCAGATCCGCGCCAAACACGTGGACGGTGACGAGCACGTGACGCGCGAGCTTCAGCGGAACCTGCGGAACGTCAAAGACGAGATCAACCGGTTGAACCGCCTGGTGAATGACTTTATGGCGGCGGGACGGCAGACCCCACCGCAGCTTGCCCCCTGCAACCTGAAAGTGACGACTGAGCAGGCCGTGGCCATGGTCGAGCGTCAGGCTCGCCAGCGAGGCATTAGGATTAAGCTCCAGCTCCCCGCCGACCTGCCGCAGCTCCAGGCGGACGCCGCCCAGATGAAGACCTGCTTCCTGAACATTTTGACCAACGCCGTCGAAGCGATGCCCCAGGGCGGCCAGATCTGTATCAGCGGCCAGTGCCCCCCGGAGAAAGATGTGCTCGAGCTGCGCTTCGCCGACTCGGGCCCCGGCATTCCGGCTTCGGAGCGCGAAAAAGTTTTCACGGCCTATTTCTCAACCAAGGCCACTGGCCTCGGCCTGGGACTGGCCATCACGAAAAAGATTGTGGAAGACCACGGCGGACGCATCTACGCCGCCGATGGAGATGTGCCCGGCACCGTCATGGTCGTCGAGCTTCCGCTTCCCCGCCGCCCTGTCTCCCAGTTGGCCACGGCGACATCGCCAGCCTCCGCGTAAGGACTCCCCTTCATGCCCGGCCAAACCATCCTGGTGGTTGACGACGAGGAACGCCAGCGCGAAATCTACCGCGACATCCTGCGGGACGAAGGCTACGACACTGAGACGACGGCGAGCGGCGAGTCCGCTCTGCGTCTCTTGAGCCAGAAACGCTTTGATCTGGTCCTGACCGACCTCAACTTGACCGGGATGACCGGCATCGAGCTGTTGAGCGGCATCCTCGCCGCCGACCCCGTCGTCGCCGTCGTCC
>WNEY01001737.1_pt1 | contig 15613 bp, 8 predicted proteins | sample 5400531 | NCBI WGS metagenome assembly WNEY01 (sample SAMN13153338, study PRJNA577476) | soil metagenome | isolation source: 200 cm saprolite under Douglas fir tree site 1 | place: USA:California | collected 2015-04-18
CATTCGTGTACCCTCATGGACTTGCTTATCGGTCGGAAGCCCGAGACCGAGCAGCGCGAGTTGCATTACACAATTCGTATCTGGGAGGTTGTCCCTTCACACTATGACAAGGCCAGACGGCGACGATGGCCGACGCCGAGGGGAATGTCGTGCCCACTGCGCGCCGCGATGTCGTTGGCATTCCACGACTGCCCGGCGCTGCTCGCGAGACTGCTGCGTAGCGCGAGCGCGCTCCTCGCGCGCGCGGGTTGGGGTGTGCGTTGGGATGTGCGGAAACTGTGCGGTTCCTCCGGATGTAATCGCGACGTGTTCGCGCCGCCGGCGCTCTTAGGCCGTCGATTCTCCGAATGAGACTACGTTGTCGCGTGGAGCGTCGGCAGCCACGCCGGTCAACTCAGAGAACGTCATCGGTGCCAGGTGGGGAGCCTCGCACACGGCGGCGACTGTTATTGTTCGTTCGGGCGTTATCGCTGTTGGCGGAGCACGCGCGCGTTGTTCGCGGCGGCGGCGGCGGCGACGCCGTTCACCAGCACCATCGTGACGATGGCGCCGACGCGGTTGGTTCTCCACATGCGCTCGGCCAGCACCATCGGGAGGGCTGCGGTCCCGACTTTGAGGCCCCAGAGCGCGGCTGGGTTTCCGACGGCGCCCTGCATGAGCGGGTTCGCCTCCCGCGCCCTGCGGGCGAGGCCCTGACGAGTGGAGTACGCATCGAAGACGTGGAAGGCGGCGAGGCTCACGTAAAGCGCTGGCAGCGCGCTCGGGCGCGTCCTCGGGCTCGGACCGAAGTGAATGGGTGGCAGCGACCAGTCGACATCGCCACCGAGCGAGGAAACGGACGGCGGCTCTTCAGCGGCTGATACAACCGGCAGGTTTTCGCTCTCGGCAGCCGGCAACGCGGATGTGTTGTCGACGGCCACCGGTGTGGTCACGGTCTCGCCGTTCCGATCGGCCGCGAGCGCCGTGCCCGACGAAACGGTCAGCATCGTGACGACGGCGGCAGAGGTCATATGCATCATCGTTTGCTCCTTTGACACGGAATGAGTGCCAACCAGATGCCGCGTCGTGGCAATCCACGGCACCTCCAACAAAGACTTGGTTATCTGTCAGCTGGCGAGGAGCGGTCGACGCTTCATCTGAGAGTCCAGATACCCGATCGATTCGTTGTCGGAAGCTTCGCCGAAACCGGTTGAACTCATTGATGAGACTGTACGTCCCGCCCTCGAGGAGGACACGTCGGTCAGATCTTGATTTTCTTGTCAGCGGCCGGATGACTTGCTTGTAAGGTCAGCGCCCACACGACGGGAACAACTGGCCGCGGCCCCGATGCCGCCATGTCCATGGCGAATTCCAAAATTCGTGAGCATTCTTTGCCCGCGTCGCGAAAAGCCGCCACTTTCCGTTTCCTCACCATCCCGCCGCGTGGCCTTCGCGCCGCGCGTCGGCGCCTGCCGATAGCGCGCCCGTTCGCGGGTAAATCATGATGCCGTTGAGCATGCCGAGCCACCCCTCCTCGTCCAGGAGACGGTGCCCTTTCGCGGTGAGCCCCGACCGCGTCCGCTCCGAAAACCCCTTTTCCAGACGGAGATCCGTGCCTGGGAAATAGGGGATCGAGTTGCCGAGATACTGAAGAACGAACCGCGGCGCCTTTACCGCCTGGTGCGCATCCATGTGGTAGTCGAGCGCGCGGACGGCGACCTGCACGATCGTCTGGGGAATGGTCCAACCGCCCGCTGAACCGAGCGCGAAGTACGGTTGACCGTGGTTCGTGACGATTGTGGGACTCATCACGAACCGAGGTCGCTGGCCGGCTTCGATATGGTTGATATCTCGTGCGTCAACGCTGAAATACGACATGCCGTTGTTGAAGATCACGCCGGTCTCGGGAACGACAACTCCAGCGGGCAGCATCAGCGTCTGAGTCATGACGACCACGTTGTGATCGCGATCGACGATGGTGTGATTCGTGGTGTGCTGGAACGCGGGATTGGTGGCCGCCGGCCGTTTCGTCGGCTCGTAGAACTGCGGTCGAGCAAGATCGATGCGCGCCGCTTGTTGCTTCGCGTACGCCTTCGACAGAAGGCGATCGAGCGGAATCTTCGCGTAGCTCTTGCCCGTGTTGAAGGCGTCCTCGTCGACGAACGCGAGCTTCATCGCTTCGGCGACCAGATGCACGAATTCGGGAGAATTGTGCTCGCGCGCCTGCAGATCGAACTGCTCGAGGATGTTCAGCGTCTGAAGCACCGTCATGCCCGAGCCGCCGGGCGGCTGACTGTACACGTCGTAGTCGCGGTAGGTGATGTGCAGCGGGTCCTGCCAGCGCGCGTGATAGTCGGCAAAGTCCTTGACGGTGAGCAGCCCGCCGTTGGCGTGGAAAAATTCCGCGAATCGTTTCGCGAGCGAGCCGCCGTAGAACGCCGCCGGCCCGCCGGCAGCGATCGATCGGAACGTGCTGGCGAGATCCAGCTGCTTCATCACATCGGCCACCGGCCACGGCTTGCCTTCCTTGAAGAATATGCCGGCGCCGTACGGATATCGGCCAACGGCTGCGCCGAAGTCGGCGGCCTCGAAACCATCTCTCACCGCCGGCGTGACGACAAATCCTTTCTCCGCGTATTCGATGGCAGGCGCGAGGAGCTGCGGCCAGGACATCGTGCCGTACTGGTCGTGAAGCGCGGCCCATCCCGCGAGATTCCCGGGAACGACCGGCGCCGCGAAGCTGTCGCGCGCAGGGTGGGCGCGATCCCATAACCGCGCTCCGGCCGTGAACATCTCGGGCTTCGTGTCGCCCGGCGCGGTGCCGATGAAGTCGAGCGATCGGATCTGCTGCTTCTTGCTGTCGTAGACGAGCGCGTACCCGCCGACGCCTCCCAGTCCCGACATCAGAGGCTCGACGACGGCGAGTGTTGCGGCCACCGACACGGCCGCATCGAACGCGTTGCCGCCCTGCTGCAGGATGCGCAGCCCGGCTTCGGTCGCCATCGGGGCCGAGCTGACGACCATGCCATCGATCGCCATGACCTGCCCCCGCCCGGTGACGGAGGCGATGAGCAGCCCCGCTGAAAGAGATGCCGCACGTAGTGCGCCGGTCCGTCGCGTGCAACGAGTTGGGAGATTGGTCATCTTCGATTGGTTGGTCATAGATCTTCCCCGAAATGAGTGATGCCGCTTCATCGTATTCGATCTGATCGGCCGGCGATCGACGCCTCGATGAATTCAGCGACGTTGCGATCGGTCGGCCGGGACGCGATAATCCGCTGCGGTGACCCATCCAAAGCGGCGCCCCTCGACCGCGACGACTTCGCTGAAGGGCCCGCACGAACGAAGTCTCATCCGCCCCGTGGCGCTCGTCGCGGCCGTACTCGGCGGCGCGGCGATCGGCGCCTGGTTCATCTTGAATGTGCGGCAGCCGCTTCGCGTGCCGCCTGGATCGTCGGCGGGCAGCAACGTCCTGCTCATCACGATCGACACGCTTCGAGCGGATCGTGTCGGCGCGTATGGCAATTCGTCCCGTCTGACGCCTGCACTCGATCGCCTGGCCGACAGCGGTCTCCGCTTCGACGCGGCTTATACGCCGGTGCCGATGACGTTGCCGGCGCACGCATCCATTCTCACGGGCCTCGAGCCGTTCTCGCACGGCATCCGCAACAACACGTCGTTCAAACTCGGTCCAACGCCGACGCTTGCGACGATGTTGAAGCGCGCCGGCTACCGGACGGGCGCGTTCGTCGGCGCGTTCGTGCTGAGCGCGAAGTTCGGTCTCAATCACGACTTCGACGTGTACGACGATCGGTACGGCCGCGGCAGTGACCGCGCGGACTTTCGCGTCGCCGAGCGCCGCGCGGAACGCGTGATTCAGCCCGCGATCGAATGGATCCTCCGGCCGAGATCAGAGACACCCCCGGCCGGTTCGACCAATGACGAATCGGACCGAAGCCGCCCTTGGTTCGCGTGGCTTCATCTCTACGACCCGCATGCTCCCTATGAGGCTCCGCCCGACTATGCGCGAGGACGGTCGCCCTACGACGCCGAAGTGGCGTACGCGGACGCGATGATCGCCCGCGGTCTCGAAACGCTTCGAGCCGCCGGGCAACTCGATCGCACAATCATCATGGTCGTCGCCGATCACGGCGAGGCGCTCGGCGAGCACGGCGAAGCGACCCACGGACTCTTCGCCTACGAGGCGACGTTGCGCGTGCCGATGATTCTGAGTGCTCCAGGGATGCGCGCCGGGGTCGTGCACGCGCCTGTGACGAACGTCGATGTGGTGCCGACCGTCCTGGAGCTGCTCGGTATCGCAGTGCCCGCAGGCCTGGACGGTCGGTCGCTCCTCGACGTCGAGGCCGACAGGACGCGCAATTCACGCGCGCTGTATTTCGAAGCGCTCGATGCGAACCTCACGCGGGGATGGGCGCCGCTCGTCGGCGTCATCGCCGACGGCTGGAAGTACCTCGACCTGCCGATCCCCGAGTTGTACGACCTCCACCGCGACCCGGGCGAGGCGCGCAACGAAGCGGCGCGCGAGCCCGAACGAACGCGTGTGCTGCAGGCCAGATTGAAAGAGGCCGCGTCGAGCCGCCACACGGCTTCCGAGTCGAGTCGTGCCGAGATGGATGTCGAGACGACCGAGCGGCTGGCGTCGCTCGGCTACGTCGGATCGGCGCAACCGACTCAGAAACGCGCGTTCTCCTCGGCCGACGATCCCAAGCACCTCGTCGAGCTGAACGAAGCGTTCTATACCGCGATTCGGGATCAGCGTGAAGGCCGTTCGGACGCGGCGCTGGCAACGCTCCTCGACGTCGTGGCCAGGCGACCCGATTTCCTTGCCGCGCGCATGAGCGCCGCCGCTATCCTCGGCAGCAGCAGTCGTGCGGCGGACGCGATTGCGCTGCTTCGATCGGCTCCGGGAGAAACAACGTCCGCGGCGGTCCAGACCGAGCTTGGACTCGCATTCGAGGCGGCCGGCAATCTGACCGAAGCAGCGACGTGCCTGGAGCGAGCCGCCAGGCTGCGCAGCGGCGATGTCGAGACGCTGAACTCGCTTGGCGTCGTGTACTCACGACTCCAGAGGTTCGAGGACGGCCGGCGACTGTTCCGTCAAATCCTCGAGTCCGATCCGCGCGCGCCCGAGGTCTGGAACAACCTCGGGACGCTCGAGTTGAGCGCCGGCAACAGGCGCCCGGCCGCGGACGCGTTTCGGCAGGCGGTCGAAGCCGATCCGAATTACGCCGCAGCATGGCGAGGTCTGGGCGCCGCACTCGTTGCGACCGACGCCAGCTCAGCCACGGAGGCGTGGCGGCGCGCCGTTGCGCTCGCGCCGGGCGATATCGACACACTGTTCAATCTCGGACGGGTGCTGTCGGAGGGGCCGCAGCCACAGGAGGCGCTCGCCTACCTGAAACAGTTCGTCGCGCAGGCCCCACGCGATCGCTATGCGGACGACATCCGCCGCGCCACCGCGCTCATTGCCCGGATCGACCGGCGCTGAACCGATCGATCTTTGTAAAAATCCCTGAATGATTCTTGACACTGCAACATTCAGGAGGTATACACACGCATCTTTTTCAAGAGACACGCAATCGACACTCTCCACCCGGACGCGGATCGTCGTCCGTCATGGACGCCGGGTCCCTTGCAATTGGTTCGGTGCCGACGCATTCACATTCTTCGAGGAGGCGACGCTATGGTGTCCTTCAGTTTCAGAGATGGAACTCCCGGGCGGTCCGCCGCTGTGATTCGTCCCGCCCGCCGGGCGGCCCTCGCGCTGCTGGCCGGCCTCGTCACCCTCACGCTGGCGTCTCCTGTCTTCGGCCAGGGTGGTGCGTCAATTGAAGGCGTCGTCAAAGACCAGCAGGGCGGCGTGCTGCCCGGCGTCACCGTGACCCTGCGCAACGTGGACACCGGAGTAACGAGGATCTCCACGACCGCGCCAGACGGCCGATATCGATTCCTGGCGCTGGCGCCGGGACGATATCACCTCTCCGGTGAGTTGTCAGGCTTCGCGGCGAAGGACGTCGGCAACGTCTCCATCACCATCGGCCTGGCGGTGAGTCAGGACTTCACGATGGGCCTGCAGACCGTTGAGGAGTCGGTCACGGTTACTGCTGCTGCGCCGACGGTCGACACGACGAAGAGCGAAGTGGCCGGCGTCGTGACGCAGCAGCAGATCCAGAGTCTTCCGGTCAATTCGAGGCAGTTCTTGAACCTCGCCCTTCTGATGCCGGGAACGAGTCAGGACGCTGCGCGATCCTTCTATAACAACGTCACGATTGGAGCCGGCACGAGCTTTTACTCGAACGGATTTTTGGTGGACGGCGTCAACAATACGTGGGCCGAGGAAGGCGAGCCGCGGCAGAACTTCCCGCAGGGCGCTGTTCAGGAGTTCAAGGTGAACACCTCCGGGTTTCCCGCCGAGTTCGGCCTGGCGACGGGCGGCCTCGTCCAGATCGTGACCAAGAGCGGCTCGAACAGATTGAGCGGCGAGACGTTCGAATACTTCCGCGACAAGAATCTGAACGCGCTGAACAAGTTCGAGGAGGAGCGCCACGATCAGTTCGGCGATCCCAAACCCGGGTTCAGGCGCAACCAGTTCGGCGGCTCGTTCGGCGGGCCGATCATCAAGAACCGCGCGCACTTCTTCGCGTCGGCCGAGCGCACGCAGACCGATCAGTTCGTCACCGTCAGCACAGGCAAACCGCAGTTCTACTCGGCGCTCGAAGGGACGTTCCTCGCGCCCGTCACCAGCAACCTGTTCGTCGGCCGCGCGGATCACCAGATCAACACCGACCAGGCGCTGTTCTTCCGCTACGGCCAGGAGGGCGGCAAGAAGACGTGTCTCGGCTGCGGAGGCACCGGCGCCGCGAACCATGGGTTCGATTTCCAGAAGCCGGCGTACTCGGCGGTCGTCGGGCACACGTGGGTCGCCTCGCCGCGCCTGCTGAACGAGATCAGATTTCAGTACGCGTACGCGGAATATCAGGTCATCCCCGGCGGGCAGCAGCCGTTCACGACGGTCGGTGACTATCCGGCGGAGCGTATCAACATCAATCGCATTCAGCGCGCTCTGTACCTGCCAAGTCTCGGGTACGGAAACGGCTTCGACGAAATCGGGCCCGAGCAGCGGTTCCAGTTCAAGGACACCGTGACATTCAGCCGCGAAAAGCACAGCGTCAAGCTCGGCGTCGATTTCAGCCACATCCCATTCGCCGACGACGCGCTCTACAACCTGAATGGCTACTATGTGTTCCCGACCGACCAATTCCTGGACGGCAGTCCCCAATCGATCGCGAACCTGAAAAATCCGTCGTTCTTCGGCGCGTCGGTTCCGGCGGTCAACTCCAGCCTCCCGACGCAGCACCTCGCCTGGTTCATTCAGGACACGTGGAGACCGACGGCGGCCGTGACGGTCGATTTCGGCCTTCGATACGACCGCCAGTTCGGGTCGTTCAACGAGGGCGTGACACTCGATCCGAGGGTGGTCGCGGCCGTCAGAGCTCTCGGTTCGACCGTCGATCCACAATCGCGCGGCGACAAGAACAACTTCGGACCTCGTGTGGGCGCTGTGTGGGACGTTGAAGGAAAAGGGAGGTCGGTGGTCAGAGCCGGTTTCGGTGTCTATTACGACAACATCCGGACGCTGAACAACATGATCGGTGAACAACGCAACTTCTCCCAGTTCACCATCGCGATCGTGAACCCGCCGTATCCCGATCCGTACCAAGGGAAGGATCCGGTGACGTTCGCCTCGACCGGGCCCGCCAATCTCAACGTCCTGTCGGACGATTTCAAGAACCCGCAGGCGGAAAACTACAGCGTCGGCGTGACACAGAAGATCAACGCCGAACTGTCGATACACATCGATGGCGTGTACGTGCACAGCAGGGGTGACCGCATCAAATACGACCTCAACCTCCCGAATCCCGTGACCGGGATCAGGCCGCTGCCCCAGTACGGCTTCATCGATCAGGATCGGTCAATCCTCGAGTCGAACTACAAGGCGACGTTCATCCGACTCGACAAGCGCCTGAGCCATCGCTACACGTTCCTCGTCTCGTACACGCTCGCCAAGGCGGACGACGTCGGGAGCCGCGCGACCAACAACGGCGGCTTCTTCCATGTGACGGATCAGAGCAACCCATCCCTCGACGAGGGCCCGTCCGATACGGATCGCCGCCACAGCGTCGTCGCGAGCGGCACGGCAATCCTTCCCTGGGACCTGACGCTCGGCGCGGTCTGGACGTACCGATCCGCAGCGCCGTTCAGCGCGTACTCGGCGAACTTCAGCGCGGACGGACAACAGCAGTACGTGCCGGGCACGTCGCGGAATCAGGGCAATCGCGATTTGAATCTCGCGGCGGTGAGCGCGTATCGAGCGCAGAACGGCCTGGGACCGGTGTCTGCCGACCAGATTCAAACCGACCGACTCAACAGCGTCGACGTTCGCTTCGCCAAAGCGATCCGGCTCTCCGGACAGGCGAAGCTGGAACTGATCGCTCAGGTGTTCAATCTCCTCGGCACGGACAACCTGAACGCGCCGTTCAGCGGCGGCCAGGTGACGAGCGCACTGTCCTCCAGCTTTGGCCAGATTCTCACGGCGAAGAACCGGCAGCAGGGCGAACTGGGCTTGCGCCTCGCCTGGTAGACCACAGGAGATCGTCTGATACACAACGAGAGCGGGAGCGCGGATACACGCTCCCGCCTCGAGCGCCGCATGATCCTGAAAAAAGGAGCAGCCGTCATGGGAGGCGTCACCAGAAGGTGGTGCGCCATCGGCGTGGTAATCGGCATCGCGCTGATCACGCCGCAGACGTCCGTGCAGACGCAGCAAGCGCCGCAGCGCGCGACGGATCTCGCGACGCTCTTCGCGCCGGGCGGCATCCTGCAGGATCGCAACGGTGACGGTGTCGTCGACTTCGTCAACGCGCGCCTCGTCCTCGGAGAAAAGCCGGACGTCGGAGACGTGTCCGCGGCGGCGGATCTCGCCGCGCGTCTCGGCTTCGAGACGATGGCGATGAATCTTCCGCTCTCCGCAGCGCCTGATACCGGCACGACCGCGTTCATCGTCGGGCGCGACGCAGCCTTGCGAACGGGAGCGACGTTGCCGTCAGAGCTTCGTCCCGGCGACGGAATGGTCGTCTCGACGACCGCAGGCGGCGAGCCCGCGGTGATGGTCGTCGGCGGCGACGCGGCCGGCACAATGGCTGCGGCCGAGCTCCTCGCCGGTCGCCTGCCGCACGTGTGGGATCCCAAAGCGCCGACGCTCGGGCAGGTGATCAGAGAAGATCACGCTTGCGAATCTGTACACGAACGACGGGCTGCTCGGCGACGCCGACAACAACCGTATTCCCGATCTAGGAGGGACACGTAGCAGGCGGCGGGTTCCAGCCACAATGGAGGCTTCATGGATGGGGTGCTGCGAGCGGAGCGCTCGATTGCGTTCATCTCGGTCGTTGCGGTGACCGTCGTAATGCTTTCGCCTTCGGTGGCGGCGCAACAGGGTCCGCCCAATCCCAACGCGCAACCCGGCACGCGATGGACCGAGGAGCAGATTCGGCAAGCGGTCGCGCCGGCGCGTGTCGGCCGGACGCTCACGCCGCGCGCGTGGGCCGACAACGCACGCGTGGCCGTGTGTCTCAGTTTCGATGTGGACAACGAGTCGTATCTGCTCGCTCGCGGCGAGACGTCGCAGACGACGCTGAGCGCGGCCGATTTCGGCGCGGAGAGCGGCCTGGCCAGAATTCTCGCTCTGCTCGATCGCTATCGGATTCCGGCATCGTTCTTCATCCCGGCGGTCAGCGCGATGCTGCACCCGCAGATGATCCCGGCGATCCTCAAGAGCGGGCGGCACGAGGTCGGGGTGCACGGCTGGATTCACGAGTCGTTGCCAGCGATCGACAACGCGGCCGAGGAAGAACGGCTGCTGACCCAGGCGATCGAGTACTTGACGAAAGCAACCGGCAAGCGTCCGGTCGGCTATCGCGCTCCCTCCTGGGCCTTCAGCGCGCATACCCTCGGCTTGATCCGTAAGCACGGGTTCATCTACGACAGCAGCCTCTCGGCGATGGACGAGCCGTACGAGATCGTCTCGAACGGGCAGCCGACCGGCCTCGTCGAGCTCTCGATCGACTGGACACTGACCGAGACGCCGTATCTCGGGCGCGGCGGCACGATGCCCTCGCCAGAGCAGCTGTTTCAGCTCTACCGCGACGAGTTCGATGGAGCGTACGAGCAGGGCACGCTCTTCGTGTTGACCCTGCACCCGCACGTGACCGGCCACAGGGCGCCGATGCGTCATCTCGAGCGATTCGTCGCCTACATGAAATCCAAGCCGGGAGTGTGGTTCGCGACCTGCGAGCAGATCACCAGATACGTCAGCCAGGCGGACCAGTCAAAATGAGCGGTCTTCAAGCGAACGCATTAACCAGAGACTGCATGAAGGAGGCTACGGATCGTCGCCTCCTTCACGACCTTTGCGCTGAACAAGAGTAAATCGATGCATCTGAGCGCAGACGCATCGCAAGGGAGGGCATGATGCTGCGACCTGTTCTTCTCACACCAGGTTGGGCTCGCCCAATCGTGGTCCTTTTCGTGGCATCCCTCTGTCTGACGGTTCCGGCCTCGGCCCAGGTAGCAAACGCCGTTGTCACCGGGATCGCTACCGATACGCAGGGCGGCGTTCTTCCGGGCGTGACGATGACGGTGACGAATGTCGAAAGTGGGGTGGTGAGAACGATCGTGACAGAGGCAGACGGTCGGTATCGGCTCGGCGGCGTTCCACCCGGACGCTACCACCTGACGGCGGAGCTGCCTGGGTTTGCGAACGTCGAGGTCAAGGACATCACGCTCACAATCGGCTTCGAATACACCAGGGACATCACGATGGGAATCCAGGGTGTGCAGGAATCTGTAACGGTTACAGGGGGTTCACCGGCCGTGGACACCGCGAGGACCGAAGTTGCTGCCGTAGTCACCCAAGATCAGATCGAAACGCTCCCCACCGGAGATCGCGTGGCGCTCAGACTGTCGCTGCTCCTACCTGGCGTGGCCATCGACACGACGCGCGCGAAGCGGAATGCCGTCAACCTCGGGGCTGGGATTTCGACGAGCTCCACGACATACCTCGTGGATGGGCTCTCGAATGCCACAGCGATTAGCGGCGAGCAACGGCACGACGTTCCTGCGGCCGCGATCCGGGAGTTCCTGGTCCACACGAGCCAGGTACCGGCGCAGTACGGGCAACGGGCCGGCGGCGTGGTCTCTATCGTCACCAAGAGCGGCACCAACAAGATCCACGGCGAGATGTTCGACTTCTTTCGCAGCAAGGCACTGAACACACTCGACAAGTTCCAGGAACTGCAGCAGGCGACGAAGCCGGACTACAACCGCCACCAGTTCGGCTTTGCGCTCGGCGGGCCAATCGTCAGGAACCGGTTGCACTACTTCGGCACGTTCGAACGGACCCGCGAGCACGACTTTTTCACGGTCGTCACCGGCAAGCCGGAGTTCTACAACCAGTTTGAAGGCACGTTCGAGGGCGGGTCCTTTACCAATATCTCCTTCATCCGCGGCGATTACCAGATCACCGAAAAGCAGAATCTGTTCTATCGGTACATCAATCAGCACACCAATTTCTTCTGCAGCGGGTGTGGCGTGCCCGGGGTCAATTCAGTCTTCAGCAACAACGACAACCTGATTCCGCGCGACATGCACGCCGTCGGCCACACGTGGGTCCTCGCTAACCGCGTGCTGAACGAGTTCTACTTCATGCGGGGGACTGCGTCGGACCGCAGCTACCTCAGCAAAGACTATGCGCCGGCGCGGTACCAGCAAGTGACGACGATTCCGACCTCAATGGGTGGCGGAGAGATCATCGGCAGCACACGGTATGTGTTTCCGAGCCTGATATGGGGGCAGAGCCAGTGCTTACCGCCCTGTGTCGCAGGGGCGGGCACCTCCACCGATTTTACGGAAGCGCAAGAGGTGTTATCGATCACCAGCGGCAGGCACACGTATAAATTTGGCGGCAGCATTCAGATCTTCCCGACCGACGAGTGGGCTCCCGGTAACATCTTCGGAACGTGGACCTTCGGTCAGGATCAGTACTTCAATCCCGACGATCCGAACTTCAGCTTCGCGAACCTGAAAGGCGCCACACAATTTCAGGCATCGTTCCCCAACCTCCAGCGAGAGATGCGAAATCATTCCTACGCCGCTTACGTGACGGACGAGTGGAAGCCGGCAAGCAATCTGACGCTGAATCTCGGGCTCCGCTATGACCTGCAGACAGGCGTGTGGAATGAGTGGCGTACACAGTCGGAGTATCCGCGGCCGCTGCCGTACGTGGACTTTGCGTCGCGTGGCGACAAGAACAATGTCGCACCACGCCTGGGTCTTGCGTGGGACGTCCGCAGCAGTGGGAAGTCGGTCGTCCGGCTTGGCTACGGTCTCGTCTACACGAACATCACGAACCTGATCCCGCGTGTGGAGGGAAGCGCCCTGAAGCAGAACACTATCAACATCTCCAACCCGGCGTATCCAGATCCGTATCAAGGCAGGGATCCGGCGACCTTCGTCTCGACCGCGCCGCCGAACATCACCATCAACGGGAACAATCTCGTGAATGCGCCGGTGCACACCAGCAGCGTGGGGTTCTCGCAGGAGCTCACGCTCGATACGGCGGTCCACGTGGATACCATCTACCAAAAGGCCAGCGACATTCCCACTGACGTTCAAGTCAACACGCGTAATCCGGTGACGTTGGTTCGGCCCCTTCCCGAGTGGGGTCAGATCGTCCAAAGGCAGCCGATTGGTTTGTTCACCTACAAGGCGCTTCTCGTGCGCCTCGAGAAACGCCTGTCCCATCGTTATCAGTATCAGCTCTCATACACGCTGGCGAAACAGGACAGCAACGCCGCGACGCCCGACACCGTGGGGATCGGATTGGGTGGTAGCATCACCGACGTATACAACCCTGGTTGGGACATCGGCCCGGCAAACAACGACCGCCGCCACGCAGTCGTGCTCAGCGGCGCCGCGCAGCTGCCCGCCGACATCGTCGTCGGGGCCATCTGGAACTTTCGAACGACGACGCCGTTCAGCGCCAGGGCTGGAGTCGATCTGAATGGAGATGGGCAAAGCACGGGTGGCGGCGCTGGTGTAGGCGGCAACTACCCCACAGACTACGTGCCCGGAACAACGAAGAACATGGGCAACCGCGACACCACCGCCATGCTGGCGGCGGTCAACGCGTACCGCGCCACCTTGAACCTCGCGCCAATTCCGGAGAGCCAGATTGAAAACAACGTGCTCAGCCAGCTCGACCTCCGCGTCAGCAAGGCATTCAACACGGGCAGGGGCACGAAGGTGGAACTGATCGGACAGGTATTCAACGTGCTGGGCAGAGACAATCTTGGAGGACTCAGCAGCCAGTACATTACAAACGTGCGCTCGGACTCGTTCGGCCGCATCCTGACTGCGCAGCCTCGCCAGCAGGGCGAGGTGGCTGTGCGCTTCGTTTTTTAGCGTTCCTTGTGATCGGGCTCCGAGTCCTCTGATGGGCTCGCACTCGTCACCCGGTCTCGATCGAGTTCCTGGACACTACGGGATCCTTGTCGATCACCGCGTCCACGTTTTCCGAAAACGTCGCGCTAGTGCTTCTCGGGCTTGGCCGGCTTTTGGGGTGGCGCGGCCGGCTTCTCGTAGATATCCACAACCGGCGGCCTTTCGCCGTCGGTCGAAAGGCCCGCCGCCAGCATGAGCCGAGTCACCGCGTCGATCGTCGGCGGATCCGGCCTCGGGAGCCGCCCGATATGGCCTTCGGCGGCGAACAGCGGGGTCACGCCTTGTTTGTTGCGCTGATTCCAAATCTGCGGATCGGCTCCACGGTCTGCCAGCAGTTTCACGACAAGGGGGTAGTTGTTATACGCGGCGCCGTGCATGGCTGTGTCGCCGTTGTTGTCCACGGCATTGACGTCCGCGCCGAGGTCGAGCAGCATCTTCACCGCTTCCACCGCTTCAGGTTCCTCGCCGGCTTCTTCGAGCGGCTCTGTCGTTTCGAGGCCCGCCGCAAGCATCAGCGGTGTCGTGTTGTTGAAATTGGGCAGCAGAGGATCGGCGCCCAACTCCAGGAGCAGCCGCATCAACGGAACGTCAGAGCGATCTGCGGCGAGAAGAAATGCCGTCGCCCCCTCGGTGCCGATGCGCGAGGACGTGTTGGGGACCTTCGGCGCGCCTTTGTCCAGACGCAGATTGACGTTCGCGCCCCGCTTGACGATCTCGCGCACGAACTGAAGGCTCGTGATCCGGCCAGACCCGATCGGCGGGGGTTCGCTGACGTCGCTCGAATCCGGCTTTCGTACCCAGGAGAGCGTGTGGAGCGCCGTGAACCCTGTCCGCCGATCGTTTGGATCGGCGCCGGCGTCGACCAGCGCGATCGCGAGCTCGAAGTGACCGTTCTGCACCGCGAGCAGCAAGGGGCTCGTGTCCTTGCCGACCGGCTTGTACGGGGCGGGGCTTCCGGGCGCACGCTCACGGCGCTGCAGCGTCGCGTTCACATCGACGCCCGCCTTCAGAAACGCGCGCACCACGTCGATGCGCCCCTCACGCACGGCAAAGAAGAACGGGGTGAATCCAGAATCGAGCGTCGCGTTGATATCGGCTCCAGCGTCGATCAGTGCGCTGACGACGGCGGCGTGTCCCTCGGCCGCTGCCCACATCAGGGCGGTCTGCCCGCGCCGCTCACGCGCGTCGTGTCTGGCGCCGCGCGCCAGGAGCGCGTTCACCGCCTCGAGATTTCCGGATCGCGCCGCCAACATGAGGACGGTCTCCCCGCTCTTCATCGTGGCGTTCGCATCGGCGCCGGCGGCCAGCAACAGCTTCACGACGCCGGCGCTCCCGTTCGAGCACGCCAGCGACAGCGGCGGCACGCCGTAGCGGTTCACGGCGTTGACGTTGGCGTGCGCTCGCACCAGCAACGCCGCGGTCTCCGCATCATCGTGATACGCGGCCCAGTGCAGCGCGGTCGTTCCGTCGATCTGGGCGGCGTTCACGTCGACGCCCGTCTCGAGGAGGGTGCGGACGCGCGCCTTGTCGCGTTGCTCCGCGGCGTCGGCGAGCGTCGCGCGTTCGGCGCCCAGAGCCGCGCCGGAGAGCCCGAGCACGAGGAGAACGAGTCCACTCATTCTTCGGCAACGCATGTGCGTCTCCTGCAAGTTGATTACAGCGCGACGGGATCGAAGAGGTCTTCGACCTTTCCGCTGCTGTCGCCGAACGAATCCACATGGACGCCGACGCGATCGAGCAGCGTCAGGTGAACGTTGGCGAGCGGCAGCCCCTTGTCGTAGTTGATATGCCGGCCGCCCTTCAGGCCCGACGCGGCACCGCCCGCGAGAAGGATCGGAAGGTTCTCGTGATCGTGCAGGCTGGGATTGCCCATGCCGCTTCCGTACATATAGACAGTGTGATCGAGGAGCGAGCCGTCGCCATCGGGCGTCGCTTTCATCCTCTGGAGGAACTCCGCAAACAGCGACACGTGGAACGTGTTGATCTTCGCAATCTTCGCCACCTTTTCCGGATCGTTGCCGTGATGACTCGTTGGATGGTGCGGGTCCACCAC
>WNEY01006810.1_pt1 | contig 15607 bp, 13 predicted proteins | sample 5400531 | NCBI WGS metagenome assembly WNEY01 (sample SAMN13153338, study PRJNA577476) | soil metagenome | isolation source: 200 cm saprolite under Douglas fir tree site 1 | place: USA:California | collected 2015-04-18
GTCGCGCCCGCGTCCTCCGACAGGACCAGCCCGAAGGTGGTCCCCACGAGGATCCGTTGCGGCGCGCCGGCGGGGAGGAGGACGCTCATTCCGGTGGGGAAGGCGCCGTCCGCGCGGGCGCCGGACGCGACCAGGACCGCGAGCGCGAGCGCCTTGCGCATCGCCCGGATGTAGCACGCAGCGCAGTGGCCCGGTACAAGAGCCGGATGCTGCAGCGCCTCGCCGCCGCCGCGCTCCTCTGCGCGGCAGCCCCCGTGCTGGCCGAATCCCGCGTCACGTACACCTGTCCCATGCATCCGGACGTCCATTCCGATCATCCGGGCCAATGCCCGAAGTGCGGGATGGAGCTGATGCCCACCGAGCAATCTCCCGAGCTCGCGCTGCCGATGACGCGCAATCCCTCCGGCACCAGCTGGCAAGCCGACGCGACGCCCATGCGGGGCATCCATTTCGGCGCGGGTGGCTGGAGCTTCATGGTCCACGGCGCCGCCTCGGTGGGCTTCGACGACCAGCTCGGGGATCGCGGCGGGAAGCAGGTCATGTCGACGAACTGGCTCATGGGCATGGCCGAGCACGGGCTCTGGGGAGGCGAGGCGCAGCTGCGCGCCATGCTTTCGCTCGAGCCGCTCACCGTTCCCGCCGGGGGGTTCCCGCTGCTCCTCCAGACCGGCGAGTTCTATCGGGGAGTCCATCTCCACGACCGGCAGCACCCCCACGACCTGTTCATGGAGGCGTCCTTCACCTACCGCTACCCGCTGTCGGACTGGCTGGGCGCGGAGCTGTACCTGGCGCCGGTGGGCGAGCCGGCGCTGGGGCCGCCGGCCTTCATGCACCGCGCCTCGGCGGAAGGCGACCCCTTCCCGCCGATCTCGCACCACTGGCAGGACTCCACCCACGTCAGCTTCGGCGTAGCGACCGCGGGCCTGTACACCCGGCAGGTGAAGCTCGAGGCGTCGTGGTTCAACGGGCGCGAGCCCGACGAGGACCGGTGGAACTTCGACTTCCGCCCTCTCGATTCGTTCTCCGTGCGCCTCTCCGCGAACCCCGTGCAGCCCGTGAGCTTGCAGGTGTCGTACGGGTACCTGGCCAGTCCCGAGCCGCCGGCGCTCACCGGAGTCACGCTGAGCACGAGCAAGGCCACGGCATCGCTCTCGGTCAGCCTGCCTCTGCCCCAGGTGCAGGTGGACGCGACGCTGGCGTGGGGGAGGAACCTCCAGGCGACGCCGCTGGACAGCTTCCTCTTCGAGGCGAATTTCGATCTGGACGGGCGCAACGCTCCTTACCTGAGGCTGGAAGTGGTGCAGAAGACCGCGCACGATCTCGTCGTCCCAGGGTTCTCGGGTCTGCAGGCGTTCGCGCAGTCCTACCTGTTGTCCAGCGCGGTGCTCGGATTCGTGCATTCGTTCCCGGCGCTGGGGCCCATCGAGCCGGCCCTCGGCGCGCGCGCTTCGGTCGGCCGGGTGCCCAGCGATCTGGAGGATTTGTACGGATCGCAAGTGGTGTTCGGCGGCTACGTGTACCTGCTCGCCCGTGCACCGCGCCACTGACCGCGTTGACGTACCACTCGTACGCGAGGTAGGTGGGCCGCGATGGTCCGAGGTCCTCGCCGCTGCCGAACGATGGGTGCGCTGCTCGCGTGCGCCGTGTCGTTGCAGGCGACAGGGGCGCTCCCACTGATTTCGAGTGCGGAGGCGGCAAGCTGCTGCTGCCACCATGACAAGTCGCGCGCGTGCCGTTGCCCGACGTGCACCCACGCGCGGGAACTGGCGTCGAATCAGCGCTTCATCCGCACCTGCGCGGGATCGAGCGAGCCCGCGCGGATCCTCGTCCAGGTAGCTCCGGCTTTGCCGCAGCCCGGCCTGCTGGCGCCCGCGGCCGTTCCGACCGCGTTCCCGATCTCCGCCGGACCCCCAGGACCGCCGTCTGCCGATCGAGAGGTCCCCACACCGCCGCCGCTGGTCTGAACCGCAGCCTCGTCTCGCTCGGTTCCGATCATTCTCGCGGTCGTGGAGGCCTTCATGCGCGTACGCGTACCCGTTGCACTGCCGTTGCTGTTCGTGTGTCTCGTCTCTCTCGCCGTTTCGGCCCAGGAGCGCGAGGTGCCCCTCGACCCCGGTGACCCTGGCTTGCCGCACGGGCCGGCCTTCGAGGTGGCCGGAGTCCGGCTGTCCGGCTTCTTCGTCGGCTCGGCGAACTACAACTCGCGCATCCAGATGGTCCCCGAGCTCGCCGGTAGCGCGCCGGGGTCGTCCGAGCCGACCCGGATCGACTTCCGCTTCGACCAGTTCAGCATCGGAGCGTTCAAGACGTTCTCGCCCTGGCTCTTCGCCGGCGCGAGCATCGAGGTCGAGCGCCACGACCACCGGCACAGCCACGGGTTCGATCCCGCCTTCGGGTGCCCGGGGCTCGTCGTCGGACCCACCGGCACCTGCACCGAGCAATTCGGCACCGAGACCATCGAGACCGAGATCAGCCTGCACCGATTCAACGTCACCGCCGTCGCGCCGATCGGAAACGGGCTGGCGCTCTCCTTCGGCCGCTTCGACGCGCCGTTCGGGTACGAGCGCCACGACGCGGCGCTGAACCTGACTGCCACGACCTCCGAGCTGCAGCGCTTCGGCCGGCCGCAGAGCATGACCGGGCTGCAGGCCGCCTACCAGTTCGCGCCCTGGCTCGACGTGGCGGCGTGGGTCGTCAACCGCTGGGAGAACGAGACCACCGAAGACCCGATCGAGGACAACAACCGCGCCAAGAGCGTCGGCGGCCGGATCGGCGTGACGCCGATCCACGGCAGCGGGCTCTTGAACCTGGGGATCGGCGGCTTCTGGGGACCGGAGCAGGACGACGACAATGCGGATGCCCGCTGGATCGTCGACGCCGACGTGACCTGGTCGCCGGTCTCGCAGCTGCTCTTCGCCGGCGAATTCGCCTACGGCGGCGAGTCGAACGTGTCCTTCCGCCGGCGCGGGATCCCCTTTGCCGCGGATGCCGTCGACGGCGCCGACGTCCATTGGTACGGGCTGTACGGCCTGGTCCATTACGACCTTCTGCGCTGGCTCGGCGTCTCGCTCCGGTACTCCCTGTTCAACGATCTCGACGGCGCGCGGACCGGCGTTGCGCAGGTGCTGCAGTCGATCACGGTAGCCCCGATCGTGCACCTCTCGCGGCTCATCCCCGAGCTCCGCCCGCTCGGCGTGACCTACGCGCGCACGCGGCACCCGGTCGACTGGGTCGATCTGCGGCTCGAATACCGCCTGGGCCGATCCGATCAAACGGTCTTCTCCGACGTGGCGCCGGGCATCCCCATCACCGAGGCGGCGAACACCGCGCACGTGGTGACCCTCCAAATGGTCGTCAACTACTGAGGGAGGCGTCCGATGCACGGAATCCATCTGTCGCGCCTGCCCTTCAGCGCCAAGGTGTTCTGCTCGTTGTTCCTGCTCGGGATCGGCTGCGGTGCGCTGGCCGCATTCACGCAGGCGGCCACCGCGGTGGGCGTCTCGCCGGCCGCCGTCCGCGAAAGCCTGGCGCCCGAGCTGCCGATGACCGGGATGCATCACGGGGAGACGAGCGGCGAGAGGGAGATGGACCTGGCCGAGCTGTCGAGGACGGCCAAGGTCTGGATGCGCACGCCGCTGCTCATCCAGACCAGCCACACGCACTTGTTCGGGCAGACGCTGATCGCGGGCCTCCTCGGGCTCATCTTCCTCTTCGTGCCCCTGCGCGAAGGACCCAAGGCGGCGATCGTCGCCCTCCCGTTCGTCGGGACGCTGGTGGACATCGGCGGGATGTGGGCCACGCGCTTCGTCTCGCCCTCGCTGAGCGTGCTGGTGATCGCGGGAGGCACGCTGTTCGCGCTCGGTTACGTGCTCATCGCGGCGCTCTCCATGCACGACCTCTGGCTGCGGAAGGAGACAGCATGACTCGACGACTCGCGTTCCTGCTCTGCGCCCTGGCCGCCGCGCCGGCGCTCGCGCACATCACTCCGCCCGTGCTGCTCGTCTCGGACCGCGACGCGGTATCCGGGCTTCTCACGGGAGCCAAGCGATACTTCGTCCGCGAGGTGCGCCTGACGCCCGCCGAGCGCCAGGCGATCCAGAAAGACACCGGCTGGGCGCCGGACGAGGACTTCTACCGCTTCTACATCGGCCGGGACGACGGGCAGCACGACGTCGGCGCGGTCACCTTCCTGACCGAGTACACCATCCACGGCCCGGTGCGCGTCGCGGTGGCGCTGGCGCCCGACGGCAAGGTCAAGGGCGCGGCGGTCGCCGAGGTGAGCGAGGAAACCTATCCTTGGGTGAAGACGCTGATCGACCGCGGCTTCCTCGCCTCCTTCGCCGGGCGCGATGCGCACGCCTCGTTCACGCCGGCCGCGGGGGGAGGGAGCTCGATGCCTCGCTTCTACGGCCAGATCATCGGGAGCCTCGTCCAGCGGGCGGCGCTGTTGTACGAGACGGGCGTGCTGAAGCGTTCCCATTGAACGGACGCGGGTTGGCGCTTATCCTGGTCAGTCGCGCCCGATAGGGGCGCGCTGCGGAGGAGACCATGGCGCGTCCTGTCCGGGTGCTGGTGGCGAAGGCGGGCCTCGACGGACACGACCGCGGGGCGAAGGTGGTGGCGCGCATCCTGCGCGACGCGGGGATGGAGGTCGTCTACACCGGCCTGCACCGTACTCCGGACCAGATCGTCAGCGCCGCCGTCCAGGAGGACGTCGACGTGGTCGGGATCAGCCTGCTCTCCGGCGCGCACATGTCGCTGGTGCCGCGCATCGTCGAGAAGCTGCGCGCTTCGGGCGCAGGCGACGTGGCGGTGGTCATCGGCGGCGTGATCCCGGACGACGACATCGAGCCGCTCCGCAGCCAGGGCGTCGCGGACATCTTCCCGCAGGACACGCCGCCCGACGTGATCGTCACCCGCATCCGCGCGCTCGCGGCCGCGCGTCCGCTGGAATGACCATCCCGCTGGACCTGAGCCGCATCGCGCGCGAGCGCGGCGCCGACCTGCGTTCCTGGCCGCCCCGCTACGATCCCGCATACCGGCCCGGGTCCGGCGAGCCGTGCTGGCTGCCCGAGATCGAGCGCGCGGCGCCGGAACAGCGCGACGAGCTGATCCTGGCCAAGCTCCGCGCCCAGGTCCGCTGGGCATGGGAGAGGAGCCCGTTCTACCGGCGCAAGTGGGACGACGCGGGCGTGTCGCCCGACACGCTGCGCACCCTGCGCGATCTCGCGCGCTTTCCCGTGGTGCAGAAGAACGAGCTGCGCGCGGCGCAGGCGGCGCACCCACCCTTCGGCGACTACCTGTGCATCGATCCCGCCGACGTGGCGCGGATCCACGGCACCAGCGGCACCACGGGGCGCCCGACGGTGTTCGGCATCGGCCGGGACGACTGGGGGCGGATCGCGGAGGCGCACGCCCGCATCCTCTGGGGGGCCGGCATCCGGCCGCGCGACCGGGTGATGATCAGCTCCTTCTTCAGCCTCTACATGGGCTCCTGGGGCGCGCTCATCGGCGTCGAGCGGCTGGGCGCGACCGCCTTCCCCTTCGGCGCGGGGGTGGCCGGCCAGACCCTGATGGGCGTGCAGTGGGCGCGCGAGATGAAGCCCACCGCGTTCTACGGGACGCCCTCGTACGCGCTCCACTTCGCCGACACGGCCAGGCGGGAGGGCATCGACCCGCGGTCGTTCGGGTTCCGCGTGCTCTTCTTCTCCGGAGAGCCGGGCGCGGGGATCCCCTCCACCAAGAAGCAGATCGAGGAGACCTTCGGCGCCGCCTGCATCGACATGGGCTCGACCGCCGAGATGTCGCCCTGGATGACGGACGGCGAGTGCGGCGCGCGCGGCGGCATGCACCTGTGGCAGGACATCGTCTACACCGAGGTGTGCGATCCGAAGACGTTCCAGCCGCTGCCCTACGGCTCGGAAGGCACGCCCGTCTACACCCACCTCGAGCGCACCTCGCAGCCGATGATCCGGTTCGTCGCCGGCGACCTGACCCGCTGGACGGACGCGCCCTGCGCCTGCGGGCGGACCTACCCGCGCCTGCCACAGGGGATCTACGGGCGCATCGACGACATGTTCATCGTGCGCGGCGAGAACATCTATCCCTCGGCGATCGAGGACGTCCTGCGCGCCATCGACGGATTCGGCGGCGAGTTCCGCGTGATCATCTCGCGGCGCGAAGCGATGGACGACCTGCTGGTCCGGGTGGAGGTCGCCCCCGGACGGGACGCCCCGGCGCTGGAGCGCGAGATGCGCGAGCGCCTGCAAGCGCGCGTGGGCGTGCGCCCCCGGCTGGAGCTGGTGGCGCAGGGCAGCTTGCCGCGCACCGAGTTCAAGGCGAAGCGGGTGATCGACGATCGCGACCTCTACCGCAAAGGCGTCTCCGGGAGCTGACATGAGCGACGAGAAGGAGAAGGCGCGCGCGCAGCGCCTCGAGTGGGAACAGAACGAGCTGCGCGACTTCCGCCGGCAGAAGGCCGAGTCGAAGGATCGCTACGAGACGGCCTCGGGCATCCCCGTGCACCGCGTGTACACGCCCGAGGATGCGGTGCCGTTCGAGGAGATCGGACTGCCCGGGCAGTTTCCCTTCACCCGCGGCCCGTACCCGACGATGTATCGCGGGCGCACCTGGACGATGCGCCAGATCGCCGGGTTCGGCACCGGCGAGGACACCAACCGCCGCTTCCGGTACCTCATCGACCAGGGGCAGACGGGCCTCTCGGTCGATTTCGACATGCCCACGCTGATGGGCTACGACTCGGACGATCCGCTCTCCGAAGGCGAGGTGGGCCGCGAAGGGGTTTCGCCGGCATAGATCTGGAGGCGATCTCCGTGTCGATGACCATCAACCCGACCGCCTGGATCCTGCTCGCCATGTACGTCGCGCTGGCGCAGGAGCGGGGCTACGACCTGAACAAGCTCTCGGGAACGGTGCAGGCGGACATCTTGAAGGAGTACCAGGCGCAGAAAGAGTGGATCTTCCCCATCCGCCCCTCGATGCGCGTGGTGCGCGACCTGATCGTCTACTCGGCGCGCAACCTGGCCCGCTACAACCCGATCAACATCAGCGGCTACCACATCAGCGAAGCCGGGGCGAACGCCGTGCAGGAGCTCGCCTTCACCATGTGCAACGCGGTGGCCTACCTGCAGGAGGTGACCCAGGCCGGCGTGCAGGTTGACGAGTTCGCCCCGCGGCTCGCCTTCTACTTCGTCGCCCAGCAGGATTTCTTCGAGGAGATCGCCAAGTTCCGCGCCGCGCGCCGCTGCTGGGCGAAGATCGCCAGGCGTTTCGGCGCGAAGAAGCCCGAGTCGATGCGGCTGCGGTTCCATTGCCAGACCGCCGCCGCCACGCTGACCAAGCCGCAGCCGATGAACAACGTCGTGCGCACCGCGCTGCAAGCGCTCTCGGCGGTGCTGGGCGGCGCCCAGTCGCTGCACACCAACGGGCTCGACGAGGCGTACGCGATCCCCTCCGAGATGGCGATGAAGGTGGCGCTGCGGACGCAGCAGATCATCGCGGACGAGACCCGCGTGGCGCAGGTGGCCGATCCGCTGGGCGGCTCCTGGTACGTCGAGTCGCTCACCAAGCGCATCGAGGACGAGGTGTTCGCAGTCCTCGACAAGGTGGAGACGATGGGCGGCACGATCCGCGCCGTCGAGCAGGGCTATTTCCAGAAGGAGATCGCCGAGACCGCGTACCGGACGGCGCGGAAGAAGGGCTCGGGCGAGCTGCCGGTGATCGGCGTGAACAAGTACGTCGACCCCCCCAAGCAGGAGCAGATCGAGATCCACAAGATCGATCCGGAGGTCGAGCAGCGGCAGATCGCGCGCACCAGGGACGTCCGCCGCAAGCGCGACGGCGCCAGGGTTTCGGCGCTGCTCGAGCGGCTGGAGCGCGAGTCGCGCGACCCGGCGGTAAATCTAATGCCGGTCACCATCGACCTGGTGAAGGCGGGCGCGACCATGGGGGAGATCGTCGCGCGCCTCAAGGGCCCCTTCGGGACGTACGTCGAGACGCCGGTGTTCTGAGCCGGGGAGGCTTGCGGCGCGTCTCGCCGTGAGCGAACCTGCGAAGCCGTGACCGCTCCCGGCCGCCGGCACCGTGCTCTCGTCGCGGCGGCGCTGTCGGCATTCGGGCTCTGCGTCGGGCCTGTGCTGCACGGGGAGCTGCACGCGCGCGAGCGCGAGAGCGCGCTGGAGCGGCTCTTCCAGATCGCCTTCCGTCCCGATCGGGGGGCGGGGTACTCGCAGGAGCTGGCACGCGCCGCCGAGGAGGCGCTCGGCGGCGGGCACTCCCACCAGCACGGTCCGCCCGCGGGTGCGGAGCACGGCGTGGGCTCGCTGGCGCACCTGGCGCTGGCGGTCCACCCGGCTGCGCTGCCGCCGCCCCTTCCGCCTCCCGAGCGCGTGCCGGAGCTGCCCGCTCGTGAATACAGCCCGGCGCACCTCTCGCCGCGGTACCTCGTCCCCGATCGTTCGCAAGGGCCTCCGCGCGGCTGACGCCCGAAGCCGCGCTCGCCAATCCGTTCCCCGAGGCCCGCCATGTCCTCGCGTTCGCGCGCAGCCGCGTGCTGCGCGGCCGCTTCGATCTCCTTCTCCGCGCTCGCGCAGGCGCAAGCGCCGCCCCGTTTCGTCGCCCCGCGGCTGCTGGAGCGGGTCGAAGCCCGGTACCCCGAGGAGGCGCGCCTCTCGGGCCTGACCGGGACGGTGGTGGTGCGGATCGTGGTGGGCACCGACGGGCGGGTCATCTCCGCTGAAGTGGTCCAGGGCGCGGGACACGGATTCGACGAGGCGGCGCTGGAGGCCGCGCGCAAGCTGCGCTTCGAGCCCGCCACGCGGGAGGGAAGGCCGGTGGCGGTCCAGCTCGACTACGAGGTCCGCTTCGAGCTGCCGGACGCGCCGGCGCCGGCGCTGCGCGACACGGTCCGCCCGGCGCCGCGGTCTTCGCCGGAGCCGGTTTTCGAGTCCGACGTCGAGGCGGACCGCCCGCTCACTGCCGCGAGCGCACGCACGGTGCGCGACCGCGACTTCCTGCTGCGGCCGCGCTTCACGCCCGAGGACATCCTGCGCGTCGTGCCCGGGCTGGTCCTCGCGCAGCACCAGGGCGGTGGGAAGGCCGACCAGATCTTCCTGCGCGGCTTCGACGCCGACCACGGGACCGACGTGAGCGTGAACCTCGACGGAGTGCCGGTGAACATGCCCTCGCACGCGCACGGCCAGGGCTACGCCGACCTGCACTTCCTCATCCCCGAGGCGATCGAGCGCATCGAGATCACCAAGGGCCCGTACTTCGCCGAATACGGGGACTTCGATACCGCGGGCGCGGTGAACCTGGTCACGCGCGACCGCTTCGAGAGCTCGCAGGTGAGCGCGACGACCGGCCTGTTCCCGACCTTGAGCGGCAGCCGCGACGACGGAACCTCCCGCCGGTTCCTCGGGTACCGCTTCCTCGGCGTCGCCAGTCCGCTCACGGGCGACTTCCAGCCGTATTTCGCGGCCGAGGTCTACGGCACCGGCGGGCCCTTCCTCCACTCGGAGAAGCTGCAGCGGTACAACCTCTTCGCCAAGGCGACCTGGCGCGTGGCGCCGGAGACCACCCTCTCACTGCTCGCCACGGCCTACGCGTCCAGCTGGATCGGCTCGGGGCAGATCCCGGCGCGGCTGGTGGACGCGGGCCTGCTCGACCGGTACGGAGCGATCGACCCCACCGAGGGCGGCGACACGCAGCGCCAGCAGGCAATCCTCGCCTTCGTCACCCACCCGGACGCCCGCTCCACCTTCAAGGCGTCGCTCTCGGCCATCCGCTACGGGTTGACGCTGTTCAACGACTTCACCTTCCAAGCAGTGGATCCGGTGCACGGGGACGAGATCGAGCAGGACGACCAGCGCACCACGGTGTTCGCCAGCTTCCGCTACGATCGCCTCGACCGCGCCGGAAGCCTCGCCTTCCTCACCACCCTGGGCGCCCAGTTCCGCGCCGACGACGTCGCCGCCAGCCTGTGGAAGGTCGAGCGCCGCGTGCGGCTGCCCGGCTGCGCGGGCGTGCCCAACCCGTGCGTGAGCACGCAGGACCGGCAATCCGACGCCGCCGCGTTCGTGCAGGAGGACTTCCGCCCCGCGCGCTGGCTTCGAGTGGTCCTCGGCCTGCGCGACGACCTGTTCGAGTTCGACGTGCGCTCGCAGCTGCCGTCGGGAGCGATCGATCCCGCCCATCCCGATCCGCTGCCGCCCACCGTCCAGCGCAGCATCGTCTCGCCGAAGGCGAGCGTGGTGCTCACGCCCATCGAGCAGCTGGACCTGTACCTGAACTTCGGCTCGGGCTTCCATTCCAACGACGCGCGGAGCGCGATCGAGACCGGCGGGGCGGGCGCGGTGCCTCGGGCACTCGGAGCCGAGGCCGGGGCCCGCGCGCGCCTTCTCGACGGCCAGCTGGATCTCGCCGCGGCGGCCTGGCGCCTCGATCTCGATTCCGAGCTGGTCTGGAGCGGCGACGCAGGAGGGACCGAGCCGGCCGGCGCCACCCGCCGGCAGGGGCTCGACCTCGAGGCGCGCTGGCGGATCCTGCCCTGGGTGTACGCCGACCTGGACGTGTCGCTGGCCAGGAGCCGCTTCAAGGCGGACTCCGGGAACGGCAACGCGGTGGCGCTCGCCCCGTCGCGCATCGTCACGGCCGGGCTGACCGCGCAGCACCCGTCCGGGCTGCGCGCCTCCCTGCGCCTGCGCCACGTGGGCGAGCGTCCCGCCTCCGAGCTCACGGCCGACGACCCGCTCGACCCGGCGAATCCCGGCGGCCCGCGCGTACCTCCCTGCACGCCCGCCCTCGACGCGAGCACGGCGCAGGGACGGCGATGCTACCTCGTCGCCGAGGGATACACCGTGCTCGACGCAGCCGTCGCGTACGTCACGCCGCGCTGGAGCGTCACGCTCTCGGGCGAGAACCTCACCGACGCGACGTATCGCGAGGCGCAGTTCGGGAACGTCTCGCAGGTGACGCGCGGAGCGGACGTGCGCCCGGGCTTTTCACCGGAGCAGCATCCGGTGCAGGACGTCCACTTCACGCCGGGGAATCCGCTGGCCGTGCAGCTCACGGGCACGTTGTTCTTCTAGCCGCCGCCCTGTTCGGCCAGAGTGATCAATCATGAGCATGGTTCACGAGGACACTGCGGGCCGATCGTCCGCTTGCCGTCCCTTCGGGCGCCTTGCTGTGGACCGCGGGACCATTCCCTGGGAAGGATTCCGCCCGTGGAGCACCGCCCGCCCGCGACCATCCTGCTGGTCGACGACTATCCGCCGAACCTGACGGCCCTGGAGGCCGCGCTCGAGCCCCTCGAGCAGCGCCTGGTCAAGGCAAGCTCTGGCGCCGAGGCGCTCAAGTTCCTCCTCTCCGAAGAGACCTGCGCGCTGATCCTGCTCGACGTGAACATGCCCGGGCAGGACGGCTTCGAGACGGCGGACCTGATCCGCTCGCGCCGCCGCACGCGCGACATCCCCATCCTGTTCATGACCGCGGCGCGCCGGCCGGAGGGCGCCCGGCTCGCCTCCGAGCATGGGGCCGCGGACTACATCGTGCGGCCGGTCGAGCCGGAGGTGCTGCGGACCAAGGTGCGCGGCATCCTCGAGCTGCGCGAGCGCGCCGACGACCTCGAGCAGCAACTGCTCCGCACCGCGGAGCACGAGCGCGCGCAGCTCGTCACCGAGCGCCGCCTCGAGCGGCGATACAGGTCGCTGGTCGAGGCCACGGGGCAGGTGGTGTGGAGCATGGGCCCGGGCGGGGACGTGCTGGAGGACTCGCCTTCGTGGCGCGCCTTCACTGGCCAATCGGCGGAACAGCTGGTGGGGCGCGGCTTCCTCGACGCGGTCCATCCCGACGACCGCGATCGCGCCGAGCGCGCCTGGAAGGCGGGGCTCGCCGACAAGCTGCCGTACGACGTCGAGTTCCGCCTGCGCCGCGACGGCGGCGGCCATGCGGAGGTGCTCTCCCGAGGCGTGCCCGTGCTGGACGACGACGGCAGCGTGCTGGAATGGCTGGGCACCTGCATCGACCTGACCGAGCACAAGCGCGCCGACGAGGAGGTGCGCGCCTCGCGCGATCAGCTCGACGTGATCCTGGGCAGCGTGAGCGAGGGGATCACCGCGCAGGACGCGACCGGACGGCTGGTGTTCGCCAATGACGAGGCCGCTCGCATGAGCGGGTTCTCGTCGGGCGCCGAGATGCTCGCGGCGGGCACGCGGGCGGTCGCCGGCCGCTTCGAGATGCGCGACGAGGCCGGCGGCCCGTTCCCGCTCGAGCTTCTCCCGAATCGCGCCGCGTTGCGCACGGGCGTGCGGTCGGAGGGGCTGCTGCGGGTCCGGCGGAAGGACGCGGACGACGACCGCTGGGTCCTGTTGCGGTCGACGCCGGTGCTGGGCCCGCCGGGCACGGCCTCGCTGGTGATCAACGTGATGCAGGACGTGACCGAGCAGCGGCGCTCCGCCTTCGCCGCCCAGCTGCTCTCGGACGCCGGCCGCGTGCTGGGATCGAGCCTGGAGGCGGACGCCACGCTGGCGGCGATCGCCCAGCTCGCCGTCCCGCGGCTGGCCGACTGGTGCGCCGTGCACCTTCGGCAGCCCGAAGGATCCATCCGGCTGCTCGCGCTCGCCGGCCTCGAGGCCGACGCCGAGCACGCGGCCAGCGAATCCGCCGCGCGCGAACGCGTGGACGCTTTCGCCGCGCACGGCGTGGCGGAGGCCCTGCGCACCGGGAAGACCGAGTGGGGACGCAGCCTGCCGGACGCCCTGCTGGTGGAGCGCGCCGATGGTCCGCGGCACCTCGAGGAGCTGCGCTCCGCGGGGATGCTCTCTTACATCGCGGCCCCGTTCTGCGCCCGCGGCCAGGCGCTGGGGGCGCTGACCCTGGTCACCACGGCGCGGTCGGGCCGGCGGTACGATGCGGTCGACGTGCGCACCGCCGAGGAGCTGGCCGATCGGGTGGCCGCCGCGCTGGACAACGCGGCGCTCTACAAGCGCGAGCAGGAGGCGGTGCGCGCGCGCGACGACTTCCTCTCCATCGCCTCGCACGAGCTGCGGACGCCGCTCACTCCGCTGCGACTCCAGATCCAGATCCTGCGGCGCCTGCTCGCGCACGGAGAGACGCCCCCGCGAGAGAAGCTGGCGGCGAGCCTCGACACGCTGGAGCGCCAGACCGAGCGCCTCGGCCGCCTGGTCAGCGACCTGCTCGACGTGTCGCGCATCACGGCCGGAAAGCTCACCCTCCACCGCGAGCGCCTCGACCTGGCCGAGATCGCGAGCGAGGTGGTGGAGCGCTACGCCGGGGTCAGCCGATCGCGGATCGTGCTGCAGACGCAGAGCGCACCCGGCAGCTGGGATCGCGCCCGGCTCGAGCAGGTGGCGACCAACCTGCTCGCCAACGCGATCAAGTATGGCGAAGGCAAGCCGATCGACGTGGTCGTCGCGCTCAAGGACGGGGTCGCCGTGCTGGTGGTCCGCGACCGCGGCATCGGCATCGCGCCCCAGGATGCGGAGCGCATCTTCGGCCGGTTCGAGCGCGCCACCTCGGCCACCTCGTACGGCGGGCTCGGTCTGGGCCTCTACATCGCGCAGCAGATCGCGGCGGCGCACGGCGGACGGATCTCGGTCGAGAGCGCGCCGGGGCAGGGCGCGGCCTTCACCGTCGCCCTCCCGCCGGGAGAGCCTTGATCGGCGATGTTCGTCCTCGGGCATCTCGGCATCGGGAGCTGGGTCGCCGCGCGCCGGGTCCGCGCCGAGCAGCTCGCGTGGCTGCTCTTCGGCACGCTGCTGGCCGACCTCGTCGACAAGCCGCTCTACTACGCGCTCGTGCTCGCCACCGGCCGGCGCGGCGCCGAGCTGGGCCTGGTCACGGGGACGCGCACCTTCGGGCACACGCTGCTGCTGGTCGTCGCGCTCTGGCTCTTGCTGCCGAGGCGCATCGGCACGCCGCTCGCCCTCGGCATGATCACCCACCTCGGACTCGACGAGCTGGGCGACGCGTTGGGGCTGTTCGTCCCCGCGCTGGGCACTCGCCCGCAACCGGGGACCATCACGGCCATCCTGTTCCCGTTCCTGGGGCTCCGCTTCCCCGTGTCGCCGTTCCACAGCGCGCTGGAGCACCTGGCCTCGCTGTCGAACGCGTACGTACTCGCGGGCGAGATCGCCGGCGCCGCCCTGCTCGCGTGGCAATGGCGCGCCGGCCTCTTCACACGGCGACCGCCTGCGGAGAGAGGAGCGAGCGGAAATACGCCAGCGTCTCCTTGAGTCCCTGCTCGATGGGGACGCGCGGCTCCCAGCCGAGCAGCGCGCGGGCGCGCGCGATGTCGGGGCGGCCCCGCCGCGGATCGTCGGTCGGATAGGGCCTGCTGCGCGAAGACGGGACGCCCAAGCGCGCGCTGCGCCACTTTCCTGACTACGCGCCGCAGCTCGGGATCTGCCAGTGGTTCCACTTCGAGGATCACCGGATCGAGGACGCGGTGCGCTGGATGCGCAAGCTGGGCGTCACCTGCCTGCGCACCGGCTTGTCGTGGGCCGACAGCTACCGCCCCGGCTGGGAGAAGTGGTTCGATCGGCAGATCCGCGCCCTGGAAGACTTTCGCCTGACGGTGACGTATTGCTTCACGCCGGAGCACCGAGGCGTGCAGCCGCACCACACCAGCCCGCCGCGCGAGGTGGAGGAGCTCGCCGACTTCTGCGCGCGGATGACGCGAAGGTACCGGGCCTGAGCATGGACCTGAGCTGGGTCACGCCTCATCTCGCCGTCGGGGGCAGCTTCGGCATGGAGGAGGCGGTGGAGCTGGCGCGCGAGCAGGGCATCGAGCGCGTCGTCGACCTGCGCAGCGAGCGCTGCGACGACGAGGAGGTCTTGCGCAGCCACGGCGTGGTGCTGCTCAAGCTGCCCACCGACGACGGCTGCGCCGTCTCGCAGGAGATGCTGGACGAGGGAGTGGCGTGGGTCGACGCGCAGCTCGCCGCCGGCCGCCGCGTCTTCGTCCACTGCGAGCACGGCATCGGCCGCAGCGCCCTGCTGGCGGTCTGCGTGCTGGTCTTTCGCGGACACGATCCGCTCGAGGCGCTGGGGCTTCTCAAGCAGGCGCGCCGGAAGGCCTCGCCCAGCCCCCAGCAGCTGGAGGCCTTCCGCACCTGGGTCTCCCGGCGGGCGGCAGGCGTTCCCGTCCCTCCGCTGGAAGCCCTCGGCCGGATCGCCTGGGTGGCCTGAATCTCGGCGCTGACCGCGGTGTGGTTCTTCGTCAGGTGGTTGATCGCGTATCCGCGGGCGACGCGCGCCGCCTTCCCGGCGTTTCGGGTCGATCGTGCGCGGCTAGCCGGTCGACTGCGGAGTGCAGGATGCTGAGCTGTCGGGACAGGCGGACGCCGGCGGGGGTCTTGTCGTCGATCGGCGGGGGCGGGCCCGGCGGGCGCTGGTCGCGCACGGCGGCGCCGAGGTCCTCCAGGGCCGAGTCCAGCGCAGGCCGCAGCGCCCGCAGATCGACGCCGTCCGGAGAGTGCAGCGCCATGGCGATCGAGTTGCGCAGGCGGCGGGCGTAGGTGAGCAGCGTCATGTACGCGGAGACGCGTTCCGCCGGCTCGACCTGCTC
>WNEY01001740.1_pt1 | contig 15602 bp, 13 predicted proteins | sample 5400531 | NCBI WGS metagenome assembly WNEY01 (sample SAMN13153338, study PRJNA577476) | soil metagenome | isolation source: 200 cm saprolite under Douglas fir tree site 1 | place: USA:California | collected 2015-04-18
GGACGTCGAGCAAGGTCACGTCCGGCTTGAGGGTGCGCGCGAGCTCCAGTCCGGAAACGCCGTCCGCCGCCACGGCGACCCGGTAGCCTTCCAGCTGCAGCTTGAGCTGATAGAGATCCGCAATATCCGGATGATCTTCAACCATCAGGATGCGTGGTTGCTTTGCCATAGACTCCCTCAGGGGTATCTAGGCTAACCCCGCGTTTGGGCGCGGTCAAGCCATCTGTTCAGGGGACAAATGCACCCGCGCTTTACTCACGTTTCCCTACGCAATAATAATGATAAAAACGGGGGCGCGAAAACGCGGTCGAGCGCGCTTCTTAGTGGCTGCAGCCGTGGGCTGTGCCCGCGTCGCCGCCGGTGTCGAACGAGCTACCGCACGAGCAGCTCGAGACTGCGTTGGGGTTGTGCACCGTGAAGCCGCCACCCATCAGGCTATCCACGAAATCGATCTCCGCGCCCTTGATGTAGCGGGCGCTGACCGAATCGACGAACAGCCGAACGCCACCAACTTCGCTGATAGCGTCGCCCTCTTCCGGCCGATCCTCGAAGCCCATGCCGTAGGACATGCCGGAGCAGCCGCCTGGCTGGACAAACACACGCAACCCCATCTCGGGGCGTCCCTGTTTCTGCAGAAGGTCACGCAGCTGGCCAAGGGCGGAGTCCGTGATGCTGATCAGCTGGGTATCGTCTGCGATCCGGGTGTCGTTCTCGATCATTTCTTGAGCCATGTGATCCCATTATACGGCCTGATCTCGCGGCTTTGGCCCGTTTCGAGTTGTAACAGGCCCGCTACGGAAACTGCTGCTTCGCCAGGGGGCGGACCGCGTGGGTGTGGCCCACCGGCCGCCAGCGGACCGCTACCAGCGCGTCTCGAACCGCGGCCGGTATCTCCCCGTCCCGCCCCTGGCCGATCACCCCAGGCCGTTCGCCGGCGCGGGGTCCGACCCGCCGGATCGCGTACACGTAGCGCCGCCGACCGCGGTAGGTGAAGTACGGCGGCTGGTCGGGGTGCCCGGCCCGCACCAGTCGATCAATGTGCTCGAGCGGTCGGTCCCAGTCCAGCTCCGTTTGCCGAACTGGCGGCTCGTAGCTCCCCTGCTCGAGGTCCGGCGGGACGACCTGGACGTCGCCCGCCTCCAACCGCACCAGCGTTTCGCCCAGCGCGGGAAGGCCCTGCGCCACCAACCGTTTGCTGAGCGTGCCGGCGTTATCGTCGTCGGACACGGTCACCCGACGCTGGGCCAGGATTGGCCCGGCGTCGATGCGCGCCACGGTCTGGTGGATGGTGATGCCCGCCTCGGTGTCACCCTTGACGATCGTCCAGTAGATCGGTTCCGGCCCGCGGTGGCGGGGCAACAAGGACGGATGGATGTTGAGCCATCCCCGGGTCGGTGCGGCCAGGGTCTCCGCCGCCAGGATTTGATCGAAGCTCGCCATCACAACCACGTCCGGCCGGTAGGCGCGGAGCGAGCGGACGAAGGGCTCCGCGTTGGCGTTGGCGGTGACCTCCACCGGACGGCCCAAGTGCCCGGCGATCCTGGCCACCAGGTCGGGCTTGGGATGCGTGCGCTGCCAGCGGGTGCTGCAGACGGCGGCCACCAGGTTGACCCGCCGCTCGATCAGGTACAAAAGGAACGCCGTCCCGTAGTCCGATGGGATGCCGCAGAACACCACCCGGAGGCCCTGCTCGTCGAGGCGGGGACCCGCATACGGTTCGGTCGGCACCGCCTCGAGGTCGATCGGCACCATCGAAAACTCGGGCTTCGACCAAATGCGCGCGGAGAGATCATCGAGCCACGGGTCGTCGAAGGTGGGCCGCCGCTCGAGCGCCGCCTCCGTCACGCCATGGCCCGACGAACGACCGGGGGACGCTGCTCGTCGTCCCCGTACGCCCAGCCGAGCAAGTCCATGACGTGGACCAGCGGGATGTCGTGGCCGGCGCGCTGCAGACCCATCGAAATTTGCAGGATGCAGCCGGGGTTGGCGGAGGCGATCACCTGCGCACCCGACTCCACGATATTGCGCAGCTTCCATCCCAGCGCCTCTTCGGCGATCGCCGGATGCGTGAGGTTGTAGACGCCCGCGGAGCCGCAACACCAGTCGGACTCCTTCATCTCGACCAGCTCGATGCCCGGGATCATCTTGAGGACCTGCCGGGGTTGCTGCAGCACTCGTTGGCCGTGCGCAAGGTGGCATGGGTCCTGGTAGGCGACCTTCAGGCGAATCGCTCGCGCCGGCGGCCGCAGTCCCTTGTCGACCAGGAACTCCGAGGCGTCCTTGACGGTTCGCGAGAAGGCGGCGCCCGCCTCCTTCCGTTGCGGGTCGCCGCGCAGCTGAAGCTGGTACTCCTTCATGTTCGAGCCGCAGCCCGCGGCGTTGACGATCACCGCGTCCAGGTCCTGTCCAGAAAACGCGTCCATGGTCTGGGCCGCCAGGCGTTCCGCGGTCTTCGCCTCACCGGCATGGGAGGCGAGCGCACCGCAGCAGACCCTCGCGGACGGGACCACCACGTCGTAGCCGTTTTGCGCCAGGGCACGCGCGGTGCGCCGGTTGGTGCCATGGAACATCTCGTCCTGGATACAGCCGGTGAGCAGACCCACGCGAGCGCGCCGCGTGCCGTGCGCCGGGGTCAGCGCCGGCAGGGCTGCCTGGCGCGGACTGGTGTCGCCCACCGGGGGAAAGGCGGCGAATTTCCCCAGCGGCATGATCTTCCATGCGCCGCTGCGACGCAGCAGCGCTGGCAGGCGCACGGCGCGCGTTGCCCGGTAGAGCCAGCCGGCGATGCGGAGGCGTCGCGGATGCGGCAGCAGTCCGTTGAGGAGCACCCGTCGCACCATCCGGTCGCGGCGGTTCTGCGGTGGGGTCATCGCCCTCGCCATCTCCATCACCGCCCCGAACTGGACGCCCGACGGGCAGGCGGTTTCGCAGGCCCGGCAGTTGAAGCACTGGTAGATGTGAGCCTGGAAGCGGGGATCATCGAAGGCCACCAGTCCGAGGGACGCCTCTTTGATCTGCCACATCCGGCCGCGCGGACTGTCCCCTTCGTGGTGCAGGGCACGGAAAGTCGGGCATTTCGGCAGGCAGAGGCCGCAGTGAATGCAGTCCCTGACCAGGTCCATGTCGATCCCCGGTGCCGCGGCGGGCACGCCGTCACGCTCGATCTGCCGCTTGAAATCGAGCGTGGCGAGCTTTGGCATCAGCGGCCTAGATGCCGCCGACGAAGCGGCCCGGGTTCAGGATCCCGTTGGGATCGAGGGCCTGCTTGAGGGCGCGCATGATCGGGAAGCCCGGCGGTGGCGGGCCCCAGACGTCGAGCGACGACTTCACCGAGGCGGGCGCCGAGGCCACCACCACCTGCCCCTCATCGCCGGCCAGCGATCGCACGCGCTGCAGGGTGGGCGCGGCGGATGATGGCGCCACACGCAGGTCGACGACGCCGGCCGCCGGCTGGATGATGACGGAAGCCTCCGACGGAATCGCGCCGGACAGCGTCGGGATGGCGGCGATAGGAGCGATCGCGCGCAAGAGCACGACGTCACCGTCCGGCGCCGACCAATCGCGCACCGCGTCCCAGAAGGTGGCCGGCAGATCCGCGCCCTCGACGCGACCGCCGGCATCGCGGATCGCGCCCACGGCCTGGTCGCGCGCGGCGTCGACGTCGCGAGCGTAGCCTTCGAGCTTGAGTGCCAGGGTCCACCGCCAGTCGGCGGTGAGGCCGCATTCCCAGAGCGCCCGACGGTCCAGGACGATCGCGGCCGCCGGAGCAAGATACGACCGAGCCAAGAGTAGCCCGGCCGCGACAGCCGGCGTCGCCGTCTCGAAATGACCGAGCACAGTCGCCTCGCTCTCAGGAATCGCTTGCACCTTCAAGTTGACCTCTGCCACGAGGCCCAGTGTGCCCAGCGCCCCGATGTGAAGCTTCATCAGGTCGTAGCCGGCGACGTTCTTTACCACTTTTCCGCCGGCGCGCGCGACCTTGCCCGATGGGTACGCGACCGCGATCCCGATTACCCAATCACGCACGGTCCCATAGCGCGCGCGGCCAAGCCCGTTGGTATTGGCCGCGACCATCCCGCCGACGGTCGCCCGCTCCGGGTGCGGCGGATCCAGCGGGAGCCGTTGCCCCTGTGCGCCCAGCGCCGCCTGCAGGTCCGAAAGTCGCATCCCGGCCTCGACGCGGCAGGTGAGGTCGGCGGGCTCGTATTCGAGCAGCCGCGTCATCCGTTCGGTCGAGAAGGCGATGTCGTAGCGACGCGGTGGAGCGCCGAGCCGCATTTGCGTGCCACCGCCCCAGACCACCACCGCCGCGGGTGTGAGGTCGCAAAGCCGCAGCCCGCGCCCCGCGTCGTCCGCGTCGCCCGGATGCATGATCTTCGACGGCAACAGGTCGTCCACGCTCAGACGGCGCTGATCGTCGACTGTGATCTGGTGCCCGGGCAAGACCGTGGCGCCGGCTCTCACACCCACAGGTCTTCACCTCCCGCGACCGCCTGCCGCCGCAAATAGCCGGGCGGATAACGCAGCGCCGACGGTTGCAGGCCGTTGCCCGGAAAGATTTTGCCGGGGTTCATGAGGATGTGCGGATCGAAGACACGGCGGACACGGTCCATGACCTCGAGGTCGTCGTCCGAGAAGACGTAGCGAATGTTCTCGCGCTTTTCCAGGCCGATGCCATGCTCGCCCGTCACCGAGCCGCCGGCCTCGGCGCAGAGTTTGAGGATTTCGTCGCCGATCGCGAGCACGGCCTCGTACTGGCCGGGCTGGAATGCATCGAAGAGGACCAGCGGGTGCAGGTTCCCGTCTCCGGCATGGAAGACGTTACAAATCTTGAAACCGGTGCGCTCGCTGATGGCATCGATCTTGGCCAGCGTTTCCGGCAGCTTGGTGCGTGGTACGACGCCGTCCATCACATAGAAGTCGGACGAGAGGCGACCCATCGCCGAGAAGGCGCCCTTGCGTCCTTTCCACAGCGCCTGGCGCTCCTGCTCGTCGCGGGCGATACGAACCTCGCTGGCGCCGTTGTCGCGGCAGACCTTGGCCATCCGCTCGCCCAGTTCCTGCGCCACCTCCGGGATGCCGTCGACCTCGAGCAGCAACACCGCGCCGGCGTCGAGTGGGTAACCCGCGTGCGAGGCCGCTTCGATCGCCTGGATGGACAGCTTGTCCATCATCTCGATGGCGGCCGGAAGGATCCCGGTGCGGACGATGGCGGACACCGCGTTGCTGGCGGTGGCGACATCGGGATAGACCGCCATCAGCGTTTTCTGTACCGGCGGCAGCGGTTGGATCTTCACCCAGATGCGGGTAACGACCGCCATGGTGCCTTCCGATCCGACCAGCAGCCCGGTCAGGTCGTAACCGATGGCCTCGGCGGATTTGCGTCCCCCAACCTGCACCAATTCACCGCTGGGCAGTGCGACCTCGAGACCGGTGACATGGTTGACCGTCACCCCGTAGATGAGCGTGTGCGGGCCGCCGGCGTTGGTGGCGACATTGCCGCCGATGGTGCAGGCGCCCTGGCTCGATGGGTCGGGCGCGTAGTAGTAGCCAAGCGGCTTGAGCGCCTGGCTCAGCGCCAGGTTGACCACGCCCGGCTGCACCACGGCGCGCAGGTTCTCGGTGTCGATCTCGAGGATGCGGTCCATGCGGGCGAAGGTGATGACGACCCCGCCTTCGACCGGCACGGTGCCGCCCGCCAGGCTGCTGGCCCCGGAACGCGCGGTGACCGGGACGCGGGCGTCGGCACAGATCTTGACGACCCGCGCCACTTCCTCCGCTGTGGCGGGGATGACGACGATGTCCGGCAGCGCCGTCTCCGGGCTGGCGTCGTACTGGTAGAGGCGCATCTCGTAGGGATCGGCGAACGCGTAGCGCTCGCCTACCACGTCCCGAAGGCGGGCCAGCATTCGTTCGCGATCCGCCGCGTCCATTTCGGTTAAAGCCTACGCCGGGCGCCATCCAGCCCTGTAATCCCTCCCCCGCTTGCGGGGGAAGGCAGGGTGGGGGCGCCAGAGCGCCCCTAACTGAGCGTTGGGATGATCCCGGGAATCAGGTAGACCTCGATCATGGCGACCAGACCGACCGCCGCCGTGAGGATCAGGCTGTACCCGATGGTGCGGCGGAAGATCTCGCCTTCCGACCCGACCCGGTTGACACCCGCGGCCCCGACCGAGAGATTCTGTGGGCTGATCATCTTGCCCATGACCCCACCGGAGGAGTTCGTCCCCGCGGTCAGGATGGGACTCAGGTGATGCCCGCCGATCACGATCTGCTTGGCGGTGAAGGCCTGCATCGGGCCGAACAGTGTGTTGGATGCGGTGTCGCTGCCGGTCAAGAAGACGCCCAACGCGCCGATGACCGCGCTAAAGAAGGGGAAGACCGCGCCGGTTTTGGCCATCAATAACGCAAGCGTGGACGTCATGCCCGAGAAGTTCATCACGGCGGCGATGCCCAGGATGAACGCGATCGTCATGATAGGAAGCGCGAGCTGGCGCAGCGTCCGTCCATAGGTCGTAAAGAACAGGCGCAGCGGCGCACCCCGGATCGCCATCACGATGAAGGCGACGATCGAGGCGAACAGCACGAGGCTGCCGGCGGCCGCCAGGAAGTCCCAGGTGAAGGTGATGGGATAGGGCGTCGACTTGGTGACGATCTGCGGTTCCTGGTAGATCAGGGGCTTGGGCTTGGCCGAGGTCCCACTGTAGCTACCGGGCCACTGGAACCGCCAGAACGGGAACTTGAAGGCGCCGGCATCCTTGGTCGGACTGGGCCCGAACCACGGACTGGGGCAGAGCTTGAACGCTGGCTGCCCGCACTTGAGGTCGGCAGTGATGTTGGCCGGCGTGTGCAGCGCGTTCTTGGGGTTGCCGGCGGGACTGCCGGAAAAGAACGGCAGGTTGCCCATCTGGCCGATCAAGATGACGACGACGAGGACCACGTACATCATGTAGGCGCGCACGACACGACCCGGTGAATCGACGACCTGGGCGACCGCCGCGCCCACGCTTCGGAATCTTGGCGTCGTGCCTGCCGGCGGCGCCACGCGATCGTCGGCAAAGCCCCAGAGCGTCCGCGGCTTCCAGACCCGGAGCAGCAGGGCCACGGCAGCCATCGAGACAAGGGCGGCGAGTACGTCGGTCAGCTCCGGACCGATGAAGTTCGATACCAGAAACTGGACGACGGCGAAGACGATGCCCGCCGTGAGAACGGCCGGCAGGACTTCGACCATTCGCTTCCACCCGGCGAGGACGACGATCAAGAAGCCCGGGATGATGATCGAGAAGATCGGGAGTTGCCGGCCAACCATCGCGGAGAGCGCCAGGGTCACCTGCGTCTGATCGGCCGCGCTATGCCCGATGATGGGCGCGGTCAGAAGGCCCAGCGTCACGACCGGGATGCCGATCGACCCGAAGGCGACCGGCGCGGTGTTGGCCAGCAGCGCCAGGACGGCGGCGCTGATCGGTTCGAAGCCCAGGCTGGCGAGGATCGCCGCCGAGATCGCGACCGGGGCGCCGAAGCCCGCGATGCCCTCCATCAGGGCGCCGAAGCAGAAGGCCACCAGCAGCGCCTGGACCCGTCGATCTCCGGTGAGTTGCGTGAGCGAACGCCGGATCACGTCGAAGTCGCCACTGGCGATGGTCAGGTTGTGGAAGAAGACCGCGTTGAGCACGATCCAGCTGATCGGCCACAACCCGTTCGCCATCCCCTCGGTCGTCGCCGAGAGGTCGAGACCGAGTGGCATGCCCCAGACCACCGCGGCGAGCACAGCCGCCGACAGCATCGCGGTAAGTGCCGACAGCCACGCCGGCAGCCGTAGGACGGCCAGCATCACGAACAAGATGTACAGAGGAATACCTGCGACGATCGCCGAGACAAGAATGCTGCCGCCCAGCGGCTGGTACACCTGGTGAAACGCGAGGATCGCAATGGCTCCACTCATAACGCGGAAACCTCCCTTCCTTTCGGTTCGGTCCTTACGTACAGGCTCTCTGCTAAACGTTACACAGCGCCGCGGCAAAGCGCCACAATTGGCCGCATGGCAAAGGTGGCACCGCCCCGGACCAGCGGCACGGCCGCTCCGCTGAAGCTGGCTGATTTCGAGCCGGCCGCCCGAGCCGTCCTGCCCCAGGCCATTTACGACTACATCGCCGGCGGGGCCGAGGACGAGGCCACCCTACGGGACAACCGCGACGCCTTCGCCCGGTATCGCTTCCGCTTCAAGGTCCTGACCTCGGCCGACAGCCCGGACCTGGGCACCGAGCTCTTCGGACAGCGCTTTACGATGCCGGTCCACCTGGCGCCGGCGGCGATCCAGCGGATGGCCCATCCCGAGGGCGAAGCGGCCGCCTACCGCGCCGCCAGCGAAGCTGGAATCGCCTATAGCCTGAGCACGCTGTCGAGCGTTTCGATGGAAGACCTGGCAGCGGCCGCCACCGGGGCCCGTTGGTTCCAGCTCTACATGCACCCGGAGCGGGCGGTCAGCGCGGTCTTCATCGAGCGGGCCGTTGACGCGGGCTACTCTGCCATCCTGCTCACCGTCGACCTGCCGAAAACCGGCCGGCGGGAGCGAGACATCCGCAATGCCTTCAGCTTGCCTGAGGGCGTCTCATACGCCAATCTCGAGGGCGGGCGGCGCGCGGCGACGGCCGAGGGCCCGGACCCCTTCGCCCGGAATGTCAATGCCAACACCAGCGCGGCGCTCGGCTGGGAGGATCTCGAATGGCTGCTGGCCAGGACCTCCCTACCGGTGATCGTGAAGGGCGTCGTGCGCGCCGACGATGCCCGCCGGGCGGTCGAGGCGGGCGCCCGGGGCGTGGTCGTGAGCAACCACGGCGGCCGCCAGCTGGACTACGCGATCGCGAGCCTGGACGCGCTGCCCGAGGTGGTGCAGGCGGTAGGGGGCGACGTGCCGGTGCTGCTGGACGGCGGCGTCCGGCGGGGGACGGATGTCCTCAAGGCGCTCTGCCTCGGGGCCAGCGGCGTCCTGATCGGGCGGCCCTATCTGTACGCCCTGGCCGTCGCCGGCGCCGATGGCGTCCGCGGCATGCTGGAGTTGCTGCGCGAGGAAATCGCCCTCTCGATGAGCCTGCTGGGCGCCCGGCGCCTCAGCGAGCTCAGCCGGGACCTGCTGACGAGGATCTAAGAGCCGGCGGTGGTCTCGCGAGTCACGGTGTCGAGCAGCGGTTGGATGGTCTTGGCCTGCCAGGCGGCGGCGCCGTTCTGGGCGGCGGCGAAGCTGGCGGCGAACTGTTGGCGGGCCGCGGCCAGGTTTTTTGCCGACTGCTGCGCCGACTGCGTCTGGTTGGCGGCGGCCGCCAGGCTATATTGCTGGGCGCTGGTCGCGATGGCGAGCATGGCGTCGATCCAGTTCGCCCACAGCGGGTCGAGCAGCGCGTCGGCAAAGGCGGCTGAGACTTGCTGCGGTTTGAGATCCTCGGCCAGGGCTGAGGATGCCCGTGCCGCGTCGGCCCAGGCATGCGCCTTGAGGGCCGGGTCGAGCGTGGTCGGAATCTTCTGCGCGTCGGCCGTCACCTGCTGAGCGAGGGCCAGCTGCAGGACGGCGGCATGGATCAGCTTTTCGCTGGCCAGTAAGGCCTTATCCAGGTGGTCGAGAGCCGGGCGGTCGGTGGCGACGAAGGCGGCCGAGTGCAGCTGGAAAGGCAGGCCGTCGGCCTGGGCAATGTAACTCTGAGCCAGCTGGACGTGGCCCAGAGCGTCGTCGGCCGACTTCTGCGCGCTCTTGGCGAGGGCCAGGTCCTGCGTGAGCTGGGCGTCAGAAAGACTCATGCTGCCTCGGGCGGAGATATCCGCCCACAGGTGGCTGACGTTGGTGGTGACGTCCGCGGTACCCTTGCGCGCGAGCTCGAGCTCGCCCGCCTCCGCTTGGGCCAGCTGCGCAACCCGCTGGGGCAGCATGAAGGTAAGGAAGGCCCCCAGCGCCCCGACGGCGATGAGGAGAACCAGGATGACGAAGATCCAGGTGCCCCAGGAGACTCGGCGGGCCGGTCGGAATACCCGGCGCGCGGGTGCCGGTCTTGGGAGGGCCACGAAGAGGTAACGCTGGCCGCAAGCCTCCTCTTGCCAACCGATCGGCCAAGCCGCCTCACCGATCTGTGACGGTCCTGTGGCGGAGCGCCGACTCCTAGCGCCCCGACCGTCGACGCGACCCCACTGGTGTCGCGAAAGCCCTGTGCTAGAGTGAATTTCCGGCAACCAAATGGCCTACATCATCACCGAAACCTGCGTCGACCTGAAGGACAAGTCGTGCGTCGACGTCTGCCCGGTCGACTGCATCATCGATGGCGGCACCGAGGACCGCATGCTCTACATCAATCCCGACGAGTGCATCGATTGCGGCGCCTGTGTCGATCCCTGCCCGGTGGCGGCGATCTATCCCGAGGACGAGGTCCCTCCCGAACAGAAGAAGTTCATCCCCTGGAATTTCGACTACTTCAAGAGCGATGCCGACAAGGCTCGAGTGCGCGCCGAGATCAACGCCGCTTACCCGGAGAAGAGAAAGACCGAGGGCGCGCCCTAAGGCGGGCTGCTCGCGTCGGGCTCCGCGCGAGGCGTGGTGGCGCGACGGACGAGTTTCACGGGCAGTTCGATGACGCGGCGCGGCGGACCGAGCCAGCGCTCCAGCAGGGCCAGGACTTGCGGCGATGGCGGATTCGGGCCCTCGCCCTGGCCCTCGGTCTCGAAGAGGATGTCGGCGATCGCCTCGGCCGGGCCGGCCGCCTTTTGCGCGCGGCTCAGCTCGAGCCAGCGCGCCGTGATCCAGAGGTACATATCGGCCTCGGTCCTGCCGGGGAAATGTTCCAGGATCTTGTACTCGCGAATCAGCTCGGCGATCGGCTTGTAGACGTTGTCGTACCAGCTCGCACTGGCCTCGGCGATGCTGACCTCGCGGTATTGCTGCAGACCCATGAAGTAGCGATGGCCGAGGATGTCCTCGAAGATCCGGTCGTAGCGTCCCAGCCGGCTGACGGCAATCGAGGCCTCCGGGCGCACCCGGTCGAGCTGGCTGCGCTCGAGGAAGTCGACGTACTCTCGGGCCTGGAGCAGGGTCGCCGCGTCCATGTCGCCGGCAAGCGGCGCACGGGTCTTTACCTCGATGACCCGCGCCGGGATCGTTTTCCAGCCAAGGTGGCGGGCAACGGATACCCGGTGGTGACCATCCTTGACGAAGTAGACGTCGCCCAGGTGGTAGACCTCGATCGGCGGCACCGGCTCGCCGCGCCGCATCGCCTCGTCCAGTTGCGCCCAACGCCTTCGCAACTGGGGCTTCACCGGAAGAAACGAGGCGTCGAAGTCGTTGGGGCGCCCCACCGAGCCCCGGATGTCGGCGATCGGCACGTCCTTGAGACCGGTGTAGCTCTGTCCCTCGAGCCGGGCGGCGCGACGCACCTCGTCGAAGGAGAGCAGAGGCCGAGTGTCGCCGCGGAGTACGGCGCCGGCCTCGCGAAGAAACGCCTGGATGCGCGCGGTCTCGAAATCGGTGCGGGCGCGAAACTGCTTCATCGGGGAGCTAGCTCGATCAGCCGGTGACCGACGACGTTGATCACGCGGGTCTCTCCCAGCCGGCCCTCGCGGATGATCTCGCGCCCATAGGGATGGACGTGCCCGTGCAGCAATAGACGTGGACGCATCCACTCGACGGCGCGGCGGACCGCCTTCAGCCCACGGTGCGGCGCATCCGTGCCTTCGTTGACGCCGGCCGGCGGGCCGTGGGTGATCAGGATATCGGGGTGGCGCAGCCGCAGCCGCAGCCGCAGTGCCCGTACTTTGGCCATCATTTGCCGCTCGGTGTACTGGTGGGCGCCGTCGCTGTAGCGGATCGAGCCCTCGAGGCCGGCGATCAGCAGCCCCCGCTCCTTCACCACGCGTCCGTCGATCTCCGCCTCCTGCGGGTAATCGCCCTGGCGGCCCGGCGGATCATGGTTGCCGCGAACGAAGACGAGCGGCGCGGCGTAGAGCGTCGCGAGGGCGTCGAGGTAGTCGGCCGGGAGATCCCCACACCCGATTACCAGGTCGACGCGCCCCTGCGCCTCCACCGTCCGCTCGTCGAGCAGCTGGGATTCAACCTCATCGCTGACCGCCAGCAGGCGCACCTCCACGGCGCCGCGGGCCGCTACGCCAGCTCGGCGAAGAGGGGGTCGACGTCGCGCTGGTAGAGGGGCAGGTCGACCAGCGGATGCTCTTTGAGAGCCGGCACCTTCAGGGCCAGTTGCTCGTCGTAGGTCGGCAGGTCGACGGAGTAGAAGACCCCCACCGCCAGGCTGTCTTGCGTTTCATAGGAGGCACCAAGCGCCCGCGTCTTCTTTTCCACCATCTCATCGACGTTCGTCGGGTCTTTGACCACCGGGTCCCAGGTCGAGTCCGCCTCCAGGCGCCGGATCCGCGCGCGCCCGATGTCCTCGCCGGCGTACCACTCCTTGGTGCGCAAGTCGTTGTACACGGGGCAGGTCTGGAAGATATCGAGAAACGACGTGCCCTTGTGGTTGATGGCCTGCACGATCAACGAGACGAGATTCTTGACGTCGAGGGCATAGCCTCGGCCGATCCAGGTGTAGCCCGCACCCAACGCCAGGGCGATCGGGTTGACGCCTTCCTGGATCGAGGCCTCGGGCATCGATTTCGTCTTCAATCCCTTCGCCAACGTCGGTGACGCCTGTCCCTTGGTCAGACCGTAGACGCCGTTGTTGAACACGATGTACGTCATGTCGACGTTGCGGCGGCCACTGTTGACGAAGTAGCCGGCGCCGATGCCATAACCGTCCCCATCACCGCCGACGGCCACCACGGTGAGCTGGTTGTTGGCCAGCTTGGCGCCGGTCGCGACCGGCAGCGCACGGCCGTGCAGGGTGTGCAGCCCGTAGGTATCGATGTAGTGCGGCGTCTTCCCCGAACACCCGATGCCGGAGATCATCGCGATCTTGTACGGCGGGATCTGGAGCTGATACAGCGCCTGCTGGATCGAGCTCAGGATGCCGAAGTCGCCGCAGCCCGGACACCAGTCGACGTGGACCTCGGTCTTGTACTGCTGCAGGACGAACTTCTTGGGGGCGGCTGCTGCGGCCTCAGGCATGGGACACCATGACCTCCTTCTTCTGTTCGGAGAGCGCGGCCCGCACGCCCTCGACGATCTCATTGCGCGAGAACGGCCGGCCATCGTATTTCAGGACATGGTGGTCGAGCGCGACGCCGGTCTGCTCGGCGATCAAGGCGCCAAGCTGCGCCGAGTAGTTGTTTTCGATCAGCACCGTCAACCGGGCCCCGCGCAGGATGCCCGCCACCGCATCGGCGGGGAAGGGGCGCATCAGTCGGATCTGCAGGAAATTCACCGTGCGGCCGTCAGCCTCCAACTCGCCGATGGCATCGAGGATGGCGCCCTTAGTCGCGCCCCAGCCCACCAGCGTGAGGTCGGCCTGGCGCGGACCGTGGAGGGTGAACTTCGACGACGCCGGAATCTCGCGGGCCGCGGTCTCGAGCTTCGCCATGCGCTTTCGCATCATGGCAATGCGGTTCTCGATGCCTTCGGTGATGTGGCCCTCCGGGTCGTGCTCGTCGCTGGTGGTGGAGAAGATCGCGCCGGGCGTGCCGGGCACCGCCCGCGGACTGATGCCATCGGCGGTGAGGGCATGGCGGCGGTAGCCGTCGCCATCGGGCTCCTGCGGTTGATAGATCAGTCCGCGGTCGATTTTGAGCTTGCTCATGTCGATGCCGTCGTTGGTGAACATCGACGAGGCCAGGAACTTCTCGAGGAGCACGACAACCGGCATCTGGTAGCGATCCGCCCAGTTGAAGCTCTCGAAACTGTCCATGAAGGATTCGTCGATGTCGCCTGGGGCGACGACGATGTGCGGGAAGTCCCCGTGCGCGGGGTGCAACGCGAATTGCAGATCCGCCTGCTCGGTCCGGGTGGGAAGGCCGGTGCTCGGCCCGCCACGCTGCCAGAGGAAGACGACCGGGCCGGGCGCCTCGGTGATGGCGGCGAAGCCGAAGCCTTCCGACATCAGGGCAAAGCCAGGGCCGGCGGTGGAGGTGGCGGCGCGCACGCCCATGTGCGCCGCGCCGATCGCCATGTTGATGCTGGAGATCTCGTCCTCACACTGGACGACGGTGCACTGATACTGCGGTCCCTTCTGCTCCAGGTAGACACTCTCGTCGGTCGCCGGGCTGATCGGGTAGTAGGTCTGCATGCCGAGGCCCGCTTTCAGCTTGGCGATGCCCACCGCCTGAAAGCCCTTGATCAGCATTCGGTGCTTACGTTGTTCCGCCGGGACCGGCGTCAGGCGCCGTTCCGGCTTGGCGTTGAAGTGGCTCCGCGCGTAGGCGGCGGCGGCGCGCACCGCGGCGACGTTCATCTCGGCGGCTTCCGCCTTCCGACCGGTGAACTCGTTGCGGATCGCCTCGAAGAGCAGCTCCTCGTCGTAGCCGGAGATACCGATCGACGCGCCCAGCGCGACGGTGTTGCGCATGACGATGTACTTGCGTGACTGCCCGCCCTTCCCCACCTCTTTGAGGGCCTCTTCCAGGACCTCGAAATAGGGGATCGGATAGAGGTTGATGTCGTCCCGACCGAATTGGCCGGGGTCGATTTTGAGGTCGGCATCGTAGATAACGCCGCCGCCGTGCGCCACCTGGTGGACATGCCCCGTGTGGCTGGGATAGTGCTTGCGCTCGGGGGCGTCGCCGAAGAGGGATTCCTGATCCAGCGCGACGAGCATGTGGATTTCGTCGACGTGCGAGTGGACGGGGACCGGGGCCGCCGTGACCCGGTAGTAGCTGTGCTTGCCCATGATGTTCGAGTGGAACTCGATATTGGCGAAGACGTGGAGACCCCCGCGGCTCAGCGCCTTGGCATAGATCTCCGCTGAGGCGTTGATTCCTCCGCCCTGGGGGCCGCCTAGGACCCAGGAAAACTCCCGGCGGCTCAGTTCAGTTGGCACGACCAGCGTTGATTGTAGTCCGCCAGACTCCGGGGATTTGCTGCTGGCAGTTGAAGCAGCTGCCACGGCCGGTAAGCCGGTTGTCGAGGATTCGGTAACCGATCCGCCGGATCAAGGTGGCCCGGCAGCGAGGGCAACGGGTGTCCTCGTAGCGCCCCACCCGGCCAGGGAGGTTTCCGGCGTAGATGTACTGGAGGCCGGCCTCCTCGCCGATCCGCGCGGCTCGCAGCAGGGTCTCCGCTGGGGTGTTGTCCGGGTCCTGCATCTTGTAGTCCTTGTGGAAGGCGGTGACGTGCCAGGGGATGCTCGCGGACAGGCCGCTCAGGAACCTGGCGATGTCGCCCAGCTCCTCGTCACTGTCGTTGAAGCCCGGGATGATCAGGGTCACGATCTCCAGCCAGAAGCCCATCGCGTGCACCATCTGGATGCCGTTGAGGATGTTCTCCAGCTTGCCGCCCAGGGAGCGGTAGTTCCTGTCGCGGAAGGATTTCAGATCGATCTTGTAGAGGTCGGTCCAGGGGCGGATGTATTCGAGCACCTCCCTGGTGGCATTGCCGTTGGAGATGTAGGCCGTCATAAACCCGCGCGGCCGTGCCGCTTTGAAAACTTCGACGGCCCACTCCGAGGTGATCAGGGGTTCGTTGTATG
>WNEY01001741.1_pt1 | contig 15601 bp, 11 predicted proteins | sample 5400531 | NCBI WGS metagenome assembly WNEY01 (sample SAMN13153338, study PRJNA577476) | soil metagenome | isolation source: 200 cm saprolite under Douglas fir tree site 1 | place: USA:California | collected 2015-04-18
GATGGGCTCAGTTGTCCTCGTAGACCTCTTCGACGAAGCGGGACAGCTCCTGTGCGGCCCCGCGCACTGAGCGGATCGCCTTGTCGAAGTCCATCCGCACCGGACCGAGGAGGCCCACCGCGCCGAGCGCGCGGTTCGTGAGCCCGTACGTTGCTGCGACGAGCGCGGCATCGTGAAAGGCCGGATGCTCGAGCTCTCCGCCCACGCGCACGAACGCACGCCGCGGGTCGAGCGCCTCGCCCAGGATTCCGAGCAGGGCGGCGCGCCGTTCGAGCGTCACGAGCACGTGTCGGTAGATGTCCAGCTCGTCCTCGCGTGCGTCGTCGAGAAGTCCTGAAGCGCCGCCGACGTAGAGCCGCTGCTCGGCCTGGAGCAGATCGGTAAAGGCCGGCTTCAGCGCCCTCAGGAACTCCCGCTCCGACGCCGAGAGGCTCGGCTCCTCCAGTTCCCGCCGCAGGCGGCTCGTGCCGAGGCGCAAGCCACCCACCCGCTCGTTCAGGTATTCGCCGGCCCACTTCGCCAGCCCGGGGTCGACCGTCACTTCGAACGTCACCACACGTTTGGCGACGCCGCCCGTGGACGTGATCACGACCGCCATCACCGTGCGCGGGTTCAGCAGCAGCACCTCGACGTGGCGAACCGTCGTCGTCTCGAGCGGCGGAGCGGAGACGAGCGCCAACAGATGAGTCACGCGCGAGAGCATCTCGCTCGTCGCCTCGAGAGCCGAGTCGATTTCGCGCCGGAGCGCAGAGAGGTCGAGCGGGAAAGCTCCAGGCTTGGGATCCTGCTGCGCCAGCAGCTCGTCGACGTAGAACCTGTAGCCCTGCTCGGTCGGGACGCGGCCGGCCGAGGTGTGCGGATGCGTGAGCAATCCGCGGGCCTCGAGCTCTGCCAGCTCGTTGCGCACGGTCGAAGGCGACACCCTCAGTCCGGCACGCTCGACGAGATACCTGGAGCCGACCGGTTGCCCGGTGGACCCGTACTCCTCGATCACGCGCGCGAGGATGTCGCGCTGGCGCTCGGTCAGGCCGGTTGCTCGATCGGATGCCATTTGCAGGAATTTTACCGGCGCGTTCAGCGAATCTCGCTGAGCAGGTCGGCGGTGACGCCGCCGCCGAGGAATCGGCCACGCACCGTGAGCGCGAGCGTGCGTTCGCCGGCGCCGTCGAGCTCGCTCCGCACGAGCCCGAGCTGCCGGAGGCGCGCGAGCGCATCGGCGTCGACGACGCCGTCCAACTCCGCTAGACCAACCGGCTCGTCGAGCCTCAGGCCCAGCATCAGACGTTCGCGCCGACGGACGTCGACCGGCAGCGGCTCGACCTCGCGCTCCGGTTGTGTCCCGTGCTCGAGAGCTTGCACGTACGCGGACAGACGCGGTGTGTTCCGCCACCGGCGCCCCTCGATTGTCGAAACCGCGCCCACCCCGAGTCCCAGGTAGTCCCGTCCGAGCCAGTACGCCAGGTTGTGCTTTGCGCGAAGATCGCGACTCGCTGCGCGCTCGGGCGCGCGACAGAAGTTCGCGGTTTCGTACCAGCGGTACCCAGCGGAGGTCAGCCGCGCGACGACCAGCTCGAAGTACGACTCCATCGCCTCCGCCTGGCGCGCGAGCTCGGCGCCGTGGGCGTGGGTGAAGCGGGTCCCCGGCTTCGCCTCGAGCTCGTAGCACGACAGGTGCTCCGGCGCGAGCTCGAGGGCGTCACCAAGATCCGCATCGAGGTCGGAGGCGCTCTGGCCGGGAATCCCGTAGATGAGGTCGAAGGAGACGTTGTCAAATCCGGCATCACGAAGATGGTAGAAAGCCCGCCGGACGGTGTCAGCTTGGGCAACGCGCTCGAGCACGTCCAGCAAGTGTGGACGGAAACTCTGCACCCCAAGCGAGACACGGTTCACGCCGAGCCTCCGCAGCATGCGGGCGAGCTCCTGCGTCACGGTCTCCGGGTTCGCCTCGACCGTCATTTCGTCCACGTTCGGCGGCAGGGCCGCGAGCAAGCGCTCGAGCGCGCGCGGCTCGGTGAAGGTCGGAGTGCCGCCGCCGAGGAAGACAGTCTCCAGCTCAAGCGCGAGCAGCCCGCGCTCCAGCTCCAGCTCCGCCAGCAGAGCGTCGACGTACGCGCCGTGCTGTGGACCCCGACCGACGACGGTCACGAAGTCGCAGTAGCCGCAGCGGTGCGCGCAGAAAGGCAGGTGCACGTACAGGTGCCGCGCACCCCCGCTCACGACTTGCGCTCCCCGTCGAGGTTCAGAACGGCCAGGAACGCCTCCTGCGGCACCTCCACCATCCCGACCTGCTTCATCCGCTTCTTGCCGGCTTTTTGCCGCTCCAGGAGCTTGCGCTTCCGCGTGATGTCGCCGCCGTAGCACTTGGCGAGCACGTCTTTGCGCCGTGCTTTCACGGTCTCGCGTGCGATCACGCGCGCGCCGATCGCCGCCTGGATCGCGACGTCGAAGTGCTGCCGCGGGATCTCCTCGCGCAGCCGCTCCACCAGCAAGCGTCCGCGGTCGTAGGCGGAGTCACGGTGGATGACCAGCGAGAGAGCGTCGACGGGCTCACCGCCGACCAGCACATCCACGCGCACGAGCTTCCCGGGCCGGAAGCCGATGACGTCGTAATCGAAGCTCCCGTAGCCGCGCGTGCGCGACTTCAGCTGGTCGTAGTAGTCGAGCACGATCTCGGCGAGGGGTAGCTCGTAGGTCAGGTGGACACGCTCCTCCGACAGGTACTCGAGATGGTCGAACCGGCCGCGCCTGTCGTTGTTCAGCTCCATCACGGCACCGACGTACTCCTTCGGGACGATGATCGACGCCTTGATGTATGGCTCTTCGACTTCGTCGAACTCGTTCGGCATGTCCGACGGCGTGTGCACCTCTCGCCATTCCTCGTTCGGCGGCTTCACGCGGTAGGCCACGTTCGGCGCGGTCACGAGCAGGTCGAGGTCGAACTCCCGCTCGAGTCGCTCACGCACGATCTCCATGTGCAGCAGGCCGAGAAAGCCACAGCGAAAGCCGAAGCCCAACGCCTGCGAGGTTTCGGGCTCGTAAGAGAGCGCCGCATCGTTCAGCTTGAGCTTCTCGAGGGCGTCGCGCAGCTCGGGATAGTCGTCCGAGTCCGTCGGGAACAGCCCCGCGAACACCATCGGCTTGACGTCCTTGTAGCCGGACAGCGGCTCCGCTGCCGGCCGCGCCCCGGACGTGATCGTGTCGCCGACCCGGAGCCGTGAAACGTCCTTCAGGCCGGTGATGACGTACCCCACCTCGCCGGCCTCGAGCACGCCCGACTCGCGGCGCGTCGGCGAGAAGAACCCGAGCTCCTCCGCCTCGAAGCGCGTGCCAAGCGCCATTGCGCGGAGCGGCTCGCGGGTCGAGAAGCGGCCGTCGATGACACGCACGAAGGCGACGACGCCGCGGTACTGGTCGTACGACGAGTCGAAGATCAGGGCGCGCGCCGGAGCGTCGGGATCGCCGGCGGGCGGCGGCACCCGCTCGACGATGGCGTCGAGGACGTCCTCCACGCCCTCGCCCGTCTTGGCGGAGATGCGAAGAACGCGCGCGGCGTCCTCTCCGATCAGATCCGCGAGCTCGGCGGCCGCGGCTTCGGGATCCGCCTGTGGGAGGTCGATCTTGTTGACGACCGGCACGATCTCGAGGTTGTTCTCGAACGCGAGGTACGCGTTCGCAAGCGTCTGCGCCTGCGTTCCCTGCGCCGCGTCGACGACGAGCAGCGCGCCCTCGCAGGCCTGCAGTGAGCGAGACACCTCGTACGTGAAGTCGACGTGTCCCGGCGTGTCGATGAGGTTGAGCTGATAGCCCTTCCACTCCACGCGCACGGCCTGAGCCTTGATCGTGATGCCACGCTCGCGCTCGAGCTCCATCGAGTCGAGCACCTGCTCGCGCATCTCGCGGCTGGAGACGGCGTGCGTGAGCTCGAGGATGCGGTCGGCGAGCGTCGACTTCCCGTGGTCGATGTGGGCGATGATCGAGAAGTTGCGAATGCGGTCTTGGGTCATGGTCAGGCGCGCTTGAGACGGCTTCGCAACGCTAGCAACGCCCCGAGCTCGCGTACTCGCAGCGCCCGGCAGGAGAGGAGGTAGACGACGATGCCTACTGCCAACGCTGTTCCAACCGAGGCGAACTGGCCGCCGAGGGAGCGCCCCGCCACGCGATCGACCCCGTACCAGACCCCGAAGGAGGCGGCGGCAAGGACGGCGGAGGCGGCGACGATCCGCGCCGTCGAATCGGCGATCTCTCGAAACCCGATCCGACCGAGACGGCGGCGCAGGAGCAGGAAGAGCACCGCAGTGCCCGCGACGTTGACGAACGACGTGGCCAGCGGGATCCCCCACGTGCCGAAGCGGTAGAAGGCGGCGTCCAGCGCGGCGTTCAAGCCGAGGTTGCCGAGTGCCACGATCGTCGGGATCCAGTTCGACTGCAGGCTGAAGAAAGCGCGGTTCAGGAACAGCATCGTCCCGTTGAAGAAGAGCCCGGCCGAGAAAGCTGCGAGCGCTGCGGCGACGACGGGCGTCTGCGACGGCAGGAACTCGCCGCGCTGATAGACGAGCCGGGTGATCGGCTCGGCGAGCACCGCGCTCACCGCGCTCGCCGGGACCAGCATGAATGCGATCTGCCGCAGGCCCAATCCCACCGTGTTGCGGAAGCCGGTCTCGTCCCCGCGCGCAGCGAGGCGGGCGAGCGAAGGAAACAGCACCGTGGCGACCGCCACGGAAAACATTCCCTGCGGGAGCATGTAGAGTCGGAACGCCTTGTCGATTGCCGTCGGGGCGAGGTTCGGATCGATCAGCCGCGACGCGAACGCGGAGTCGACGACCAGGTTGAAGTTGATCAGTCCGAGACCGAGCGTCACCGGGACCATCAGGCGCAGCACCCGCCAGACGGCAGGATCGCGCCAGTCGACGAGCACGCGCAGCCTGTCGTCGCGGCCCCGCAGCCACGGCATCGGGAGCAGCACCTGGATCACCGTCCCGACGACGATCGACACCGCGTACACGTAGAGCTTCGAGTCGATCGAGTGCGCCTCGGGGACGCCGATCACGAGGCCGACGATGATTGCGAGGTTCCAGAACACCGGCGTCAGCGCTGGGACCGAGAAGTGCTCGTAGCTGTTGAGGATCCCGACGACGATTCCCGACACGCCCAGCAGCGCGACGATCGGGAAGAGGACGCGCGCAAGTCCGACCGCGAGTGCACGGTCGCCGCCGGGATTGCCGAAAGGCCGGATGATCCACGGCGCGAGGAGGATGAGGATCGCAGTCAGGGCGCCCAGGCCGAGCAGAACGAGCCAGAACAGGGTCGAGGCGACACGCCACGCGCGGCGGCGATCGCCCTTCTCGAGCAGCTCCGTAAAGACGGGGACGAACGCCGAGGAGAGCGCCGCATCCGCGACCAGCGAGCGGACGAGATTCGGCACCTGGAAGGCGACCGTGAACGCGTTGACCTTGCCGGCCGCGCCGAAGTAGTACGCGGCGACAACCTCGCGGACGAGGCCGAGGACGCGGGAGAGGCCGGTGGCGAGCGAGAAGATCGCCGTCGACCTCGCGAGCCGGCGGCCGGAACGCTCGTCCACGCGGCGAGTATAGGGAGAGGGTTATACGGCGCAGTTTCGGGCAGGGCGCTTCTCCCATTCGCGCGCTCTACGCCGATACGATCGCCGCGGGGAGGAGGCTGGGTGCGCCTTAAAGAGGGACCACGCGAAGGAACACGCCGTGATGGGCTCTGCTACCATCGCGCCGCCCGCGCACCGCGGGCCTTTTCACGCGATGCCGAACATCAAGCAGCAGAAGAAGCGCGTACGCACTGCCGCCAAGGAGCGGCTCGAGAACCTGCGCTACCGCTCCACCGCGAAGACGCTGTCCAAGCGGCTCGAGGCGGCGGTCGCGGCGGGCGACCAGACCCGCGCGCAGGCGGAGCACCGCGAGCTCGTTCGCTGGCTCGACCGCGCAGCCGCAAGGGGCGCGCTGCATCGCAACACGGCTGCGCGGCGTAAGGCGCAGGCCGCCCGGCTCGTCTCCGGCAAGCGCTAGCCCGCTGCCGCTGCCGCGGCCTCGCGCGGCCGCGTGATGTCGATCAAGGCGCGCTCGAGCTCGAGGTCCACGGCGAGACGTGAGCCGCCCTTGACCGCATGGTCGAGCTCGGCCAGCCGTATGACCACTCCCCTTAGCTCGTCCGGAGCGTAGTTCCGTGCCTGCGCGTAGAGCTTCTCGACGTAGAACGGATGGCGTTTCAGGCGCGCTGCAGCCTCTCGCGCGCTCAGTCCTTCCTCCTGCAGCAGCTGGCAGTCGCGGACGCGCCCAACGTGTCCGACGAGCAGGCCGATCAGCGACGGGACGGTGCGGGAGACGGGATCGCCCGAGCGCTCGAGGATGGTCTGGCAGGCGGTCAGCGCGGCCGGGAGGTCGCGCCGTCCCCACGCGTCGGTGAGGTCATAGCCGGGCACCTCGGCGCAGCCGGCGGCGAGTTGCTCGATCTCGCGAACGGTCACGGGATCCCCTGCTGCCCAGGTTGCGATCTTGTCGACTTCGGTCGCGAGTTCGTCCGCGTCTTCTCCGACGATCTCCACGAGCAGGCGCGCGGCCTCGGCATCCACAGCAACGCCGCGGTCAGAGAACTGTCTGATCACCCACTCCGGCACGCGACGCTTCGAAACGTCGTAAACGAGGACGTCCCCCGCCTTCGCGCACGCCTTTCCGAGTGCGGAGTCCTTCTTCAGCTCGCCTGCGACAAGTGCAAGAACGGTCTCCGGGGCCGGGCTCGACAGGTACGCCGCGACGGACTTTACGTCCGGCGCCTTCCAGCGCTCGACTTCCTCGACGATGACGAGCCGGCCGCCGCCGCCGAACAGTCCCATCGAATTACACGCGGCGACTGCGTCCTCTCCACTCACCTCATTCGCCGACAGGAACTCGACGGCGTCGTCGCCGATCCGATCGCGCAGCCGCCGCAGGGCGCGCTGGATCTTGGGCCGGTCGGCGCCGGTGATCAGATAGACGGGCTTGAGCTTTGTCGCCATCGCGGCCAATATAGGCGCCGACTCGGCGGCGCCGCATAGAGGCCGTGCGTGCCTTGCCTGCGCGGCCGTCTAGACCAGCTGCTGGGTTCGCCTCAGCCTCGAACCGACGAGCGCTCCCGGGCATAGGCCGCCGCGAGGAGGGTGCCGGCGAGCAGGACGAGGAGCGCGCGGGTCGAGCGAATCTGCGCAATCGGGAGCCCGCCGACGAGGCGAGCGACGGCGGCGAGGTACGCGGCGCACCAGCCGTTCAGCCATGCCAGAGCGGCGGCGCCGCTCGCGGACAGCGGCGCGACCACGGCGGCGGCGAGCGCGAGTCCGAGCAGCGGCACGACGGCCGGTGCCGCTAGCGCGTTGGCCGGGACCGTCAGAAGCTGCAGCGTGTGGAACTGCAGCCACACGATCGGCGCGGTCGCGAGGCCGCAGGCCGCCGAGACCGCAATCACGAGCCTGAGCGGCCGGCCGAGCGGATAGCCCTCGAGCGTCCGCTCGAATCGCGGAGTAAGGACGAAGATCGCGATCACCGCAGCGAAGGAGAGCTGGAAACCGGCGTCGAGGAGCGTGTACGGATTCCACGCGAGCAGGACGATCGCGCCGACGAAGAGGAAGTGCAGGCGATCGGCCGCCCGGGCTGTGAGCCAGGCGAGGGAGCCCAGGGCCCCCGCGACTCCGGCTCGGATGACGGAGGGCTGCGCACCGACTGCGAGCACGTAGGCGCCGATCGCGGCCAGCGCGCCGACCTCGCCGATGAGGCGGGGGACGCCCAGCAGCCACGCGAGCACCAACGCGCCGCCGGCGACGAGGGCGACGTTCTGACCCGACACCGCCAGCAGGTGGTAGAGGCCCGAAGCGCGGAATCGCCTCCGCAGCTCGTCGGAAAGACCGCTGTCCTCGCCCAGGACGACGCCTTCGAGTACGGCGGCGCGGTCTCCTGTCAGCCCTCGCGCGATCGACCGCTGCAACTGACGCCGCAGAGCGTCCGCGACGCCACCCAGTCCTCCGCGGCGCCCGACGATCCGCCAACGGTCGAGGCGGAGCACGACGTGGACGCCGTGACGCCGCAGCCAGGTTCGTTCGTCGAAGCCGTTCTTCGGTCCGCTGGGTGCGGTCAGTCGTCCGAGTGTCTCCAGGACGGCGCCCTGCGGCGGCGCGCGTCCAAGCGGCAGCTTGAGCAGGACGGGCTCGTGCAGGCCGAGATCGCCAAACCGAACGACCAGGCCGGACTGGCGCACGTCGTACCGCCCTCGGCGCGGAGGTCCCGTGACGATGATGCGCGCGCGAGACGCCGTATCCAGGCGCGAGCTCAACGGACTGCGATCGATGGTGTTCAAGCGCGCGCTTCCCCACCACCACCCGCCCAGAACGAGGGTGACGGCGAGCAAGCCCAGACGGCGTGTTTCGTCGAGGACAACCGCCACGAACACGAGCAGCGCGGCGAGCGGCAACACGAACGCACCTTCCACACGCAAGGCATTGGCCGCCGCCAGACCGAGGCACAGCGCTCCGGCCAGCACCTGTGGGAATCGCCGTGCGAAGAATCCACTCACGGCGCCACCAGCTTGCGGAGTGTTTCGAGCCGGGCCGGGCCGATGCCCGGGATGGCGTCAAGCTCGTCGACCGATCCGAACGCGCCGTGCTCCTGCCGGTAATCGAGGATCTTCTGCGCGGTGACGGGGCCGACGCCCGGCAGCGCGTCGAGCTGCTTCAGCGTCGCGCTGTTGAGGTGCACAGGCCCGCCCGGAACGGCCGCTCCGCCGGTCGACCCGACCGGCCCCGCAGATCCGCGCCGCGGCACGACGATCTGCTCTCCGTCGGCGATCCGCGCGGCAAGGTTGACAAGCTCGAGCTGCGCCTTGCGCGTGGGCCCGCCCGCGCGGATCACGGCATCGGAGACACGTGAACCCTGCGGCAGTCGGTAGAGGCCTGGACGCCGAACTGCTCCGACGACGTCGACGAACAGCCGCGAAGCGGGCGCCCTCTGCGTCGGCGCAGCGACTCGCACCGGCGGCGGCACGGCGGCCCGGCCGGGCCGCAACAGCAATCGCCCGCCCACGACGAGCACGACCAAGAGCACCACTGCGGCGACGACCACACGACGGCGGTCCAGCATGATCTCCGGCATGTCGCCAATGGTGACAACGGCGCCGTCACACGTCCGTGACGGCTTTGTGCCGAAAGAGCGCTAGCCGACGACGAGGTTGACGAGCTTGCGCGGGACGACGATCGTCTGCCGGATCTCGCCGCCGTCCAACTGCGCTTGCACCTTCGGCGATTCCTTCGCGAGCGCGACGAGCTCCTCCTCCGGCAGGTCGGCGGGAACCTGAAGCCGGTCACGCACCTTCCCGTTCACCTGCACGACCAACTCGAACGTCTCCCGCTGCAGCATCTTCGGATCGGCGACGGGCCAAGGCGCCTCCCACAACCGCGCTTGACCGAGCCGCTCCCAGAGGTCTTCCGCGATGTGCGGCGCCGCGGGCTGGATCAGCGACACGGCTGTCTCCACGCCGAAGCGCGCACCCGGCGCGCTCGGATCTCGTGCGATCTCATTGACCAGTTCCATCACCGCGGAAATCGCCGTGTTGTAGGCGTAGCGGCGGCCGATATCGTCGGTCACCTTCGCGATCGTCTCGTGCGCCTTGTGCGCCAACGCGCCTTCTGCGGGCGTGTCCGGCAGCTCGGCCACCTCCAGCGCAACGCGCCAAAGCCGACGCAGGAAGCGAGTCATCCCTTCGAGCCCCGTGTCCTGCCAGTCGACCCTGGCGTCGGCCGGTCCGATGAAGAGGATGTACAAACGGAGCGCATCCGCGCCGAAGTCGCGCACGTATTCGTCCGGGCTGACGACGTTGCCCTTCGACTTCGACATCTTCGCACCGCCCATGTCGACCCAGCCGTGGTTGAACAACCGCGCAAACGGCTCGCGGAACCCGACCAGGCCGAGATCGTTCAGGACCTTGATGAAGTACCGCGCGTACAGCAGGTGCATCGTCGCGTGCTCGACACCGCCGATGTACTGGTCCACCGGGAGCCACTCGTCGATGGCCGCACGATCGAAGGGCGCCTCGTCGTTGTGCGGATCGCAGTAGCGAAGGAAGTACCAGGACGAGTCGACGAAGGTGTCCATCGTGTCGGCCTCGCGCCGACCCTCCTCGCCGCAGTTGGGACACGGGACTCGAATCCAGTCCTCCGCAGCGGCGAGCGGCGAGCGGCCTTTCGGGGTGTAGTCCTCGACCTCGGGCAGCAGAACGGGCAGTTCTTCCTCCGGCACGGGCACGATGCCGCAGCGCGGGCAGTGAACGACGGGAATGGGACAGCCCCAGTAACGCTGGCGTGAGATCAGCCAGTCGCGAAGGCGATAGCTGACAGCGGGTCGGCCGCGGCCCCGCTGGCCCAGCCAGGCGACGATCTCCCTGGCGCCTTCGGGCGCAGGGAGGCCGGAGAACTGAGCGGAATCCACGAGTTTTGCTTCTTCCGACTTCGCCATATAGGGCAGCTCGGGCTCGCGTCCGTCTGACGGGACGATCACCGGCTTGATCGGCAGGTCGTAACGGCGCGCGAAGTCGAAGTCGCGCTCGTCGTGCGCGGGGACGGCCATGATCGCCCCGCTGCCGTACTCCATCAGCACGTAGTCGGCAACCCAGATCGGCAGCCGCACGTCGTTGACGGGATTGGTCGCGAACCGGCCGGTGAAGACGCCGTCCTTCTCCTTCTCCTCGCGTTCGGCGAACGTGCGCGCGGCCGTGCGGCGGACGTAGTCCAGCACCTCGGTCTCGTGCGGGCTTCCTTCCGCGAGCTTCGCCACCAACGGATGCTCCGGCGCGATCACGAAGAAGGTCGCGCCGAAGAGCGTATCGGCGCGCGTGGTGAAGACGGGGATGTCGATGTCGAGCTCCTCGACCCGGAACAGGATCTCGGCGCCCTCGGAGCGGCCGATCCAGTTCCGCTGCATGGCCAGTACGCGCTCCGGCCACGACTCGAGCAGCTCCATCTCGTCGAGCAGAGCGTCCGCGTACGTGGTGTAGCGGAAGAACCACTGCTCGAGGATCTTGGCCTCGACCTCGGTTCCGCAGCGCTCGCAGCGTCCGTTGATGACCTGCTCGTTCGCCAGAACCGTCTGGTCCTTCGGGCACCACTTCACCGGGGCCTCCCTGCGGAAAGCCTGGCCGGCCTTCAGGAACCGCAGGAAGAGCCACTGCGTCCAGCGGTAGTACTCGGGCTCGTGACTTGCGATCTCGCGCCTCCAGTCGATTGCCCACCCCATACGCTTCATCTGTGCGCGGATCGACTCGATGTTCTGCTCGATGATCAGGCGCGGGTGCCCGCCCTCCCTGATCGCCGCGTTCTCCGCATTCAGGCCGAAGGAGTCGTAGCCCATCGGCCGCATGACGCGGCGGCCGTTTCGACGGAAGAAGTGCGCGAGAACGTCGCCCTGCGTGTAATTGCGGACCTGGCCGACGTGCAGCGTCCCTGAGGGATACGGAAGCATCTCGAGCAGATAGAACTCCCGCCCGTCCGCGGAGCCCGTATTCGGCACCTCGAAGGCGCGGGCCTCGTCCCAGACCCGCTGCCACTTCGACTCGATTGTCTGCGCGTTGTACTTGTCCATGACCATCCTCGGATACAAAAAAGCCTCTCGAGCGAGAGGCCATGGGGAGCTGGGGCGGCCTTCGCCGCGGTGGCTCCCTTTCCTACAGAAGCAGCTCCTTCATTGCCCTGACTGTAGCATCGAAGCCATGAGTGGATACACGCATGTCAACCTCAAAGATGTCGACGACCAGGCGCCGAATTTCGGGCTCGGTGACAACCTCGAGTTCCGCATGGCGCGGGTCGCGCTCGGGATGGAGAACGCTGGGCTCAGCTACCTGCGCGTCGAGCCGGGCTTCCGAATGCCGTTCGGCCACAAGCACAAGAACCAGGAGGAGGTCTACGTCCTGCTCAGTGGCGGGGCGCGGATGAAGATCGAGGACGAGGTCAGGGACCTGAAGCCCTGGGACGCCGTCCGCGTCCACAAGGACACGATGAGGTCGATGGAGGCCGGCGACGAAGGCGCGGAGTTCCTGATCGTCGGCGCGCCTAACACCGGTCCAGGGGACGGGGACACCGTCCAGGGATGGTGGAGCGACTGAGGCGCCGACTGGGCGGCGCCGCCTTGAGGCCGCGCGGGCTTTCGCCCGCGGGGCCGTCCAACACCCGCTCTCGGATCGTGCGGCGAGGACTTCGCTGACCTCGCTCGGTGGGTCGCTGATCGAGCTCTTCCCAGACACCGCCGCCGTCGAGGACGGCGAGCTGGTCGTCGGCGGCGTGCGGGCCTCCGAGTTGGCCGAGAAGTTCGGCACGCCGCTCGCCGTCTACTGCCGGGATACGGTCCTCGCGTGCGCGCGCGCGTACGCGCGCGTGGACCCAGATGCGCTCGTCGTGTACGGGACGAAGGCGTTTCCGAACGTCGCGCTCTTGCGGCTGCTCGCTTCGGAAGGGCTGGGCGCGGACGTCTCGACACGCGGCGAGCTGGAGTTTGCGCTGCGTGCGGGCGTTGCTGGGGGCCGCCTCGTGTTCCACGGCAACAACAAGTCGGACGACGAGCTCGGGGCAGCCGCGGAGGCTGGCGCACTCGTCGTCCTCGACGCGCTGGAGGAAGTCACACGCGCCGCCACGGCCGGCGTCCGCCGCGTGCTCGTTCGACTGAGGCCAGGGGTCGAGGCGGATACGCACCGCTCGATCCGGACTGCGCACGCGGAATCGAAATTCGGCCTCGGCCCCGATGACGTGGTGGAGGCGGTGCGGTCGGCGCGCGCAGCCGGGCTCGACGCGGCCGGCCTGCATGTCCACATCGGCTCGCAGCTGGTCCGCGCGGACGAGAGTCTGCTCGTGGTCGACCTGCTGATCGAGGTGGCAATTCGCTGCAAGGAGGAGCTCGGCTGGACACCGTCTGTGTTCGACCTCGGCGGCGGGCTGGGCGTCCGGCAGTCGCTCGACGAATCCGTGCCTCAGCCGGAGGAGTTCGCACGAGCCCTCGTCAAACGTCTCCGCGAGCTTTGGCCGGAGCCGGCCCACGTGATCCTCGAGCCCGGACGCTCGCTGGTCGGCCGCGCAGGGCTCACGCTCTACCGCATCGGCGTGGTGAAGAAGACGAACGGCGTGACGTACACCGCGATCGACGGCGGAATGTCGGACAACCCTCGCCCGCAGCTGTACGGCTCGCGGTACGAAGCGTTGCTCGCCAACCGCACCGACGAGCCCACGGTGGGGACGTACCGCATCGCGGGCAAGCACTGCGAGTCGGGCGACGTCCTGATCGAGAGCGTCGAGCTACCCGAGCCGCACCGGGACGACCTGCTCGCGGTGCCTGCCACCGGCGCGTACACGCTCGCAATGGCGTCGAACTACAACGGCGTGCCGCGTCCGGCGGCCGTTCTCGTCGCCGACGGAAGCGCGGAGCTCATCCGCCGGCGTGAGTGGCTCGACGACCTGCTCAGCTTCGAGCCGTAAGGCGCCGCTTGCGGTGCCGCCGGGTCACGTAGCGAACCCGGGGCGAACGAGACGCGGCGGGGCGACGAGACGCGCGTCCTTGACCGGTGGATTCCACGGCTCGGCGAGCGGCGCCGCGCGGAAAGACGCAAGCCGCCGCTCCTTGGGCGCCTCGCGGTAGAGCGTCGTCCGCTGCCGGGGGATGCGCCCGGCGGAGCGGATCAACTCCTCCATCAGCTCCGGCGGGAACTCCTGGCCGTGTTCCGCACCCGCGGAGCGCGAGATCGACTCGTTCATCAAGGTCCCGCCGAGATCGTTGACTCCGGCGCGCAACGCGGCCGCGACCCCCGCAGGGCCGAGCTTGACCCAGGAGACCTGCACGTTCGTGATCCATGGATGGAGCGCAAGCCGCGCGACGGCGTGCACGAGCAGCGTCTCACCGAAGGTCGGGCCCGAGCGCGCCTGGCCGCGCAACCACATCGGCGCCTCCATATGCACGAACGGCAGCGGGACGAATTCGGTGAATCCGGCGCTCGCGCGCTGCTGCTCACGTGCACGGACGAGGTGCCGCGCCCAGTTCCGCGGGCTTTCAACGTGGCCGAACATCATCGTCACGTTCGAGCGCAACCCGACCCGGTGCGCCGTCTCGTGCACCACGAGCCATTGCGCCGTCGTCACCTTGTCGGGACAGATGACACGCCGTACCTCGTCGTCCAGGATCTCCGCGGCCGTGCCGGGCAGCGAGCCGAGGCCCGCATCGCGCAGCTCCGTGAGGTAGTCCTCGAGCGGGACGCCGAGCGTCGCCGCGCCCTGCCAGACCTCCAGCGCAGAGAAGGCGTGCACGTGCAGCCCTGGCACGGCGTCCTTGATGGCGCGAACGACCGACACGTAGTAGTCGCCCGTGAAGGCGGGGTGGATTCCGCCCTGCAGGCAGACCTCCGTCGCGCCGCGCTCCCACGCCTCCTCGCAGCGCCGCACGATCTCCCCGTGCGGGACGAGGTACGGCGCGCCGCGGAGATTCGCAGCGAGCTTTCCCTTCGAGAACGCGCAGAACCCGCAGCGGAAGTAACAGACGTTGGTGTACTGGATGTTGCGCGTGACGACGTAGCTCACCTCGTCCCCGCAAACCTCCCGCCTCAGCCGGTCGGCGGCGGCGAACACACGGTCGCGCTCGCGACCGCGGGCCCGGAACAGCCGAACGATCTCCTCCTCGCCGAGCTCGTCGCGGGTACCGATCGGGAGAGCGTCGCGTGGGGTGAACGGGATCGCGACCGCCTCGCCCGGCGACCATCCGTCTTCGCGCGCGAGACCGAGCGAGTCGGACGCGCGCAGCACGGCCGGCATCACCTTGGGATCGATCCACTCGCCGGAAATCCACTCCGGGTAGACCGGCAAGCGGGGCGCAAGCTCGAGACCTCGGCTCTCCGTCGCCGCGCGAAGCCGTTCGAGCTCCGGCCACGGCGCCTCGGGATTGACGTGGTCGATCGTGACCGGAGAGACGCCGCCCCAGTCGTCGATCCCAGCGTCGAGCAGGCGCGGGAAGTCGTCGTAGGACAGGTTCGGCGGCGCCTGCACGTGCGCGTGCGGACCGAGGAGGATCCGGGCGACGGCGATCGTCCAGAGCAGCTCGTCGAGCGGCGGCTCGGGCGCGTCCGCCATGCGCGTGCCCGGCTTTGCGCGGAAGTTCTGGACGATCACTTCCTGCACGTTCCCGTGCCGCTCGGCGAGGTAGCGAATCGCCAGCAGCGCGTCGATGCGTTCCGCGCGCGTTTCGCCGATGCCGATCAGGATCCCCGTCGTGAACGGGACTCGCGCCTTCCCCGCGGCGGCGATCGTCGCGAGGCGAAGCGCGGGCGCCTTGTCCGGCGAGCCGAAGTGTGGTCCGCCGCGTGCGGCCAGACGCTCGGACACCGTCTCCAGCATCAATCCCATCGATGCGCTCACCGGGCGCAGCTCGCGCAGATCGTCGTGCGTCATCACACCGGGATTCAGATGTGGGAGCAATCCCGTCTCGGTGAGCACCGCCTCGGCGGCACGCGCGAGATACTGCAGCGTCGTCTCGCACCCGAGTGCGGCAAGCTCCTCGCGCGCAACCCGGTAACGCAGCTCCGGCTTGTCGCC
>WNEY01001744.1_pt1 | contig 15590 bp, 13 predicted proteins | sample 5400531 | NCBI WGS metagenome assembly WNEY01 (sample SAMN13153338, study PRJNA577476) | soil metagenome | isolation source: 200 cm saprolite under Douglas fir tree site 1 | place: USA:California | collected 2015-04-18
TTGGCAGATTTGTCGTCGCTGCCCTGCCCTAAAGTCCTGTCATTGCCTGCCGATATACGAAAAAGTGAACGCAAAAGGGAGAGATAAGTAGGCGTTTCTTCCCAGTGGAAAATGAGTACAGCCTTATGGCCATTCGTGCCCTCATCGTTGACGACTCCTCGGTTATGCGAAAGATCGTGGAACGCTCGCTGCGGCAGGCAGGTATTGACCTGAGCGATGTTTTTCAAGCTGGGAATGGGGCCGAGGCGCTTGGCGTGCTCAAAGACAGCAAGGTTGATCTAATCCTTTGCGACATCAACATGCCAGTGATGGATGGGCTGGAATTCATCAAGCACCTTCCCGGAATCGAGAACGCGAAAGGTGTGCCCGTGGTCATGATTACGACTGAGGGCAGCGAGGCTCATGTGGTGCAGGCTCTCTCCTGCGGCGCGCGTGGGTACATTCGCAAGCCTTTCACGCCGGAGCAGGTAAAAGAGCATGTCGTCCCCGTCCTGGCAGGTAAATCATGAAATCGGTCAGTGAGTTGCTCGCTGCCAACGGTAACCACGGAAGTTGGACTCCGCTGCTCGACACGGCGGCAAGGGAAGTCTTCGAGCTCATGCTGGGTTGCCAACTGACCATGCCAGCAACCGCCGAGGAAGCAAACCTAGTCGTTACTGCCATGGTGGGATTGGCGGGGCAACTGTGCGGTGTGCTTAGCGTCCGCTGTGACGAGAAGGGGGCTGCGCTCATGACCTCCAAGATGTTAGGAGTAGCGCTGGACAAGGTCGGTCCAGAGGTCGCGGATGCCCTGGGGGAAATCTGCAATATGGTAGCTGGTAACTTCAAGAATAAAATTGCTGGTCTGGCGGAGGGTTGCATGCTCTCACCACCGACCGTAATTACCGGCAGCGACTATGATCTGCACTCGATGGCTGACTCTCCCGCCGTTGAGGTCAGAATGCTGTTTGAGAGCATGCCCATCGTCATTTCCCTCGAGATCCACAGCTAAGGTCGGTCTTTGAGAGCGCTCACTCTCATCCTCGGCAAAATTGTTGACTACGAAGCGTACCCCGCAGCTTAGATTCGCGCTGCGGCCGAGCCGAACACCGCACAGACCAGCGTATGGATTTCCGCAACGACCTTCTGGCGTCATCGCGGCCGTAACCCAGCTTGCGCATGCGGCTAAGCTTCTCTGAGTTGTAGCCGATAAACCAATGGTGACCACCCCTTCCTCTGCACTCAGTCCCGGCGAAGGCAACCCGCAACTCAAACCCGGAACCCGGTTCGTCGCACGTCAGCCGATTCTCACCGCTGACGAGAAGGTTTTCGGATACGAACTGCTGTTTCGCGATGGCATTGAAAATTTCTTCCGAAACACGGATGCGGACGCCGCCTCGCGCAGCGCCCTGAACACGTCCATGCTCATCGGCCTCGACGTCCTTTGTGACGGACGGCGGGCCTTTGTGAACTGTACCCGCGACGTCCTGATCAATGATTACGTAACCTTGTTTCCTTCGGGCCAGACCGTGGTCGAAGTTCTGGAGACTGTTCCCGCCGATGACCAGGTCGTAGAGGCTTGCCGTCGGCTGAAGGAGTCCGGATACGCCATTGCGCTGGACGACTTTGGGGTGAACGACCCGCGGGAAGCCCTGACCGATCTGGCCGATATCATCAAAGTGGATCTCAGGGCAACTCCGGCCGCCGACGCCGCCGCCATGGTTAAGCGGTACGGGCCCTGGCGCTGCCGCATGCTGGCGGAAAAAGTGGAAACGCGCGAGGAATTTAACTCCACCAAGAAAGACGGCTTTCTCTATTTCCAGGGATATTTTTTTCGCCGTCCAGAGATCCTGACCGCGCATGAAATTCCCGCCAACCAGCTCAACTATCTGCGCATGCTCACGGCGGTTTCGCAGCCCGAATTGGACGTACGCCTGATAGAGAATCTGGTCAAAGGTGAGGCCTCGCTGTGCTACCGGTTGCTTTGCTATCTGAACTCCGCCGTTTTCGGATTCGCGGCCGAGATTCACACCGTGCGGCACGCGCTTTCCATTTTGGGTGAACGGGAAGTGCGCCGCTGGATTCGCCTGGTAGCCACCCTCGGCGCCGGCCAGGGTAAGGCAAGCGATCTCGTGCTCGCAGCGCTGGTTCGCGCCCGCTTCTGTGAACTGCTCTCGCCGAAAATTCAGCGCGGAGACTCCGACTTGTTCCTGATGGGTATGCTCTCGCTCATGGACACCATCCTTGAAATTCCCATGCGCCAGGTACTCGACAAAGTTCCTATCGATCAGGAAAGCAAAGCCGTGCTTCTGGGTGGAGCGAGCCCTTTACAGCCCTTCTATCAACTTATGCTGGCGCAGGAATCCGGCGACTGGAATGCCGCGAGTGGGCTGAGTACACAGCTTCATCTGAGCGAAGGCGACGTTGCCGACGCTTACTGGCAAGCAATGCAGTGGGCACGGCAGGTAAGTTCGGGGAAGTAAAGGCGCGCTATACTCAAGCCGCCGGTCGTCCTATTCGGAAGTTTGGAACTCCATTTTATCGTCGACCGAAAGCTGTGCGGGCGTGTCTGCGGTGCTGTCCCCGGAACGGATAGCGACCGCACGAAAGCCGCTGGAACTGATCTGGACCTCATAGGCATAAGGAGGACGCTGCCGCGCGATGGTGATGTAGTTGGCCGAGATGAGTTCATCGAGGGAGGCGTATTTCCCTTCGGTGGCGAAGTACCGGCGTTCGCTGGTGGCGATACTGATCAGATCGCTCCTTACCCCAGTGATGTTGATGGCGGCCTTCGGGCTGTTCGCGCCGGCGGCAGCCGAAGAACTCTGCGCCTGCCTGGAATAAACGTACATCCCGACAGCCATTACGATAATGACGCTGAGAAAACCGAACACGCGGCCCATAGGTCCCTCTTAATGGCAATTGCACCGCGAAACCCGACCGCTGACAAGTAACCAAAGAGTAGCGAAATCACAAGGCGGAAACTTGAGCTTGATATTCCTGCGCCACGGGCTTGGAATTCTGGCAACGAAGAGGTGGACTGAAATTTTTCACTCCGCGAGCGTTCCCACACTTGATGCCAGCTGCCGCAAGTCCTGCGCCACTTCCCGAAGATTGAAGGCGAACGACCAAAAAGGCAACATGCGATCAAGCGCGAACGGTGCGGTTGCGCGTCGCTCTCGGAGCCGGGCCAGGTCTGCATCGAGGTCGCCTACCATTCTCTGCAGGTCGTCAGCGGATGCCAATGTCGTTCTTTGGGAGCGTATCCCGTCAGCTAAATCGGAGAAAGCACGGATGGTGCAACGCACTAAAGAAGGGAGCGAAGGCAGGAGTTCGGGCCCTACTTGCGCATGTACATAGAGACTACTATCCTCGGCCATCGCGGTCAGCCGCCGCCTCACCTGGTCGGCCTGATCGACGACGGCTTGAAAAGCGCCTTCGTTGAAGCGCGAAAATCTTAGCTCGCTGCGAGCTTCCTCCATCTGCTGAGTAATTCCGCGGCGCAGATCCTGCAGTTGCCGGTTAAGTTGGCGAACCCGTTGTTCGTTGTCCATACCTTCCAGTACCGCAGCTGTCACCGCGCTATAGAGGGTACCAGCGCCTTGCAGGATATTCGCTATCTTATTCCGCAGGATCACCCGCGCATGCACCGGCCAAACCAGTACACTTACGGCAAAGGCCACCAGTGCTCCCAGCAGGGTGTAAAGCACGCGCAGCCACGCCATGTGCCAGGGCTCCTGCATGCCACCAAATACCAGGATTAAGGCTGCAGTGAATCCAGCAGCGCTGAAGCTCGGACGCAACGCCGTGAGGTAGGCAAAAAACGATGCGAGGACGAACAGAGCAATCCCCGCGCGCATTGTTCCGTTGCCCATCAGGGGAAGCAGCAGTGCCGCTGCCAGCGCGCCGCTGGTAGAACCTATAGTGCGATAGAGCGCCGCTTTCCAGGACGCCCCGATGTTAGCCTGTGTCACCACCAATGCCGCGAACACCGCCCAATATCCCTGCGGCAGGTCCCAGCCTGAGTAGATGGCATAGGTAATCGTGCCCGCGAGTCCGGTTTTGATTCCCTGTTTGAGAGAACTGGATTCACGGCTCCAGAACGACGGAGCCGCTGGGAACGCAGGAGTACCGGGAAGTGGCACAGAGAGGTTTGAAGATACCATGCGGGAAATTATATTCGTCGTAGCGCCGGCGTCTCGCCGGCTGTCCGGAGGGCGTCCCCGCCCTCCGCGCTTTCACCCTGGACAGAGCTGAACCTGGCATGATTTTGCCCATTTCCTGAAGACCAAATCAGAGGCACGCGCGAGGTCTACACAATCCAGGCGCCGCCGACAACTACGTCATCGTCGTAGAATACGGCGGCTTGCCCGGGAGTGATGGCTCGCTGCGGCTCGTCGAAGGTGACGAGTACTTCGTCTCCGCCGGTCTTCTCCAGCACGGCGAGAGCAGGCTCGTGGCGGTGACGAATCTTCACCGACACGCTCACGGGCTCGCGCAGATCATCGACAGCGATGAGGTTGACCCGACGCGCCCGGAGGGTCCGAGAATAGAGATGCTCACTATCGCCGACGATCACTTGCTTGTCGGCTCCGTTGATCTGAATGACGTAGAGCGGCGACCCGGTTGCCACCCCGAGGCCCTTGCGCTGGCCCACGGTGAAATTGTGAATCCCGCTGTGTTCGCCAATCACTTCCCCGCTCGCGGTCACCAGTTCGCCCGCAGTATCAGGCAGCGCTTCACCATGCTCAGCGAGGTAGGCGTCGATAAAGCGCTTGTAGTCACCGCCGGGGACGAAGCAGATCTCCTGTGAGTCAGGCTTGTCGGCTAAGGCTAGGCCCTGCTTGCGGGCCAACTCTCGAACCTCCGGTTTGGTCAACCCACCCAGAGGAAAGAGCGTGCGGCTGAGTTGTTCCTGGGTCAGGCCGAAGAGAAAATAGGTCTGATCCTTGCTGTGATCCGCGGGCCGCTTGAGCAGCCAGCGTCCGCGCTTGTCGTCATACTCCACGCGGGCGTAATGGCCGGTGGCAACGCATTCGGCGCCGATCTGCCGCGCGACGATGAGCAACTGATCAAATTTCAAATGATTATTGCAAAGACTGCAAGGAATCGGTGTTCGTCCCGAGAGATACTCCGAAACAAACGGGCGCACCACGTCGCGCTCGAAGCGCTCTTCATGATTGACAACGTAGTAAGGAATGCCAATGTGCTCGGCTACGCGGCGGGCATCGTAGACGTCGTCGAGCGAACAACACCGGCCCGTTACCGCCTCCGGCATGCCTTCGTGTCCGGCCAGCCGTCGCTGATTCCAGAGCTGCATGGTCAGGCCGATGACGTTGTGCCCCTCGGCACGCAGCATGGCGGCGACGGTGGAGGAATCGACTCCGCCCGACATGGCTACCGCGATGGTTTGAGGCTTTGGCATGTGTTAGTTCAAGCAATCAACAACTGGCAATTAGCATCCAACAATCGGTTCGGCTAGCTTCGTATGAAATCCCTGCGAAGCTTGCCAGTCTAATGGCCAATTGCTAATGGCGAATTGCTGCCTTCCCCTACGCCGGCGACAACTCTCGCAAGCGGGCTACGGCCTCTGGCACCAACGCAAGCGCGACTTCGATGTCTTCCGCGGTGTTCTGTTTGCCCAGGCTAAAGCGTATGCTGGAGCGGGCGCGGTCGGTGCGCAGGCCCATCGCCGTAAGCACGTGGGAGGGCTCGATGGCCCCCGATGAACATGCGGCTCCCGTGGATACGGCCACACCTTTGAGGTCGAGAGAGATAACCATCGACTCGCCCTCGATATGATCGAAATAAATATTCGACGTATTGGGCACGCGCGGTGCGCCATCGCCATTCACCCCAGCCTCATCGACTTGAGCGAGAATTCCCTGCTGCAAGCGGTCGCGGAACGCGGACATTCTCTTGTCATCGTCGCCCTCGAAGCCCTCCATTGCCAGCTTCGCAGCCTTGCCCAGGGCAACTATTCCGGGAACGTTCTCGGTTCCCGCGCGGCGCGAACGTTCATGCCGTCCGCCATAAAACAGCGGCTGAATATTGGTCCCCCCGCGCACATAAAGCGCCCCTACTCCCTGCGGCGCATGCATCTTGTGACCGGAAATCGAAAGCGCATGACAGCCAATCTGCTTCACATCAATTGGAACCTTGCTTGCTGCCTGCACAGCATCGCTGTGGAAATGAATTTCGGCCTCCGCGGCGATCTTTCCAATTTCCTCGACCGGCTGCAGCACCCCTGTTTCATTATTAGCCATCATGATCGAAATCAGCTTGGTGTTGGAACGCAAGGCTCGCCGCACATCATCGGGATCGACCAGGCCGCGGCCATCCACCGGCACATACGTTACTTCGCAGCCCGTTTCCTCCAGATGCTTGCAGGCGTACAGGACGGCGTGATGTTCGATGGTAGATGTAATGATGTGGTCGCCGAGGACGGTCAATCCCGTGATCGCCAGATTGTCGCTCTCGGTCCCCCCGCTGGTGAAGACCACCTCGGACGCCCGGCAGCCCAACAAAGACGCCACACAGTCGCGCGAGCGCTCTACGGCGGCTCGCGTCTCCTGCCCGTGATGATGAATCGAGGAAGCGTTGCCAAAGTGCTCACCAAGATAGGGACGCATGGCGTCAACCACCTCCGGAAGCACCGGAGTGGTGGCGTTATTGTCGAGGTAAATCCGCCGCATCACGCTTACTATTCTACAGGCTTTGGCAGGATGAGCCCCTGGAAACATCTCTGCAAAAGGAAATGGCGTCCGGAAGGACGCCAACCGAGACGCGACTCATATGTCATTGATCGCGCGATGTCGAACGAATCAGCGCTTTTCCATTGCCACGTAATGGTTTGGATAATCCGGTCCCAGATATTCAGCCCGCGGGCGGATCAGTCGGTTGTCGTCGAGTTGCTCGATGACGTGCGCGGCCCAGCCGCTGATGCGGGAGACGGCGAACACCGGCGTAAACAGATCCTCATCGATGCCCAGCACGTGGTACGTGGATGCGGAATAGAAATCCACGTTGGCGTTCAGCTTTTTTTCCGCCTTCACGAATTTCTCGATTTTCTCCGACATCTCATACCATTGCGGCTGCCCGCTGGATTGTCCCAGATCGCGCGACATCACGCGCAGATGAGTCGCCCGTGGATCTTCCGTGTGATACACGCGATGGCCGAAACCGGGAACCTTTTTCTTCTGCGCCAGCATGTTGCGGACATAGTCGATGGGATCTGATTTCTTGCTGTCAATGGCATCCAGAATGCGGAACACGGCCTCATTCGCACCCCCGTGCAGCGGCCCTTTCAGCGCCCCGATGGCCGATGTGATCGCGGAATGCATATCCGACAAAGTCGCAGCGGTCACGCGAGCCGCAAATGTGGACGCATTCAGCTCATGGTCCGCATGTAGGATCAAAGCAATATCGAGCGCCCGCTCAGCGGTCGAAGAAGGCTTGCTTCCATTCAACTGCAGCAAGAAATTGGCGGAATGCGAGATCGAACGGTCAGCCTCAACCACTGGCTTGCCCTTGCGAATCCGGTCGTAAGCGGCAACGATCATCGCAATCTGCGAAGTCAGTCGAATGGCTTTGCGAACGTTGGCGTCGTGATCGTTATTCTTTTCGTCCGCATCATAAAAAGCCAGCGCCGAAACCGCCGTGCGCAGCACGTCCATGGGTAGAGCGGTCCTGGGAGCGCCGCCCAGAAACTCGATAATCGCAGGATCCAGATGGCGCTCCTCCGCCAGACGTCGCTGCAAATCCTTTAACTCGCTCTGCTTCGGCAAGCGCCCAAACCAAAGCAGGTAGCAGGTCTCTTCAAAACTGGAATGTTCGGCCAGTTCGTGAATGTCAATGCCGCGATAGGCAAGCACGCCGCGGTCTCCATCGATATAGCAAATGCTGGAATTGGTGGCGACAATGCCTTCCAGACCTTTTCCGAGGCTGCTGCTAACGCTGGACATAATCTCTCGCTTGGCCAGATTGACTACCGTTGCAGCGCCGCGCGGGGAGGAGCGCGGGGAATGCAACTTTCTTTTATACGCGAAACCGGGCTCATATTCCATACGGCCCGGGAGTGATTTCAGTGACTGCATTTTGCCGCGATCTCTGCTCGCAGCGTATAGTAAGAGGCTCGTTCATAACTCGCCGAGGAACCCGTGGTGGCTCCTCATAATCCCTCCGGAGGATATTCATGAAGCGCTTTTTATCGGTTTGCCTTGCCTTGTCCTTTCTTCTTTCCACGGTAGCGTCGGCCGACGAGGGCATGTGGCTCTACAACGAGGCCCCGAAGGACAAAATCAAGGCCAAGTATGGCTTCCCCCTGACGCAGGAATGGCTCGATCACGTAAGGCTTTCGTCAGTTCGCTTTAATAATGGGGGTTCGGGTTCGTTCGTCTCCGCCGAAGGCTTGACCTTCACCAACCACCACGTTGGCGCGGGATGCGTGCAGCAACTCTCGAGCGAGAGTCATGACTACATCAAGTCCGGGTTCTACGCCAAGACCCAGGCCGAAGAGCGCAAGTGCCCCAACCTGGAACTGAACCAACTGGTTGGAATCGAGGACGTGACCGAAAAGGTGAATGCCGGTGTGAAGCCGGCAATGTCAGCCGCCGACGCGGGACAGACGCAGCGCGCCGCCATGTCACAGATCGAGAAAGAATGCGGCAGCACCACTGGCCTGCGCTGCGACGTTGTTATCTTCTATTCCGGTCAGGTTTATAACCTCTATAAGTACAAAAAGTTCACCGACGTCCGCCTCGTGTTCGCACCCGAGTTTGACGCCGCGTTCTTCGGCGGCGATCCCGACAACTTTACCTATCCGCGATACGATCTCGACATCACATTCTTCCGCGTCTATGAAGACGGGCATCCCGCGCACCTCGACAACTATCTGCGCTGGTCGCACACCGGCGTTAAGGATGGCGATCTGATTTTTGTTTCCGGCCACCCCGGCAATACCAGCCGTATGCAGACGCTAGCTCAAATAGAATTTACGCGCGACGTAGCCTATCCCATGTCCCTGGCGTCGCTGAAACGACGCATCGCTCTGCTGCAGGACTTCAGCAGGCAATCGGAAGAAAACGCTCGCATAGCAAAAGAAGATATCTTCGGCCTGCAGAATTCGCAAAAGGCGATCACCGGGTACAACTCGGGATTGTTCGATACGTCGATCATGGAGGCGAAGGCTGCCGATGAGGCAAGACTGCGAGCGTCATATAAAGCAGAGGCCAAAGACGCCGGCGCGCCCGAACCGTGGGACGAAATTGCTCAGGCCATGAAGCAGCAGCGCGATATTTATTCTCAGCTCACCTATCTCGAGCGCCTGCGCGGATTCGCCTCCAGCCTGCCACAGATGGCACGCACGTTGGTGCGCTCCGCGGAAGAAAGGACAAAGCCAAACGCGGATCGGTTGCGTGAATTTCGCGATTCCGCGCTGCCCTCGCTGGAGCAGCAGTTGTTCTCTTCTGCGCCAGTGTACAAGAGTCTTAACGCCGTGCTTCTGGCGGATTCTCTGGCCGATATGCGGGACGCGCTCGGAAAGGACAACGCGGATGTGCAAAAGGTGCTGAACGGCAAATCCCCGGCTGATGCCGCGAAGGACATAGTGGCAGGCACCAAGTTGGATGACGTCGCCGCGCGCAAACAATTGTATGAAGGCGGCGAAGCTGCAATCGCAGCCAGCAGCGATCCCCTGATCGTCGCCATGAAAGCGATTGAGCCTGATGCTCGCGCTGTCCGCAAGCAATACGACGATAAGGTTGACGCCGTCATTCGGCGTAACGGCACCCTGATCGCTAAAGCCCGCTTCGCGCAAAGCGGCTTCAGCCTGCCCCCGGATGCGACCTTTACCCTTCGCCTGAGTTATGGTGCAGTCAAAGGTTACAAAGAAGATGGGAAGGAGCTTCCGTATTTCACGACCATGGGCGGCGCCTTCGAACGTGGCGCTGCTCACGCCAACCAGCCGCCATACAACCTGGCGCAAAGCTGGATGAACGCGAAATCAAAGCTCGACCTGAAGACCCCGCTGAACTTCGTCTCGACGGCCGACATCATCGGCGGTAATTCCGGCTCGCCCACGGTCAACAAGCAGGGCGAAGTTGTAGGCATCATTTTCGACGGCAACATCCAATCGCTGCCGTGGCAGTTCGCCTACAGCGACGTGCAGGGCCGGGCCGTGTCGGTGGATTCGCGCGGCATCCAGGAAGCACTGCGCAAGATCTACGGCGCTACCGGCCTGGCCGACGAATTGTCAGGTGCCAAAGGAGAAGCTCCTAAGCCAGGAAAATAATAGGACTTACATAATCCAGAGACCATACGCAAGGCCGCTCAAGCAGGCCAAATACTGAGAGCCGTCTCGCTCAGAATCTGTTCCTGTATTTCTTCGCTGAGAGGCAGAGAACGGAATTCATCCAGATTCTTTTTGACGTCCGGTACGCCAGGACCCGGCCAATCAGTGCCAAACAGGGCCTTATCGGCGATCTCATTAAGGCGGGGAAAATACTTGAGCAAAGTCCTGGGCGGGATTCCGCTGATGTCGAGGTACACGTTGGGGTGACGGCGGATCAGGAAAAATGCCGTCTCCATCCACAGCGGACGGCCCCCGTGAGCCAGCAGGATTTTGAGTTTGGGAAAGTCGACCGCCACATCGTCGATATACATCGGATCACCATACTTGTTGCGCGCGCCCGGGAAGATCGATGTACCCGTGTGGAACATCACGGGCACGCCATTGGCTTCGGCAGCACGGTAAATGATTTCCAGTTCCTTTACGCCGTTCAAATAATCGTTCGGAAACAGAAGCTGGTGAGGAGGATGGATTTTGATCATGCGGATCCCCAGCCGCAGGATCTGTTCCATGTCTGCTAGTACATTCGTGGTGTGCCGCGGATGCAAGCTGCCGCACGAGAGCAATCGTTTTGGATCTTCCTTTACGTAGTCCGCGATGAATTGATTTACTCCGTCGGTAAAACCGATAATTTCAGGAGCCACATAGTTGATGAGTGCGGCACGTTCGATACCGCAGGCGTCCAGGTATTTCAGGAATTGCTTCGGCGAACGGCAGAATTCTACGATCTGCTCAAAGTTTGGCCGTCTTTGCTTGATCAGCTCCAGCGCGTGCAGCTTGAACATCTCGATGGGCTGGATGTGAATGTGGCAGTCGGTGATCATTCCGAGCAGCTCAATTGTTCACCGCCGCCAGCACGGCCCGCTTGGTGAAAACCCGAATCATCTCACGCCGGTACTCGGGAGTAAGCGCCGACGTAGTTAAAGGCTTGGCCGTGCGCGCCGCGAGATCGCCAACCGTTTCTGCCAACGCTTCGTCTACAGTTTTCCCGATCAGCATCTCGCCGGCTCGCTGCACCAGCATCGGCGCCGGATTCACCGCTGTCATTGCGATCCGTGCATCGGCCACGTGACCGTTCGACTGCTTCATTACGACCGCGACGCCCGCCAATGGGTAATCGATCGATCCGCGAACGCGTAACTTGCGATAGACGCCGCGATAGCCTGCCGATTCTGCGGGCAGGAACACGCGCGTAACCAGCTCGCTGGATAGCAGCCTGCGGTAATTTTCTCCGTCGCCCGTGTAAAAGTCTTGTAACGAAATGCGGCGCCCTCCCTTCGGACCGACGATTTCGATCTCCGCGTTCAGACAAAGTAGTGCCGGCGGTGTGTCTCCAGAAAAGGCGGCCCAGCACTTCGTGCCGCTGGGAGCAACGTGGCAGAGATTGCCATCTTTCTTAATGCAGAACCCGCAGCCCTTGCGCCAGGTCAGCGATTGGTTGTACCAGAGACAGCGAGTGTCGAGACAGATATTTCCGCCGATCGTCCCCATGTTGCGCAGCACTGGCGAGGCAACGGTCGCCGCCGCTTCGGTGAGCACCGGGAAATGTTGACGCAGGTACGGCGACTTCTCAATTGCGCTGAGCGTTGTGAGCGCGCCAATTTCGACTGCTCCGTCTGTTTGTGGACGGACCCCGCGCAGCTCGGTAAGACCGTTCAGATCCAGCACATATTCCGGCTCAAACAGCTTCTGCCGCATCGACGGAATCAAGTCGGTGCCCCCGGCCAGCACCCGAATGTTTCCCGATTCATTGGCGAGGCACGCAGCGGCTTCGTCGACGACTCGTGGACGAAGCAATCTAAATTGCGGCAGGCTCAATCGGCACCTGCCTTTGGAACTCCTGGGCTACGTGCCGGATCGAGCGCATGCCGCTCCGGCCCTTTGTCTTTGAAGCAGAGTGATCCGCCATGTTCGCGAAAACGTGCGGGCGCAGTCGGGTCCACGCCCTCGGTCAAGTCTAAGACTTTGGCATTTCTCTTCGCACGCAGCGCCGCCAGCACACGCTCCGGTGTGAATGGAGACTCATGCAGGCGCACGCCGACCGCATCGTAAATCGCATTCGAAATTGCTGGAATAGTCGCGGCCAGCGATCCCTCGCTGCATTCCTTGGCGCCAAACGGCCCTTCGGGATCGATACTCTCCACAATAATCGGTTCCACCTCGGGCGACTCCACTGACGACGGACTGCGGTATTCCAACATTCCCGCATTCATTAACATCCCGTCTTTCCAAACCATTTCTTCGGTGAGCGCCTGCCCCATGCCCATCCATACCGAGCCGATAATTTGTCCTTGGACCGAAACTGGGTTCAGCGCTCGCCCACAGTCGTGTGCAGCCCAAACTTTGTGCACCGTCACTTCGCCAGTGTCTTCATCGACGCTCACTTCGGCCACTTGCGCGGAATATGAATACGCGGGAGACGGGCCGACGCCCCCGCCTTTATGTTTACCTCCGCGCGCTTCCGATGGTGGCGCGTAGGAACCCGTACCCGTGAGCGCGCCATGAAAGTCAATCGCCGCAACTACGGCTTCCTCGAATGTCATCCATTCCTTCGGGCCTTCTTCTTTGCGCTTCTGCTGCAACGATCCGCGCAGTATCTGCCCCTCCACGCGCCCGCTCACCGAAGCTTGCTCCGCAGCCTGCGGAGATGATGAAGTCCGCGGGGAGAGCGAATCGTGTGGGGACGGGCGCCCTCGCCCGCCCGGTCCGCGCGGGATTTGCGCGGACTCGCCTTCTGCCGACGTCAGCAGGCTCGTCTTATAAATCACATCGTCACGGAAAACGAGTTCTTCCGCAGCACAATCCATCTTCTTCGCCGCCGCGGCGGCGATTCTCTTCTTCACGTCTTCCGCAGCACGTAGCGTCGCATTGCCCGCCATGAAAGTGACTCGGCTGGAATACGACCCGATATCGATCGGAGTCAGATCGGTATCGGCGGCGATTACTCTCACCCGGGCCAGCGAGCATCCCAGCACTTCCGCGGCGACCTGCGCCGTCATCGTGTCCGATCCCTGACCGATCTCCGACGCGCCCGTATACACAACAACGCCACCATCCCGGTCGATCTTGATATTCACCGTCGAGTGCGGCATGTCGGAACGGATAATCGAATTCGCAGCCCCGCTGACGTAATGGCTGCAAGCAATGCCCAGGCCGCGTCCCTTGGGCAGTTTGCCCTTGCGTTGTTTCCAACCCGAGCGCTCAACTGTTTTCTCAATGCACTCCGGAAGTCCGTAGCTCTGCACCCGCAACCCGTTCACGGTGATGCATGGCGGCTTGAGCAGATTGCGCTGCCGAATTTCCGCCGGATCCATGCCAATCTTCGCTGCGAGTTCGTCCAATTGCGACTCGAAGGCGAAGCGCACATTGACAGTCCCGTGGCCGCGCATGGCGCCGCACGCCGGCTTATTTGTGAGCACCCGGTATCCGTCATATTGAATATGGGGAATGTCATAAAGCGCGCCCAGGAGCGCTCCGGAATACAGGATGGTGACTACACCGTACGAACAGTACGCGCCCCCATCCTGCACCACGCGCGCCTTCACGGCGGTGATGCGGCCATCGTTCGTTACTCCAGTCTTCAGATCAATGATGGTTCGCGGACGCCCGCGATGCGCCCAGAAAACTTCTTCACGCGTATAAGTGATCTTCACCGGAGCTTGCGCTTTTCGCGCGGCTACTGCCGCGATGATCTCAAGTGGAATGACTTCGCTCTTACCGCCAAATCCACCGCCCACCAGCGGTTTAATCACCCGGATCTGCGACATCGGCATCTCAAGCACCAACGAAAGCTTGTGCTGCAGGTAATACGGAACCTGGGTGGAGGACCATACCGTCAAGCGCCCCAGTTTGCCCGTGTGCGGATCGAGTTCGAACGAGGCCAGCGTGGAATGCGGTTCCATGGCGGCGTGCGTCACTTCATTTGCGATGAAACGCGCTTCCGCGACGTGATCCGCCTCGGCAAAGCCTTTATCTGGATCGCCGAATGCATGGTGATAATCCTTTTCCAGATTGCCGGGCTTATTGTCGTGGATAAGATCGGTCTTCGCCTTCATCGACTCCTCGGGATCGAAGTATGCCGGCAAAACTTCATACTCCACGTCGATGAGTTCCAACGCTTTCTCCGCAATGGCTTCGGAAACCGCGACCACGCACGCTACGTTATCGCCAACGTAGCGGACTTTATCGAGCGCGAGGGCGTGCTCATCGTGGCCGACGGGAAGAATTCCGTAAGGATTGGGCGCATCTTTCCCGATGACCACGGCTACAACACCCTCAAGCGCCTCCGCGCGTTTGGTATCGATCGACCTGATGCGCGCGTGCGGATAAGGCGAATGCAGAATCTTCCCAACCAGCATCCCCGGAACGCGGAGGTCGTCCGTGTACTTGCCGCTGCCGGTGGTCTTTTCCGCCGCGTCGACCATTGCGGTGGGCTTGCCGATGATGCTGAAGTCGCTCATTTGTGTTTGCGTTCCTGCTACTTATGACTTAGCGCCCTGCTGTTCTGCCGCAATCGCCGACCGAATCGCTTCATACATCTGGCTGTAACCGGTACAACGGCACAGATTGCCGCTCAACGCCAAGCGGATCTCAGCTTCGGACGGATCAGGATTCTCCGCCAGCAGCGACTTCACCGTCATAATGAATCCTGGAGTGCAGAAACCACACTGCGCCCCGCCCCAGTCACCGTATGCTTTTTGAATCGCCGCCAGACTGCCGTGCTCGCTCACGCCTTCGATGGTCGTAATCTCCCGCTCCTGACAGCTTGCCGCCAGCAGCGTACACGACATCATGGCAACACCATCCACCAGAACGGTGCACGCCCCACATGAGGACTCATCGCACCCGCGCTTCGAGCCAGTAAGTTGCAAATCCTGACGGAGCACGTCCAGCAACAGTGCGCTCGGCTCGATCGCAAGCTCGTGGCTGCGACCGTTGACTTTGAGTTCGATAAGCTCTTTTCTCATTCCTAAGCTCTTAGCTCTTAGCCTTCAGCTCTTAGCGCCCTGTTCGCTAAAGGCTAAGAGCTAACAGATCTCCTAGTACACCGGCACACTCCCATCCACCTACCGCGACCAGGCATCGATGCCGCCACGCATGGACTGAGCCTTTTCGAATCCCTGCTGCCGCAACCATGCCGTCACATTCATCGAGCGCACGCCGTGATGACAAATCACCACAATGTGATTCTCCGGGTCCAGTTCCTGATGCGCCCGCGACGGCACATCGCCCATCGGCACCAGCTTCGCTCCGGCCATTTTCG
>WNEY01002198.1_pt1 | contig 15585 bp, 16 predicted proteins | sample 5400531 | NCBI WGS metagenome assembly WNEY01 (sample SAMN13153338, study PRJNA577476) | soil metagenome | isolation source: 200 cm saprolite under Douglas fir tree site 1 | place: USA:California | collected 2015-04-18
TGACGTCCCGCCCGTCCGCGCGCTTGTACTCCACGCTGCTGCCTTCCCGATCGAGCAGTGCCTGCGCCGTCTCCGTTGGGAGCTTGGCGCGCATCAGCTCCGCGGAGCTCACCCGGGATCGGAGGATCAGCCTGCCCTGGTCCGTCATCACGTAGACGTCGCCCCCGCCCCCACCGCCTCCACCCTCATCGCGCGGAGCAAGCCGCTGCAGCACGTCGGCCACCGCGCGCAGATTGACCTTCGCCATGAGCGCGCCGACGTACTTCCCATCCGCCTGGCGGATCGGTACGGCAAGCGCGACGGCGGCCTTGCCGAGCCCCGTATCCCAGTACGCGTCGCCCACCAGGGCATCGCTTGTCCGGAGGCCGGTCAGCCGGTCTTGGGAGAACTGCACGCCGCTCATGCGGCCACCGCTGCTCGTCACGAACCGGCCGCGGCCGTCGACCACCAGCAGCGCGTCGCAGTCCGGGCAGCGCTCGCGCACCGAGTTGAGGTACTCGCGCAGCCGGCTGACCGCCTCGCCGCCCCCGCTTCTCTGGATTCTGGCGAGGTTTTCCGGTACCGCGTACGTCGTCGCCGCCACCCGCAGATCGCGCAGCCGGTCGCCGAGCCACAGATCGATCTCCCAGGCCGCCTGGGCGCTGGTGCCGCGCAGCTCCTGGGCGATCTGGTCGCCGATCGACCGCCGGCTCTGCCGGGAGGACACCACGGTCATGGCAAGAGTCGGCACGAGCGTCACCACCACCGCGAAAACCAGCATCTGGTTCCTGACGCTGTCGAGGTGGAACTCGCGCAGTCGGCGCGCGATGGTCTCTTGCCAGACGGTCACCGTGGGTCGTCCTCCCGGGGTACAGCAAGATTCACCTTCCGCTACCCCACGCAAGGGTGAGCCCGCTCACCGGTTTGAAACGGGACCGGCGCGGGCTCTTCCCTCAACATCCTTGCAGGGTCATGAATACTAGCGTATAAGCCACCAATGAACATCCTCTTCCCCGAGCTGCTGCGATTCGGCGACGTCGGGCTCCTGCTCCTAAGACTCATGGTCGCCTGGGTGTTTTTCACGAGCGGGCTGTCTCATCTCAAGGACCCAACCGAACGCGCCAAGAGCATCGGCGCGAGTCGCGGCTTCACGATCGTCCTCGGCTCGGGAGAGGTGCTCGGGAGCCTGAGCGTGGCGCTCGGCATCCTGATTCAGCTCGCCGCCATCGGGTTGATCCTGATCATGCTCGGCGCAATCCAGAAAAAGATCTTCGTATGGAAGACCGGCTTCTGGGGCAAGGGGGGCTACGGCTGGCACTACGATCTGATGCTCGTGCTGATGAATCTCGTGATTGTCGTGACCGGCGGCGGCAAGCTCGTGGTCGGTCGCTAGCAGTAGGGCCAGCCCGCTTCGGGCTGGCCCTGACTGGTCCACTCGCTTCTTTCCCTCAGGACGTCGGCGCCCAGGACGTCGGCGCCAAAACTCGAACCCGCCGTCACGGCGCTGGGCGATGCGCGCAGACCCTTGATGCGCTCGTACCCGACGGTGACCGTCTGAGACCACCAGCCGGGCACTTTGTACTTTTCGTGCACGTACTCGGCGATGCGCCGATGCGGCCAGGTGTGTGCCTGCACCCGGTCGAGCGCCCTGACCCAACGCTCCCAGGGGCACCCGGTCTTCGCCTTGAGCGCGGCATCGCTCATCATGCCGGCGAGCCTGGCGTAGTCGGGGGTCCGGGCCTGCTTCGGGGTGACCTGCTGCTTGGTGAGGAGACGAGCGCGAGCGGCGGTGTAGGATTCGCCCGTCTTCTGCATGCGAGCGCGAACGAGGCGCTTGAAATCCTTATTGGTCGGCATCGTATCGGTCCCTTGGTCGGGCCACGGGCCACACGCCCCCCAGCAGCGACGCCCCGCGGCGACGCAAAGGTTTCCTCGATGTCGATCCGGGAGTATGCCCCCCTTTGCCTCACAAGGACCCGCGCTGGGGGAGGGTCGCCGAGGTTGGGCGTGGATCGCCGCCCGCGCCTTAGCATGCATCGCCGTGGCGCGGGAGGCAAGATCCCACCGACCGGCTAGTGCTGGCGGGTAAACACCGCGCGCCACCCACGGTCCTGAGCGGTCCACGTGAAATGATCGTGGTCGAGCACGGCCAGGGTGGAGGACGGCAGCGGGGGCATGTCGCCCGCAGCGGGCGAGATGGAGATGGCGTAGAACGTGATGCTCGGCTGGGCATCGTCCAGGATCCCCGTCAGGAGCTCGGGCGCAGACCCGACGTTGTAGACCGAGGTACTGAAGAAGCGGTCGCTCGAGGGATCGAAGCCGACGAGGCCTTGGCCCTGCACCTGGGAGTGATCGAGCACTTCGGTCCATTCCAGCCGCAGGTCGTCGAACAGCGCCTTGAGGACGCGGATGCCCGACACGTCGGGCGCACCGCCGAAGTTCCCCGCGAACCAGATCTCGAACCGCCACGTCCCCGCCAGATCGCCCAGCATGCCGCGGGCGGGTTCGAGATGAGAGGTGGGATGCGCGACCGGGGCGCTCGATCTGCCCCGCCCGTTGGCCTGCTTGGCGCCCTGGGCGGCGAGCCCCGGCGCGAACGCCGCGACGGCCGCCAGCACGCACAGCGTGACCCCTGCGGACCCGCGAACCCGACCGATACCCATGGTGTTATACCAACCATTCATGTTATAATGTGTAGGTGCTATAATACGTATACATGTTATATATAGCAAGGAGGGCGATATGCCACAGTATCGGGGTGAGAAAGTCCGCTATCGCCGTAGAGGCCTGCTCCGTCTGCGGTTGCGGCAACTGCTGGACGGGCGCGGCCTGTCCGCCTATGGCCTGGCCAAATTCACCGGCCTCAGCCTCAACACCATCTACCGGCTCACCCGTCCGAGTGGACGTTTTAGCCTGATTCGGGCCGATACGATCGAACGTTTGTGTGGCGCCCTCCGGGTGACCCCGAGCGAGCTGTTCGAGTACAAGAGACCGACGACGTGATCCGGCCCCCCCTCCGTCCGAGGGCTTGGTGACCCTGTCCCTCCTGGAGGGGCCCGTGTAGCATTTGCCGCGATGCAGGACGCGCACGAGTTCCTCAGGTCCCTGACCGTCGTGCTGGCCGTGGCGGCCATTACGACCGTGCTGTTCCAGCGCCTCCGCCAGCCGGTCGTGCTGGGCTACATCATCGCCGGGTTGATCGTCGGGCCCCATGTGCCGATCCCGCTCGTGGCCGACCCCGGCGTCGTACAGACGCTCTCCGAGTTGGGCGTGATCCTGTTGATGTTCTCGCTCGGGCTCGCATTCAGTCTCCGCAAGGTGATGGCCGTCGGGCCGACCGCGGGCTTGACCGCACTCCTCCAGTCCAGCCTCATGGTGTGGCTCGGGTTCACGATCGGCCGCCTCCGGCTGCCTTGATCGACGATCTCACCGGCGCGGGAGCCCCGCGGCGACGCTACAGCGGGGGTGAGGTGCAGGAGATCGCGAAACGGGCCTCCGAGCTCGAACGAGCTCGAAGTAACGACCCCGACGGGGAGCGGCGCGATGACGATCGGCGGCGTCGAGGACCTGGCGGCCGAAGTGGGGATCGCGCCCGCTCGCCCCTGCGCCCTCAGCGCAGCAGGTGCGAGACCGTGTAGATCGCGAGCCCGACCAGGCCGCCGACCAGGGTGCCGTTGATCCGGACGAACTGCAGATCTCTCCCCACGGCCAGCTCGAAGCGGCGGGACGTCGCCTCAGCATCCCAACCGGCGACGGTCTGGGCGATCAAGTCCCCGATCTCGTGGCGATACCGCTCCACCACGGTGGCGGCGAGATCGATCACGACGTCGTCGATCTCGGCGAGCAGGGCCTCGTTGGTCAGGAGCGCCGCGCCGAACTCGCTCAGGCCATGCTCCAGCGGCCCGGGCGCGCGTCCTCCATCCGCCCGCGTCGCGTAGGCGACGATGGCGCGCCGGGTCGCTTCCCACAGGCGAGTGGACAGGTCGGCGAGCGACGGGTCCGCGAGCCATTCTTCCTTCAGCGCCTCCGCCTTGGCGATGACGTCGGGGGCGTGCTGCAGGCGGTCGACGAAGTCGCGCAGCGCAGTGTCGAACGCGGCCCGCAGGGGGTGATACGGATCGGCGCCGATGTCGCGCAGCAGGCTTTCCACGGTCCCGATAATGCGCTGGAAGATCTGATCGTCCACGACGCCGGGCACCCACCAGGGGCTCTCCGCCCGCACCTTGTCCCGGATCACGTCCCGGTTGTCGCGCACCGCCTCCGCGGCGAGGCGGACGGCCTCATTGAGCAGCGCCTGATGGCGGTCGTCGGCGAGGACTAGCGCGAGGGTCTTGCCGAGCGCCGGCGCGACGCGCGTCGCGCGGAGCCGGGCGCTCACGACTTCGTGCACCAGCGCCCGCACGTCTTCGTCCGGGAGCGCCTCGAGGGTCTTCGCGAGACCGCCCGCGATCTGGCGAGCGATGCGCCGGCTGTGCTCGGGGTCGGCGAGCCACCGAGCGGCCCGCTCGGCGGGCCGCACGGCCCGCAGGTTGGCCGCGATGACTTCGCGAGACAAGAAGTGATTCTGCACGAAGGTGCCGAGGATCCGCCCGATCCGCTCCTTGCGGGTGGCCACGATGGCGGTGTGCGGGATCGGCAGCCCGAGGGGATGCCGGAACAGCGCCGTGACCGCGAACCAGTCGGCGAGCCCGCCCACGAGCGATGCCTCCGCCGTGGCGCGCACATAGCCAAGCCAGGGATACTGGCCTTCGAACGCGCTCGCGCCCGCGAACACTGCGGCGGCAAGCGCCAGGAGCCCGGTCGCGCGGCGTTTCATCGCGTCGAGCTGCGCCTGGCGCACCGCGTCGTCGGGCCGCGACCACGATGGGGTGACCGTCACCGAGCAATGATAACGGATAGGGTGTGTCGTCGGCGCAACACCACCGGCGGCGCTTCCGCGATTTCCCGCACGCCCGGGCATGTCGACCCCTTCGGCCCGCTTGTTGCTGTGTTGCTACACGGATCCTATGACCACCACCGGCCCTGCTCCGCCTCTGATCCTGATCGCAGCCAGTGCGGAGCACTCGCTCGCGAGCGTGTTCGAAGGCAGGCACTACACCGTGGTCCAGGTGCACACCGGCACCCTGGCGCTCGAGTGGGTGCAGGACGTCCGACCGGACACGATCATCCTCGACGCCGAGTTGCCGGACATGTCGGGCATTGACGCGTGTCGGCTACTGCACAGCGATCTGCGAATCGGGCACACAGTGCCCACCCTCATCCTCGCTTCCGGCGAGCCCACGCCGGAACAGCGCGTGGCCGCCCTGCGGGGCGGCGTCTGGGATTTTCTCCTTTACCCGCCGGACCCTGCGGAGCTCCTGCTCAGCCTCGATACCTACCTGCAGGCGAAACGGAACATCGACGTCGCGCTCGCGGGACTGGTGGATCCGGCGACGGGGCTGCACACTCGGCCCGCCCTGGCGCGCCGGGCCCGGGAGCTCGGAGCGCTGATGTCGCGTGCACGGGGGGGACTCGCCTGCGTGGTGTTCGCCCTGGAAGCCGATCCTGCGGACCCCAAGGCGGGAAGCGTCGTGGTCCGCAGCGCGCGGGTGTCCGATGTCGTGGGCACGTTGAGCCCGACCGAGTTCGCCGTGCTCGCGCCCGCTACCGATCACGTGGGCGCGGTCAAGCTCGCCCAGCGCATCGGCAGCGCATTGCGCGACGGAGTCGGCGCGATCGACTCCTCCGCTTCCGACTCAGCGCTCAAGGTCGGCTACGACGCCGTAACGAACCTGAAGTATTCGCCGATCGACCCCGTCGCCTTGCTATTGCGAGCCACGACCGCGGTTCGAACCGGCACACCAGAGCCGGGCTGCTCGTGGATGCGTCGTTTCGACGAAGCCAAAGCGTCGGCCCCGGAGGCAGGGGCCGCGCAGCGGACCACGCCGTCCGGATTCTTGCTCGGCAACAGGGGAACCAGCGTATGAAATCGACGCGTCTTTGGCCCGCCCTCCTGCTCGGTGCCGCCAGCGCGGTCATCCTCGGCTGTGGGGATCGCTCGCCGCTCGGCGTCGCCTCCCAGGCGCCGACGCCGCACGGCAACCTGATCGGCGGCTTGCTCGCGCCGACGGGCCTGCTCACATGTGGGCCGCTGCCGTACGACTCCACGAGCCAGACCGTCGGGCCCGATGGAGGCACGATTCAAATCGGCGCGCACCAGCTTGTCATCCCGGCGGGCGCGCTCGAATCTCCGACGCTGATCACCGCCGTCACGCCGTCCGGTCCGGGGAACGCCGTGCGCTTCCAGCCCGAAGGCCTGCAATTCGAGCAGACCGCGTACCTCACGATGAGCTACGCGAACTGCAACCTGCTCGGCTCGCTCGCCCCGAAACGGATCGCCTACACCACGGACGCGCTCGACATCCTCGAGTACCTGCTCTCGGCGGACAACCTGTTCGCCCAGCAGGTCACCGGGGAGCTGCACCACTTCTCCGAGTATGCGATCGCCTGGTAAGACTGGCGAGATCGCGCTCGCGAATGCGGCCGGGCCGCCCGAAGGGCGGCGCGCGGTCGACTTGCTGCATGAGGGGCGGGAGCGAGAGCGGGTAGCGTGCCTTCCCGAAGCGATCGCGTGCTACGAGGCCGCGGTCGCGGCGGCCGAGCGTGGCGGCGAGCGCACGGTCCTGGCCGAAGCGCTGCGGCGGCTTGCGGTGGTGCAGCACCATCGCTCGGAGGGCGCGTCAGCCACCGCGCTATGCCAAAAGAGCTACGAGGTGGCGCGGCAGGCGGGGAACGACTTGCTCGCGGCGGAAGCACTGAACACCCTGGGCGGCCTGCACCTCTCGGCCGGCGCACCGGACGACGCGCGCCGGGCGTTTCTCGAGGCCCTCGACCTCGGCCGATCAAACCGCGAGGTGCGCGCGCGTGTGGAGCAAAACCTCGGTATCCTCGCGAACATCCGGGGCGAGCTCCACGAAGCGATCGCACGGTACGAGCGGTCGCTCGACGCGTACCGGGACTGCGGCGACGAGCACGGGTGCGCGCTCGCCTACCACAACCTCGGGATGGTGAGCGCGGACCGAGGATGGTTCAACGCGGCGGACTGTTACTTCCGGGAGAGCCGCGCCCTCGCCGAGCGGGTCGGCGACGTGTATCTGCGGGGCCTCTGCCTCGTCAATCACGCCGAGGTGGACGTGATGCGCCAGCGCTTCGAGGACGCCCGCCAGAAGGCGGAGGATGCCCTGGCGGTGTTCGACCAGCTGGGTGCGCAGAGCGCCAAGGCGGAGGCGTATCGCGTGATTGGCATGGTGTACCGCGAGACGGGCCGCGTCGTGCTCGCCGAGTCGCGGCTCCGCTCCGCGATCGAGCTGGCGGTCGCCGCGGGCGCGGTGCTGGGCGAGGCGGAGGCCTCCCGGGAGTTGGCGCTCCTGTATCAATCCATGGGACGAAATCAGGAAGCGCTGCGGCTGCTGAACACCGCCTCGCGGCTGTTCCAGCGGCTGGACGCCCGCGTCGACCTGGTCTACGTGGGCGGGAAGACGGCAGAGCTCAAGGGCGTTTACCTGGATGTGGTGCGCGCGTGGGTCGAATCAATCGAATCGAGCGACAGCTACACGTTTGGTCATTGCGAGCGCGTGGCGCGGAACGCGGTGGCGATGGCCCGGGTGCTGGGGCTCGACGACCAGGACGAGACGACGGTTCTCTTGGGCGCCTACGTCCACGACGTGGGCCAGTTGCGGATCCCTCACGAGCTGCTTCGCAAGCCGGGGCCGCTTACGCGCGAAGAGCGCGAGGTGGTGCAGATGCACCCGATCTGGGGAATCGAGCTGCTGGCGGACGTCGAGTTCCCTTGGGACCTGAAACCCGTCATCCGCTGGCATCACGAGAGATGCGACGGGACCGGCTACCCCGACCGGCTCAAGGGCGAGGAGATCCCACTGGCCGCGCAGATCGTCGGCATTCTCGACGTTTACGACGCGCTCACGAACGCCCGGGCCTATCAACCCGCGCGGACCGCGGACCAGGCGCTGGCGGAGCTCACGCGGTACCGGAGCTGGTGGTCCGCCCCCGTGTTCGAAGCGTTCCTGAAGGTCTGCCCGCCCTCACCGCTCGCGGGACCGCACTGACCCGAAAAGTGCGCTCGCTGTTCCGCAGTCGCGGCGGCCAGCGCGTCCCGCAGCAGCCCGCATGCCTCGCCTTCAATCGGGCCGATGGTCACCGCCGCCTCGAGCATCCGGAGGGCGCGACTGGCGGACCCGTTCGCGAGATAGGCTCGCGGCTCGTAGAACGCCAGGTTGACGAAGACCCGCGCCAGCAGGCGCCGCGCGCTGGCCGCCTCGAGGCTGTCCCCGCGCTCAGCCGTCCGCTGCAGCTCCGCGATGCGGAGTTTCCCCGCCAGAGCCTCGAGGGCCGGCGGCTCACGTTGTGAGCGCGCCCACGTAAAGATCTTCGGGAGCTCGATGCCCTGGTGCAGGTCGCGCTCGGCGAGTCGGCGCGCCTCGGCCTCGTACTTGGCCAGCACAGAGCTGCTCCGCAGCGCCGCGGCCCTGCCCGCGGCGTCCCTCGCCTCTGGCCACCGCGCATAATCGCGCGCGATCGCGTCTTCGAGCCGTAACGCTTCCGGCCAGTGGCCCGACCGCTCGAGCTCCGCTGCGCGCGCCAGCTCGGCCGCGAGCCGCGCGCGCACCCAACCCGAATCCGTCATTCGAAGCCCGCCGAGCATGGCGCGCAGCTCCAGCCAATCGAGCGCGTCGCCGCACACGTCCGGCGGGGGCCAGCTATGCGGCCCTTCGAACGCCACGAAACGGAACGGTACCCGGGTCGCCCGGAACCGGTCCGCCATGGCGAGCACTTCCTCGTAGTTGAAGTCGCGCGTTCCCGCGGAGCCGAAATAGGCGAACGTGGAATCACCCGCGAAGGCCGTCTCCGGACCTCCCAGCGCGAACCCCAGCGCACCGCCGACCGCGATCACCCCTGCCACATGGCCGCGGAGGGCGACCGTGAACCCCAAGGCCGCCCGCGCGGTGCCGGAGAAGCCCGCCAGGTACAACCGAGTTGGGTCGAGAGACGGGTGCGCCTGCGCCCACGCCAGCATCGCGTTCACGGCATCGACGTTGGGCTCGGGCGGACCGTCGCTCAGCGTGTTGTAGGAGCTCAGGATGACCCAGCCGAGCCGGGCGGCGTGCTCTTGAAACCGTTTGAGGCTGAAGAGGGCCCGCCCCCGCGGGTCGAGCACCAACAGCACCGGCCACCGGCGCTCGGTGGTGTAGCCCGGCGGGAGATAGAGCGCGAACGCCTGCGAGGTGTCGGTGGCGCTCCTGACCCTCTCCTCCAGGCGACCGGGAAACGCCTGGGCGGGAACGGGGCGCGCGTACAGGAGGACGAACCCGGCAGTCGCAAGCATCCACGAGCGCATGTCTCACCTCGGAGTCAATCCTCGGTGCGGCGACGGCCTTGGATGAGAAGCTAACCTGCTGGCAGGCGACGGAGTATGTCGCTCCGTCGCTACGATCTCACAGGCACCCTGACGAGAGACCGGACGCGGAACGCCACCACGAGCTGCACGACGCCGATCCTTGTGTCGGCCTCTCCTCGAGGCCTAATTACTACTAAATGCGGTCATCACCGCAGGACGGGAGGCAAACCTCGTGAACATCCCAATTTCCAGGCTCGTGCTCGGCGCTGTGATATTACTCCCCATCGCCGCGCGGGCGCAGACCGGTCACGCGACGGTCAAGATCGCCGCGCCTGCGAACGGTGCAACGGTCACCGGACCGGTGAAGGTTGTTCTCCAGGCGACGGGGGTGGAGATCGTCCCCGCGACGGTGGAGCGGCCCGGGACGGGACATCATCATCTGTTCGTCGACCACGACCTCACGCCGGTGGACGACACGATTCCCCGCGGCGTGACCGGGATCCTTCATCTCGGCCGGGGGCAGACCGAGTTCGTGCTCGATTCTCTCGCGCCCGGCCCCCATCGCGTGATCGCCGTCGTGGCGAACTGGAAGCACGTTCCCCTGAAGCCGCTCGTGGTCGACACGGTGCGGTTCACGGTCAAGTAGCGGACGACATGGGCCGCGCATTGGTGATCGCCCTCGTGCTGGCGTCCATCACCCGCGGCGCGAGCGCCCAGAGCAGCTCGAAAGGATGGAATCCGATGGCCTTCCACAAGCCGAGCGACGCCGAGCTGCGCCGCACGCTGGCGCCGCGGCAGTACGAGGTGACCCAGCACGCCGCCACCGAGCCGCCGTTCCACAACGAGTACTGGGATAACCACCAGCCGGGGATTTATGTGGATGTCGTGTCCGGTGAGCCGCTCTTCAGCTCGCTCGACAAGTTCGACTCCCGCACGGGCTGGCCGAGCTTCACCAAACCGCTCGAGACGGTCAATGTACGCGAGCACGTCGATCGGTCGCTCTTCACGGTGCGCACGGAAATCCGGTCGGCCCACGCCGACTCTCATCTGGGCCACGTGTTCGACGACGGGCCCCCGCCCACGGGATTGCGCTACTGCATGAACTCGGCGGCACTGCGATTCATTCCGGTCGACCGCCTCGAGGCGGAGGGATACGGCCGCTATCTCCCGCTGTTCCAAGCAGCGGCGACGAAGAATCCGACGCCCTAGCGGAAGAGTCCCACCGCCGAATCACACGCGACCGACGCGGAGGACCAGCGGCCAGCGGACCGTACGAACCGCCGCCGGCCCCCACGCGCTGCCGAGCTCGCGGCGGAGGGTCGCCAAGGGGCCCTGCCCTTCGGCCTGCTGCAGGGCCCACACCGCAGACCACGTTCCGATATAGCCGACGAGATCCTCGAGCCGCCAATCGAGCCGGATCTCGAACGCGGGGGCGTCGAGCTCCTCGAACGGGAACGGCAACGAGCGGTAGCCGTCGTCCACGTGCCGGCGCTCGGGCGGCCAGTACGCGGCCAACACGCCCCGGTAGAATGGTTGGATAGCCGCGTCCAGATCGGCGCCTGCGGTGACGACACCGTAACTGATCAACGCAACGATCCCGCCGCGCCTGGCCACGCGCCGCACCTCGGCGTAGTAGGCGGGCAGGTCGAACCAGTGTGCGGCCTGGGCGGCGGTCGCGAGGTCAACCACGCTGTCCGGGAGGCCGCTCGCGCCAGCGGCGGCGCAGCGGTACTCGACCTTGGGATGTGGCGCAGCGCGCGCGATCTGCTCCGGGCTCGCGTCCGTGGCCACCACGCGCTCGAACGGACCGGCGAGGAGCAGCGACAGCTGTCCCGAGCCGCAGCCCGCGTCCCAGGCGAGCCGCCTCGCGGGCGCGAGCCGTGCCAGGAAGTCGACGACCGCGGCCGGGTAAGACGGGCGATGCGCCGCGTAGGCGGCCGCCACGTCGGAAAAATGATCCTTGAACCGCCGAGACGACGTCACAGCTCCAGCTCCCAGGTCTCCGAGACGAGGTCTTTGCCGAAGCTGTGGTTGCGCTCCTTGCGCACGACCTGGAAGCCCGCCGCCTGGTACAGGCGTCGGGCCGCGCGCAGCTCGCTCTGGGTCCAGAGGGTGATCTTGCGGTAGCCGGCCCGGCGCGCGAACCGCACGCATTCGTCCACCAGACGGGTCCCGAGGCCCGACCCGCGCGCCTTCGGCTCCACCAGGAGCAGCCGCAGCTGGGCCACGGTCTTCGATCGCTCGACGAGGAACACCGAGCCTACCGGCTCGCCGCCCTGCTCCGCGATCCAGCATCGCTCGCGTTTCGCGTCGTAACGCTGGACGAAGTGCGCCACGATCTCGGCGACGAGTGCCTCGAACTGTTCGTTGTAGCCGTATTCTTGCGCGTACACGGCACCGTGCCGATGCACCACCCAGCCGAGGTCGCCCGGCAGCGGCGGCCGGAGCACGCAGGCGGCTGGAGGCAGAGACTCCGCGCGCTCCCCGAGCAGCCGCTCGATGGTCTGCATCGCGCCGACCACGCGCGCCTGCGCGGCGGCGGACAAGCCGCCGAGCATCGCGGCCACCTCGTCGTGCGAGCGGGCGTTGAGCGGCCCGAAGACCTTGCGTCCCGGCACCGTGAGGGAGAGGTGGCTCTGTCGACCGTCGGCCGCGGAGCGGACCTTGAGAACGAGCCCGCGCCGCTCGAACCCGCGCAGGATGCGGCTCAGGTAGCCCGCATCGAGCCCCAGATCGCGGCCCAGCGCCGTCGCCGTCGGCTGGTCGCGGTGGGCGAGCTCGTACAGGACACGCACCTCCGTCAGCGAGAACGGGCTGTTGTATGCCCCCTCGTGCAGCACGCCGATCTGCCGGGTGTAGAACCGGTTGAAGCGGCGCGCCGCGTCCACTCGCTGCTCCAGCTGGCGCGGCGCCATGGAGCCAATGTCCGGCCGATACTTGACTCTGTCAAGTACTTCCTTCTCCGCCCGTCCCGTTTAGATTGCGCTGACTCCTATGGCCGACGCCTCCCCCACCCGACCCCCCAAGAAGACCATCACGCCCGGCGCCTGGCAGGAAGCGCGGGCGCTCATCTACGCGCACCGCGGTCGCCTGGCGGTGGGACTCGCGCTGATGCTCGTCAACCGGCTGGCCGGCCTCGTCCTGCCCGCCTCCTCCAAGTGGGTGATCGACCGGGTGATCAACCAGCATCACCCCGAGCTGCTCCTCCCCCTCGCACTCGCGGCCGGCGGCGCCACCCTCATTCAGGCCATCACCGGGTTCGGCCTGTCGCAGATCCTGGGCGTCGCGGCTCAGCGCGCGATCACCGACATGCGCCGGACCGTGCAGGCGTACGTGCTCCGGCTGCCCATCAGCTACTTCGACTCGACCAAGAGCGGGATCCTGATCTCCCGCATCATGACCGACGCCGAGGGCATCCGGAATCTGGTGGGCACGGGGCTGGTGCAGCTGGTCGGCGGGCTCGTCACGGCCGCGATCGCGCTGGGCGTGCTGTTCTACCTGAACTGGCGGCTCACGTTGATCGCGATCCTGATCCTCGGCTGCTTCGGCGGCGGGATGGCCTATGCGTTCGCGAAGCTGCGGCCGCTGTTCCGCGATCGTGGCAAGCTCAATGCGGACGTGACGGGGCGACTGGGCGAAACGCTCGGCGGCATCCGGATCGTCAAGGCGTACCGCGCGGAGCGGAGCGAGCGGCTGGTGTTCACCCGCGGTGCCAATACGCTGTTCCGCAACATCGCCACCACCATGACGGGGATCTCGGCCGTCGGCGCCTTCGCCACCGTCATCATCGGTGCGATCGGCATCCTGATGATCCTCGAGGGCGGACACGCCATTCTCTCGGGCGCGATGACGCTGGGGGATTTCTTCATGTACGGCGTCTTCATCGGCCTCGTGGCGCTGCCGCTCATCAACATCGCGTCCATCGGCACCCAGATCACGGAGGCGTTCGCCGGGTTGGACCGGATCCGCGAGATCCGCCGGCTCGTGACCGAGGACGCCGAGGACGGGGCGCGGGCGCCACTCGCCGAGGTGGCCGGGGACATCGTCTTCGAGAATGTGAGCTTCGACTACGTGCCCGGGGCGGAGGTGCTGAAGCGCATCTCGTTCCACGCGGCGGCGGGCTCGACGACGGCCCTGGTCGGCTCCTCGGGAGCGGGCAAGAGTACGCTGATCAACCTCGTGCTCACCTTCAACCGCCCCAAGTCGGGACGGATTCTGGTGGATGGGCGCGATCTCGCCACGCTGCGGCTCGCCGATTATCGCCGCCAGCTCGGTGTGGTGCTGCAGGACAACTTCCTGTTCGACGGCACGATCGCGCAGAACATCGCGTTCGCCCGGCCGCACGCGAGCCGTGAGGACATCGAGCAGGCGGCGCGCATCGCGCACTGCGACGAGTTCGTGCGTCGCTTCGAGCGGGGCTACGACACCGTCGTAGGTGAGCGGGGAGTGAAGCTCTCGGGCGGTGAGCGCCAGCGCGTCTCGATCGCGCGGGCGATCCTCGCGGATCCGCGGATCCTGATCCTCGACGAGGCCACGTCCAGCCTCGACTCGGAGAGCGAGGCGGCCATCCAGGACGGCCTGCGCACGCTGCGGCGCGGGCGGACGACGTTCGTCATCGCCCATCGCCTCTCGACCATTCGCAGCGCCGACCAGATCCTCGTGATGGAGGGGGGCGAGATCGTCGAGCGCGGCACGCACGCCGAGCTGCTGGCGAAGCACGGCCGCTACCGCCAGCTGTACGACAAGCAGTACCGGTTCGAGCAGGACCTGTTCGTGAATCCCGGTGAGGATTTCACGCCCGAGCCGGAAGGGTCGGTGGCCGCTCCCCCGCTGACGCCTCCGGCCCGGCTCTGATCCGGCGAACCCCAACTAAGACTGGCGCCCGCGCCCAGACCGCCCTACACTAGCGCATGCCACTGATCGACACGAATCACGGGCGCGCGGCGCTGCTCGTCCTGCTGCTGGGCGTCGCGCTCGTTATCGCGCTCACGCCCTACGCCACCGGGCTCATCGGCATCCCGGTCCTGTACGCCGTCTTCGCCCCGGTGCACGAGTGGTTGTCGCTGCGGGTCCGGACCAAGCTCGCCGCGACCCTCGTGGTCGCGTTGGCGCTCTTCTTGATCGTCGTGCCGGGCGTTTCGTTCGCCGGGCTGGTCGTGAGCCAGGCGCAGGAGATCGCTGCCGGCGTCATCCGGAACCCGCTGCTCGGTCGCCTGAGGGAGCTGCAGCCCGGCGGCATCGACCTGGGACCTCGGCTCGCCGACCTGGGGGCCCAGGTCGTGTCATGGATCGGTTCGTCCGCCTTCGGGTTGGTGGGCACCGCGACGCGACTGGCGCTCAACCTCACCATCTCGCTGTTCGGACTGTTCTACCTGCTGCTCCAACCGGGTGAGACGTGGGACGCGGTGCGGCCCTACATCCCGTTCTCCGCCAAGAACACCGAGAAGCTGCGCCAGGGGTTTCGCGACGTCACCACCTCGACGATCATCGGCACCGGAGTCACCGCGGCGATTCAGGGGTTCCTCGTGGGCCTCGGCTTCTGGCTCACGGGTCTCCCGAACGCGGTGTTCTGGGGTGTGGTCACGATGGTGTTCGCCATCCTTCCGGTCGTCGGCAGCGCGCTGGTGTGGGGGCCCGGCGCGCTCGCGCTGATCCTGGGCCACCACGCGCTGGCCGGTGTCCTCCTGGCCATCGGTGGGGCCGTGATCGTCGGGAACGTGGACTACGTCATCCGACCGATGGTGTTCCGCCGCTGGGCGAACATTCACCCGCTGATCACGCTGGTCGGTGCGCTCGCCGGCGTGCCGTACTTCGGCATCCTGGGACTGCTGATCGGGCCGCTGGCGCTCTCGTATTTCTTCGAGCTCGTGAAGATGTACAGGGAAGAGTACCTCAGTTAGCAGGACGAGCAACAGCCAGACACACAGACGCGCAGCGGTGAACCGGTCTTAGGGAGCAGGTAATCGCGCCGGTCCGTTGGGCCGGAGGAGGTCGAGCGGATCGACCGTGATCCCTCCGTAGGCGCAGAACCAGTGGAGGTGCGACCTGGTCACGCGACCGGACGCCCCCACCAGACCGATCAGCCGGCCACCCTCGACCGTGTCACCGGGCACCACGAGCACGTGACTCAGGTGAAAATAGCCGGTCACGAGACCCGCACCGTGGTCGATGAGGATGGTCGTCCCGCTGTAGTAGAGATCGGCGACCAGCGC
>WNEY01001746.1_pt1 | contig 15584 bp, 11 predicted proteins | sample 5400531 | NCBI WGS metagenome assembly WNEY01 (sample SAMN13153338, study PRJNA577476) | soil metagenome | isolation source: 200 cm saprolite under Douglas fir tree site 1 | place: USA:California | collected 2015-04-18
GGTCGCCGGCACCGCGGCGCCGTTACAGAACGCGAAGTGCCCGATCTCGTCGGAGAAGCCGACGTTGTAACTGTGCGCCGCCCAGATCACTCGGGTCTGTTCGGACGAGGTGCTGTACATGGGGTGGAAGGCATATGGAATCGCCGTGCAGCTCGTGCCGGTGGGGTCGTACTTGAACTGCGCGAATCCATTGGCGGGGCTCGCGGTCATCGAACCGGATTCGTTGCTGGTGAGATCGTTGATCTGCGCCTGCACGCCGTCCGCCGTGTCGTGAATGCTGACCTGCAGGTTGTCGTCGGACGACATGAAGAGGTCACGCGCGCTGTTAGGCGTAAAGCTGGTCAGAGTCGCGTTGAGCGGATTGGCGGGGGCTTGGGCCACGCCGTTTTTGGTGACGAAGGCGAACTCAAATGTCTCGAAACCGACCTGGGCCGCGCAGGTGGCGTTCATGAACGTGCCGTTGACCGGGTCCTCGAGCAGGCTGAAGACGTTCATCGCGGCGCACCATTTGACGGGATCGCAAGAGCTCGCGCCCACGGCGACCGCCCAGGTGGGCCAGGGCACCCAGCCGGGAGGATAGAACTGGAGCTCGAGAAACGCCGTGCCCGGGTGATTTGGCGACACCGCGGGGTCGACAATGTTGGTATCGCTGTCGGGCGTGCAGGTCGATACCTGCTCCGGATACGACTGCGTGTCGCAGAGCGCCATCCCGAACCACATCGCGCCATTGAGCTCGAAGTGGTACGAGCGCGACAGCGGATTGGTGGCGGGAGGATCGCTAGGCACGGTCATGTTGTATTGCATGCGGTTGCCGGAGCCGGGCGCATTCGAATAGAAGAGCAGCGACGGCTCGTCGTGTCCGACGTACTCGTTCCCGTACACGTCCTGGGGATTGGCGAGGTCTGGACACATGCGGCTGTACTCGCAGTCGATATGCACGCGCTGGCTCGCTGCTTGAGCCGCGGGCGCGGCGAACGCACTCCCCGGGCCCAGGGGCAGAACACTTATCGCAGCCAGCGCCCCAGCGGCCGCCAACCGTTTGCCACCAATCATCATTCGAGCCCTCCTCACTGATCAGGCGGGTGACAGGTTGCGAACGAGCCTAGCTCTTCGAGGTTCAAGCCGCAACTAACGAAGGCGGTGTAGGCGCCGACATGAAGCACCACGAACGGCGTCTACCGCTTTTTGGCCTTGTTCTGCATGACGCGGGCCTTGATGAGCTTCCGAATCAGCGCGACAGGCAACCTTTGACCGACCGGGAATCGGAGCGTGCTCTGGCTTTCCAGGTATTTCGCAACGCTGACGTCATGCTCCGCGACATGGGCGACCCCATAGAGCCCAACATGGCTTTCGTATCCGGCGAAGTACGCCAGGCGTCCGTGATCGTCGTACGAAGGCATGCCGTAGCTGATCCTTTCCTTCGCGTGCGGCGCAGCTGACCTGATCACCTGGCGAAGCTGGCTCAGCATCGTTTGGACCGCCTTGGGCGCTGCCGCGATGTAGGCATCGACATCCTTAGGTGCGGCCTTGCTCGTCTTAGCTCTCACTGCAGGGCTCATTCGGCTTTTCCCTCCTTCTCAACGATGAGCTTGTCCAATAGAGAGCTTCTTGAGGGCTTGTTGAGGACCGCTTTTCATCGTTGACCCCAAGCGATCGCCGGCAGCGATCCACCACAAGTATTGGAGGCATAGAGATGAACAAATCGGCACTCTCAAGGCAGCGAGGCGGCGCAAATTCGACCGTCCCATTAGGCGCGCCGCGGCGCGCCCGCAAGCTAATTGTCAGTCTGTTCGGACTGGGGATGGTCGCGGTCGCGGGTTGCGGAGGTGGGGACACCGGCCACCACACTATGTCCGGCAACCGCATTTTCGGGCAGAACCGGCCGGCGACCGTAATGATCTACGCGGAGTTCAGCGCCAGCCCCAAGCTGGTGACGCCGGTGCTTACTGACAGCGCCATAAAGAAACTCGTCGACAAGGTAGTCACCGAGGAAAGCCGGGGCACTATCGGCACCGACACGGCCTCCTTCGACAACGCTGCCGTTGAGGAATTGAGCGCCAACATCTTCGACTACTTCACGCCCAGCAACGACCCCGGCAAGTTCCTCTATGAACCGAAGGGATTCACCCAGGGTTTCATCGGTTCGGGCTTCATCGTAACCGCCGACGGTTACGTGGTAAGCAACGCGCACGTCGCCGCCCCGGGAGACGACATGCTCAAAGACGGCTTCTCGGTCCCCTTCGCCAAGGAGGTCGCCGCTTACGAGCTCAATGCCTGGTTCAAAGTCATGGACGACCTGACCGACAAGACTCTCAATGACTTCTACGCGGCATTCGCCGAGTACGCGTACAAGAAGATGGACATGGGCAAGACAGACGCCAGCTTCACCGCCGTTATGGGGGTTGCCACCTCAGGCGGGGACACCACCAACAAGGGCATTCGTCTCGACCTGGTCACAGCCGGTGACCCGGCATACATCGGCTCGCAAAAGGACGTTGCGATTTTCAAGATCGAGGGCAAGAACAACCTGCCTACAGTCGACCTCGGTGACGATACCGCACTTCAGGCCGGTGATCAGCTCTACGTCCTCGGCTACCCGGGCGTGGCCACCTTCAACGACTTCCTCAAGCCCGGCCAGACCTTCGAGCCCTCGTTCACCAGGGGCCAGATGTCAGGCAGGAAAACGATGCAGGGCGGCTGGAGCGCGATCCAGACCGACGCGTCCATCACCCACGGCAACTCCGGCGGCCCTGTCTTCAACGACAAGGGCCAGGTGATCGGAATCGCCACCTTCGGGTCTGTTGATGCACAGGGCACCGAGATCCAGGGTTTCAACTTCCTGGTCCCGACCTCGATCCTCAGGGAGTACCTGCAGAAGGCCGGCGTCAAACCTGGTGAGAGCCAGACCACCAAGCTCTACTCCCTCGGCTTGGACGCCTACGAGGGAGGCCATTACAAGATCGCCGTGACCTACTTCACGCAGGCCGACAACCTCTTCCCGGGCGACGAGGAAATCCTGTCCTGGAAGCAGAAGTCGGCGCAGAAAGTGCAGTCCGGAGCCGACTCGACCCCGTTCTTCTACTGCTGGCTCAACGCCTGCCCCTCTAGCAGCTAGTCAGCAGCACCGCTCTTTGTCGATCCAGGGGCGGCCGTCGGGCCGCCCCTCGTTCCTTGCCGCGATCACCGGCTCGCCAGCTTAGCGGCTGATCCGTATATTCCCGGGTAACTCCCGCTTCCTGTTCGCGTCCTTCATGTGCCGGTCGTCAGCCACGCCAGACCGTACTCGACGGCCTCGACGTAATTCATCCTCCGCCCTTCCTGCTCCGCGGCCGCGGCGTCTCTCGGACCAAGGGCTTCGCGTCCAATCTGGAAGTACGGCTCAAGAAGACGGTCCCACATGGAAGTCGGGAACCAACCAATTCGCTCGAGCGCGGCATCAGCCGCGCCTACCAGCGTCAACCCGCGCTGGGCATCACCTTCCAGAATGGCAAGGCCGGCCGCGATATCGAGTGCATGGTGAAGGTAGGCCTGCTCCCCGAGCTGGCGGCCAAGTTCGAGGGCCTCTGCAACCAGCCTACGGGCTCGGTCGAGCTCTCCAGCCGCTCCGACAATTCCACCCAAGAACTGGAGGGTGACAGCTGCTTCGTCGCTCCGATTAAGTGACCGCCTGATCTCGAGCGATCGCTCCAATTCAGAGCGGGCACGGCCCAACTGGAGCTGGGCACCGTCGGCCACCCCAAGCAGGTGCAGGGCCTCGGCTTCGCGCTCTTGATCGCCTCTGCTGCTGGCCAATTCGAGAGCTTCCTCGAGGAGGAGTCTCGCTTGAACCGGGTCACCCTCGTGCGTGGCGTAGCGGCCACGCACGAATAGCGCATCGATCAACGCCAGCGGGTCATCGAGCGTTCGCGCCAGCCCCAAGGCGGATTCCATCGGCTCAACCGCTGCCTCGGGCGCGCTGACCGCGTACCAGCTGTACCAGCCTTTGTTCATGAGAAGCCGCGCCCGTGTGGCGTCCTGGGCTTCGCGGTTCTGGAGGAGGGCATCGAGGTACGGATGGACTTCGCCTCCGTGCGACCTCAGGCGCCACCAGAGATCGAGCGCCAAGACGATCTGCGCAGCCAATTCTTGGTCGTTGTTCAGGGCCCATCCAAGCGCGATGCGCAGGTTGTCCCTTTCGGTCTCCATTCGGTTGAGCCAGCCGGCTAGTTCTCCAGGCTGCCGGTCATCGGCGACGGCGAGAAAGTAGCGGCAATGTCGCTCCTCCATAGAGGCGGCCTCCGCCCGTGAGTGCAGCTTCTCCGCGGCGAAGCTCCGCAATGGCTCGAGAAGCCGATAGCGCCCGCCCTCAAACCGAACCAGCGACTTGTCCACCAGCCTGAGCGTTGTTGCGATACAGATGTCTCGTTCATTGATTGACATTGAGCAGACAGTCGCGGCAGCAGCCAGGTCGAAACTTCGGAACACCGAAAGCCTGTCGAAGATTAGTCGCTGGTCCTCCGCCAACAAGTCATAGCTCCACTGCACAGCGGCCATGAGCGTCTGATGGCGGTGGGACGCAGTACGGTGGCCGGATGTGAGCAGCGGGAATGGATCATCTAAGCGCCGCTCGATCTCATCCGTGCTCATCGTTGCGACCTGCGCAGCGGCGAGCTCTAGGGCTAGCGGGATGCCCTCGAGCCGGCGAGAGATCTCCGAGATGGCTCGGCTATTCGCGTCGGTCAGGGCGAACGAGGAGCGCGACAGCGCTGCTCGATCGAGAAACAGTTGCACCGCTTCGGACTCAGCGACATGGTCACCAGGGCCGGACGAGGTCGCCTCAGGTAATGAGAGCGGCTCGACCTGCCACAACTGCTCGCCAGCAATGCGGAGTCGCTCTCGGGTGGTAACGAGAAAGGCCACCTTGGGGCACCTCACGGCGAGCTTTTCGACCACCTGCGCAGCCGCCTCGACGACCTGCTCGCAGTTGTCCAGGATGATCAGCAGGCAGCGCTGTTGGAGGTAGGTCGTCATAGTCTCGATTGGGCTCTTTGACCTCGCCTCGCTGACTCCAAGCGTCACCCGGATGGCCTCCGGGATCAGGCCGCCGTCGGTCAGGCTGGCCAGCTCGGTCAACCAGACACCGTCGGGATAGCTCTCGAGCAGCCCCCTTCCGACCTCCAGGGCAAGCCGCGTCTTGCCGATACCGCCTGGCCCGACGAGTGTCACGACACGCGAGCGTGCGAGCAGCTGCCCGATCCGGGCCACAGCCTGCTTTCGCCCGACGAAGCTTGTCAGGGGTGTTGGCAGGTTGGTGACCGGTAACGACCCTGGTTCCGCGCCGAGCCGTCGTTGGACCTCGAGGCTCGGGTCCTGACGCAGGATCTTGACGAGCAGGTCTTGCAGGTACGGCCCGGGATCCATGCCGAGCTCGTCAGCGAGGCGGACTCGCACCGCCTGATACGCCGAGGACGACTCTGCCTGTCGTCCGGCGCGGTACAGGGCGAGCATCAGCTGGCCGCAGAGCCTTTCCCGGAATGGGTTCTCGGCCACCAGCCCTTCGAGTTCTCCAATCAGCCGGGCATGCTGCCCCAGCCTCATCTCCGCCTCCACCCGGTCCTCGACGACGTCCAGACGCTCTGCCTCTAAACGAGCCCTCTCGCCCTCCAAGAATCGATTGGCGGCAACTCCGCCGAAGGCCGGCCCGCGCCACAGCTCGAGAGCCTCGCGGAGGAGAAGGGCGGCGCCGTGAGCGTCACCTCGTTCAAGCGCGCGCCGCCCTTCGCGGGCGAGTTGCTCGAATCGCCGCAGATCGATCGCCTCATCTCGAACGCTGATCGCGTAACCGGGAGGCTCACTCCGGATCGTGCATTCGGTATCGAAGCGCTTGAGCACCCGACGCAGATCAGACACGTATACCTCGAGAGAATGGATGGCTGTCACCGGCGGCTGACCATCCCAAATGAGCTCGAGCAGGCGCTCACGTGACACGACGCGTCCCGAGCTGAGGAGCAGCACTGCCAGCATTGCCAGATGTTTGGGGCCTCCAAGTCTGACCGCACGTTCGTCCGCCGACCCCTGGATTGGCCCCAAGACCTGGATGTCCATTGAGCACCCGAATCATGGACCCCCGGTCGACGACGGATCAACCGGCGACATCGGCAGCGGTTGAGCAGCTTTGAGGGGTTCTTGAGCACCACGCCGCAGGCTTCAGCCGGTGACGGTCAGCATGCACAAATGGACAATCGGCGAATTCGTGACCGTGGTCGACCCGGACTCTCCTTTTTATGGACAGACAGGGCGAGTCACGGGTCTGACCCAGTGCGGAGCAGTCAGCGTTCGCTTAGCCGGCTGGACTTATGGGATGTTCGACTCGCGCCAGCTGAAGCGAATCGGTGAGCGACCTCGCGACGGCGGAGTCGAACATTCGACATGACCAGGGACGCGTCCTCCCACGATTCGATGACGTCCATCCAGGATTCACGGAGGCGGCTGGGGAGGCGCCACGCCCCTCACCCGCCGCCTGCGCTCCCTGGCGATCTCGGCGAGCCGATCCCAGGCCGGCGACGACGCGCCGACTGACGTTGCGGCCAGCTGGGCGATGGTCGCGTCCTTGACCGCGGGCCGCTGTCCGCCCTCGAGCTCGGCCCGCCGTTTGGCGAGCCACCGCTCGGCGCGGCCGGCCAGCGTGTAGAGGCGGGGGTCGTCAGGAGACCAGTCGAACGCCGCGTCGTACTTGAGGTAAATGGCACGAAACTCCGGATCCCTCATCGCGTTGCGCTTGTCGGCCAGCCAGATGGCGGCTTGCTTTGGCGAAACCGACTGCACAAGGATCCAGAGGTCGCGTTCCGTCTGCACAGAGCGCTCGCTTACGCCGAGCTCGTGCAGCTGGTCAAGGAAGTCGGCGACCTCGGTGGAGACGAACAACCGGTCGCCGGCGCTGAGGCGGGCTATGCGCTCGCGGGTGCGGCGGAGTTCCCTGGTCCGTTCTTGCAGGTTGCGGTCGATCTCCGTAATCGCCGCCGCGAACCGATCCGGTTCGGCGGCGAGCAACTCTTTGATGCGCGCCAGCGGCACGCCTGCTTCGGCGAGTGTCCTTATCTTGACCAAGGCGATGGCGTGCTCCGCCGTGTACCGCCGGTAGCCCGACGAGTCACGCGATGGTTCCTCGAGCAGGCCCCGCCGGTGGTAATGGCGGACGGCCTTGATCGTCACGCCGGCGTAAGCGGCGAGCTGGCCGATGGTGATCAGTTGCTTCGTCATGTCATCGAGTGCCGCGGCTGAACGCGGCCCGCGCCCACAGGTAACCGGCCAGCGCGATCGCCCCGCACCAGGCCAGGGGCAGGTACGCGGAGTTGCCCACGGGGGCGCCGGTAAGGAGCGCGCGCATGGATTCCACCACCGGATTGAACGGCTGGTGCTCAGCGAACCATCGCACGCCTGCGGGCATCGTGTTGGCCGGCACGAACGTGCTGGACAGGAAAGGAAGCAGGAATTGGATCGGCAGAGTCAAGCCATTGGCGCCGGCAGCGCTCTTGGCGACCATGCCGAGGGCGGCCGACAGCCACGCCAGCGCGAAGGAGAAAGCGACGACGATGCCTACGACACCCAACCAATCCCAGGCCGAAGCCCTGGGTCGAAAGCCGACCAGCAGCGCCACCCCGGTGACGACAGCGGTGGTTACGAGCGCGCGAACGACGCTGACGCCGACATGCCCGGCCAGCAGCGCGCCGCGGCTGACTGCCATCGTGCGGAACCGATCGACGATGCCCCCGGTCATATCGGTGCACACGTTGATCGCCGTGGCCGCCGAGCCCGCCGCCACCGTCATCATCAAGATGCCAGGCACCAAGAAGTCAATGTACGGCGCGCCTTGCGCCGCGCCGCCGAGCCCATGGCCGATCGCACCGCCGAGGATGTAGTTGAACAGCAGCAGCATCACGACCGGCACCAGGATCGAGCCGACGAACAACAACCTGAACAACCGAAGGGTGTGCTTGAGCTCGCGCCCGAGCATGGTCGTGGAGTCCTGGGCAGCGATGGTTAGCGTGTTGAGTGCGGTCATGGGGTCTGCTCCTTCGAAGGGTTGCCGGTCAGGGCGAAGAAGACATCGTCGAGGTCTGGAGTGTGGATAGACAGGTCTTCCACGGCGACGTCGTCGCCGAGGCGCGCGATCACGTCGCGCAGCGATCGAATACCGCCCTCGTTGGGTACACGGAGCACCAGCTCCTCGTCGTCCCGCGTGCCGCCGCGCAGCGCCCGAGCGGCCGCGTCGAGCGAGGCGGCGTCAGCGAAGCGCAGCCGGATGTGCGCGCCGGGCATTCGCCGTTTGAGCTCCTCCGGAGTGCCTTCGGCGACGATGTGGCCCCGGTCCAGCACGGCGATGCGGTCGGCCAGCTCGTCGGCCTCCTCGAGGTACTGGGTGGTCAGCAGGATGGTGACGCCCTCGGCGCCAAGGTCACGGATGACCTGCCACATGGTCTGGCGGCCGCGCGGGTCCAGGCCGGTGGTGGGTTCATCGAGAAAGATCAGGCGCGGCCGGCCCATGAGGGTCATCGCGATGTCGAGGCGGCGCTTCATGCCGCCGGAGTAGGTAGCCGAGGTCTGCTTCGCCGCATCGACGAGGTCGAAGCGCTCCAGGAGCTGGGCGGTCCGCGTCCGCCGCTCGGTCGCCGGCAGATGGCGCAGGCGGCCCATCAAGAGCAGGTTCTCCTCGCCGGTGAGCAGAGGGTCGAGCGCAGAGAACTGCCCGGTTACCCCGATCACCGCGCGCACCTTGCCGGCCTCGCGACGCAACTCGTACCCCATGACGCTGGCCGTGCCGGCGTCCGCATGGATCAGGGTGGACAGGATCCGAACAGTCGTGGTCTTGCCAGCGCCGTTCGGCCCGAGCAGCGCGAAGACCTCGCCCTCGCCGATCCTGAGGTCGACGCCGTCGAGGACAACCTTCTCCCCATACGCCTTGCGCAGGCCGTTCACGGCAACCGCGGTACGTGTCGCGTGCTTGGTCAGTGCGTTCATGCCCCAATGCTCGAACCTTGACCCAGGGTCAATGTCAAGCCCTATTGCTATCGCCCTCTGGCCGGACACCGGCGGGTGGTACAACAGGCCTGATGAGCAGCCCCGACGGATCATTCACGACGCGTCCCGAGCTCAAGGGCACGTTCGGAATGGCGAGCTCAACGCATTGGATGGCCACTCAATGCGCAATGGCGGTTCTCGAAACAGGTGGCAATGCATTCGACGCCGCCGTCGCAGCCGGGTTCGCGCTTCAGGTCGTGGAGCCTCATTTGAACGGTCTCGGCGGTGAGGTTCCTATCGTCCTTTGGGATTCACGCCGCCGCCGAGTCGAGGTGATTTGCGGTCAGGGTCCCGCCCCGCGAGCGGCCAGCATCGAGAGGATTCGGTCGATGGGAGTTGATGAGATCCCCGGCACAGGTCTGCTGGCCGCGTGCGTGCCGGGCGCGTTCGCGGGTTGGATGGCGCTGCTTCGCGACCACGGGACGCGGCGCCTCGAGGATGTTTTGCGGTTCGCGATCGAGTACGCGGACGCGGGGTATCCGGTCGTGCCGCGCATCGCGGATGTGATCCGGGCGGTGGAGGACCTCTTCCGCACCCACTGGCCAACGTCGGCTTCGGTCTATTTGCGAGAAGGTGTGCCTGCAGCGGCCAGCAGGCTTCGCAACCGCGATCTCGCGCACACGTACAAGAGATTGCTGCGCGCAGCGACGGCGGAGGGTGGTGGACGCGAGCAGCAGATCGACGCGGCGCTGACAGCGTTCTACTCAGGATTCGTCGCCGAAGCCATCGAGCACCAATGCCGCACCGATTTGATGGACAGCTCAGGAACGCCGCATGCGGGCCTCGTGACCGGCGACGATCTCGAGAACTACAGGGCCGATCACGAGGACGCTGTATCGGCCGACTTCAAGGGTTGGACCGTGGCCAAATGCGGGCCTTGGAGCCAGGGGCCGGTTTTCCTGCAGCAACTGCGTCTGTTGGAAGATTTCGATCTCTTCCCGGCCGCCTTCCTGTCCGCCGATCACATCCACACGGTCGTCGAATGCGCAAAGCTCGCGTTCGCTGACCGGGAAGCCTGGTATGCGGATCCAGCATTCGTCGAGGTGAACCTCGAGGGCCTGCTCGCCCGCGATTATGCGAATGCCCGCCGCGCCCTGGTTGGCCCGAGCGCATCGCTGGAGCTCAGGCCAGGCACGCCTGGCAGACTCGAGCCGCGCCTTCCGCGCCGCACCGTGCAAGAAATTGCGGAAGGCCACTGGACGGGCACCGGCGCGCAAGCCGCGGGCGAGGTGCGGGGCGACACGGTTCATATCGCGGTGGCCGATCGCTTCGGGAACCTGGTCGCCTGCACACCAAGCGGAGGGTGGCTGCAGGGCTCTCCCGTGATCGAGGGTCTCGGGTTCTGCCTCGGCACCAGGGCGCAGATGTTCAACCTCGATTCTGACCACCCAAACCACATTGAGGGCGGCAAGCGACCAAGGACGACTCTCAGCCCATCCCTTGCCCTGCGCGATGGCGAGCCGCGGATCGCCTTCGGCACGCCGGGTGGCGACCAGCAAGATCAGTGGTCTCTGGAGTTCTTCCTTGCCCACGCGGTGTTCGGCCATGACCTTCAGGCGGCGATCGATGCGCCGATGTTCCACACGTCGCATTTCCCGAGCTCGTTTGCGCCGCATGATGCGCATCCCGGTCGCGTTCACATTGAGTCACGAGTGGGCGGTGCTGTTTCCGATGAGCTGCGGCGCCGGGGGCACGACGTGGTGGAAATGGGCCCGTGGTCGCTGGGTCGCCTGTGCGCCGTCGGCCGGGATCCCGACTCCGCTCTCTTGTCTGCGGGCGCCAGCCCGCGCGGCGGTCAGGGTTACGCGGCGGGCCGGTGAGAAGGAGTCAGGATCGAAGCCTGGGGTCCAGCGCATCTCGCAGCGAATCGCCCAGCCAGTTGAAGCTGAAGACGGCCACCGAGATGGCGGCGCCAGGCACGATCGCCAGCCACGGATCATTGGTCAGAAATGTGCGGCCCGAGTTGATCATCTGGCCCCAATCCGGAGTCGGCACCTGCGCGCCCAAACCGAGGAAGGAGAGCGTCGCCTCGGCCAGGATGGCAAACCCGGCGGAGAGCGAGACCTGCACGATGATGGGGTTCAAAAGGTTCGGCAGGATGTGGCCCAACACCAGCCGGATGGGCCGGGCTCCGAGAGAGCGCGTGGCGGTGACGTAGTCCATTTGTTTCAGCTGCAGGACTTGCCCGCGCACGAGGCGGGCATACGCGGGAATGGCAACAATGCCGATGGCGATCATGGCGTTACGCAGGCCGGGACCAAGTGCCGCCACCAGCGCGATCGCGAGGATGAGGCCGGGAAACGCTAGCAGCGCGTCGATGAATCGCATCAGCAACAGATCAGTGACGCCGCCCGCATAACCGCAGATCAGACCGACGATGCCGCCGGCGAAGAGGCCCACCGCGACCGCCACGAACGCGACCGGCACCGAGACCCGCGTCCCCCAGAGGACACGGCTGAACAGGTCTCGCCCCAGCTCGTCGGTGCCCAAAAGGTGACCAGGGCTCAGTGGAGGAAGGTAGGTATTGTCAGGGTTGATCGCCAGCGGGTCGTGGGGCGAGACGATTGGCGCCAACAGCGCGACCAGGAAAAGCAAAGCCACCAACCCGGCCGCCACAGTCACCCGCGGAAATTTGGTGGCGAGCGCCAGCACGCCGACTCTGGCCTTGCGAACGGGCTGCCGGGCGGCGATCAGCGCGTCGTTGCTCATGGGTCGTGAGGCTCGCGTCATGAGTACGAGATCCGAGGGTCGATCCAGCGGTACACCAGGTCGACCAGCAGGTTTGCGAACATGTACGAAAACGCAGCCAGGAGCACGATCCCCTGCACCACGGTGTAGTCACGGTCGGAGATCGACTCGACGGCCAGTCGGCCAACACCCGGCCACGTAAACACCGTTTCAGTAACGACGGCGCCCTCGATGATGCCTCCGATCTGGAGGCCGACGATGGTCACGACGGGCATCAATGCGTTCCTGAGTGCATGGATGAAGACGACGCGGCGCCACGAGGCTCCTTTCGCCCATGCGGTACGCACGTAGTCGTTATTGAGAACCTCGATCATCGATGACCGCGTGAAGCGCATGTTGATCGCCGCGCCGGCGGTCCCCAGCGCGATGGCAGGCAGCACCACGTGGTGGAGGCTCTCGACGGGATCCTGAGTCAAGGGGATGTAGCCGCCGAAGGGAAAGAGCCGGAGCGATACCGACAACACGAAAATCAGCACGACCCCTATGAAGAAGTTAGGGAGTGAGACGCCGGCGACCGTGATTCCGGTGGCGATGTAGTCGGCGAACGAACCGCGGTTGACGGCCGCGATGGTGCCGAGCGGGATTGCCACGATCAACGACCACAGCAGCGCCACAGTGCCCAGCTCCAGGGTGGCCGGAAGCCGCTCCGTGATCGCTGTGGAGACGGGCTGATGGGTCGTGATCGACCGCCCGAAGTCGCCATGAGCGATGCGACCAAGCCAGATGACGTACTGGGCGTAGATTGGCTTGTCGAGGCCGAGCTGGCGATGGATCTCGGCGATCGCTTGCGGCGAACGGTCCTCGCCAAGAACGATCAGCGCGGGATCGCCGGGGGTGAGGTGGATGAGCATGAAGACGCCCACCGTCACCAGAAACGCGACCGGAAGCATCAGGAGCAGCCGGCGCAGAACGTAGGTCAACATGCCGGTCCGTATCCCGGCATCAATCTATGGAGTTGCGCGGGCGACGGCCTGCTAGCTCTTCCAGACCTCCCCCATTCGGATCATCAGGTCGGGATACAGCGTGAAGCCGTGGATCTTGGTGCTCGAGATCTGGGCGCTGACGCCGAAAACGCTGAAAACGTAAGGTGCATCGGCCACGATCTGCTTTTGAGCGCTGTCGTAGTCCTGCTTCCGCTTGCCCTGGTCCGTGGTGATGCGGGCGTCTTCCAGCCAGCCGTCGACCTGCGAATTGCTGTACAGGCTGTCGTTGAAATCGCCGCCTGTGTGCCACCAGGCGTAGGTGTTGCCGTCAGGGTCGATCCGTCCTGACCAGTTGACCCCGCACGCCTGGAACTGGTGGTTGGCGCATTCCTGCTGGTAGGTGGCGAACTCCTCGGTCTGAATAGTCATCGTGATGCCTGCAGCGGCCAACTCGGCCTGCATCAGCTGGGCCAGCTGCTGATTGACGGGATCTGAGGTCGTTTTGTAAGTGAACGTGAAGCCGGTCGCGGCGCTCTTAGCCGCGGCCGGGTCGGCGTGGTCGTAGATCTTCTCGCTCGAATCGAAAGCCCAGCTGGACGGCGGGATCGGCCCGTAACCAACGACGCCGATGTTGAAGTCGATATTCTTCAAGATCGCGTAGCGGTCGATCGCAAGTGCAACCGCCTTCCGCTTGGCGGCATCGTTGAAGGGCGGCGATCCTGTGTTCAGCTCAAACCCATTGAACCCGATCGCGGGCGTATCACGGTAGATGAAGCTGGAGTCCGCTTTGATCCCTGCGACGTCCTTGGCAGCGATGGTCCGGGCGATGTCGATGTCACCGGTCTTCAATGCCGCGACGATCGCGTTGACGTCTGGTATGGCCCGGTAGGTTACCCCGTCCAGGTAGGGGAGGCCAGTTTTCCAATAGCCTGGATTCTTGGTCAGGGTGAGGTGGTCGTTGCGTTTCCACTCGACGAACTGGAAGGGTCCAGTGCCGGCGTTCATCGGGGCTAGAGAAAAATTTTGACCGCCCTTCTGAACCGCAGCCATCGACAGCATCATCCCGGCGCGGTCGACCAGCGTGGCCAGCAGCGTGGCATCAGGTTTCTTTAGGTGGAAGGTGACGTGGGTGTCATCGACCGCCTCGACGCTGCTGATACTGGCCAGGTCGGACTTGCGCCGCGAGTTGGCGGTGGTCTTGTAACGGGTGATGTTGTCCTTGACCGACTGGGAGTTGAAGGGCGTCCCGTCCTGGTATTTGACACCCAACTGGAGCGTGAACTTGTAGTTCATGGAGTCGGAGGTATCCCACGACTTCACCAACCCAGGTTTGATCGTCAGGCTGGGATCGATGGTGAAGAGCGACTCATACATGTTGTAGTAGACCTCGCGCTCGACCAGCAGAGAGGAGTCGAGCGGATCAAGGGTGCGCAGCTCGCTCTCGAGCGCGATGGTGGCGGTGCCGCCATGTTTGGGTGTGGCCGACTGGTTGTTGTTCCCACCCCCGGACCCGCAAGCCATGACCATGAGGACGCAGGCGACAGCAAGACCGACTCGTCTCATCTCCACTCACTCCTGAATCACACCTACTCCCAAGCAGCTATCGAATAATTAGGCAAGGCCGCCGCTCCGGTGTCAATCGGCAGATCGGATAGGCCCCTCTTCGGCCCGGTGGACGCCGATCCCAATCTCGCATTTGGCTATTTCCAGCCGTGGCGCCGGTCAAGCCGATTGGACCTGCGAAACCGTTCCCGGACGTACTTGCGAAGAGTCTTGACATTGATGCCGGTGCGGCGAGACAACTCGCCAATCGTCATTTGCAATTTCGGCCTACCTGTAAGTCGCGCGGTGTGTGTCCAGGCTCACCGTGCGCTGCATCCTGCCGGAGAGACCAACGCTACGGTCGTATGTAAACAGAGGCGCCGCATCATCGTTCAGCCCGGCCCCACGGCGAGGACTGTGACTCCGCCCACGGTAAGGGCGACGCTTAAACCCGTCAGAAATGAAGAAGCAATCGCCGGCCGGCGGACCTAGGCTGAAACCGTTGACGCGGCCAATGCCGCGAATGTCACAGGAGGAAACCAATGAAGATCAAGCTGGCAACCATTTACGTGGACGACCTCGACAAGGCCCTGGGCTTCTACACACAAGTGGCCGGCTTCGTGAAGAAGGCGGACGTTTCGCAAGGGGGGTATCGCTGGCTCACTGTAGCGTCGGCTGAAGAGCCGGATGGCACCGAGCTGCATCTCGAGCGCAACGACAACCCCGCGGCCAAGACCTACCAGCAGGCGCTCTTCGAGCAGGGCCAGCCCGCGGCCATGTTCTACACGGATGACGTCAAGCGCGACTACGAACGGATGAGAGACGCCGCCGAATTCAAGATGCCGCCCACAAAGGTGACAGGCTCGACCATCGCCCAGGCGAATGACACCTGCGGCAACCTGATCCAGATCACTGAGCTGGACCGCGTACGTAGCGAAGCGGGACGCAGGTAAGCCAGTCGAAGTTAGACCAGGTCAGCATTGAGCTGAGGTCAGCGGGTCGCGCCTAGGATGGCGCGACCCCGCGGCCCTCTTCTCGACCTCACATTTGAAACAAGATCAGCATTCCCCGTGACCGACTCTTGGTCAGCGGAGTTCAAATCGACTGCCGCTGCCTAGCGACTCGTCCGCGAGCCTAGTCGGAGTTACGCCCTTACTAACCGAGACCGCCTACGCCTCCGACCTGGTCGAGGCATCCAAAACCTCCCGGACCGGCTGAGCCGCCATGAACTTCTGACGACGCTCCGGCGCGAGGCCGGCAGCGATCTCCCGAATGATGCTCGACGACGCTTCGAAGGCCCGGTCCGCGCCGGAG
>WNEY01001747.1_pt1 | contig 15579 bp, 12 predicted proteins | sample 5400531 | NCBI WGS metagenome assembly WNEY01 (sample SAMN13153338, study PRJNA577476) | soil metagenome | isolation source: 200 cm saprolite under Douglas fir tree site 1 | place: USA:California | collected 2015-04-18
TATGTTGGTGCTCGCGCAGTTCGGGTCCGTGGTCCCGGTGTTTGCGACCGTGGAGGAGGCGGTTGACGAAATGCTCTGACCCGGCCGCGTCAGCCGGTGAGGGCGCGGTAACGCCCAACCTTCTTCCCCTCTCCCGGGAGGGAGAGGGACACAGGGTGAGGGGGTCGGGGTTCATGCCACTTGCCGAACCGCCAGTTTAGTCGGGGAAGAACTCCGGTCCTCTATTCTTGAAGCGGTTGATGAAATTGACGATGGCGGCCTCATCGTAGTGATCCAGTTTCATCAAGTGGGTCCACGCGGCCACCGCAATGCGGCTGTCGTTCTTTGGCCGCAGGGTGATGATGACTTTCGAGCGGTAGCGGTGGGACAGCGCCACCAGCTTGTTGATCACCTCGGTATCGTCGGCGCTCTTGAAGCTGATCCAGATCCCGCCGTGCTCCAGGTTGTGGACGACGAGTTCGTCCGGGAGGTCCCCGTTGTAGTAGCCCCAGTCTGCCGGCTGCGGGAAATGCCAGCCCGATGTCGGCGGGTCGGAGTTGTAGGGTGGATGCTGTTGTCCGGGAAAGATGTGTTCCCGGCCCTGTTCGGGATAGTCGCTGACGTTGCGCTGGGGCTGTCCGGCCACGCCGGCGGTGGTCGATGTGGAGTTCGCTCGTACGGCGCCCCACACCACCCACGCTACGACACTCACCACCAGCACGCCAGCGGCGGCGAAGATGCCCATCCTCCGGCGGCGAGCGCGTTCCTGCCGTTCCGTCTCCTCGGCCTTGCGCTGTTGTCGCGCCAGGCGCCGGAGTTCTTTCTTCCCCAGTGGCTTGTCCACGAAGCCCCCAATGAAGAGCTACTACGTAGACCCGGTAGACTTTGTAGACTTAGTATACAGGGTGAGGGTTCTGATGGTCATCCGTAGCGTGGTCAAGCCCAGTGCATACTTTGACTCGGTGACGCTCATGCTCGTGCAGCGCGAAGTGCGCCAGCTTCCCGGTGTTGAGGAAGCCGGCGCGGTGATGGGAACGGACGCCAACAAAGAACTGCTGCGCGACGCCGGCCTGCTGACCTCTGAGGCACAGGCCGCGCGGCCCGACGATCTGATCCTTGCCGTGCGAGCCGGCAGCGGCGAGGGGGCGTCCGCCGCGCTCCGGACGGCTGAAACTCTGCTCGTGCAGCGGCGGGAGACTGCGGCGACCGGCACCTACCGGCCGAAGACTGTCGCATCGGCGGTCCGGATGCTGCCCGGCGCCAACCTGGCGCTCATCTCGGTGCCCGGCCGTTTTGCTGCGGGGGTGGCCAGAGATGCGCTGGCCGCCGGACTGCACATCATGCTGTTCAGCGATAACGTGCCCCTGGAAGCCGAGATCGAGCTCAAGCAGACGGCGACGGCACGCGGGCTGTTGATGATGGGACCGGACTGCGGGACCGCGATCATCGGCGGCACGGGGCTGGGATTTGCCAACCGCGTGCGCCGGGGCACGATCGGCATTGTCGGAGCCGCTGGCACAGGCATCCAGGAGGTGGCGTCGCTGGTGCACCGCGGAGGCGCAGGGATCTCGCACGCGATCGGCACCGGCGGCCGCGACGTCAGCCGGGCGGTCGGGGGCCTGACTGCGCTGCAGGGTCTCGCGGCGCTGGCCGCCGATCCCGGGACAGAGGTCGTCGTCCTCATCGCAAAGCCACCGGCACCCGAGGTCGCCGGACGGCTGCTGGGTGCGGCACGGCATCTCCGCAAACCGGTCGTGATCAACTTCGTCGGGGCATCGGTGGCCAACGACGGGCCCCTGCACGGCGCGCAAACGCTGGAAGCGGCGGCATCCCAGGCGGTGACCCTGGTGACCGGGGCGGCGCCACACTGGTCTGAGTGGGAAGCGCTGCCGGCGCAGGAAGCCGGCCGGCTCGCGCCCATGCAGAAATTCGTGCGCGGATTGTACAGCGGCGGCACGCTGTGCTATGAGGCCCTGCTCCTGCTGCAACGGTATGTTGGGCCGGTGTATTCGAACACGCCGCTGGATCCAGACTACGCGCTGGAATCGGCGACGCGCAGCCGGGCGCACACCGTGATCGACATGGGCAGCGACGAATTCACCGTGGGCCGCCTGCATCCGATGCTGGATCCAGAACTGCGCCACCGGCGGTTGCTTCGCGAGGCGGACGATCCGGAGGTCGCGGTCATCCTGCTCGACGTGGTGCTGGGCGACGGGGCGCACCCGGACCCGGCGCGGGACCTGGCCCCGGTGATCCGGCAGGCGCGCGAGCGCGCACGGAGAGACGGCCGCTGGCTGCCGGTGGTGGTCTGCGTCTGCGGCACCGAGGAGGACCCGCAGGGATACGAGGCCCAGGTGGCCGCGCTCCTCGACGCCGGCGCCACGGTGCAGGCGTCGAATGCGCGGGCGGTCCGCCTGGCTGGCCTGATTGCGGAGGCCGCGGGAAGCAAGGGCAGCCCGCGCCCGCCGGTGGACATCCCGGTCCCGTCGCAGCCGCAGGCGCTGCCGGATGCCATGCATGTCCTCCAGTTACTGAGCGGTCCGCCGCGCGTCATCAACGTCGGCCTGGAGTTGTTTGCGGAGAGTCTGATGACCCAGGGCGCGGAAACCCTGATGGTGGACTGGCACCCGCCGGCCGGAGGCCAGCAGAAGTTCATTGACTTGCTGGATAAGCTGGACGCCTAAACAAACGGGCGGGATGAGGAGCGCGTTCGTGACTATCGATGCGGCCAACCAGCTTGCCGTACAGCGCATTCTAGACAGCCAGCCCGTGCTGGTCGGGATTGCGCCCGCCGCGGAGATGATTCCCGGGATGCGGCGCAATCTGATCCTCCACGCCGGACCGCCTATCACCTGGGACCGGATGTCGGGTCCTCTGCGCGGCGCCGTCATCGGCGGGCTGATCTTCGAGGGGCTGGCTACGGATGAGTCGGATGCCGTCGGGCTGGTGGAGCAGCAGCAAGTGCAGTTCGCGCCATGTCACCACCATGGCGCCGTCGGGCCGATGGCCGGCGTCACGACCGCGTCGATGCCCGTGTATGTGATCGAGAACCGGGCGTTTGGCACCCGCGCGTATTCCAACCTCAACGAAGGTTACGGAAAAGTGCTGCGCTACGGGGCATATGGCGACGATGTGCTGGCCCGGCTGCGCTGGCTCCGCGATGTCTACGCGCCGATCATGGGCAACGCGCTGGAACGGTCCGGCGGGCTGGACATGAAGAGCCTCATCGCCCAACAGATCCAGATGGGTGACGAGGGACACAATCGCAACAAAGCCGGAACGGCGTTGTTCGCCCGCCTGCTGGCTCCGCACCTGGCGCGCACGGGGACGCGGACGGATGATCTGGCCGCCGTGCTGACCTATCTCGCGGAGAATGATCTGGCGGTGCTCAACCCCGTCATGGCCGCCTGCAAGGCGACGATGGATGCTGCGCACGGGATCGCAGGGAGCACCGTGGTGACGTGTATGGCCCGCAACGGGACCGAGTTCGGCATCCGCGTCAGCGGCCTGCCGGACGCCTGGTTCACCGCGCCGGCGGAGATTCCGGTCGGGCTGTTCTTCCCCGGTTTCACTCAGGACGACGCCAACCCGGATATCGGTGACAGCACGATCACCGAGACGGCCGGCATCGGCGCGTTCGCGATGGCCGCCGCGCCGGCGATCGTGAAATTTGTGGGCGGCACCCCGTCGATGGCGGTGGAGTCCACGCTGGAAATGTACGAGATCACCGTCACGGAAAACCCCGCCTTTGGCATCCCGCAGCTGGATTTTCGCGGGACCCCTACCGGGATCGATATCCGCAAGGTGGTGCGGACCGGGATCACCCCCCGCGTCAATACCGGCATCGCGCACCGCAAGGCGGGCGTCGGACAGGTCGGCGCCGGGCTGGTGCGGCCGCCGATGGCGTGTTTCGAGCGGGCGCTGGAGGCGTTTGCCGCCACACGCGCGTGATCCAGCGTCACTCCACGGCCGTGGACAGGAGCGCGCGCCCGGGCGTCGTACCGTCCTAAGGACCCCGTTCTGACGTCCACCTCCGAGGGAGGGACTGTGTATGCATGGATCGCATGCTCCGGGCCGTCGGCCGGAGCTCCGCATCGTGGCGGTGCTCGTGACCGGTCTGCTGCTGTGGCTGCTGTCCGTTCCGCTGGGGGCCCAGCAGCCCCGAACCGGCGGCACGCTGACCTTTATCGTCTCGGCGGAGCCGCCCTCGTTTGACGCCCACCGCGAAGTGACCTTCGCGCTGATCCATCCGGCTCGTCCACACTACAATCTGCTGGTAAAGTTTGATCCGCTGAATTACCCGAAGGTCGTCCCCGATCTCGCGGAGGGCTGGACGATCTCGCCCGACGGGACGACGTACACCTTCAAGATCCGCCGCGGCGTGCGCTTCCATGACGGCAGCGTGCTCACCTCGCGCGATATCAAGGCCTCCTACGACAAGATCATCTTTCCCAAAGGCGATGTGATCAGCGTCAGGCAGGGGGCCTACACGATGGTGGCGGCGGTCGAGGCCCCCGATCCTACCACGGTGGTGTTCCGGCTCAAGTGGAGGTCGCCGTCGTTCCTGCAGGACGTGGCGTCGCCGTGGAACTGGATCTACAAAGCGGACATTCTCGAGAAAGATCCCCACTGGTACGAGCGCAACATCATGGGCACGGGTCCGTTCAAGTTCGTGGAGTACGTGCGCGGCTCGCACTGGGTGGGCGTGCGGAATGAGGATTATTGGCTGAGAGGCCGGCCGTACCTGGACGGCTATCGCGCAGTGTTCATCGGCAACGCGGCGGCGCAGGTGAACGCCATCAAGAGCGGTCAGGCGCTGGTGGAGTTTCGCGGGTTCTCCCCGCTGCAGCGCGATGACATCGTCCGCACGCTGGGCAGCGGGGCGACGGTGCAGGAGAGCGGCTGGCTGTGCAACAACACCGTCGTCTTCAATTCCCGGCGGAGACCCTTCGATGATGCACGCTTCCGCAAGGCCCTCTCGCTGGCGATCGACCGCTGGGGCGGGAGCACCGCCCTCTCTCAGATCGCGTTCGTTGGGCCGGTGGGCGGCCTGTTGCGACCCGAGGGCCCGTTCGCGACTCCCCCAGCCGAGCTGGAGAAACTCGCCGGCTACGGCCACGATATCGCCGCCGCACGCGCCGAGGCCAAGAAGTTACTGGCGGAAGCCGGCGTCCCCGAGGGATTCGAGTTCAACCTGCTCAATCGCAACGTGGAGATGCCGTACCGGTACGTGGCCGTCTTCCTGATCGATCAGTGGCGGCAGATCGGTCTGAAGGTGACCCACGTGGTGAAGGAGACCGGCCCGTACCTCGCCGATGAGCGCGCGGGAAACTTCGACGCGGCCGTGGATTTCAACTGCGACTTCTACGACGATCCGGACCTGCAGCTGGTGAAATTCCTCTCCGTGGAATTGCCCAACGGGAGCGTCAATGGTCTCAACTACGGCGGGTACATCGATCGCACCCTCGACCGCCTGTACGATGAGCAGAGCCGGACCGAAGACGCCACCCGCCGGATCACGGTCGTGCGACAGTTCGAGAAGCGGCTGCTGGACGAGAAGGTGTGGCAAATCTACGTCCTCTGGTGGAAGCGCATCATTCCGCATTCCACCAAACTGCACGGATATAAGGTCGGTCCCTCCCACTACCTCGAAGACCTGCAGGACGTGTGGATCTCCGAGTGACCACCAGGGCGGGAATCCGGCGCCGGGGGCGGGGGCGATCCGCTCCCGGCGCTGTGGGTCCCGAAGACGGCTGACGTGGCCCGCTACCTGATACACCGGCTCCTGCTCATGATTCCCACGCTGCTGGTCGTGGCGGTGATCATCTTTGTCCTGGTGCGCGTGATCCCCGGGGACATCGTCGAGCTCCGGCTCGTCAGCGGCGGCAGCTTCGTGACCGCAAGTGTGATCGAGGCAGAGCGGGCCCGCCTCGGGCTGAACAAACCCATCTGGCGGCAGTTTGTCGACTGGATGGGCGGCCTCCCGCGATTCGATCTGGGCACGTCCATGTGGACGGCGGCGCCGATCGCCAAGGAGATTGCCCTCCGCTTCCAACTCAGCCTGCAGCTGGCGATCATGTCCACCCTCATCGCGGTGACCCTGGCCCTGCCCTTGGGGATCGCGGCCGCGGTGCGCCGGGGCACCTGGGTGGACCACGCGGTGCAGATCCTCAGCGTGGCGGGGCTGGCCACCCCCTCGTTCTGGCTCGGGCTCTTACTGCTGCTGTTCCTGCTCTCGAATTTCCACTGGCTGCCTCCGCTGACATTCACGCCGCTGTGGGTGGACCCGAAGGCAAACCTCTTGCAACTCATTTGGCCGGCCCTCGCGGTCGGCTACCGGTATTCGGCCGTGACCACGAGGATGACGCGCTCGGCGATGCTGGAGGTCCTGCAGGAAGACTATGTCCGCACCGCCTGGGCGAAGGGTGTGGCCCAGCGGGTGATCGTCATCCGGCATGCCCTGCGGAACGCGCTGTTGCCGGTGGTGACGGTGATCGGCCTGGAGTTCGCTTTCCTCATCGGTGGACTGGTGGTGACCGAGCAGGTGTTCAATCTGAACGGCATTGGGAAGCTGTTCGTGGATGCCATCGCGCGGCGCGACTACACCATGATCCAGGGGTTGCTGCTGCTCGTGGCCACCGTCTATATCGTGGTCAACTTCCTCATCGAGTTGCTATATGTCTGGCTCGACCCACGGGTCAGTTATGGCTAGTGGCGTTCGCACCGTGGCGCAGGCGCGCGGTCCCGCCCTGGCGGCAGGTCGCCGGGTCCCGCGACGGTGGCTGGCGAGGTTTGCGCGCCGGTATCCGTTGGGGGCCATGGCCGGCATCGCCATCCTGGGTCTGATGGTGCTCGCGGGGCTGGCCAACCATCTCGCGCCCTACGATCCGCTGGCGAACGACTTCGGCGCCATGTTTGCCGCCCCCGGCGCCCGTCATTGGTTCGGCACCGATGTCTTCGGCCGCGATGTCCTCAGCCGCATCCTCTATGGCGCGCGCACGGCGCTGCTGGTCGGGTTTGGGGCGTCGCTGGTGGGGGCGACGATTGGCGGGATCGTGGGGGTCGCGGCCGCCTATTTCGGTGGAACTACTGACCTGATCATTCAGCGTCTGGCGGACATCATGATTTCGTTTCCCATCATCATCCTGGCGCTGGCGATCGTGGCCATCCTGGGCTCCGGGACGTTCAATCTCATTGCCGCGATCGCGCTGTCCTTTGTGCCCCGCATTGAACTCGTCGTACGGGCGAGCGCATTATCGGTCCGCGAGACCACGTATGTGGAGGCGGCTCGAGCCATCGGCGCCCGGCACTGGCGGATCGTGCTGCGCCACATGGTCCCCAACGTCACCGCGCCCTATCTGGTCATGCTCACGGCGTTCCTGGGGCAGGCCATCCTGCTGGAGGCCTCGTTGAGCTTCCTGGGGCTGGGGGTGAACGAGCCAACGCCGGCATGGGGGTTGATGCTCTCCGGCGCGGCGATAGAGTTCGTCCAGCGTGCGCCGTGGATGGCCGTCTTCCCCGGACTGGCGATCACGTGCACGGTCCTGGCGTTCAACGTGCTCGGCGACTCCCTGCGGGACGCCCTGGATCCCCGTCTGAGAATCTAAGGCCCTGCACGGCGGGCCCCCGAGCGCAGTTGAGGCGATGTCTGCGCGGGGGACTGTCCCCTGCCACCCTACGATCCACGCGGCATGGGCACGGTGGCATCGCTCATCGGAGTCATTTTTCAGTTTGGAGACCGTCCCCACTTCGAGTTGGCGAGAATTCCGGACAGGCCGGTAAGATCGGGGAGCTCGTACGCCGGCGCAAACCGAGGATCGAGAACCGCGCTTCCCGATCGATTCACCCAGACTGTCCGGATGCCGAACGCCGTGGCGCCGGCGGCGTCGGTCGCGGAGCCGGCGATGTGCAGGAGGTCGTCTCGATCCACGCCCAGGGCGTCCAGGGCCTTGGCGTAGACCGATGGATGGGGTTTGAACTTCTCTCCTTCGGTCGAGATGATGCGATCGAATGCCACGGGCAGCCGTCCGAGCAGCGCCTCCAGCATATCGGCGTCCCCATTGGAGAGCGTCCCCAGGATCACCGGAAGGCGGCGGACCTGGGTGAGCACCCCCACGGTGTCCGGCCAGGGCGGCAGCGTTTCCCAGGCGTCGATGAGGTGAGAGAGCTCGTCTTTCGATAGCGGCGGCCGAAGCGCGGCGAGGGTGTGCCGGGCGGAGGCCTCCAGCGCAGTCCGGTTTCTGGCGGGTTCGCGATCGAGGGAGTTGGCGATCAGCAGGTACTCCATGTGGCGCTGCCGCCACGTCCGTGCCAGCCCCGCGGGGTCGCCGCGCGTGCCCCGGGTGCGCAGCAGCGCGCCCAGCGCCTGTTCCAGGCCGGACACCGTGTCATACAGGGCCGAATAGACGTCGAACGTGATCGCGCGAATGCCCATGGCCCGCTCCTCGGATGCAGGTTCCCTTGTTCCCTTGTTCCCTCATTCTCTGGTTCCCTGTCGTAAGGGCAGGGTTCACCCCCAGGGCGTCGTAGACTGACGCTGCCAGCCACTTCAGAGGTGATGACCTGTGGCGATGAAGTCGTTCGATCTCAGCCGGTGCCGCGTCCTGGACCTGTCGCAGAACTTCAGTATGGATTCGCCGCCGTTTGCCTACTATGAGGGACCGACGATCACCTGGGTGAAGAAGGTGGCCTTCGAGGGCGTGAACGCCCAGCATATCTCCACGACGAACCACATCGCCACGCACCTGGACTCGCCGCTCCACTTCTTCGATCCCGGTCCCGACGTCGCCAGCATCCCCCTGGAGCAGCTGGTGGGGCCGGCCTGCGTGGTGGACCTCCAGCAGTTTGGCATCGGCGATTATGATATCTACGGCCCGGACCATTTCCAGGCCTGGGAGAAGAAGTACAACATTGCGATCGAGCGCGGCGACATCCTGGTCATCCATACGGGGTACCACGCCTACTACAACGAAGACTGGTCTCCGCACACCAAGGCGCGCCACCCCGATGCGCGGGCAGACCTGCCGCGGGCATTTCTCCGGCACCCGGGCCCACGGGCGGAATTCTGCACATGGATCCTCGACCGTGGGATCCGCTGGCTGGCGATCGACGCGATCAGCACGGACCACCCCTTCAATACGAAGGTCCGCGACGCCCGGCGCGATCTCATCCCGGAGGTGGAGAAGAAGATCGGCATGTCGATGGACAAAGCCTTTCCCTGGCCGCAAGAGTATCAGGCCACCCACACCCTGCTGTTCCCCAAGGGTGTGTACCACATCGAGAACGTCGGAGGGCATGTCGACCTGATCCTCAATCAGCGGGTGTGGGTCGGCGCCTTTCCCTTCCGGTTCAAAGGCGGTGAAGCGGCGTTCTGCCGCTTCGTGGCGTTCGTCGAAGCGTGATGCAGCCGCTGGAGGATCTGCTGGTCATCGACCTGACCCGGGCGCTGGCCGGGCCCTTCTGTACGGTCATGCTCTCGGACCTCGGCGCGCGCGTGATCAAAGTGGAAACGCCTGACGGCGGGGACGACACCCGCGGGTGGGGTCCGCCTTTCGTCGGGACCGAGAGCGCCTACTTTCTCAGCGTCAACCGTAATAAGGAGAGCCTGGCGCTCAACCTGAAAGATGCCCGCGGCGCGGCGATCCTGCGGCGGCTGCTGGCCCGGGCCGACGTGCTGGTGGAGAACTTCCGGCCTGGAACCATGGACCGGTTCGATCTGGGCTACCAGGCGCTGCGCGCAGAGTTCCCCCGGCTGGTCTACGTGTCCATCTCCGGCTTTGGGCAAGATGGGCCGTTTCGCGAGCGGACGGCATACGATCTGATCCTGCAGGGGATGGGCGGGTTGATGGGGATTACCGGCGAAGAAGGCGGTTCGCCCGTGAAGGTGGGTGTGGCCATCGCCGACATCTGCGCCGGAATGTATGCGGCCTTCGGTCTTCTGGCGGCGTTGCGCGTCCGGGAACGCACCGGCCGCGGGCAGCTGGTGGACGCGGCGCTGCTGGACGGCCAGGTATCCTGGCTGACCTACAATGCGGGATTCTATTTTGCCACCGGGGACGACCCCGGTCGGCTGGGGAGCGCGCATCCCACGATCGTGCCCTACCAGGCGTTTCGCACGAACGACGGCTATCTCAACGTGGCCGTCGGCAGCGAGGCGATCTGGCGGCGCTTCTGTGAGATCATCGATCCGGGACTGGCCGACGATGCCCGGTATGCGACCAATCGGGATCGGGTGGCTCACCGCAAGGTGCTCATCAGCCACCTGCAACGCATCTTCGAGACCCGACCTACAGCGGCCTGGGTAGACGTCCTGGACGGCGCCGGCGTGCCCAACGGGCCGATCCTCTCGCTCGCCCAGGTCTTCGCGCATCCCCAGGTGCGTCACCGGCAGATGGTGGCGGAGATGGATCATCCCACCGCCGGCCGCATCAGGCAGACCGGCGTCCCCGTCAAACTCTCTGACACGCCGGGCCGTCTGCGGACCCCGCCGCCGACACTGGGACAACATACCACCACGATCCTTCGCGAGTTAGGAATATCCGACCGCGAGATTGACACGCTCCGGCGGGAGAAAGTGATCTAGGCAGCGTCTCCGCAGTCTCCACCGTCTTCCCAGTCTCCCGCCCACGGGGTCATCCGGACATCTTGATGTTTTGGATCGGGCAGACTGTGTAGACTGGGGAGACAGGGGAGACGGGGCGTCAGAGGCGATGACGACCATCAAGTGCCCAAGTTGCGGAACGGAGCACGCCGCCGATACATTGGCAAAGGCGCTCTACATCTGCCCGCGCTGCGGGACGTACCTGCATGTGCCGGCCCGCGAGCGCATCATGATGCTGGCCGATCCCCGCGCATTTAAGGAACTGGACCGCGGCCTGGTCTCCGTCGACCCTTTGCGCTTTACGGATCAGCGCTCATACCGTGAGCGGCTGGCCGAGGCACGGCGGCGGACCGGGTTGCGCGAGGCCGTGGTGATCGGCGAGGCGCGCCTGGAGGGCAGACCCGTCGTCCTGGTCGTATTCGACTTCGACTTCATGGGCGGGACGATGGGTTCGGTGGTAGGGGAGAAGGTCGCCGACGCGTTTGAACACGCCACGCGCCGCCGTTGGCCGGTGGTCAGCGTGGTGGCCAGCGGGGGCGCCAGGATGCAGGAAGGGATGCTCTCCCTGATGCAGATGGCCAAGACCGCGGCTGCGCGCGCCGGGCACGACCGCGCCGGGCTGGCCCACATTGCGGTCCTCACCGATCCCACCTTCGGTGGTGTCGCGGCGAGCTTTGCGTCTCTGGCCGACATTCTCATCGCTGAACCCGGTGCGGAAATCGGGTTCGTGGGGCCGCGGGTGATCGACCTGACCCTCAACGAGCCGCAGCCCGCCGATTCCCACCGCGCCGAGGTCCTCTTCCGTGCCGGTATGGTCGATCTCGTCGTCGGGAGGCCCGAGCTTCGCGCCACGGTAGCCTTTCTGGTCGGCCACCTCAGCCGCCCCAGCGCCCGGCGCACGCGTGCGGTGCCCGTCCGCGCCGGCGCCGGTGTAATCCGCAGCGTCCCGGAGCAGTCGCCTCCGCCGCCGTGGCGCACGGTGCAGCTGGCGCGCCATGCCGGCCGCCCAACGTCCCTGGACTACATTACGCGGCTCTTCGCACGGTTCGTGGAGCTGCACGGCGACCGGCAGCTCGGCGACGACGCTGCGATCGTGTGCGGGCTCGGCGAACTGAACGGGCACACGGTCGTGGTCGTCGCGCAGGAGCGAGGTCGGACCGACGAGGAGCAGGCGCAGCGCCGGCGCGGCAGGCCGTTGCCCGAAGGATACCGCAAAGCCCTGCGCCTGATGCGACTGGCGGCGAAGTTCGGGCTGCCGGTGGTGACGCTGATCGACACGCCGGGGGCCTATCCCGGCTACCAGGCGGAACAGCGGGGCATTGCCCAGGCCATCGCGCACAATCTCCAGGCCATGACGTCCCTCCCGACGCCGATTGTCAGCGTGGTGATCGGCGAAGGGGGCAGCGGGGGGGCGCTGGCGCTGGGCGTCGCCGATCGCGTCCTCATGCTGCAGAACGCGATCTACTCCGTCATCTCCCCGGAGGGCGCGGCGGCCATCCTCTTCCGGGACGCGGCTAGGGCCCAGCAGGTCGCCGAGGCGCTGAAGATTACCGCCGACGATCTCCTCCGTCTGGGGGTGATCGACGGGATCGTTCCCGAGCCCGAAGGCGGCGCGCATACCGATGCCGACCTGGCCGCGCGACGGCTTGGCGGCGCGCTGCAGGTGACGCTGCGCGACCTCACCCGGATGAGCGTCGAGACCCTCTTGCGTCGGCGCTACCAGAAGTACCGGCACATCGGCAAGGTCGGCGTCTACTGGCGTCAAGTTGTGCGCCGCGAGATGCAGGAGCTCTTGGATGCCCTGGAGCAACGCCTGCTGCGGCGCGAGCATGGGGCCGGGCTGGAAGACGATGTCCGCCGACGGAAAGATCCTACGGCCCAGTAGGGGAAGTGGAATCCTCCGGCTCGTCCTGCTCAACCCTTCGCATAGGGCCTGCCCAGCGCCTCGGGTTTCGCGAGCCCCCACCGGGTCCGGAACCATGGGGTGGAGATGATGCACAGGATCGGGATCGTGATGGCAAACGGCACCGTCCTCCACACATACCGGGACAGGACCCCCGGGAGGATGAGTTCCGGGCTGAGCGACAGCTGCCACATGATCCCGAATAGCGAGGCACCCGCCAGCAAGATCCAGGGATTCCACATGGAAAAGAACACAAGGGCCAGGCTCACGAACCCCCAGCCCATGAGAAAGTTGTAGTTCCACACGGGGTTGTAGGAAAGCGTATAAGTAGCCCCCGACAGACCCGCCAGCATACCACCCAACGCGACGCACAGGAAGCGGATGGACACGACAGGGATGCCCGAGGCCTCCGCGGCTGCGGGATTCTCCCCCGCGGACCGGATCGCCAGGCCCAGGCCCGTCCTGAAGAGCAGCAGCCAGGTGATCGCCACCAGAGCGACTCCGAGAGGGAAAAACGGCGAGAGGCCCCAGAGGCTCGGGATACGTCCCAGCCCCAGGGGTCCCGTATATGGACTGCCGAGGTACGTGGTGAGCCCGAAGCTGAGGATCCACAAACCCATCCCGCTCACCACCTGATCACCTCGCAGGGTGATCGAGAAAAAGCCGTGGCCGAGGCCGAGGAGTCCTCCGAGGGTCAGACCCGCGAGGAAACCCAGCGCGTGACTGCCTGTGGTCTGCGCCGTGATGAAGGCTGCGGTGCCTCCGAACAGCATGAGGCCTTCGAGCCCCACGTTGAGGACGCCCGCGCGTTGGTCGATCAGCTCGCCCAGCGCCGCAAAGAGGAAAATGGTTGACGCTTCCAGGCTTCGCGCCACGAGCTCCCACATCGTCCTTTACCCCTCAGGAAGTTCGGTCGGAACGGGTTGCAGGGCCTCGGAGGGGATCCGCCGCCAGGCGACACGAAAGTGGTAGAGCACGTGGGAGGCAACGAACGTCATCATGAGCAGGCCAAGGAGGGCGTAGTCGACTCCGAATGGCAGGCGCAGCTCTCCTTGGGCGAACCGAGCGCCCACGGAGAGCCCGGCAAAGAGCACGACGATCGGGACTGCTCCGAGGGACGACCCGCGCGCGATCAGCGCGGCGATGATGCCGTAGAAACCGAGATCCCCGTAGTAGCCGTAGTTCCCTGGGATCTTGTAGACGCCTGGGACAGCGGCGAAATAGTGGTACCCGGCCAGCGCGGCGAAGGCACCGCCCAGGAGGAAGACCAGCAGGGACAAGGCCACGGGGATGATGCCGCCGTAGCGAGCTGCGGCTGGGTTCTCGCCGAAGGCCCGGATCCGATATCCGAGCGCCGTCTTCGCGAAGAGAAGGTCGAGGAGTCCCGCCGCGCACAGCGCGAGCACCGCCGTGACGGGCACACCCAACAGGAGGGGCGCGTGCAACGATGATGGAAGCCCGAAGCTCTCCCCTTCGCCCGTCGCGCTCATGAACGGGCCTCCCTCCTTGATCATGTACGCGACAAGCCAGAAGAGGATCGAGTTCAGCATCATCGTGACGAGGATCTCGTTTACCTGGAGCTTGGCGCGTAGGATGCCGGCGAAGCCGCCGGTTACCGCGCCTGCTGCGGCCGCGGCCGCGACCATGAGAACGATGAGCAGCCCGGGCGGCAGGGCCAGCGTCTGGGGGTCATGCCCGCGGAGGACGAAGGGGACCGCGAACGCCGCCAGCCCCCCGGCATAGACTTGGCCCGGGAGGCCAATGTTCCAGAGGCCGGCGCGGAGGGGCACGAGGAAAGCGTACGTGCAGAACAGGAGATAGATGGAGCGGTGGGCGGTGGCGAGGACGCCGTGGGGATTGAAGAAGGCGTATGAGAACACAGCCCGATACGCATCGATGAGGCGGGTGTCGCTGGAGAGGAAGAGAAAGCTGGAGAGCGCGAGGGCCAACAGGATGGCGACGACCGCCGTCAGGACAGTAAAGATCGCAGAGCGCGCTGGCCTGGGCTCCAGCGTGAGTGCATAACGTCCCAGCCTCATCGGACGTCGGCCTCCTTCACGCCCACCCCTGCCATCATGGCGCCGACGGTCTCGGCGTCGGCCTCTGTGCGGGGGATGATTGCGCCGAATCGCCCTTCGTAGATGGGTGCCACCCAATCGCTCAGGGACAGGATCTCGTCCAGGTCCTCGGAGATGAGGAGGACCGCAGCCCCCGCTGCCGTGGCTTCCAGAAGTGTGGCGCGGACGAACGCGGCGGCCTCCACGTCCAGGCCCTGGGTGGGGAGGTGCGCGATGAGGAGCCGGGGGTGTCGAGACAGGACCCGGCCCAGGATGAGCTTTTGCAGGTTGCCTCCCGACAGGTGCTGCGCCCGGGCGTCCTGGCTGGGAGCCTTCACGTTGTAAGTGGTCACAATGCGCCGGGTGAGCTCCTCCAGACCCGCGTTGTCGAGCAGGCCGCGCCGGATGAACGCAGGATCAAAATGGTAATTCAGTGCGGTGTTCTCCACGAGGGAGAAGGTGGCGATGGAGGCGACCTCGATGCGTTCCGCAGGGACATAGCCAACCCCCATTCGCCATCGCTGTAAGGGCGACCATCGGGTCACGTCGCGGCCATCGAGCCGGACCCTCCCCGATGCCGCAGGCCGCAGGCCAGCCAGGACCTGGGCGAGTTCCTCCTGGCCATTCCCGGTGACGCCCGCCACGCCCAGAACTTCGCCCTCGCGGAGGGAAAAGGAGACGCCGCGTAGGGCGAGCAGGCCCTTGTCGTTGAAGGCGGAGAGCTGTTCCACCTGCAACAGAGGACGCCCCATGTCGGCGGATCGGTTCATCGTGCGGAAGGCGATGTCACGGCCGATCATGTGCTGGACCAGGGCTGCCTCGGTTGCGTCCTCGGTGCGCAGCCGCGCCACGACGCTCCCTGACCGGAGGACTGTCACCCTGTGGCTGACGGCCATGACGATGGGGAGCTTGTGGGTGACGAGAAGCACGGTGACGCCGCGGTCGCGGACCAGGGTCTGCAGGCCTGCCAGCAGCGTCTTCACTTCCGGCGGCGTGAGCGCGGCGGTGGGCTCGTCCAGGATCAGGATCCGCGCGCCGCG
>WNEY01001751.1_pt1 | contig 15559 bp, 12 predicted proteins | sample 5400531 | NCBI WGS metagenome assembly WNEY01 (sample SAMN13153338, study PRJNA577476) | soil metagenome | isolation source: 200 cm saprolite under Douglas fir tree site 1 | place: USA:California | collected 2015-04-18
CCGTTCGCGCCGGTGAGGTAGTCGTTCTCCGCGCGCTCGAGCCCGGCGGTCGAGCGGCCGATCGTCGAGTAGCCGATCACGTGCGGCGCGAGGTCGCCGCTCGGATAGCGGCGGAAGTACAGCGTCTGTCCGCCGACGCGCCGCTTGACGTTCGTCGCGAGCAGGAACCGCCCATCGCCCGCGTAGATCTTCCCGCGGTCGATCGTGAACCGCGCGACGCTCATGAGCGCGTTGTCCTGCCGATCCGCGAGACCGGCGGACGCCCACGTCTGCCAGTACGTCGTGGCGACGATCAGCGAGGCGATCAGCACGATCGCGGCGACCGCGAGCCGCGTGATCTGCTTGTTCATTGCCATAGGTCCGTCACCAAGTCTCCTCACCCCGGTGCGCGTTCGCGCGGTTGGAGACGAGCATCAGGCCCGCCAGCACGACGAAGTTCGCGACGACGCTCGAGCCGCCGTAGGAGACGAACGGCAACGTGATCCCCGTCAGCGGGATCAGCCCGACGATGCCGCCGACGATGATGAACGCCTGCAGTCCGAACGTGAACGTCAGTCCGACCGCGAGCAGCTTCGAGAAGCCGTCGCTCGTCATCAGCGCGATGCGGAAGCCGCGCGCGACGAAGAGCATGTAGACGAGCAGCAGCGCTGCGGCGCCGACGAGTCCGAGCTCCTGCGCGAGCGCCGAGTAGATGAAGTCCGTATTGAGGTAGGGGATGAGCGTGTGCGTCGAGCCGGGCGTCGTGAAGATTCCCTTGCCGAGCCCTGTGCCACCGAAGCCGCCGTGCCCGATCGAATACCGCGCCTGCACGAGCTGGTAGGCAGACGTGTGCGCGTGCGGCCACGGGTTCTGCCAGATCGTCACGCGCTCGCGGACGTGCGCCGAGATCTCGTATACGCCCGCGGAGCCGCCGAGAAAGAGCGCGGCGCCCGCGATCACGTACGCGAAGCGCGCGGTCGCGACGTAGATCATCGCGAGGAACACGCCGAAATACAGCAGCCCGCTGCCGAGGTCGTTCGTCTCGACGAGGACGAGCATGCAGCCGCCCCAGATCACGAGCAGCGGCCCGAAGTCCTTCACCCGTCCCTGCGCCAGCACCTCGCGCTTCTCGCGCAGGTAGCCGGCGAGGAAGACGATCAGCGCCAGCTTTGCAAGCTCGCCGGGCTGGAACTGGAGCGGGCCGGCGTGGATCCAGAGCCGCGCCCCGTTCACCGTCGTCCCGATTCCCGGCAGCGCCGGCAAGATGAGCAGCAAGATCGCCCCGAGACCGAAGAGGTACTTGTACGACTCGAGCACGCGGTAGTCGCGCCGCAGCCACAGCAGCGCCACCGCGAACACGCCGACCGCGATCACGATCCACAGACCCTGCTTGAACGCGTCGTTCGGATTGAGCCGGTAGATCTCGGTGACGCCGATCGCGGTCAGCAGCGCCGCCATCGGCAAGAGGTACGGGTCGGCGAAGGGGACGGTGAAGCGCGCCACGGCGTGGGCGACGAGGTAGAGCAGGAAGAAGAAGACGGCGTACGAGAGTGAGCCCGTCGACACCTCCGACTGCCGGGCGATGTAGACCGAAGCGAATCCGAGCCCCGTCAGGATCGCGACGGCCACGAGGTTCACAAGCTCACGATTGCGTTCGCTCACCGCGTGACCACCCAGACGACGACCGCGGCGGCGACCACGAGCAGGAGCAGCAGCAGGACGAACGGCCAGCGGTGCCGCTTGCGCGGCTCCTCGACGACCGGCACGCCGTCCAATTCGTCGAGCGTGTCCTCGTCCTCTTTTTCGGCGACGGCCGGCAGCGGCCGCGTTTGTTCGACGGTTTGCTCCTCCGGCTCGTCCGTCACCTCGAACGCGACGACGGTGATGTTGTCCTCGCCGCCTGCCCTGTTCGCGAGCTTGACGAGCTCCCTCGCCGCGCGGCTGAGCTGACCATGGTGCTCTTCGATGACGCGCAGGATCGTTTCGTCGGAGACCATCGTCGTCAGTCCGTCCGAGCAGAGGAGGAACACGTCGCCGGGCTGGGGCAGCACAGTGAACGCGTCGGCGTCGACGTCCGGGTCCGTGCCGAGCGCACGCGTGATCACGGAGCGCTGCGGGTGGTGGACGGCCTCCTCGGGAGAGATCTTGCCGCCGCGCACGAGCTCCGCAACGAGCGAGTGGTCCTCCGTCAGCTGCTCGAGCGCGCCGTCGCGCGCAAGGTACGCGCGCGAGTCGCCGACGTGTCCGATCGCCACGCCGCCGTCGTCGACGAGCGCGACGGTCAACGTCGTTCCCATGCCGGAAGTGTTCTCGTCTTCGCTCGAGCGCTCGAAGATGCGCCGGTTCGCCTCCTGGATGAGGGCGACGACCCGCTCCACGCCGGCCCCGCCCGCTTCGTCGGCCTTCACGGCCGCCGCGGCGAGGCTCGAGGCGACCTCGCCGGCGCGGGGGCCGCCCATCCCGTCGGCGACGGCAAAGAGCGGCGGCTGGCAGACGTACGCGTCCTCGTTGCGGCGGCGCTTGCGCCCCGTATCCGTCGTGCTCGCGACGTCGGCAATTCTCACGCCCCTGACCCCCTTCGGCTCCCGCCCGGCGGAGCCGGGCTCCGCCGAAGGGTCGCGCCGCTGGCGGCACGATGCTCTACGGGCCCGTGCGTCATTGCACTGTGCCCTCCGGCCTCGCACCGCCAGCGACGCGTCAGGAACGTGAGGAACCTCATTGCTCGTACCTCAAGTCGGTCTCGCCGATGCGCACGACGTCGCCCGGTGCGAGCTTGCGCGGCCGGTTGATGCGCGCGCCGTTGACGTAGGTCCCGTTCGTCGAGCCGATGTCCTCGACCCAGACGCCGTCCATGCGCGGCTCGACGCGCGCGTGCTTCGCCGACGCGAACTCGTCGCCGACGAGCTGCACATCGTTCGGGCCGCCGCGGCCGACGGTGAACGGGGACGAGTCGAGCTCGATCCGCTCACCCTCGTCGAGTGCGGGGCTTTTCAGCACGACGAGCGTGCCGAGCTGCCGCGGCGCTCCCCGGCCGAACCCGACGGCTGCCGCTTCCTGCGGCGCGAGGATGAAGCTCTCCTGTGGCAGCCGCACCTCCTTGCCTGCGCTGCGGACGATCCGCCAGATGAAGAGGTACAGCAGGACGAGGAAGCAGACCTTGAGGAGGAGGAGAACGGTCTGGACCGCGACAGAGGCAAGCATCAGGCAAGGTCTCGGCGGAACGAGATCTCGGTCGAGCCAATCGTGATCTTGTCGCCGTGGTCGAGCTTCGCGCGCTGCGTACGGAGCCCGTTTACCTCCAAGCCGTTCGTCGAGTCGAGGTCGACGATCCAGTAGGCCGTGCCCTCCTGGCGGAGCTCCGCGTGGCGGCGCGACGCGCTGGGGTCCTCGATCTGCACGTCGCAGTCCTTCGAGCGGCCGATCACGGTGCGGCGTTTTGTGACCTCGAGCTTCCGGCCGTCGACCGAGAGCGTGACGATCTCGGGCTGGACGCCGAGCTCCTGCGGTGACGCGGACTCAGTAGGCGGCGCCTGCCGAGGCTTGTAGATCATTGTCGCCCCAGGGGCCGACTCCGGCAGCTCGACCTCCTGGCCGCGACGGCGGCCCTCCTGCACCATCCGCGTCGCGATCCCGAACTCGCCGACGTCGAGGTCGCCGTCGGTCTCGAACTTCACGATCGGCGGCGAGAGCAGCGCGTACTGCTCGCGGCGCGCGTGCTCGGCGAGGTACTGCTGCAGCTCGTCGACGAGCGAGGCCTCGTAGCCCTCGAACTGCTCGCGGTCGTCGGGAGCGAGATAGACCGAATACTCGTTCGGCACGTAGACACGCGACACGGAGACGGTCTTGCCGTCGTCCATCTCCTTCGCAAGCTTGCGGGCGAGCTCGACGGGCTGAACGTGCGTTCGGAACGCACGCCCGAAAATGCCCTCGAAGAGAGACTCGATCTTGTGCTCGATTTGGCGCAGCATGGGCATCGGCGGGGGTTTTCCCCCGCCTTCGAGTCTAAGTCCTGGCTGCGAGAGCTCCGCAGGTCAACCAGACGCAGGCCAACAGCGCAAGCGGGTTCACCGGCAGAAGCAGGGCCGGCAGCACTGCCGCTCCCCAACCGGCGAGCCCCCAGCGCCCTCGCGAGAGCGCGAGCGGAAGCGCTGCTGCGGCGAGCGCGAACGCGAGCGTCTCGAGCGCGAGGGACGGTGGGATCGCCCGCGCGAGCACCCCGGCTGCGGCGACCGGATCGCGGCTCGCAGGCAGGCCGAGCCCGATCGGCCCGTCGCGCACGGCACGGACCCCGGCCGCGAGCAGGACGGCCGCTCCGGCTCCGACGGCGCGCATCAGCGGCGACCGTACGTCGCGGTAGGCGAACGGCAACATGCCGGCGAACGGGCCGAGCAGCGGGCCGAGCGCGACGTACGGCGTACGTTCCGGCTCGCGCACGTGCAGCGCGAGCCATGCGATTGCGACGGCCGCGTAGAGAAGCGCGAGCGCGAGCGCCACATTTCCAAGTGGCAGGAGCGGCACGGCGAGCGCGAGCGCGACGCCCGCGCGTGGCACAAAGAAGGTCAGCGCACAAGCCGCCGCCGCCAGGATGCCCGCGGTGTGCGCGGGGTAGAACGGCAGCAGGGCCGCGCCCGCGCCGGCGTAGATCCCGGCGAACGCGGGTGGGCCGAAACGACGCTCGAGCGCCCCGAGCGTCCCCGCCGCCGAGTTGCCGCGCCGCGACCAGCGCAGCTGCCGCGCGAGCCGCGCCGCCGACGGGCGCTTCGCGGGATCGAGCGCGAGCGCCCGGTCGATCGCTGAGAGAACCGGCCGCGGCAGATCGGGACGCAACTCCGCGAGCGGTCGCGCTCCCTGCGTGATCGCCTCGGCCGTCTCCGGCAGCGTGGTGCGCCAGAACGGATGCCGGCCCGCAAGCGCCTCGTAGAGGAGCAACGCCGCGGACCAGACGTCGCTTGCGGGCGCGGCCGCCGCGCCGTGGAGCCGCTCGGGAGCAATGTACGCCAGCGTCCCCGGCACGTCGCCGACGGCGGTCAGCGTCTCCGAGTGTGCGACCCGTGCGAGCCCGAAGTCGAGCAGCCGCACCGAGATTCCGTCGCCGTTCGCGAGCAGGACGTTCGCCGGCTTGACGTCCCGGTGCACGATCCCCTTCGCGTGCGCGTGCGCGAGGCCCTCGAGCACCTGCGCCGCGGCCTCGATCGCATCGTCGTCGGACAGCGTGTTCGCGCGCAGCGCTTCGCGGAACGTCTTGCCTGCGACGTACTCGTACGCGATGTAGACATTGTCGCTGTCGCGTCCGCATGCGTACGCGCGCAGGCAGCGCGGATGCGCGAGCTGCGCGAGCGCCTGCGCCTCGCGGCGCGCTCGCGAGCCGGACTTTCCCTCTCGCGGGACGATCTTGACCGCGACCTCGCGTCCGCTGCGGTCGTCCCGAGCGAGCCAGACCGACCCCGAGCCGCCGCTCCCGAGCGGGCGGACGGGCCGGTATCTGCCGAGCAAGAGAGCCTGGTCGAGGCGTGCTGGAGCCGCTTCGGACACGTTCTGAATCCTTATGCCGCGGCAGGACAAAGTCCTTTTCGGGCCGACGGTCCGGTTACAGTCAAGGGCGGCCGAGGGGCCGGGATATGAGCGAGCGCGAGATCGACGACATCGAGTTCGACTTCTTCGACGAGCCGGACGAAGAGACGGTCACGCAACGGCGCCGCGCCGTCCGGCCGTCCGGCCCGCGCGGACCGCGCCGTCCGATCGGCCCGCCCGGCGGCCTGACCCCGCTGATTCGTCTCGTCGGGCTGATCGCCGCGGCGATTCTCGCCGTCGTGCTGGTCGTCTTCTGGATCCAGGGCTGCCAGAGCAATGCGAAGCAGCACGAGTACAGCAACTACATGGCGAACGTGTCCGCGATTGCGCAGGAGTCGTCGCAGATCGGGCGGAACCTCAACGACTTGTTGACGACGCAGGGACTGAGGCTGGCGGACGTCGAGAACAAACTCGACAGCTTCGCGCAGCAGGAGCAGCAGGACGTCGCGCGGGCGAAGTCGATCACTCCGCCCGGCCATCTCCGCGAGGCGCACCAGCACCTGGTCGAAGCGCTCGAGTTCCGGGTCAACGGCCTGCGCGGCCTTTCCGACGCGTTCAAGTCCACCGCGAAGTCGAAGGACTCCGACCGCGCGGGAACGCTGCTTGCCGAGCAGGCCCAACGGCTCGTCGCGAGCGACGTCGTCTGGGACGACTTGTTCAAGACGCCGGCGACGCAGACCCTCGAGCAGCAGGGAATCCACGGCGTCGCGGTTCCGAGCTCGAGCTTCGTCAAGAATCCGGATCTCGCGAGTGCTCGGACCTTCAGCCCGGTCTTCGTGCGCGTCCACGGCGCATCGACCGGCGGCACGTCGGGCGGCCTCCACGGCACGGCGCTCGTCTCGGTGACGGCGCTGCCGCAGCAGACGAGGTTGTCGCCGACCACCGAGACGAAGGTGATCGCGACTACGAGCCTCGCGTTCCAGGTCGCCGTTCAGGACTCGGGCGACAATCAGGAAGTGCAGATCCAGGTGACGCTGACGATCCAGAAGACGGGAACGCCGATCGTGAAGAAGCAGACCATCGACGTGATCAACCCCGGCGAGACGAAGAACGTGATCTTCCGGAACATCGACACGACCGGCGTCTTCGGGACGCCGACGCACCTGAAGGTCGACGTCGCGCCGGTGCCGCAGGAAGCGAGCGTGAAGAACAACTCCGCCGAGTATCCGGTCCTCTTCTCGCTGCAGTAGGTGAGCGCGTCGACCGCAGGCGTGATCGCGATCGCCGCGGCAGCGGCCGCCGGCCTGGCGCTCGTGCTCGTGCTGTGGTTCTGGTTCCGCCTGCGGCGGATGCGCTCGTCGCAGCGGGTGCTGCTCGGCGGCGGCAAGCAGGATCTCGTCGACTTCGCCGTCTCGCTGCAGGCGCGGATCGACGATCTGCTGCGCGCTTTGGACGAGGTCGCGGCAGGGCTGTCGCGGGTCGACCGGCGTGTCGACGCCTCGATCCAGAAGACCTCGATCGTCCGCTACGACGCGATCGCGGACGCAGGCGGGCACCAGTCCGCGTCGGTCGCGATGCTCGATTCGTCGCGCACCGGCGTGGTCGTCTCGGCCATCCAGGGCCGGGACTACGCACGGATCTACGTGAAGGAACTGGACAAGGGCCGGGCGACCGTGGCCCTCTCGCCGGAGGAGCAGGAGGCCGTCGAGCGGGCCATGGCCAGGTAGGCCGGTCCGGGTGCCAGGTATGTACCCGGTACGTGCCAGGTACGGGGGCCGTAGCTTGGCCGGAAAAGCAGCTTGCCTCCGGTCCCGGTGCCAGGTATGTACCCGGTACCTGCCAGGTACGGGGGCCACGAAGTCCCCACGACTTGGGCGGGCGCATAGCCGTTGCTACATTTCTGCAAAGGTGCAGCAGGTTCTCGTCCTGAATGCGAGCTACGAGCCGCTGAACGTGTGCACGGTTCGGCGCGCGCACGTGCTCGTGTTCAAGGGCAAGGCCGAGATCCTGGAGGAGCACGAGAAGCCGCTCCATTCGGCGACCTCGACCTTCAAGCGGCCGCACGTGATCCGGCTCGTCCGCTACGTCCGGGTGCCGCGGACCGTGCAGCGCAAGATCTCGCGACGAGCCCTCTTCGCACGCGACGGCTGGCGCTGCGTCTATTGCGGCTCCGGCGGCCGGCTGACGCTCGACCACGTCGTGCCGCGCAGCCGCGGCGGCGATTCCGTCTGGGAGAACGTCGTCACTTCGTGTGCGCCGTGCAACTTACGCAAGGGCGACAAGCTGCTCGAGGAGGCGGGGCTGAAGCTGCACGCTTATCCGAGGCCGCCGTCCCCGACCCTCTTCATCCGCCTCGCCGCGCCGAAGATCCCGCACACCTGGGCGCCGTACCTCGGCGAGGGTGCGCTCGGCGTCGCTGTGTGACGGCGTCGGTCGTCCAGACGTATAACGAGTAATGCGGTCTAGGCACCTGATCTGGCTGGCGGGCGCGCTCTTGCTCGCCTCCGCCTTCGCGGGCGTGGGTGCGCCGATGCTGGCGCACGCGCTCGGCGGTGACACGAAGCCTGGGACGGTCGAGGTCAGCGGCATGGGGACGGTGGACGTCGTGCCCGACACGGCGACGCTGTCGTTCGGCGTCACGACGGAGGCGAAGACCGCCGCGGCCGCGCTGGCCGAGAACTCGGACGCCGCCGCGAAGGTGATCGCGGCGCTGAAGAAGGCCGGCATCGCGGCCAAGGACATCCAGACGCAGTTCGTCTCGCTCTCCCCGCGCTATACCGACCGCGGCGACGACATCGTCGGCTTCACGGTGTCCAACAGCGTCAGCGCCGTCGTGCGCGATCTCCAACGTGCCGGAGCTGTTATCGACGCCGGCGTCGCGGCGGGCGCGAACCAGGTCTCCGGGCCGTCGCTCTCCCCTTCGGATGAAAGCGCGCGCTACCGCGAGGCGCTGAAGGCCGCGGTCGTGGACGCGCGGGCGAAGGCCGAGGCGCTGGGCCAGGCCGGCCACTTCTCGATCGGCTCGATCGTCTCGGTCGCCGAGCAGTCGTCGACTCCCGTGCCGGTCCCGGGTGGTCGCGGCGAGGCTCCGCCCCCGGGACCGCCGATCGAGCCGGGCACGCAGCAGGTCCAGGCGACCGTCACGGTCACCTTTGAGATCAGTGCACCTTGACCGTGCCCTGCGCAACAGGCCCCGAGCCCGGCTGGCGCACGCCGTCCATCCAGAGCACGATGTCGTCCGCTGCGAGGTGCACGACGACGTGGCCTCCGTCGTCGGCGACTCCTTGCACCCACGCGGTCGCTGCGTCTTGGCCGTAGGCGACGAACGCCTGTACGTGGAGGCGGATGCCGTCCGCGCCGCGCCAGTTGAGCTCGCCCTTGACGCCGCTGGAGCCGCCGTGGACGTTCCCGGACAGCTTCGCGCCGCCGGCGGTTTCTGCGCCGACCGTCGCTGAGCCGTTCCCGTTCGTCACGTCGAGCGTGACCGCGCGCGGGCTCGCGAGGTACAACGAGTTGCCGTCCAGCGCGACCGAGACGGCCTGCGTGCCGAGCTCGAGCGGGATCGAAGTCGAGAACGTCGCGTGGCCGCCCGCGTTCGTCGTCGCGTGCAGCTCGACCCCGCCGACGGAGAGGGTGAGCGGCAAGCCGCCGAGGCGTGCCGTCGCCGAGTCGACCGTGTCGACGACGTCGACGGCGAGCTTGGCGAAGCCGTAGGGCGCGCTCGAGCTTCCCGCCCACTCGAGGCGAGCCGCGCGCTGGGTCACCGTGACACCCCCCGTCGACGACGCAGACGCGGAGTCCTTGTCGGTCGCCGTCAGCGTCGCCGAGTACGCGCCCGGGAGGTCGTACACGTGTACGACGTCCGTTCCCGCCGCCGACGCGCCGTCGCCGAACGACCAGCGCGGATCGAGACCGGCAGCACGGTCGGCGGCGCTCGGATCCGACGCGGTGCCGTGCAGCGCGGTGGGCACGCCCCAGGGCGCGCTGAGGTCGGAGCCGGCCGACACGCCGGGCGGTGCGTTGAGGACATCGACCGTCGTCTCCGCGCTCGCGGTCAACCCCTGGCCGTCGTCGACCGTCACGCGGATGCGGGCCGTCGAGGGGCCGTCGTCCGGCCGGTACGTCGCCTCCGCGCCGCTCGGATCGAGCATGCCGTTTCCCGACACGAGCTCCCAGCGGTACGTCACGGGTGCCCCGTCCGCGGTACCGCCGTACGCGCGCACCGAAAGCGGCGATCCCTCGAGCGCCGGCGCAGTCGGAGCGAGCGACGCGAACGCGCGATTCGCGACGAGCGTCTCGTCGACCGTTCCGTTGCCGCCGCGGTCGATCGCCAACTGCCATTCGTCCGCGCCGCGGGTGAGCGTCGCCGTGTCGCCGGTGTGCACCTGGAACACGAAGTCGTGCTGGGAGCCGTCGGGATCGGTCTGCCAGATCGCGACCTTGCCGTCGCCGATCGCCGTCAACGTGTAGTCCGGCGCCCCCACCGGCGCGAGTTGCGGGATCACGAACGTCTGCGCCTTGAAGCCGGCGTCCTCCGCACCCGGCTCGTACAGCGCGTCCCGCACGCCGTCGAGCACCGTGCCGTCCGGCTGCATGCCCATCGTGCCGCCGTCGTAGTGCGCGACCGCCGCGACCGGCGAGCAGATGTCGGTGCGCCAGAAGAGGAAGCGCGCCGCGTTCCCGAGGCTGGCCGCGGCGTGGCCGTGCGCGAGTCCGAGGACGTCCGGGTACGGCGAGCCGCCGATCACCTCGCGGATCAGCTCCTGCACCGAGCCGTTCTCGGGGATTCTGCCGTGCTTCATGTCCGAGACCGCGTACTGCGACTGCTCGGCGATTCCCGAGTCGGGCCACAGAGCGCTCCACACCGGAACGGTGTGGTCACCGTAGATCGTCTCGGAGAGATGCGCGTTGTGGTCGAAGCCCGTGTAGATCCGGTGACCGAAGAACGTGTCGCAGGTGCCCGGGTCGTACGCGCCGGGAGTCTCGACGTTGTAGCCGAAGATGTTGTAGACGGGCAGCGCGCCGACGGTCTGTGCGTAGTCGTAGGTGTACGCCGCGTAGGCGTTTGCCTTCTCGTCCAGCGACCAGTTCAGCTGATCCTTGTTCACGTTCTCGTCCCCGAGGCCGTCGCTCGGGTTGTTGAACCAGCCCTCACGCGACGCGAACGGATCGTGGTTGTTCGTGTGCGGCGGCATCAACTGCCAGACCGTGAGCCAGTTGTTCACGTCGTGCGCGAACGGCTCCGAATCGGCGATCGTCTTGTCGATCAATCCGTCGAAGAAGAGGTCGGGATTGATCATCGAGCCGATCGCCTTCGCCGCACCGCCGTGGGGAACGGCGAGGAAGAACAGCCCGCCGCCCGCGAGGCACTGCTCCGGCGTGAACTTGCCGCCGAGCTCGCGCATCACCCGTAGCGCGGCCTTGACGACGAGCCCGCCGGTCGAGTGCGACGCGATCCAGATCGGGCCGTGCGGCGTCGTGCAGCGCGCCTCGAGGTTGAGCGCGAGCTGCGCCGCCGCGTTCTCCACGCCGAGGCGCCAGTCGTACGGGAACGGATCGAACTCGCCGATCACTCCCTCGTCGACCATGTGCTGGAACTCGTCGAGCGCGATCCCGTAGATGACCGAGCCGAAGGCGGTGTCCTGCACCTTCGACGCGTAGACGGAGTGCACCGAGGTCGTTCCGTCGTCGCCGACGCGCAGCCCTTCGATGGGGTCGACGACCCCGGGCAGGATGCCGTGCAGGTGCGACCATACGACCGCGTCCGGCCAGATCGACTGGTCGCCGAACGGTCCCTGCTCGCGCAGCTCGCTGCCGGCGACGCCGGGGACGAAGTAGAAGATCGGCTTGTTGTCCGGCGGCGGGGGCGGCGGTGGAGGAGGCGGCGGTGCCGGCGCGCCCGCGTTGTAGATCGCGGTCACCTCGGCGTCCGTCAGCCCCCGGTTCCAGTACGTGAGCTCGTCGATGGTGCCGTTGAACGAGCCCCAGTAGCCGCTGAAGAAGCGGTTGAAGTCCTGCACCCCGACGTAGAACGAGTCCGCGTAGCCGCCGAACATGTTGCTCGGGTCGTCGTTCTGCCCGACGAGCTTGCCGTCCTGGTACAGCCGCATCGTCAGCCCGTCGTACGTCGCGGTGACCATCGTCCACTCGCCGAGCGGGAGCGTCACCGAGGACGTCACGACCCCCGTCGCCGTGAAGCTGTGCGTGAACTGCAGCTTGGCGGGCCCAGGCTCGCCGGTGCCGCCCGGAATCGTGATCCCCCAGCCGCCGAGGTAGTAGTTCAGGTTCTCGGTGCCCAGCACGCCCTGCGTGAGGTCGGACGTGAAGTACCTCACGTAGCCGTCCCACTGGAGCCAGACGTTGGCGCTGAAGGGGTGGCGGCCGTAGAAGTTGGCCCAGCCCGTGCGCTGGGAGATCTCGACGTCGCCGTAGGCGTAGTCGCCGCCGCGGACGTCGCCGTTGCCGTGGATCCACAGCCCGCCGTCGAGCGCACCCGTCGCAGGCAGGCCTTCGGCGTCACGGAGCCACGAGACGCCGGGGCCGGGCTGGCGGTAGTAGCCGTTGTGCCCGCCGACGAAGTCGTAGGCCGTCGTGCCGAACTCCTCGCCGAGGCCCCAGTAGGCGTCGGGATGAGTGCCGAGCACGACGTCGCGGTAGCCGGCGCTTGCAACGCTTGGGAGGAGGAGCGCGGTCAGACAGGCGGCGAGGACGAGACGGGTGCGCATAGCGGCCTCCAGACGTGACACTTAGGGATCGTGCAAGCCTTGCCGGGTGTGCTGAAGACCGGCTGAAGAGGCGCTGAAGGCGTCTACCAGTTGCCGAGCGGGCTCGGCGGCAGCGGCACCGACGCAGGATGGATGACGTAGACGATGCCGCCGGTCGCGGCCAGCCACGCCTTCTCGAACTGCGCGCGGTCGTAGACGCGGCGCACGGTTGCGTCGCTCGTCGCGGCGGGGTCGTAAGAGATGACGTCGCCGCCCGCGGTGAATCCGCCGATCACGAGCAGGTGGCCGTTCGTGCCGCGGAAGAGGAAGCCGTCGAGCTTGTTCGGCTCGAAGGCGATCGACGCAACAAGGGGGATCCCGGCCTTGACGAACTGCTCCGCCTCCGCGAGCGAGTGCAGCTGCGTCACCTCCGACTCGAGTCCCCAGTGCGCGGCGTACGCGGTGTTGAACGGCCAGTTGCCGGCTCCCTGGTAGTGGTAGTCGAAGACGTAGCGTGCGGCGTAGTCGACCCAGGGATCCGCGATTCCCGGGTAGTCGTTCAGCACGTATGCGTAGTCGGCGGGGCTCGGGCCCTTGCCCCAGTACGCGACGACGATCGACGTCGAGGTCGGACTGCACCACGCCTCGCCGCCGCCGTCGAACTGCGGGTACTGGCCCGCATGGATCTCCTGCGAGAACGACGGCAGGCGCAGATCGATCGTCTTCGTCATCGTGGTTGAGCTCGGGACGTACGGGTTCGAGTTGATCGGATCCGATGCGACCGCCCCAAGCCGTGTCACCGTCGGCGTCGCGGTCGAGCCCGCGGCGCGGAAGAGCGTGACGCGGAGCTGGTACGACGTCAGCGGATGGTCCTTGGCGAAGAACGTGTCGATCGCGATGTAGCCGTCCTGGTCGCCCTGACCGCCGACGGACGTGCGGTGGATGTCGCCGTCCCCGAACGCCCAGCGGCCCATGACGTACCACTTCGTGAGTGCGCCCTTGTCCGTCGTCGCGCGCATCTCGACCTGGATCCACGTCCCCGCCGGCGTATCGGCGTTCCACGACGAAACAAGCTCGGTGAAGCCGAAGGCTGTGGAGAAGAACGGCGACGTCCACTCGCCGTCGGCGTTCGCGAATGTCACGCCGCCCTTCGGCAGCGCGAACGCGTGGTAGCTGACGGAGTACGGCTGCGCTGCACGCGCCGCGCCCGGGAGGATCAGCAGGAGGAACGCTCCGAGGAAGGCGGCGCGGCGCACTGACGCGATCCTACGGCGGTCCTCGCTCGACGGGCAAGTCGCGCTGCTCCCACTCCGACCACGAGCCGGGGAAGAGCTTGCCCTCGCGTCCTTTAAGCGCCAGCCGGTGCAGGACGATGGAGGCCGTGACACCCGAGCCGCAGTAGGCGACCAGCTCGCCCTCGGGAAGTTCTGGCAGGTCCTCGTTCCACGGCGCGTTGAGTGCACCGGGAATGCGCCCGGGGACCTTGTCGATCGGGTTCGGCTCGCCGCGCCAGCGCGACGGGATCCGCGCGTCCACGACGACGAGCTCGTCGAGCCGCGCAGCGAGCTCCTCGGCCTCGATCGTGTCGCCGGCACGCTCGTGCGGGACGAACTCGGCCGGCTCGATCTCCTCACCGCCGCTGCGGAGTGGCCCGCGCCACGCCTGGAAGTCGAGCACCGCGCAGTCGTCGTGGCCGAAGTGGCGGAGCAGCCACCACAGCCGCTCCGGCCCACCCATGTTCCCGTACGCGACGACGAAAGCGCCGTGTTCGATCCCGGCGCGCGACGCTGCCGCGGCGAAGTCGTCTGCGCCCGGCAGTGGATGGCGCCCCCGCGGGCCCGGCGGCGCGGAGAGGTCGCGGTCGACGTCGAGAAACGAAGCGCCGGGAATATGCCCGGCCAGATACAGCTCGTGCCCGCGCGCCGGATTCGCGATGTCCCAGCGGCAGTCGACGAACTGATAGCGCACGGGCGGGCAGCCTACTTCGCAGGAGCCGCCCGCCCGTGCTCGACCTTGTCCTCCTCGCGGCTCACTTCACTACAAGACGCAGCGCCAGCGGCCTGCCGCAGCGGGCGCAGTACGTCCGCGCGGCGCCTTTGCGTGTCGCGAGCTGCACAGGGCGCGGCTCGGGACACGTGCACGTTGCTTCTTTTTGCATCGGGATCACGCACCTTTGCGATCGTCGGACCTGCTTGACCTGGTCATTTGCCGGCCTCGGCGGTCGCCGGCTGAACGGCCTCGACCGCAGCCGTTCCCTCGTGCTCGCTCTCGACGCGGGCGGCGTCGGCACGCGGGACGATGAGCCGGAGCCGTCCAACCGCCGTCTCCCAGTCGTCGAGCAGCCGCTGCGCCGCCTCAGAGCCCGTGTAACGGAGGTGACGGGCAACAAGCTCGCGCACCTCCTCGGCATCCGCGGCGCCGAGAGCCGCGACCTCGACGAGCTCCGGGTTGACTCGCGTCTCGAGCAGGCCCTCGGCGTCGAGCACGTACGCGCGGCCGCCCGTCATTCCGGCTCCAAAGTTCCGGCCGACTCGGCCGAGCACGACGACGACGCCGTTCGTCATGTACTCGCAGCCGTGCTCACCGACGCCCTCGACGACCGCGACGGCGCCAGAGTTCCGGACCGCGAAACGCTCGCCCGCGAGCCCGGCGGCGAAGAGCTCGCCGCCGGTCGCCCCGTAGAGGACGGTGTTCCCCAGCAGATGCGCCGCGCCGACGGTGCCGACCGGCGGCGTCACGACGATACGGCCGCCGCTCATCGACTTGCCGACGCCGTCGTTCGCCTCCCCCTCGAGATGGAGCTTGACGCCGGCGGCGAGGAACGCGCCGAAGCTCTGTCCGGCGGTGCCCCGGAGGCGCGCGCGGATGCGCCCGGGCGGCGGCTGGGCACCGAAGCGGGCGCCGATCTCGCCGCCGAGCCTCGCTCCGACGGTGCGGTCCGAGTTGGTGATCTCGTACGACTGCTCCACGAGTGCGGCGCCTTCGAGCGCGGGCACGGCGTCGGCGGCGAGGCGGTCGTCGAGCTCGCCGCCCGCCGCGTGCGGGACGGGATCGCCGACGTGGCGACGTTCACCGTCGACCCGGGCGAGTAGCGGCCGCAGGTCGAGGCGCGCGGCACGGCCGGAGGCCTCGCGGGGTGTCAGCAGGTCGACGCGCCCGACTGCCTCGTCGAACGAGCGCAGGCCGAGGGAGGCGAGGTGGCCGCGCACCTCCTCCGCGACGTAGAGCAGGTACGCCTCGACCATCTCGGGCGTGGCGGCGAACTTCGCCCGCAGCTCGGGCCGCTGGCTCGCGATCCCGACGGGACAGGTGTCCATGTGGCACGTGCGCACCATCAGGCAGCCCTCGGCGAGGAGCAGCACCGT
>WNEY01001752.1_pt1 | contig 15556 bp, 13 predicted proteins | sample 5400531 | NCBI WGS metagenome assembly WNEY01 (sample SAMN13153338, study PRJNA577476) | soil metagenome | isolation source: 200 cm saprolite under Douglas fir tree site 1 | place: USA:California | collected 2015-04-18
CCGCGACCTCGTCCCCGACCTGGTAGCAACGGGCGCAGACGCCCGGCCCGATCAGGACATCGAGCTGGTCAGGCTCGGTGCCGTACGCGAGGTGCAGGGCCTGAACCGTCTGGGTCGCGACGCCGGCCAGCGAACCGCGCCATCCCGCGTGCGCCCCGGCGACAACCCCGCGGCTCGCGTCGAAGAAGAGCAGCGGAAAGCAATCGGCATGGTAGGTCACGATCGCCTGGCCGGGGACGTCGGTGGCCAGGGCGTCGGTGTCAAAGACGCACTGCCCACCTTCCGGCTGCCGCCGGTGGAAGGTCACGACATTGGCGCCGTGCTCCTGGACCGTCATCAGGGCCCGGGCAAGGTCGATGCCCAGCTGGTCGGCGAGCCGCTGGCGCCGATGCATCACCAGCTCGGGATCGGTCGACCCGGTGAGGCCCATCGAGCCGAGCGCCCGGGTGCTGAACCCATGCCGCACCGGAAACCCGGCGACGCTGAGGACGGTCGCGAGCTCTAACGCGGCGACGGGGTCAGCCTCGCTTTTCGCGGGTGAGGAGCTGGTCGATCTCGTGTTTGACTTCCTGGAGATCCATGAACGAGCGGTAGACCGAGGCGAAGCGAATGTACGCCACCTCGTCCAGGCCGCGCAGCTTGTCCATCACCAGCTCGCCAACTTCACGAGATGGTATCTCGACCTTGCCGCGGGTTCGCAGCTCGGCCTCGATCTCGTCCACGACTCGTTCCACCGTACTCGGCGAGATCTCGCGCTTGGCGGTGGCTTTCATCAGACCGGAGAACAGCTTCTGGCGGTCGAAGTCCTCGCGACGGCCGTCCTTCTTCATGACGTAGAGCGGCACCGCCTCGATCCGCTCGTAGGTGGTGAACCGTTTGGAGCACTGCAGGCACTCCCGGCGGCGGCGGATCGACTCCCCGGTATCGGAGTCACGGGAGTCGACCACCTTGAGGTCGATGTGACCACAATAGGGGCACTTCATCTCAGGCCAGTATCCCAGATATTGTGGTCACGCGAGTAACGGGGGACGCCGGGGCGTCGCCCCACGCGAGTGGCGCCGAAGGTGCCATACGAGCGTTTGACGGGGCCTCGCCCCTCGCGAGTGGCGCTTTAGTGCCATACGAGCGTTTGACGGGGCCTCGCCCCTCGCGAGTGGCGCTTTAGTGCCATACGAGCGATTGAGAGGTTTCCATGGGAGAAGGGAGGACGCGAGGGGTGGGAAGGGGGCACCCCTCGCGCAGGTTAGCGGCGACCCCGTAAGAAGGCGGGGATATCGAGGTTCGACGGGTCGAAGCCTTTGTACACCGGGACGTCCTCCACCGGCGCCGGCCGGTTGTACTGCTCCTCGATCTCGCGGCTGGGCTCGGTCCCGACGATGAAGCCCGTTGCCACCACCGTGATCTTGACCTCGCCGGACATCTTCTCGTCGATGACGGTCCCAAAAATGATGTTGGCGTCCTTGTCGGCGGAGGCTCGGACGATCTCCGCCGCCTCGTTGACCTCGTGCAACGTGAGGTCGGTGCCGCCGGTGATGTTGAAGAGGATGCCTCGCGCCCCGTCGATCGACGTCTCCAGCAGGGGGCTGGCGACGGCATCGCGGGCGGCGTCGGCGGCACGCTGGTCGCCGCTCCCGAAGCCGATCCCCATCAGGGCCGCGCCCTGTCCGGACATGACCGCCTTGACATCGGCAAAGTCCAGGTTGATCAACCCGGGCTGCACGATCAGGTCGGAGATGCCCTGCACGCCCTGACGCAGGACGTCATCCGCGATCTTCAAGGCTTCCGTGAACGGCACCTTCTTGTCGGTGACATCCAGCAGCCGCTGGTTCGGAATGATGATCAGGGTGTCGACTTTTTCTCTGAGGGTCGTTGCCGCCTCTTCGGCGATCGCCCGCCGGCGGGAGCCCTCGAAGGTAAAGGGTTTGGTCACGACGCCAATGGTGAGCGCGCCGTTGTTGCGGGCGATCTCCGCCACAACCGGCGCCGCGCCGGACCCGGTCCCGCCACCCATGCCGGCGGTAAGGAACACCATGTCCGCGCCGCTCAGCAGTTCGGACAGCTCCTGCTGGCTCTCTTCAGCGGCCTCGCGACCGATCGTCGGGTTGCCGCCCGCGCCCAGGCCGCGGGTCAGCTTCTTGCCAATGTTCATCTTGGTCTGGGCTTCCGAATGGGCAAGCGCCTGCAGGTCGGTGTTGATGGCGATGAACTCGACGCCGCGCAGCTTCGACCGGATCATCCGGTTGACCGCGTTGCTGCCGCCGCCGCCGATGCCGACCACTTTGATGCGTGCGTTCCCCTCGAGCGTCCGGTCGACATCGCGCATGGCTTCCTCCTTATCGCGCTCGAGGCGCGCCCTTACGAACCGTTCAGCCGACACCCGCGGTCCCTGGCCTCCGCCGTAATCGCCGGGAATCACGGGCCGCGAGGCGAGGCCCTTCATTCGAAGCTGATCGTCGATGTTCATATCGGCCTCCTTCCTCTAGAAGAAATCCTTGATCCAACGAACCGTCCGCGCGTACACCGCCGAAGCGCCCGCGCCGACGGGCGTGTGGCCGTTGCCGTGGTGCCGAAGTTTTGTTCCCCAGCGCAGCAGCCCCACGGCGGTCGCGTAGGCGGGCCCGCTCACCTGGTCGCTCATCCCGATGGTCTGTGTCGGCGCCCCGATTCTGACCGGAAGGTCGAGCAGCGACTGGGCGGCCTCCGTGAAACCGAGCAGGCGGCAGCCACCGCCGGTGAAGACGATGCCGCCGGGTAGGAAGCCGTCGTGTCCGCCGCGACGCATCTCGAGGCGCACCATCTCGAGGATCTCGCGCGCCCGGGGGGCGATGATCTCGGCCAGGTGGCGACGCGGCACGACCTGCACGCGATCCTGTCCGATCTGGTGCAGCTCGACCATCTCCTCTCGTGGGATGCAGGCGGGGATCGCATGCCCGTAGTTGACCTTCAACATCTCGGCTTCGGTAAGGGTGGTGCGGAGCCCGATGGCGATGTCGTTCGTCACGTGCGTCGCGCCCACGGGCAGAACCGCGGTGTGTACGACGCTGCCATCGGTGAAGAGCGCGACGTCGGTCGTCCCGCCTCCGACATCGACCAGCGCCACGCCCAGGTCCAGCTCGTTGTCGTTGAGGACGGCCTCGGCAGAGGCCAGCACCTGCACCACCAGGTCCTCGACGCTCATGCCTGCCTGGTGGACACACTTGACCACGTTCTGCACCGCGGTCAGCGACCCGGTGATGATGTGGGTTTCCACTTCGAGCCGGGCGCCAGACATGCCCACGGCGTCCCGGACCCCTTCCTGACCGTCGACAACGTAGCCGCGCGGTACGACGTGGATGATCTCGCGATCGTTGGGTACGGAGACCGCGCGCGCGGCGTCGATCACGCGGCTGACGTCCTCCTGCCCGATCTCACGGTCAGAACGTGCAACCGCGATCACGCCGCGACTGTTCTGGCTGAGGACATGGGTCCCAGCCATGCCCACGACGGCCGACTCGAGCTTGTGGCCACACATCCGCTGCGCGGCATCGACCGCATGGCTGATGCCGCGGACGGTCTTCTCCATGTTGACGACCACGCCGCGACGCAGGCCTTCGGAGGAAGCTTCGCCGAACCCGACGATGTTGAGACCGCGTTCCGTCGGCTCGCCGACGGCGCAGCAGATCTTGGTTGTGCCGATATCGAGTGCTGTGACGTATTTAGAACGGGGCAAAAACCTTTCCTGGAACGTTGGCTGGAACTGGCGAGCCCATTATAGTGTGGTCCCGCCCTCGTGACAACACAATCGGCCGCGAGTTATCCACAGGTTGCGCCCACCCCGACCCTCCCCGAAAGTCGGAGAGGGAAATATTGTCTAGAGGAGATGCCTCCGGATGACAGCCAGGTTGTCAAAGATTCGGACACCGAAAGCGACGATGGCGGCGAAATACAATTCGACGCCGAGCTTGTCGCCCAGGTAGGTCAGCGCACCCGCGGCGAGAGAGTTGACCAGCAGCCCGGAGATGAACACTTTGTTCTCGAAGTTCCCATTGAGCCAGGCTTTGACCGCCCCAAGGACGGAATCCAGCGCAGCGAGAATCATCACCGCGGTGTAGCGCGCGTAGCCGGCCGGGATCTGCACCGGGGCATTGAGCCCGAGGACGATGCCGACGGTGCCGAAGACGAACACCGCCGCCACCAGCCAGAGCGCTTCGCGCGATCCGCTTGCGGGGAGCCTCACTTGTGCGCTCGCATCTGCACCGCGGGCGCGCGCGGATTCTCGAGGTTGATGTACTGGATCGGCGCCGAGACCAGATCGATCCGGCTGCTCAGCGCCCGCAACGCGGCGAGCTTGGGCTCCAGGCTGGCGCGGTCGTCGCTTGTGACCATCTGGCCGAAGATGATCGTCCATCCGCGATCGATCTGCGCCGAGAGCACCTCGCGACGGTCCAGTTGGAACGACGTGACCGAGAGCTTGAAGGCCGGCGTAAAACCGGCGCGCAGCTGAACCAGCATCGGCAGAAGATCGCTGCCGACCGCGCGCTGGCCGGCTTTGGCCGGGCCGAAGCCGGGCCGGTTGATGACCGTCAGGCTGCCGGCCTCGGCGGCCGGATCGAGCACCTCGCCCAGGTCATTCAGGTAATAGGTCGTTTCGCCCACCTGAAGAACCGCTGAGGGCGTCCATTCGGTGACCTTGACAGAGGCCCGGTCGGGCAGGGCCAGGCTCACGCTGACCGAGCGCACCCACGGCAACGCCTGCAGGCGTTTGGCCAGTTCCGCCTGGTTGAGCAGGAAGATGGTGCGGTCGCCCGGCAGATTCAGCGCGCCGGTGACCTGCGCCGCCGTCAGATGATTCGTCCCGATGACGTCCACGTGCCGCGGGCGAAACGCGGGCTGCGCCAGCAGGAAGAGCAGCGCGAAGATCTCGGCACCGAGCACGGCGATCTGTACCAGGGCCCAGAACCACCCGCGCCCCGAAGCCACGGGCCTGGCCGGCGCCGGCGCGGTGCGGCGCGGCTTTCCGATGGTGCCGACTGTCATACGGTCGTTCCGGGCTTGAGGATTTTCGTGTCGATCGCGGTCTGCGAGCGCTGTTTGTCCTTGAAGCGCTCGATGGCGAGGTCGACGAGCCGCTCGATCAATTTGGGGTAGGAAAGTCCCGAGGCCTCCCACAGCTTGGGATACATGCTGATGCGGGTGAACCCCGGGATCGTGTTCAGCTCGTTCACCAGGATGCGGCCGGTCTTGCGCTCCATGAAGAAGTCCACCCGCGCCATTCCCGCCGCATCGACCGCCTGGAAGGCGCGCAGCGCCATCCCCCGAACCTCCTCAGCGACGCCGGCCTCGATCGCCGCCGGGATGAGCAGCCGCGATCCTTCGTCCAGGTATTTCGCGTCGTAGTCATAGAACTCGTGCGCCGGTACGACTTCCCCGACGACGGAGGCCTGCGGCTCATCATTGCCGAGCACGCTGACCTCCAGCTCACGAGCATCGACGGCCCGCTCGACCAGCAGCTTGCGATCGAAGCTCGAGGCGAGGCGCAGGCCGGCGACCAGCTCGGCGCGGTCGTGGGCCTTGGTCGTGCCGACGCTCGACCCCGAGTTCGCGAACTTGGAGAAGCAGGGATAGCCCAGCCGCTCCTCGACCATCGCGATGAAGGCGTTCGGGTGCTGCTCGTACTGCCGTCGGGTGACGGGGAGATAGTCGACGATCGGCAGGCCGGCGGCGGCGAAGGCGCGTTTCATGTAGATCTTGTCGAGCCCGAGCGCCGAGCCGAGCACACCGGCGCCGACGTACGGCAGGTTGGCCAGCTCCAGCACGCCCTGGATGGTCCCGTCTTCGCCGTTGAGCCCATGAAACACCGGGAAGACGACGTCCAGCGGCGGCAATCCCCCGCCCCGATCACCCTCCAGCAGAAGGCCGTCCTCGGCGGGCACCAACGTCCGTTGCGTCGGGTCGGGCGGAAGGTAGACGTACGTGCTGGCGGCGTCCTCGCTCACGAGCCGCTTGAGTGACCCGCCCACCAGCCACCGGCCGTTCTTGTCGATGTAGAGCGGCACCGCCTCGAACCGTTCCGGATCCATGGCGGCGATGATCGACTGGGCGGACAGGATGGAAACCTCGTGCTCGGTCGAGCGTCCACCGAAAAGGACCCCGATCCGCAGCCGGCTCATCGGCCCGGCGTCCGGCCGACGACGCGGACCTCCGGTTCGAGCTCGATGCCGAACCGTTCGAAGACGCGATTCCGCATCTCGGCCATTAAGGCTAGCACGTCATCCGCGCTGGCTCCCCCCAGGTTGACGATGAAGTTCGCGTGCTTTTCTGAGATCTGCGCTCCGCCGATCCGGCGCCCCTTGAGACCGCAGGCATCGATCAGGCGGCCGGCGGCGTCGCCCGGCGGATTCTTGAAGGTGCTCCCCAGGCTCCGCTTCTCGATCGGTTGCGTCTGGCGCCGGTGCTGTTGCACCTCCTTGATGCGCTCGCGGATGCGCGAAGGATCGTCTTCCCCTGTCTCGAAGGTCGCGGCGCGGACGACCCATCCCGGCTTCTCCGATTTGAAGATCGAGTCGCGGTAGGCGAAGCGGCATTCTGCGGCGGACATCGTCTGCACGCGGCCCTGCGGATCGATGAGGTCGGCGCTGATCAGCCCGTCTTTCACCTCGCGCCCGAAGGCGCCTGCATTCCCGACCACCGATCCGCCCACGGTGCCGGGCACGCCGGCGCCGAACTCGAGGCCGGTCCGGCCCGCCTTGGCGGTGTCCGAGGTCAGCCTGGGCATCAGGTAGCCCGCCGACACTCTCACCCGACTACCGTCGATCGCGAGATGCGCGGTGGCCAGCTTGACCGTCAATCCCGGCAGCTCATCGGCGGCGAAGAGCGTGTTGGTCGCCGCCCCGATCACGAGGTAGGGCACACGCTCGCTCGTAAGACGAGCGACCAATTCGGGAAGAGAGCCATCGTCGTCGAGCGACAGGAAATAGCGGGCGCGGCCGCCGATTCCGTACCAGCTGTGCGGGCTGAGCGGCTCGTGCTCTAGCACGCCCGGCATCGCCGCCAACCAATCGATTGACAGGGGTCGCGGGTTCTCCCGCGTGTCAGGCAACCGGTGAGCGCTCCAGCACCTCGGCGGTTTTCGCGATGACATCGTCGAAACCGCGCACCGACATACAGACGATGACGTCCCCGGGGCGCGCGGCGGACGCCAGCTTGTACGCGGCGGACCGGGCCGAATCCACCGTCGCGACTTCGTCGACGCCGCGGATCACCCTGGCCAGGTCCTGCGAGCTGACCGTGTGCGCCAGGTGACGCTCCCGCGCCGGCTCGATCGGGCCGATCACGACCAGCGCGCAACCCTGGAACGCGTGGGCGTAGGCCTCCATCAAGCTTTTCGTGCGCGAGTAGGTATGCGGCACGAAGCAGGCCAGCACCCGCCCGGGATGAAAGCGCTCCTGCGCCGCCTGGAGCGTCGCGCGCACCTTCGCGGGGTTGTGCGCATAGTCGTCGACCAGCGTGACACCGCGCACCTGGCCGCGGACTTCGAAGCGCCGGCTGACGCCCTGGAACTTTCCGATGGCATCCACCGCCGCGGAAACCGGCACGCCGACGCGGACGGCGGCGGCGAGCGCGGCCAGCGCGTTCGCCGCGTTGTGCTCGCCGGGAAGCCTGGTGGTGACGACCGCCAGCACCTTTCCTTTGTGCCAGGCGGTGAAGCGCATCCCCTCGCCTTCGATCTGGACGTCGCGCCCGTGCCAGTCAGCGCCGCCACGAAGGCCGTAGGTCTCGACATTGGCCCGCGTCCGGCTGAGCAGCCGGCGGACGGTCGGATCGTCCGAGTTGGCGATCAGGTGGTCCTCCGGACCGAGGTCCTCGAGCAGCTGGCGGAAGACCGCCTCGTAGGCCGCCGGATCCGGAAAGACGTCGGGGTGATCCCAATCGATGTTGGTGAGCACCGCCAGCTGGGGCGCGAAATGCAGGAACTTGGGCCGCGGATCGAAGACCGCCGAGGTGTACTCGTCCCCCTCGAAGACGAACTCTCGTCCGCTCCCCCAGGCGGCGGCCGAGCCGAGGTCGCGCGCGGTCATGCCGAGACGGAACCCGGGGTTGCGCCCGGCGGCACGAAGGATCCAGGCGATCAGGCTGGCGGTGGTGGTCTTCCCCGCCGAGCCGGCCACCACGATGCGAAAGCGGTCAGCTGTCAGCTCGCCCCAGTACTCGGCCTCACTGATCAGGCGGATATGGTGCCGGCGGGCAGCTTCGGTCTCCGGATTGCCGTCGCGCACCTGGTTGCCCTGGACGACGAGGTCGGGCTTCCCCCAGCGCGTGATATTCGCGGCCGCATGGCCGTCGACCCACTTGATCCCAGCCTGCGTCAGGATGTCCGTCGTCGGTGGATAGGCATCCTCGTCGGACCCGGTAACCTCGTGGCCGAGCTTTTTGGCGACGAGCGCCAGCCCCGAGACCGCATAGCCGCAGATGCCGATGAAATGGATGCGCATCAGTGGTGCCGCGCCACCTCTTCGAGAAGCCTCACAACCTCTTCGGCGGCGTACGGCCGCCCCAATCCTCGCATGGCCTCGACCATCTTGCGATATCGGGCCTCATCGTCGATGACCGACGTGACCACGCCGCGGAGACGCCCGTCGGCCTCCTCGTCCGCAATCACGATCGCCGCGCCGGCTGACTCGTATGGTGCGACGTTCATTCGCTGGTGGCCTCCGGCATACGGATATGGGATCAGGATCATCGGCACCCCGATCGCGCTCACCTCGCTCAGGGTGCTGGCACCGGCCCGGCTGATGACCAGATCAGCTGCGCGGATCCGGTCGGCCAGGTCATTGGCAAAGGCGAATGGCTCGTAGCGTCCCGCCAGCGGCGCGGGCAGGGTGGCCCTGACCGCGTGCATAGCGTCGATCTCGCGTGGGCCCGTCTGGTGCATGACCGCGATGTCCGGATGATCCAGAAGCCAGGGCAGGGCGTCCGCCACGGCCTGGTTGAGGCGATGCGCACCCTGGCTGCCGCCCAGCACCAGGATGGTTCGGGGTTGCGCCGGGAAATTTTCTTTTCGACGCCAGAATTCCGTCCGTACCGGCGTGCCGGTCAGCACCGCCCTCGACGCATCGAGCACGCGCGAGGATTCAGGATAGGCGGTCGCCACCTTTCTGGCGAAACGGGCGAGCATTCGAGTTGCGCGCCCGGGCATCAGGTTTTGTTCCTGGAGGACGATCGGGACGCGGGCCAGGCCGGCAGCGGTGATGAGCGGGACACTGACATAGCCGCCCGTCCCGAGGACGACGTCAGGCTTGAAACGATCCAGGAGCCGCCACGATTGCCACAGCGCCGCCCCCAGGACCAGCGGCAGTTTCCAGTTGCGCCAGACCTGCTCCGTGTAGAGCGGCGCGGCCGGGATGGCCATAAAGCGCATGCCGTAACTGGCGACCGTCTTCGCCTCGATCCCCTCGCGGCGCCCCGCGAACAGGACGGTGGCGTCAGGATCTTTCCGCGACAGCGCCTGCGCGACGGCGATCGCCGGGAACAAGTGTCCGCCCGTGCCACCGCCCGAGATCAATACTCGCATGCCGTATCCATCCCACCTTCTCGCTCTGGGTCGAGACGTTCATCAGTATGCCGACCGCCATCAGCGTGATCGCGAGCGAGGAGCCTCCGTAGCTGATGAAGGGTAGCGGAATCCCGGTCGTGGGCAGAGTCACCGTGACGGCCGCGATGTTGATCAGCGCCTGCAAGGCGATCCAGGATGTGACCCCGCAGGCGAGCAAGGACCCGAAGGCATCGGGGGCCTTGAGGGCGACCCGGTAGCCCCGATAGGTGAAGAGCCCGAACAGCGCGAGGACCGCGGTGGTCCCGAGCAGGCCAGTCTCCTCACCCACGATGGCGAAGATGAAGTCGGTGTGCGCGAACGGCAACCATTGATATTTCTGAATGCTGTGCCCAAGCCCGAGCCCGGTCACGCCGCCGGAGCCGAGCGCGACCACCGATTGGATCGCCTGAAAGCCGGTGTTGAGAGGATCCGACCAGGGATCGACAAAGGCGAGGATGCGATGCAATCGGTAGGGCTCCATGCGAATGAAGACATAGAGGCAGAGCCCGACGATCAGCAGCAGCAAGAGGACATGCCGCTTTCGCCCGCCCGCCACCAGGAACTGGGAGAGCAGGATGCCGGCGACGATCAGCGTGGTGCCGAGGTCTCGCTCGAGGATGACGAGCAGGGTCGTAAATCCCAGCAAGGCGAGGAAGGGGACGACGCCGTCTTCGAGCGACCCGATCCGCTCCCGATGGCGCTCCAGCCAGAGGGCCATGAAGATGATGCTCGCGACTTTGGCCAGCTCCGCCGGCTGCATCTGCATCGGCCCCAGCCGCAGCCAGCGTCGGGCGCCGTTGACCTCGACCCCGAAGTGCGGCAGCAGGACGATCACCAGGAGGACGACTGTCGCGCCCGCCAGCGGCCAGGCGAGCGGCCGTAGCCGGTGATAGTCGATGTGGGCCCCGGCCCAGAGCAGGACGACGCCGAGCGCCAGCCAGAGCAACTGCCGCTCGAAGTAGTACGCCGCGTTGTGGAACCACAGCCAGCCCTGCACCTCGGAGGCCGAGAAGACCATCACCAGCCCGAAGGCGGTCAGCGCCCCGACGGCGAGCACGAGCGCCCGGTCGCCGCGACGCCAGAGCCTGGTGGATGTCAGCGTTCGGCGCGCGGCCGGCAGCTCGAGCGCGGCCCGCGCCCTCACCGGCTCAGCTCCGCCAGCACGGTGGCTTTGAAGCGCCGGCCCCGGTCCTCGTAGTCGCGGAACATGTCGTAGCTGGTGAAGGCGGGCGAGAGCAGGACCACGGATCCGGGCGTCGCCATGGCGGCCGCCTTTCGCACCGCGTCGGCCAGGTCCGACGCCCGCTCAACGTTGGCCAGACCGGCGTCACGCGCCCGGCGGGCCAGTTCCTCGCCGGTCTCCCCCATCGTCACCAGCGCCGACACCCGGCCCGCGATCGCCCTCGCCAGCGGCTCGATCTCGATCCCTTTATTGCGGCCGCCGGCGATCAGCACGATGGGCTCGCTGAACGCCGCCAGCGCTTTGTAGGTCGAGTCGGGGTTGGTCGCCTTCGAGTCGTTGTACCAGCGCACACGGTTGAAGGTCCCGATCGGTTCCAGCCTATGCTCGACGGCTTTGAACTGTCGCACCGCGTCCGCCATCCGCTCGACCTCGACGTCGGCCGCATAGCCGGCGCCCAGGGCGGCCATCACGTTGCTGAGGTTGTGCTCGCCGGGCAGCGGGACATCAGCGGCGGCCAGCACCCTGCGGTTGGTTTCCGCTTGCGCGATCGTGAGCCAACCGTCCTTCACGGTAATGCCCCGGTCGACCGGTTGGCGGAGACCGAAGGCGATGACCTGCCCCGCGGTCTGTGTTCGCATCGCAGCGCAGGCCGGGTCATCGACGTTGAGCACCGCGTGGTCCTCCGGCTGCATGAAGCCAACAGCGCGGGCTTTGATCTCGACGTATCGCTCGAACGACTTGTGGCGATCGAGGTGATCGGGCGTCACATTGAGCACGACGCCGACGTGCAGCCGCGGCCTCGTGACCGACTCCAGCTGAAAGCTGCTCAGCTCCAGCACCACCCAGTCGTCCGGGCGGAGCTGGTCGATGCGGTCGAGCACGGGCTCGCCGATATTGCCGCCCCGCATCACGCGCAGCCCGCCGGCACGGAGCACCTCCGTGGTGAGCGCCGTGGTCGTCGTCTTGCCGTTGGTGCCGGTGATCCCGGCGATGTGGGAGGGACAGGAGCGGAAGAAGAGGTCGATTTCACTGGTAACCTCGATGCCCCGCCGGCGCGCCGTCTCGACCAGGGGTTCGTCCCAGGCCACGCCGGGGCTCACCACCAGGAGGTCAGTCCCGTTGAGGTCCTCCGCGCCATAGCCGCCGAGGCGGGCCGCGATCCCCGCCCGGTCGAGGTCCGCCCTCAGCTCCGGCGTGTCGGCGCGGTCGACGACCCGGACCGATCCGCCCCGACCGGCGATGTAGGATGCGGCCGCCCGCCCGCTGCGGCCGTAGCCGAGGACGAGCGCGTGCCGGCCGTTCATGTCGTCCGGGTTGAAGGATTTCCGCACGCTACGCCGCCGCACCGGGCCGCGCCAGCGCCAGCGCCAGTAGCGCGGCGACCAGCGAGCCGGTCCAGAACCAGACGGCGATCGGCGTCTCGCGCCATCCCGAGACGATGAAATGGTTGTGCAGCGGCGACATCTTGATGATCCGCTTGCCGGTCATCTTGAAGCTCGCGACCTGCGCGATCACGGAGACGGTCTCGACGACGAAGACGAGCGCGAGCAGCGGCAGATACCAGAGGAAGCCGGTGGCGATCGCCGCGGCGACCATGGCCGTCCCTAACGCGAGGCTCCCGGTGTCACCCATGAAGACGCGTGCGGGGAACAGGTTGTAGAAGAGGAAACCGACAAGGACGCCCGCCAGGATGGCCGGCATCAGCCCGGCGCCTGGCCGATGCTGGAGTACGGCGATGATCGCCAGCGCGCCGAAGGTGATGGCGCCGGCTCCCGCGGCCAGGCCATCGCTGCCGTCCGTCAGGTTGAAGGCGTTGGAACCGGCGGCCACCGCCAGCGCGCTGATCACGATGATGATCCAGCCGCCCATCGGGTGGCGACCATCGAAGGGAACGAGCTGGCGGGTGAGGCCCCAGCGGAGCGCCAGATAGCCGAGCAGTGCCCCCGTTGCGAGCTGGATCACGATCTTCTGCCGGGCCTTCAGCCCGAGGTTGCGACGGCCCCGAATGGCGGAGAAGTCATCGATGAAGCCCAGGGCCGTGCCCAACACCAGCGCGATCAGCACGAAGCCACCCGCCACCGAGCGGTCGGCGGCCAGGTACAGGACGAGCGCCACCAGCACGAAGACCAGGCCGCCCGCCGTGGGGGTGCCGGCCTTGCCCTGATGGGCCGCCGGCCCTTCTTCGCGGATCTGCTGGCCCATCCGCGCCCGCGCCAATTGCCCGATCGCCGCCGGGAAAATCAACACGCTGACGACGAGGGCCGCGGCGAAAACGATCAGCGGTCTCAAGGCGCACCACGAATTTGCTCGACGACGCGCTCCAATCGCATGCCGCGCGAGCCCTTGACCAGCACTTGTGTCTGTGCCGTGAGCAGGGAGGTCAACGCCGCCACCGCCTGCTCGGCGCTCTCCACGACGAAGGCGCGCTCGCTGGGCAGGCCGGCTCGGCGCGCCGACTGCACCACGCGCGGGGCGTATTCCCCGACCGCGATTAGGACGTCGGCCGTTTTGCCGGCAAGGGAACCGATCTCCTCGTGAGCGCGCTCCGCATGGTCGCCCAGTTCGAGCATGTCGCCGAGAACCGCCACCTTGAGGACGCCCCTGGGAGCGAGGCCCAGCACCTCGAGCGCCGCGAGCATCGATCCGGGGCTGGCATTGTAGGAGTCGTCGATCACGGTGGCGCCATTGCGCCCGCTCACGATGCTCATCCGCCGCGCGGGTGGCGCGAAACCGTGGAGGGCCGACGCGATCGCCGGGGCGTCGAAATCGAATTCGAGCGCGACGGCGGCGGCGGCGAGGGCATTCGAGACGCTGTGGTGGCCGGGCAGGCGGAGATACACCTCGGCTTTGCCACGCGGCGTGAGCAGCATGAACGAGCTTCCCTCGATGCCGTGGAGGCGGATCCTCTCGGCGCGGACGGTAGCGTCGTTCGACACGCCGAACAGGGTGAAGCGGCGCGCCACCGCCGACATCGCCCGCACCCGCGCGTCGTCCGCGTTGAGGACCGCCAGCCCGCCGTGGGCGAGTCCTTCGACCAGCTCGCGCTTGGCCGCGGCCACCGCCTCGATCGAGCCCAGGAAGCCGACGTGCGCCAGGCCGACGTTGAGGACGACGCCGATGCTGGGCGGGGCCACGCGGGTCAGCTCGCGGATCTCACCCGCACGCGACATCGCATACTCGACGACCAGCGCGCGGTCGCGCGGATCCATCTGGAAGATCGTCATCGGGATGCCGGTGTAGGTATTGAGGTTGCCTTCGCTCTTGTGCACCCGGAGCCGCCGCCCGAGCAGATGCGCAATCAGGTCTTTGGTCGTCGTTTTGCCGGCACTGCCGGTGATCGCGACGATGGGATGCGGCTGGCGGGCGAGCCGGTCGGCCGTGATGTCGAAGAGCGCCTGCCTGGTGTCCTCGACCTGGATCACGGCCGCGCCTTCGATGCCCTGCGGTGGCCGCTCGCAGAGGATGCCCGCGGCACCGCGCTCGATCGCTTGAGGGATGAAGACGTGCCCGTCATGCTGCTCACCGCGCAGGGCGACGAACAGGCCGCCCGGTTTCACTTCTCTCGAATCGACAAAGAGCTGGGTGAAGGTGACATCGTGCGGCCCGCCGAGCAGACGGCCGCGTGTCGCATCCACCACTTCCTTCACAGACATGCCCACTGCACCACTATTCTCGCTGTCAAGGCGCGATCTGCCACTGCGTGATCAGTGCGCTGGCGACGGTTTTCCAGATTGGGGCGGCGACGTAGGCACCCTCAAAGAGGACCTTCGGCTTGCGTGTGATCACCAGCATGATGAATTGCGGGTGATCGACAGGCACGAAGCCGACGAAGGAGCCGATGGTCGCGTCCGGCAGATATTTCCCGTTTTCCGGGATGCTCGCGGTCCCGGTCTTGCCGGCGATCCGGTTCTTGAAGCCGTCGATGCGGGCGGCAAAACCGGAGCCGTGCTCGACCACCCCGACCATCATCTGCTGCATCTGCTGCGCGGTCTTGGCGCTGACGACCTGCCGGATGATGCGCGGCTGAACCGGGTGGCGGGTTCCGTTGCTGTCGATCACCTGGTCGACGACGTGCGGCCAGACCAGATTGCCGCCGGTGGCGACCACGTTGACGGCGGCCAGCATCTCGATCGCGGTCGCGTCGACGCCCTGCCCGTACGAGGCGGTCGCCAGCTCGACCGGTTTCCACTTGGCAAAATCACGAAGCGGCTCGGCGGTCTCCGCCGCGACGTCGATGCTGGTGGGCGAGCCAATGCCGAACCGTTGCAGGTATTGGTAGAAGAGAGCCGTGCCCTCCATCTGCTCGGCCTTGACGGCGCCGACGTTGAGAGAGTTCTGCAGGACCTGGGTCATGGTGACGTTCCCGTGCGCGCGGTTGTCCCAGTTGCGGATCGCCACCCCGCCCACCACGGCGACGCCGGTCTCGTTGAAGCGCGTGTCCGGCGTGATGGCGTGGTCATCGAGCGCGCCGGACAATGTCACAACCTTCATTACCGACCCCGGCTCGTAGAGGTCGGAGACGATGGGGTCGATGAACTGCGCGGTCGGCGTCGTCGCGAACTGGTTCGCGTTGTAGCTGGGCACATCGGCCCAGGCAACAATGCGACCGGTGGCGGGCTCCATGATGATCAGCGAGCCGCTTTCCGCCTGGTATTTCTGCACTCCGTCGGCCAGGGCTCGCTCGGCGACCACCTGGATGGTGCTGTCGAGCGACAGCTGTAACGTCATGCCGTTCACCGGCTCGCGGCGTTGGCGATCGCTCAACACGATCGGCCGGTTCGCCAGGTCGCGCACGGTCGCCT
>WNEY01001976.1_pt1 | contig 15553 bp, 12 predicted proteins | sample 5400531 | NCBI WGS metagenome assembly WNEY01 (sample SAMN13153338, study PRJNA577476) | soil metagenome | isolation source: 200 cm saprolite under Douglas fir tree site 1 | place: USA:California | collected 2015-04-18
TCAACCCCAATTTGTCACATTTTTACCCCATCTGCACGACCGGCTCACGACGAATCCGGCTGGCATCCTAGCACGTGCGAGGACGCAACATGGCCATCAGGATACGCCGCAGTCGACCGCCAATATGGCGTAAGGCCTGGCCATGCCGCTGTCCCTTCGCCCGCAACGCCGCCTACACGCTGTTGAAGTGCGCGTCGCATGGCATGGCAACTCGGGCCATGTGATACAGCGCATGGCGCAAGCGAGGGTGACACCCGCGCCGCATCACCACCACTCGGCGTTTGCCACTGTGCTTCGTGACTGGGGCGACCCCGCTAGGCGTGCGCAACATCTGAGAGTCTCGTTCGGCCAAGGGCTGCGCCGCTTCCGCACAGAGCCAGGCCGTCATTGTACGTCCGACCCCAGGCAGAGACAGCACCATCGCCACATCCGATGGACCCTCACCGTCACCCGGTTCCTCAGCCAGGGTGTGCCGCAAGGCGCTGACCTGCTGGCTACAGGCCTGAAGTTGCTCGGCCAGCACGCGTAGACATGGAAGGAAGAACTGACAAGGGGCCTGAGCGGCTTCTGCGGCGCCAGGGGCAACGGGCAGAGCTCATGCCTGTCCGCACGTCAGCACCTCTGTGGCCGTGACCCGGCGGAGACGATGCGCCTGGAGCACCCGCTGCACCGGCTCTTCACTCAGGAGCGCGACGTGCGCGGGGGTGGGCGCCACATCGATGAGGTCCCACAGCCATGGCGCATCGGCGGCCGAGCACCGCTCGAGCATCTGGGGATACAACCGGTGCCACGGATCCCGGAACCGATGAGCACTGCGACGAAAGTCTTCGAGCCACGTTTCTTCCGCTCGACTGCGCTCTCGTCACCGTAAGAGTTGCGGGTCATCGAGGTGGAGCCGACGAAAACTGGGCGGATCGGTACGCACGGCATCGGCCAGGACACAGGCATCGCGCCGGTCATCCTTGGCTCCCGCCACCCTGTGCCGATCCCGGAACCGGTCGCGTTGCTTCGGGTGCATCGCACAGACATGGCAGCCGCGTTCGAGCCGTCCTTCGACGATCGCGCCTCGCGGCACTGCGATGGCCACGGCGACGCGCTGCGGGTGTCCCGCCGACACGGTCCACAGCCAGTCCGCCAGCCGGGCCAGACTGGCTCCATCATGGTCGATAGCTCGTGCACCCACCCGGCGACGTTCGCCGTCGAGCCCACAGACCTGCTGCGGCTGTGAGCCCCAATCAATGCCCACAAACCCATCGTACGGCATGGGTTGATCATCTCGTTCTGGGTGCATGGCGGTCGGCACGATACAACCCATGGCTCTCGCTCATCTCTCTCAAGCATGGCTCTCTCTGGTGATCTCCCGTCGGTGTCACTCGGCCCTGTACTGGCGCTCGCAGCGCCACGTCCTCCCAGAGGTATCCCACGGTCTCGCTCGCTCGCGTGCAAGTCCGGTGGCGGCACTCGAGGTGCAGGCCTTTCTGGGCACTGCGAGCGAGAGGATCACCAAGGTCTCACTCAATTCTACCTGATCTCGACTCTTCTTTAATGGTACAGGGCCTTTCTCGCCGTCTCGCACCGTCAACCGCGTCCACCCATCCGGGTGGAGTGCTTTCCGCCAGGCGGTCACTGATTGCCACGGGGGCTTCGGTCGCCGCCCACGCCCTTGATACGCGGGTAACGGGGCTTCCAGGTCGCGCATCGTGGTGGTGCAGGGCACCCCCAGCACATAGCGCTCACCGCGCTCTCGAAGCTCCCTGCGAAACCGTGTGTGGCGACCCAGTTCATCATCGCCCGTCACCCAGCCGTGGGGCACCTGATCCCCCCACAGGTCGAGCATCTCCAGGCACTGATCGTGCCGCGTGTGATACCGCACCGCCGGCGGCACGTGGCATGCTTGGCGTCGTTGCTCATCCCGAGCCCAGTCCTGGGGAAGAGACAAGCGGAAGTCGAGCAACGCATGGTCGTGGCGAGAGACGTACCCCATGTACACCCCGACCTGGCAGTTGTCGACCTTGCCCCGGTGGCCGCACCACTGGCGCTTGACCCCCACCGAGTGCGTGCCCCGTTTGGGGAAACTGCTGGGATCAAAAGCGATGATGCCATCGGGTTCCCCCAACCAATCGACGACCTCGCCGACCAACACCTGGACCAACGGCCGGTGATCCCAGGGAGCGGTGCCGATGAAGTTTTGCATGACCAGGCGCTCGACATCCACCAACGTCGCGATGTCCTCGGCATTCTTGCGGGGTAAGTGGGACAGGAGGCCTGCCAGGTAGAGATACACATTGCGCTTGCCGGCCTCGGTCTCAAGCGCGTGTTGATAAGGCCTCACGAAGTCGCGCAGATGGTCCACCATGTGAGTGAAGACGTCGGGGGAAACGACGCAGTCACTCAACAATGCCTCTTGCCGCTGTGCCCACGCAGGTGTCATCTTTTCGCCTCCTCACCATGGCATCCCGACATGGGATGTTCGTTGGAAGCGATTGATACAACAAGAGGTTACGTGACACAAATAGGGGTAAAAGAGGAGGATATATTAGATCTATACAAACTAAAATAAAACATCACCGCACTTTTGATACTGGGGTACGCCAGGCATCGCACAGCAGTTTGGGACAGGGGGGAAGCCCGTGTCTGGGTAGGCCATCATCTCGCAGGGGTCGTGAGCACAGTACAAGGGGTACGCGCCAGGCCATGGGGAGGGCGTGTGGGTATCTGCCCAGAGGCGCAGGTCAAAAGTGCCATACATTTCGCACGCGATTTCCTGTAGGCTTAGAGGGACTGGGATGACACAGGCGTTCTCGGACTGGAAGAGTGCTGCATCCCAGGACATGCACGCCCCTTCACAGACGCGCCGTCGGCGCCAGCGCACGAACTTCCCCGGCCGAGAGGGCCTCTGTAGCACGCTGGCGTCGCAGGGGAAGGAGAGAGATGTGGGCCGCCTCACACCGCACGAGTACCAGATGATGGCTGACTTGGGGCAGGCGCTGTCGCAGAGTCGGGCGGTCGCCCTCGCCGCTATCCCGCAGGCCCTGATCCGGGTCGATGCGTGGCAGGACAGAATTGAGCATCGCCAGTCGTATCGGCGCAGCCAGCAGCAGATGCGGCCCTATCGGTGGGACATTCCAGGAGACACCCTGCGTCAGATCGCGCTCTATCAGGTCTTAGAAGCGTGGGAAAAGCGTCAAGAGCGCCAACACCCACTGACGCCGAAAGCGTTCCTCATTCGCTATATCAAGTGCCTCGTCTTGCACACCATGATGCGGGATGCCAGTCACGTCGCGATGGCGCTCGGCTGCCGCCTCTATCGTTATCACCCCGGTCAAATCGAAAGTCTGGCCCCGGATCTCATCGCCATGCCATGGCGCCTCCGACGGGAAATTGACCAGGTGATCAAAGCGCGTTTCCGCGCACTGGCTCTCAACAGCACGAGGGAGCCTACCCCTGCTGAGCAGCGGCTGGTGTACGATATCCTCAGCCGCCTCGCCCCGTGGGCACCCTCACACCCCAACACGCCAACGCCACTGGCGGTGCTGTTTGCGCAGCCAACCTCGCCCCAGTGGGGAGCGCAGATCCATGTCCTCATCGATACGCAGGGGGCATGCGGATTGGCACAACTCATCAGGGAGTATAACGCCTCCCTCCAGGAGACAAGAGCCGTGCTCAAACAGTGGTTCAAGGACCGGCTACGACAGTCTGAGGAGAGCCTCCCTGCGAAACTCTCTGCATTCTTCCGCCAGCGGTGGCGTGTGTTCGGGCCACGCTACGACCTCCCCGACCCAGACACCCACCTGGAGATTCCCGCTTTGCCAGGCATGGATGGGACCGAGAGTGGGGCAGATATGTCTGCCAGTGATGCTGGGACCTTCAGCCCGCTCACTCCCGAGGAGATTGCCCACATCGAAGCATCATTGCAGCTCCAGCAGCGGCGTTGCGAACAGTACCGCCCTGGCCTCCTGCAGGTCTGTGTGGATGGCGAGCCCGTGGGGGGATTCGATGTGCGGACCCGTGAGACCTGGCGGTTGCGGCTGCCCCGCTGGGCCTCCAGTGTGGAGGTCTATGGACACGCCGCCGAGGGGCCTTTGCTCTTGGCCGTGTTCCCCATCGCTGGGGTCGCACCCTATGAGATGGGGCGTACGGTGCAGTTCCTGCTCGCGGTAGCCCACGGGGGCGAGGGTGACCTGCCGAAGGACCTCGTGACGCTGACGTACTTGGAATCGCCTTATGCCACAGCGCTCGCCCTGTGGGAGCGCGGTCTACAACGCGTCCGCCGGTTAAGCCGGCACCTCGGGTGGGGTGTCCACCGGCGCCTGCCCGCCCTGGAGGACGCTCCACTACGTAGCAACGGCCAGACTACTGAGCGCCAGCCACTCCGTGACCACTCCGTGCGTTGGCTCTCACCCCTCTGGCCCCAGCCGATCCAAGTAGCCACCGCCGCCGATGCTGCCGCCCGCGAGCACACCTTTCATCATGACGCGGGGGAGATCAAGATAAGCTATAAGACGTGGACCACAGGACCAGACCGGCCTGTAATGCTTTGGATTGCCTGGCAAGCTGACTTTGTCCTCTCCGAGGACTTATGGCTGCGCTTCACGCGACTACACGATCGAGAAGCCCTGCTCGCCGAAGTCCGCCTGGGGTATTCGATGGAGGGAGAGCGGCTGTTTCGATCCGACAGGTTAGGGTTTGACCCCACTCGGGAACCGTGGGCCCTCGCTCTCCTCCTGAAGGAGCGGCACGCATGATACACCTAGCCTATCCGAATATTCTCCAGCCAGACGAGTTTATTGGCTGCGGGCGCTATCACTCCCTCCCTCTCGACCACAGTCCCGAAGCGCCTGTGCCGGGGTATCGCCGTGCAGAATCCCATACCGGGGACATCGACCACCTCCTGAGAGCTATCGAGCACTTCGCGCCCGACTACGGTATGCAGCATCCTCCTGTTTATCAGCAAGAGAACGGGCGCGACAGCGAGTACGGCGGGCGTTCCCTGGAACTGGCCTATCTCCTCGCCGCCATCCATTGTGTGCGTCGCCTGCGTTTAGAGACTACTGGCCTGGTCGGGGATCTCTGGTGTACGGGCAGAATTGTGCAGCGCGACACGACGTTCTTCCTTGAAACAGTGGAACCAGAGACGTTTGGAGCCAAGCTCAACGCTTTTCTCGCCGTCCTGCAGGACCCCTATAAACCGGGTTCCCCCACGGAAGACACCCTGTTCTTTGTCCCAGCACGCAATTTCGCTCGTACCCCAGAGTACGAAGTCCGATGTCAAGACGCGGCCGCTGTGGTGTGCTCTGTGCAGGAATTCGTGCACAGGCTGTCCTCTTCGGCGGACTGGTCGCAACACAAGACAGTGGTCAAGGTCCGCGATCGTGAACTCACCGAACTGATCGACCTCCTCTTTGACGGGCCGCACCAGGAGACGCCGCGGACGCTCTCTCTGAGCGCAGGTGAGATCGACAAGCTCATCGCCGCGTGGAAGCAAAAGCTCGACACTGCTCAGGAGAATGTTCTAGAGCTCGAGGCCCTCGTTGGTTACCAGTGGCTTAAAGGCGACGCAAGGACTCCGGGCGCGCAACTGACCGGCGTGAGCGCTACTGAGGTAACGCCGGCGCTTGCCGCTCTCGATGATCTCTGGACGTCATTCCCACTGCTTTTCGATATGGTGACCCGCGCCGAGCAGTTGCGAAAGAAACTGCCGGCGGCCATCTTTACGTCCGACAAGCAACTGCGGGAAATCTACGATCTACTCACCGTGTCGTCGATCAAGTTGCCGCCTGTGAGGGTACCTCTGGAACAGCGCGGCCTGCTCACACCCGCTGAGATCACGTCGTCCGTCACACCGGAGCGTCTGCTCGAAGCCATGAACAACGCCTTCGCCGTGGCGCGTAAGGCAGTGGTGGCGATTGAGGAGGTGCTCACGAGGGTGATGCCGGCGCTCACTCAGATCCAGGATCGCATCACCGACCTCAAGGCGGCCGCCCAGGCGCTGGGCGAAGACTCCCTGCCGGAGCTGGATGAAGTCGCCGGAAAGGCGGCTGTTCTGCTGGCTCTGACCAACACCGACCCACTTGCCGTCAAGCACGATGTCGATGCCGAGCTGGCCCCTGCTCTTCAGAAGGTGCAAGCCCGCATCGGCCTTCTGACCCGGCAAAGGGACCAGGTCCAAGCCGCTCTCGGCGCTGCCCGCACGCAACTGCGCCAGCTTGAGGAGCTGAGCTACCAGTGTGATGCTGCATGGCAGAAATGCCTGGCGGACATCACGGATCCTATTGTGCAGACTCGCAAGCCGGAGTTGCTCAAGCGGCTTGGCCAGTGGCTTCCCACGCTCGAGGTAAACGTGAGCAAGGGACAGTGGCGGGCTGTCAATATCGCTCTGCAGAACTGGCAGAAGATGGCCGACGAGTTCCGCCAGGTCGAGCAGGCTGCCGTGGATGCGTTCACGGCCATGACCGACAAGCGCATGGAACTCAGAGGCCGGCTCGCTACTTACAAGGTGCGGGCGGTGCGGATGGGTGTTGCCGAGGACCCAACGCTGATGCAGTTGGCCCACGACGCCGAGTTCCATCTCTACCACCCGCAGAAGACGCCTCTTGGTGAGGCACAGTTGCTCGTCGATGCGTACCGCGGTCGTATCGACGAGCTGAGCACTTAGAAGTCAGGAACCGCTGTCACGAGAAAAGGAAGACAGCATGAACGTCAGAACCTGCCAGAGTTGTGGCAACCAGTGTGAAGGTGACGTCTGCACCAACTGCGGTGCGCTCTTCGAAGACACTGCTGTGGCAACGGCGGGTGCCAGCACGCATACCCTGTCGTTTCGCACTGGTATTGCGCACCAGTCGTCGGCTGCGATCGCCGCGAAGCCGTCGTCGCTGTCCAAGGTGATCGCTAGCAAGACCGTTCGCAGCCGCGCCGACATGAGCGGCCACACGGCGAGCAGCTCCAGCAAGCTGAGTCGCTCGCTTGTGGAGATCAAGCCCAGCCCCAGCGTCGCGCCGCTCCAGATCATCAAGCCCGACCTGTCCATCCCCGAGCATCAGCGGGTGTGCAGCAATCCCAGCTGCACCGACGAGCACGGCAATCCCAACTCGGTAGTGCGCTATAACAAGGAAGGGAAGGTGATCCCGCTCGACAAGGGTTTCTGCGGCAAGTGCCGCACACCCTTCTCGTTCGAGCCGATCCCGCCTGACACGCTCGTCTCCTCGCAGTACCAGGTCAAGGGACCACTCGCCGTCGGCGGCTGCGGGTTCCTCTACCTGGCCTGGGATGTCAACGTCGGTCGCTACGTTGTGCTCAAGGGGCTAATCAACTCCAAGGACCAGGCGGCCATGGCTGCAGCGGTGCAGGAGAAGCGGTTCCTCGCCGACTTGGTCGATCCTGCGATCGTCCAGATCATCAACTTCGTCACGCATGAGGGCCAGACCTTCATCGTGATGGAATTCATCGACGGCGTCACGCTCAAGACTATCCGCCAGCGCCGCACCGAGCCTCTGCAGATCACCGAGGCGATCACCTACATCCTGGGTATCCTGCCTGCCTACACGTTCCTGCACAGCCGCCAGCTGCAGAAGGTGCTCTATTGCGACGGCAAGCTGGACAACTTCATGGTGCAGGGCACGCGCATGCGCCTGATCGACCTGGGCGGCGCACGTATGGAGGGTGACAACGACAGCGACTACTACTTCACAATCGGCTACTGCGCGCCGGAAGCCGGTCCCGACAACCCACAGCCGATGCCGTCGGTGACCTCTGACCTGTACACGGTGGCGCGGTCGCTGGCTGTGATGCTGATCGACTTCGACTTCAGCAAGACGTACCGTTACTCGCTGCCCACCCCGCAAGACGAGCCGCTCTTCGCCAGATACGAGAGCCTCTATCGCTTCTTGCTCAGGGGTACGGCTGAGAACCCGGACGATCGCTTCCAGTCAGCAGCCGAGATGCAGGAGCAGCTGCTCGGTGTGTTGCGCGAGATCGTGGCTGTCAATGAGGGCCAGGGCAGGCCGCTCGAGTCGACGCTCTTCGGGGCCGACGTGCATGCTTCCACTGAGGCGATTGGTTATCGCTCGTTGCCGATCCTCAAGGTCGACCAGGACGATCCGGCCAAAGGCATGATCGAGTCGGCGCTCGCGCTCAACGACCAGGCCATGCAGCTGCAGCTCTTCGCGCAGGCGGTTGCACAGTACCCTCCGTCGACCGATGCACCGCTGCGTGTGGCCAACAGCCTGATCGACATGGGGCAGTACGACCGAGCGAAGGAGAAGCTCGATGCGCTGACCGAGAAGGACCCGTTCGACTGGCGTAACGCCTGGCTGCATGGGCGCCTGGCGCTGGCTCAGAAGAACATCGAAGACGCTGCTAACTACTTCGACGCCGTCTACTCCGAAATCCCCGGCGAGCTGACTCCAAAGGTGGCGCTGGCTCTGTGCTTGGAGATGCAGGGCGACCTCGATAACGCTATTCGACTCTACGACCTGGTCTCCACGGTCGACCCAAATTTCACGACCGCTGCTTTCGGGTTAGCGCGTTGTCTATCTGCGTGTAGCGACCGCGATGGTGCTGTGATCGCCTATGGCCGAGTTCCGGCCGTGTCTATTGCGCACACCGACGCGGTGATGGAGAGCGTCCGCGCTTTGATTCACACCAAGCCCGAGGCGCCCGGGAAGGACGAGCTGGTCAAAGCCGCTGAGATTTTCCAGTCGATCGTCGTCGACAACTACGCTGGCTTTCGGCTCAAGGCAGACCTATTGCTGGCTGCCATCGAGCAGGGTGCAGCCGGGGTGCTGAAGCAGGATGCCTCCGTATCGCTGCTCGGCATTGCGCTCGATGAGCATGCGCTGCGCGTGGCGACCGAGCAGGTGCTCAGGCAGTGCGCCCACTTCACTGAGAACCCCGAGCTGAAGATCAAGCTGGTAGACGAGGCCAACCGGGTTCGGCCCGTAACCACGTTCTAACCGGAGGAGACTCCATGGTGTGTGTGCACTGCCAGTTCGAGCTGGAGGATTCCGACAGCTTCTGCCCGGCTTGTGGAGAGCCCTGCCATAGTGCTCCACAAGCCAGCGGAGGACCCTCTGGTGGGCCCGCCAACAGTACTGCGGCGTCAGCGCTGGGCGCTGTCAGCGGTGGCGCTGGCCTGTTTCCCGCTCCTGCCGCATCGGCTAGTCCGCCAGTCCACAGCTCACTGCCTGAGGTGATCGGCCTGCCCAGGAGCTGTTCCTGCGGCGCAGGACCGGACAGGCTTGGCCCCGATCGCGTCTGCACGATCTGCGGTCAGCTGGGCATCGTGCCTGAGCGTGACGACTTCTACATCAAGCTGTCCGACACGCTTGCGGTGAGAAGTAATCTGGGTCTGTGCCACTGGCACAACGAGGACTACGGGCTCATTGCCCAGGCGGAGATCTACGGCAATACAGTCACGTGGTTTGTCGTCAGTGATGGTGTCTCGAGCGCGGAGAATCCCGAGATTGCTTCCAAGGCAGCCTGTCAGGCGGTCAACGAGGTGATCGCGCAGTTGCTTTGCAAGGATCCCGATCCTCAGACAGCGATCGCGCTGGCAATCGCTGCGGCGCAGCAGGCAGTACTCAAGGTACCGTACTCGGACCAGAGTCATAAGCCGAAGAACGCCCGCAAGCAGCCTCCCGAGGCCACGATTGTAGCTTGTATTGTCCAGAACGGTCTGGCGACGATCGGCTGGCTAGGCGATAGCCGCGTCTACATGGTCGAAAAGGGCCACAGCGGGTTTACTGCCACGATGCTCACTAGCGATCACTCCTACGTGAATGCCGTGGTGGAAAGTGGTCAGATGCTACTCGATCAAGCTCTGGCCAGCCCGGATGCCCACGCGATCACCAAGTCGCTTGGACCGCTCGAGCCCGGCGAGGTGATGGATCCTTCCTTCACTACCGTCAAACTCGACAAAGCAGTATGCCTGATCGGCTGCTCGGATGGCTTCTGGAACTATGCCCACCCGCAGCAGGATCAACCGCCCACTCAGATCGCCAAGCTTGTGCAAGCGTGTCCTAACGACGCGCTCACACTCGCCAACTCGATGATCGCATTCGCCAACAGCGGCGGTGGCCAGGACAACCTCACCGTGGCCGTCGTGCTGTTGACCAAGGAGCCATGCCATGTCTGAGACGATAATTCCCGAACTGCAGATCGAACTCGACGTCAACCAGTTCCTCGCCTTGGGCGCCACTCGGCTCGATGCGTCCTTTGTCGTCACTCCGCAGGGTTTTGGTGCGCTGAGCGCCGTGAGCGTGCCACGCTTCGTCGCTATCGTTGGCGACAGGTCCGGCTCGATGGGGGGCGGCAAGATCGCGGCGGCCAAGAAGGCGGCCTTCAAGGTGGTCGATATGCTGTCGAGTGAGGAGTACTTCGCGGTGATCTTCTTCAGCGACGGGGCCACGACCATCTACCCGATGCAGCAGCGGACCGGCACCCCGGCGGCTGTCCGGGCGACGGCCGCCAACAAGGAAGCGGCCAAGCACCAGATCATGGCGATCGAGGCGCACGGCGGCACGCGCATCTCGCGCGGGCTCCACAACGCCTATCAGGAGTTCCTCAAGGTCCCCGATGCGGAGGGTACCTGCATCCTGCTCACCGATGGGCAGAATAACGAGGATGACGGACAGGCGCTGGACCAGACGCTTGCCGAGATCGCCGAGGGCCGCAAGCAGGGCCGGGTCATGAAGGTGCAGTCGCGCGGCGTCGGGACCGACTGGCAGGTCGATCAGCTGCGCCAGATCGCCGACATGACTCTGGGCGATCCGCCCGTGGTGGTCGCCGATGCCGGTAAGCTGGAAGAGGACTTCACCCGGTGCCTGCAGGCTGCTCAGAGCAATGCGCTCAGCAATGTACGTGTGAAGATCTGGCTGCCGCAGATGGTGAAGCTGATCGAGTGCAAGCAGATCGCGCCTTCCATCGTCGACCTCAAGAACAGCATCACGCAGGACGCCGATGGGCTGACGCACATCCTCCAGACCGGCGGCTGGAACAACGAGCCGCGCGAGTTCTACGTCGCCTTCGCGCTTGTGCCGCAGGCAGCCGGTAAGCGCGTCTGCGCGGGCCGCGTCTGCCTCGCGTACACGTTCGGTGGCCGGGAGCTTGCGGCGCCGGCCCAGCCGCTCATGATCCTGGCGGAGTGGACCGAGGACAAGGGCAAGTCGACCCGCATCCCGCTGGGTGTCGCCCGGGCGACCGGCTCGGTGGAGCTGGCCACGGCCATCCAGGAGGGTGTGAAGGCGTACGAGGCCGGTCAGCACGAGGTCGCCACGGCCAAGCTCGGGCGGGCTGTGCAGCTCGCGGTTCAGACCGGCAACGAGGAGATGACCGTGCGCTTGCAGGGCCTTGTCGACATCGTTGACCCGCATCAGGGCACGGTTCGCCTCAAGAAGAACGTTGACAAGGTTACCACGATGGATCTTGACGCTGGCTCCACCAAGCGTGTCATCAAGAAGCCGAGCGCGTAAGCGTCGCAAACAACCGCATCCAGCCGGCTGCCGCGCGCAAGCCGGTGCCGGTCTGGCACTTCCAAGAGGAAGGCACACATGTTCACGTGTCCTGTTGACCCAACTCATCAGTCGACGACGGCAGACATGTGCTCGATTTGCGGCGCCATGACTGATGATGCCCCCGTGTCGAGCGCTTCGCAGCGGTCTCATTCCTCCTCTGCCTCACCGATACCTGCTGCCGCAACGCCTGCCGCCGGTGCTCCTATGGCCGGTCCGGCTGCTGCCTCTGCCGCGAGTGCTGCCCAGGTCTCTGGCTCAGCAGGCGATCACTGCTTTCACTGCGGCATCGAGAAAGTTCCGGGCGACCAGTTCTGCCCCAACTGCGGCACCGACTACGTCACTGGCCAGCTGGCGGTTCCGCCTGTCGATCCAGCCGCGCCCCCCGTCCTGGCAGACAGCGTTGTCGCTGGGAGCGCCGGTGGTGGTGCAAGCGCAGGCGCTGCTGCGGTGGCTGGTATGCCTGACTCCAAAGGCGGCAACAGGCCCGACACGAACGCCGGTGCGCCTGCTTCTAGGCTCGTGCTTGCAGCGGTCGTCTCGATCGATCTAGGCCCGCGTGAGCGTCCCCTGGGTGAGTTGGAGCCCACGGACCTGAGCGAGCACATCTTCGTTCTCGACCAGCCCGTCGTCCCCTTCGGGCGGACCAGCGCAGTCATGCCCTTGCAGGTCGATCACGGCGTGTCGCGGGCGCACGGCGAGTTCGTGCGCCAGAGCGACGGCAGCTACATGGTACGCGACGTCGGCTCCAGCAACGGGACGGAGCTCAACGGCGTCGCTCTGCATGGCCAGGAGTTGAAGCCGATCAAGGCTGGTGACACGATCACCATCGGCTTCTGGACCATCATCACGATCAAACAGCGCTAAGCCCAGCGGTGGCAGGCCGTCATGGCCTGCCGCCGACCGCTCAAAGAAAGGATCTCACTCAATGCATGCGACCCAACTTCTGGTAGTACGACCGGCTGGCGGGTGGACCAGCACGCCGGGGCTGATGCGGATGGCGCGAGCCGCCATCATCATTGGTTGTGGGCTCCTGGGTTACGTAGCGTGGACGACCGTCACGAGCGCCCACACCACAGTCGCAACGATCGGGCAGCAGACGGCGAGGAGCATCATGGGCGTGCGCGAGCTACGCGCGCGTCTGGTGGAACTCGACGAAAGCGCCAGCAACGACCTGCTCGCCGGTGGCTTCGGCTCAGCATCGGCGCGAGCGCGATACGACACCTCTCAGCAGGAGGTCAGCCGGCTGTTGGTGCAAGCCGCACAGTCGGCGACCAACGACAATGACAGGCACGCCGTCGACCAGGTGGTGGGTCTCGTTACCCGCTACAACGGGCTGGTGCAGGCCGCCCGCGCCAACAACCGGCAGGTGCTGCCTGTCGGCGCCTCGTACCAGAATGTCGCCTCCAAGCTGATGCACCAGCAGCTCCTGCCCCTGGTCGATCAGCTCGACAAGTCGTACACCGCACGGATGCAGTACCAGTACGACAGGCAGGTCAGCGCTTTCACCATCGGCCAGGTTCTGGGCGTCGGTGTTGGCGTGATGCTCATTGCGGTGCTGGTTGGTACGCAGCTGTTCCTCACGCGCCGTACGCGCCGGCTGATCAACATTCCGCTGGCGATCGGTACTGCAGTGGTGGTGGTCTTCACAGCCTGGCTCAGCCTCGGGCTGCACTCCTCATCGACAGAGCTTAGCGCCGGCGCCAAGCCAGCCTTCGATGCGCTCTACCGTCTCTGGCAGGTGCGTGCCACCGCCACTGATGCCAAGGGTGACATCAGCCTGTTCCTGATCGCTCGCGGCAACGGTGAGGCCTTTGAGAAGTCCTTCACCGAGAAGACGACCAGTCTGGCAAACGCGCCTACTACCGATGCGCGGTCAGGGCAGCCGGCTGGACGTGGTGGGGTCCGCACTGGGCAAATGGCCGAGGCTCTCAAAGGCGTGAGCAGCCGCGAGCAGACCGATCTCCTGGAGGAGGCCGTCGCCTCCTTCGACTCCTGGATGCAGTTCCAGAACTGGATTCGCGAACTGGAGAAGCAAGGCCAGCACCAGCAGGCCGTCGACCTGACGCTCGCCAATGACACAGGCAGCGCCACCGAGGCCTTCCAGCATTTCGATCAAGCCATCGGCAAGGTCATGGAGATCAACCAGCGCGACTTCGACCAGGCCATCGGCCAGGCGCTTGGTGTGCTCTCCTGGCTGATCGTCGCTGGTGTGACTGTGGCGGTGATCGTGAGCATCCTTGCCAGCGTCGGCCTCGCACCGCGCCTTAAGGAATACCAGGTCTGAGCCACATGAGAGGAGAACGTCAATGCATCAGGGTAAACTGCCTACGGCTCAACTCGCCGTCCTTGGTCGCTTGCTGACTCCGAAGCTAGTGCTGGCGGCGATAGCGGCGGCGACGGTATTCTCGGTGTGCGCTCAGGCCGCACCGCAGGCCGAGATCAGTGTGACGACCAGTCTCCGACCGATGGTGCTGCCAGCACCGGGCAACATGCCTCCCAGCACGTTTATGAAGGAGATCCAGGACCGCGGGCGGCTCGTCTGCGGCGTCTCGGTCGACAAGCTGATGGTCGGCTACCTCGACCCGCGCTCGAACCAGTTCCAGGGCTTCGACATCGAGATGTGCCAGCAGGTCGTACAGGCGATCTTCGGCGACGCCAGCAAGGTACAGTTCGTCGCCGTCACCTCGGCGATGCGCATCCCGGCGCTCAAGGAAGGCCGGGTCGACCTCGTGGTCTCCACGATGACGATCAACGCCGACCGCAAGAAGGACATCAACTTCTCCGAGGTGTACTACGAGGCCGGGCAGAAAGTGCTGGTGCGCAGCGACGCGACTGCCACTGGCATTGGTGACCTATCCGACAAGAAGGTCTGTGCTGCCAAAGGCTCCACCTCGGTCCAGAACATCACCATCGCCAATCCCAGGGCCCAGGTGGTCGAGACCGAGAACTACGGCGAGTGCCTGGTGCTCTTCCAGCAGAGCACGGTCGATGCGATCTCGACTGACGACGTGATTCTTGTCGGTCTGGCGGCCCAGGACCCCTACGCCAAGGTCGTCGGCGAGCGCTTCACCGCCGAGCCGTATGGCATGGGCATCGCCAAGAAGCACACCGACTTCGTGCGGTTTGTCAATGCCGTCATGCAGAAGATCAAGCACGACGGCACCTGGAAGTCCGTCTACGAGAAGTGGTTCGGCAAACTAGGTCCAGCCCCGCAACCGCCGGCTGGTACCTATGTGGAGTAACTGGCTCATGGCCTTGGCGGATCCATGACGGGAGACAAGCAGTCCAAAGGCGTATCGATTGACGAATAAGCCAATGACGATGTCGTGCATCTGGATCGATTTCGAGAAGCAGATCGTCTTACGGACCAAGCGTTTGATCCGTGTGCGTAACGTCAGATGCTTGCGCTCGATTTTCTGGGTGTTCCGTTTGCCCGGACTATGCATGTCGGGTTCGAGATGGCGTTCATACGCCCCCCAATGATCCGTATAAAACCGGGTGAGCCCGAAGGGCTCCAGCAGCGCTTTGAGCTGCAAAAAGACTTCGTCTTTGCGGCGGCCAAAGACATAGGCCAAGACCTGGCCTGTGTGGTGATGTTGGGTAGGCGCAAGGCGCGTTACTCTGCGGCACGTTTCCTCACGCGCCGGGTAGCCGGGCAGGATTGCTCCCACCCAGACCGGGTCGCCGACGGCAGTTACCCACCGCCGGCTCCCACAGAACGTAGCGTGCGGATTTCCCGCACTACGCTCTTCAGACGATGATTCACAGCACAGCGTATTGCTTCAGTCGCGTATACGGCAGGCTGAGCTTCGGACGCTGGAGTGGATACCTCCGCTTTCGCTGCTATCCTCTCGAGTCCCGTTGACATGACTGGTGTGTTCCTCTCGTTGCATAGAGGCCCGTTACCGCCCTTTGCATGGCGCTCATGTTGCCCTCGATTGGTTCATCATCTGCTGGCCGCTTCCCCCTGTAATGGGCTCTCCCCATCGCCGAGTACTATCAGCCAGTCTGACTGCCCAGGGGTGATCAGGTCTTCCTCGCTT
>WNEY01003106.1_pt1 | contig 15551 bp, 13 predicted proteins | sample 5400531 | NCBI WGS metagenome assembly WNEY01 (sample SAMN13153338, study PRJNA577476) | soil metagenome | isolation source: 200 cm saprolite under Douglas fir tree site 1 | place: USA:California | collected 2015-04-18
GGTGGATCCCTTGAGCGTCCGCTTCACCGACCTGCACAAGTGGGTGCGCGAGCTGCCCGGCTTCTCCGACGACCCGAACAAGTCCGGCGAGAAGATCCTCGAGGCGATCCAGATGCGCTGGCTGGACGAGCGGGAATGACCGTCGCGGAAGCGAGGAAGAAGCTCCTGAAGTCCGCGCTCGCCTATCCCGATGCCTGGACGGACCACCCTTGGGGCGAGACGGTGGTGAAGGTCGGCAAGAAAATCTTCGTCTTCTTGGGCCTTGCGGACGGGACGCTGCACGTCACCTGCAAGCTGCCCCACAGCTTCGACGCGGCTCTCTCCACCTTCTCCTTCGCCGAGGCGACCGGGTACGGCCTGGGCGCGTCCGGATGGGTGACCGCGAGGTTCGAGGGAAAACAGAAGGTCCCCGTGCCGCTGCTCATCGACTGGGTCGGCGAAAGCTACCGCGCCGTGGCGCCGGCGAAGCTCGTCAAGCAGCTCCCGGAGCACCCAGCAGGAGAACGTCGATCCCCTGGCCGGGCTCGAGCTTCCCCTCGCCCGGCTCGATCTGCGCGATCGCGTTGACCGCCGACCCGGCGTCGATCGAGGCGCGGCCTCGCGGAAAGAAGGTGAGACCGGGGACGCGCGAGAGCGTCCCGCCGCGCAGCTCGGCGCGCGCGCGCGGCCGCCGCGGCCGCGGATGGCCGGACAGGATGCGCAGCGCGAGCCGCACGAACAGCTCGAATCCCAGCATGGCGGCGGCGGGGTTTCCCGGCAGGCCGAAGACGAGCCGGCCCCGCGACGCGGTGCCGAAGAGGATGGGCTTTCCCGGCCGGATGGCCACGGTATGGAAGATCAGCTCGCCCCCGAGCCGCTCCAGCGCCGCCTGGGCGTGATCGTGATCGCCCACGGACGCGCCGCCGGTGGTGACCAGCACGTCGGCCTCGGCGGCCCCGAGCTTCGCCGCGATCTCCTCCACCCGGTCAGGCGCGATGCCGAGGAGCAGCGGCTCCGCCCCGGCCTCCCGAGCGAGCTGCGCCAGCGCGTGCGAGTTGGTCTCCACCAGCTTGCCCGGAGCGGGCTGCTGGCCGAGCGCCACCAGCTCGTCGCCGGTGGTCAGCACGGCGACGCGCGGCCTGCGGTGTACCTGCACGCGCGAGGCCTCGCACGCCGCCGCGAGCGACAGCTCCGCCGGGCCCAGCAGCGTCCCCACCGGCAACACGGTCGCGCCCGCGCGCACCTCCTCGCCGCGGCGGCGGATGTGCTGCCCGGCCTTGGGCGCGTGCGCGGGTCCGACGCGCAGCTCGGTCCCGCTCCGCGCCGCGTGCTCCTGCATGACCACGCAATCCGCTCCGGCCGGCACCGGCGCGCCGGTGAAGATGCGCGCCGCCTCGCCGGGCTGCAGCGCGCGCGCGGGCGGCGCATCGCCCGCCGCCACTTCGTAGACGACGCGCAACGCGCCGGCCGCATCGCCGGCCCGCAGCGCGTACCCGTCCATCATCGAGATGTCGGTGCCCGGCAGGTCGCGCGCGGCGGCGACCGGCCGCGCCAGCACCCGCCCTCCCGCCTCGCCGAGCGGCGCGTCTTCGGCAGGCAACGCCCGGCTGCGCGCCTCGACCTCCGCCAGGGCCTGGGACAGTGGAGTCATCGACTACGACGGATCCCACAATGTCGGCGCGGTGAAAAGCGCAGCGCCGCCGAATACGGCGGCGGCTGAAACACGAAAGCCCCGACCCGTCCGGCCGGGGCCTTCAGTGTCCTGCGGCCGGCGCCGGACAAGCGCGCTCAGGGATCGGCCGACAGGGGCGTCGTGGTGCCGAAGAGAGGACTCGAACCTCCACGGGGTTGCCCCCACCAGACCCTGAATCTGGCGTGTCTACCAATTCCACCACTTCGGCGGACGCCAGAACGGGGGGCCGATGTACTGGAAGCGACGCGGCAAGTCAAGGCGATCCCGGGGATCTTGGGGGACCTGTCGGCACAGGTGTAGGATACACTTTGGGTGAAGGTCCAGGTGAAGTCCGCAGAGTCCAAGACCGGAGCGCCCAAGCGCCGCATCCTCGTAATCGACGACGAGGAAGGTTTCCGCGACGGTCTCGCAGACCTCCTGAACATGGAGGGTTACGCCGTCTCGGTGGCCCGCAACGCGGTCGAGGCGGTGCCGATGCTGCCCGACTTCCGGCCCGACCTCATCCTCCTCGACCTGCGCATGCCGCTGCTCGACGGCGAGGCGTTCCTGCGCGGGATCCGCGGGCTTCCCGCGAGCCAAGAGGTGCCGGTGGTGCTCATCAGCGCCAAGGAGGAGCTGCGAGACATCGCGGCGCGCTACGGGGCCGCGGGCTACCTCTCCAAGCCGTTCGAGGCGCCGCAGTTGCTCTCGCTGCTGGAGCGCGTGCTCGCGTAGGGTCAGTGCGCCGTATCCGCGTCCGGCTCGCCGGGGCGATGCACCTCGATGCCGTTCGGCTGCTCGGCGGCCGCCGAGATCGGTTCCGCTCCCGCGGAAGGTGGCTCGGAAGGCATGGGCTCGGGCCGGTGCTCGGCTTCCGCCTCGCCGCTCTCCGCGCGCGGGCGGTCCGCGGCAGCTGGACCGGTCGCCTTCGGCCGTCCCTTCTGCGCCGGCGGCGGGACCTTGAGGCCCGCCTTCCACAGGGCCTTCTCGGCGAGCGCGAGCCGCTCGCGGGTGACCTCCAGCTCGCCCTTGGTGACGAGGTACACGCGGTTGTTCGTCTCGGCCCGGCCGCGCGCCTTCTTCAGCTCCTCGCGCGCCGCGCGCTCCCTCTCGCGCTGCTCGCGCAGGGCGGCCTCCGTGTCCTTGAGCGCCTTCTCCAGCTGCCGCCGGCGCTCCTCCACCTCGCGCAGCTTCGCATCGTCGGCCGGAGCGGCCTGCACCGGGACCGGCAGGACGACCTCCCGCGTGCGCGCCTGGGCGCGGTCCAGCTCCGCGCGCAGGGAGGCCATCTCGGACAGCGCTGCGGCGGCGTCCTTGCGGGCGTGCTGCTCGGCGGCGTGCGCCTCCTCGGCGAGCCTGCGCGCGTGGGCGAGATCCTCTTCCAGCTCGGCCTCGCGGGCGCCTCGTTTCGGCTGCACCTTCTCCTGCCCGCGCTTGCGCAGCTCGTTCAGCTTCTCGCGCGCCTCGAGGACCTGGGCCGCCCGCGCCTTCGCGTCGGCCTGGGCCTCGCGCGCCTGCGCGCGCGCCTCGTCGGCGTCCTTGCGCGCGGCGTCTGCCTCGGACTTGAGGCCGGCCACCGCCTCGGCCGCGGAGCGGCCCTGCAGCCAGAAGACCACCGCCAGGATCAGCGAGACGACCGCGACGACGAAAGGATCAGCGAGACGACCGCGACGACGAATGCGACTCCCGTCATGGATGCACTCCCGTCCCGAACAGGGGCGCGGGAGCGTACCCGAAACGCGTGGGCGACGCGATGCCAATCCTCACCCGCCGCCGCGTGATCTGTTGGGGGGTCGAGGGGGGAGCGAGCTCCCCCTCGTAGAGGCGCCGAAGGCGCCGGATCGAAGAGGGTGGCGTCACAGGCAGAGGCGTCAACTCAAGCGACCTGTGCGATCAGATGGTCGGCGGAGGTCCCTTCAGCTCGTCGAACACTGCCTTCTCGACGTCGCTCCGGTGCTCCTTGCCGGCGTGGTAGCTGTAGCTGGGGCCGACGAACTTCACCCCCGCGGCGCCGTGATCGCGGCACTCCTCGATGCGCACGGCCACCAGCGCGCAGGGAAACGGCGCGGACTCCATCCGCCCCTTCTCGATCACCGCCGTGCCGCGCAGGCCGTAGCAGAGGTCGTTGCCGAGCACCTCGACCGCCACGTGCGGGTTCGCGCGGATGTTCCGCAGCGCCTTGCCGCGCGTGTCCACGGCCATCGTCAAGGTCTGCGGATTGCGCGCGACCACCCAGGTCATCAGCGTCGTCATCGGACGGGCCTTCTGGTCGACGGCCGCCACGACGCAGGTCTGCCCGCCGAGCAGGAACTGCACGAGGTGCGGCGGCATCTCCGCGTGAGCGCTCATGGAATTCTTGTAACTACGGGCACGCCTCGATGCCCGCGGAGGCGAGGCGCGCCCGGAACACCGCGCAAGCCTGATCCCGCTCGGCGCCCTCGAGCTGGCCGGCCACGAGAGACAGCAGCGCCGCCTTCCCTCCGGCGTCCGGCCGCTCGCCCAGCGCGCGAACCGCGGCCAGCGCCGCTCGCGCCGCCCCGACGGGATCGCCCGACGCGTCCGCCCACGCCCACAGCGCGCCGGCGAGGACCGCGGAGACCGGGGCGCCCGCGGGCAGCGGACGCGAGAGATCCAGCTCGCCAGTCGGATCGCCCTCCCCGTCGGAGGCGCCCAGGTAGCCCGGATCGCCCGCCGCCGCGGCGCCGAGGAACAGCGCCACGCCTTCCGCCTCGTCCGGGTGCGTGCGCGCCACGGTCCGGAGCTGCCGGCGAGCCGCTTCCCGCGCCACCGCTCCGGGATTCAGCGCCGCGGGGATGCGCGCTCCCTGCGGCCCGCCGGCGAGGGTGAACGCGTCGGCCTCGGGCACGTAGCGCAGCCCGGCGGGCGCTTCCGCCGCGTCGGCGACGATGGGCGCTGCCGGCAGCGCCTCCGCGCCGGCCGAGATGAGGAACGCGCGCGACCGGTCGAGCGCCGCATACGCGCCGAGGAAACCGCCGCACTTCCCCGTCTGCGCCGCCAGGGCACCGGAAGCCGTGCGCCTCAGGGAGCAATCGGGAGCGGCGCCGCCGACGACACGGCCCGAATCGACCGACGCGCCCACCAGCACCCACCCCGAGGGTCCACGCACCGCGGACAGGTCGGCGCCCGGCAGGTCCACCTCGACGGCGGTCAACTCGCCGGAAAGCCGATCCAATCCCGGCACCTGGGCCCGGCCCGGCACGGCGGCGGAACCGCAGGCGGCCAGGGCCACCCCGGCGAGGAGGAGAGCGCGTCGCATACCCCCAAGTTGTACACGATCTGCGCCGGCGCGCGCTCCTTCTCGGGATAGGATGTGGGGAATGCGCCTCTCCATCGCCACCAAGGTCTTCCTCGGCTTCGCGGCCGTGCTGGTGATGAGCGGCGCCGTTTCCCTGTTCGGAATCGTGCAGATGCACCGCATCGGGCAGGGCCTGAGCCTGGTCTCGAGCGGCTACTTCCCGCTGACGCGCATCGCCGGCAGCCTCGAGGCCTTCCAGAAGGAGCGGGAGCGCTCCACCGACCGCCTGCTGGCGGAGGCCGATCCCGCCCAGCGCGCAGGCCTGATCGCGCTCGACCGCACGTACTTCGCGCGCATCGCCGACGAGCGGCTCGCGCGCGCCCGCGAGCAGATCCAGGCGGCGCAAGAGGGAGCCAGCGCCCGGGACCGCGCCGCCATGGGCCGCATCGAGGCGCGGTTGCTGCTCCTCTCGGCGCGCATCGCCGAGCAGGACCAGGCCGCTTCGGCGCTGGCCCTGCTCCTGCAGCGCGAGGGGCGCGTCGCCGCGCAGGACCTGCCCGGCGCGCAGGACCTGATCGCGCGCCTCAAGACGACCGAGCGGCGCGTCGACCACGAGATCCGCACGCTCCTCAACGTCATCCAGGAGCAGATGAACGGCGGGCTGGCCGAGGCGGAGCGACAGGAGCGCACCGCGCGCTGGGCGATCATCGGGCTCTCGCTGCTCGCGCTCGGGGTCGGCCTGCTCGTCACCTGGCTGTCGAACCGCGCGCTGGCGCCGATCGCGCGGCTCACCGAGGCCGCGCAGCGCCTGGGCCGCGGCGCGCCGGAGGTGGTGGCGGTGCCGGAGGGCGGCGGCGACGAGCTGGCCGTGCTGGCGCGCGAGTTCAACGCCATGGCCCAGCGGCTCGCCGCGCGCGAGCGCGAGCTGCGCGCCCAGGGAGAGGCGCTGGTGCGCTCCGAGCGGCTCGCCGCGATCGGCCGCATCGCGGCGCAGATCACGCACGAGATCCGCAACCCGCTCTCCTCGATCAGCCTCAACGCCGAGGAGCTGGGGGAGCGGCTGCGGGAGCGGCCGCCGGAGGGCGGCGCGGCCGCGGCCGGGCTCTGCGACGCCATCGTGCGCGAGGTGGACCGCCTGGCCGCCGTCACCGAGGAGTACCTGCGCTACGCGCGCGTGCCCAAGCCGCAGGTGGCGCGAGCCGACCTGAACGAGACCGTCCGCGACCTGCTCGACTTCGTGCGCCCGGAGCTGGTCGCGGCCGGCGTCCGGCTCGAGCAGCAGATCGAGCCCCATCTGCCGGAGGTGGCGGCGGACGTGGCGCAGGTCCGCCAGCTGCTGCTCAACCTGGTGCGCAACGCGCGCGAGGCCATGCCGGGCGGGGGGTCGCTCTTCGTGGGCACCCGCGCGCAGGACGGCGCGGCGCTGGTCGAGGTCCGCGACACCGGACCGGGCATCGAGCCCGCGCGGCTCGCCCGCATCTTCGACCCGTTCTTCACCACCAAGGAGCGCGGCACCGGGCTGGGGCTGGCGCTGGCCCAGGAGATCGCCCAGGAGCACGGGGGGGAGCTGACCTGCGCGTCCACTCCCGGACAGGGCACCAGCTTCACGCTCCGGCTGCCGGGCCTCCCGGACGAGCGCGTACGCGCCCGCCCGCCTCCGGCGACCGCGATTGCGCACTCCTGAGGCGCCGCCTAAAACATGCCCTTGCGTCCGCGCCATGGAAAAGCGTAGCGCCGCCCTATCGGCGGCGGGCCTAGAACATGCCCTTGCGTCCGCGCCATGGAAAAGCGTAGCGCCGCCCTATGGGCGGCGACTATCCTGCGCGCCCCGATGAAGGACCCGGTGCACAAGAGCGTGCTGGGGAACGGCCTTCGCGTCGTGACGGTCGAGCTGCCGCACCTGCACGCCGGGATGCTCGCCGCCTACGTGCGCGCCGGATCCCGGCACGAGGACGCGCGCGTCAACGGCGTGTCCCACTTCCTCGAGCACCTCTTCTTCCGCGGCAGCGCCGGGTACCCGGATGGCCGCACGCTCAACTCCCTGGTCGAGGACGTGGGCGGGAACCTCAACGGCGTCACCACCCGCGACCACGGCTACTACTACACGCCCATCCATCCCAGCCGGATGGACCTCCCGTTCGCGGTGCTGGGCGACATGCTCGCGCGGCCCCTCTTCAAAGAGATCGAGCTGGAGCGCGAGGTGATCCTGGAGGAGATCCTCGACGAGGTCGACGAGGAGGGGCGCGACGTCGACGTCGACAACCTCTCCAAGCGGGCGCTGTTCGAGGAACACCCGCTGGGGCAGAAGATCGCCGGCACCCGCGAGACCGTCAGCGGCCTGCGCGAGGACGACCTGCGCGCCCACCACGCACGCGCGTACGGCGCGCGCAACCTGGTGGTTTGTGCCGCTGGTCCGGTGCGCCACGACGAGGTGCTGCGGCTTTCGGAGCGCTGCTTCGGACACTTCCCTCCGGGCGCGGTGGTCACCGACACGCCCTTGCCGCGCGGTGAGCGCAGGCCGAGGCTGATCGCGGTGGAGCACCGCGAGTCCCAGACCGAGCTGCGCCTCTCCTTCGCCGCTCCGGCGGAGGACCACCGCGATTTCCCCGCGCTGCTCCTGCTCCGCCGCATCCTCGACGACGGGCTCGCCGCGCGGCTGCAGCTCAACGTGGTCGAGCGCAAGGGCCTCGCCTACGCGGTGCACGGGTCGATCGACACCTTCAGCGACTGCTCCGTGTTCGAGGTGGAGGCCGCGTGCGCGCCGCGCAAGGTGCCGCTGGTGCTGGCGGAGCTCTTGCGCCTGCTGGCCGAGCTGTGCGACGAGGACGTGCCTCCGGACGAGCTGCGCCGGGCCAAGGTGCGCCACCGCATCGGGCTCGAGTTCGCGCTCGATTCCGCCGGCGAGATGATCGGCTGGTTCGGCGGGACCGAGCTGTTCCGCGCGCCGGAGGGATTCGAGGAGCGCGTCGCGAAGCTGGAGGCCGTCACCGCGCAGGACCTGCGGCGCGTCGCGAGCGCGACCTTCCGCCGCGACGGTCTGGTGGCCTGCGCCGTGGGGCCGGTGGCGGGCATCGAGAAGCGGCTCGCCGCGGCGGTGGACGACGCGCAGGGGCTCCCGCGGTGAGCGACCTGGATCCGCTCGGCGGACTGCCGCAAGCCGCGGAACCCGGGCCGGCGGAAAGGCAGTCCGCGCAGATGCGATCGGCCGAGGCGCGCCGGGGCCCGCCTGCGCCCACCACCGTGGCGCTCCTCGCGCTGCTCGGGATCCTCTTCCTCGCCGAGATCTGGCTGGGGGGCGGGCTGGATCCGGACCCGGTCGCGCTGTTCCGCCTCGGCTCGCTCTCGGCGGCGGCCGTGCGGGACGGAGACTGGTGGCGCCTGGGCAGCTACGCCTTCCTCCACGCGGGGCCGTTGCACCTGCTCTTCAACGCCTACGCGCTGTGGATCCTCATGCGGCCGATCGAAAACCTGTTCGGCCCGGTGGTCGCGCTGGGCCTCTTCGCCGCGACCGCGATCGCGGGGGGCGGCGCGAGCATCGCCGCCGCGACGCTGCGCCACGCTCCCTGGCAGCAGGCGGTCGGCGCCTCGGGAGGGATCTTCGGCCTGTTCGGCGCCCACGTCGCGCTCTACTGGCGGCTGCGCGACCGGCTCACGCCCGAAGCGCGGAGGGCCGCGGCGCGCACGCTGATCTTCAACCTGCTCATCAACGTCGCGCTGGCGGTCGGCGCGCAGGCAGCGAACTTCCCGCTGGACAACGCGGCGCACGCGGGAGGGTTTCTCTCCGGCATCCTGCTCGGGCTCGCCGCGCCGTCCCACGTGCTGCCGCCGCGGCCCTGGAGCCGCCCGGCCCTCCTCGTCCTGATCGGCGCGTCGTTCACCCTGGCTGGCATGGAGGGCGCCGCGATCGCGCGCGCGGTGAATCCGCATCCGCGCACGCTGCGAGCGCAGGGCGTCCAGGCGCGCGTCCCGTGGGACCTCGTCCCCGGCCGCGACGGGCACGCCCGATCCGCGGAGGGCGTGGACGTGGTGCTCCGCCGGCTGGACGGCGACATCGAGGGCGGGCACGAGGTCGCCCTCGGAGGCCGCAGCTGGTCGAAGCTCGCCACCACCGATCCGGAGGGGAACCCGACCGTGGTGCTGACCGCTCCCGACGGCGCCGCGCACCTCGTGGTCCAGGCCTGGTGCTACGCCGAGGACTGCACCGACGCGAAACGGGACGCCGTGGCCGAGCAGGTTGCGGCCGAGGCGCGCGCGGCGCAGTGACCACGTCCGGCCGCGAAGTCAACCCCCCGCCGCGCAACCGCTTCTGCGCGCCGAAGTCAAGCCCGCCGGCGCAAAAATCAGCCGGGAACCGCTGGCGCGCGGCGGGACTGGTGCTAGCCTGTTCGTATGCGCGAGTTCCTCTACCGGCTGGTGCAGCGCCTCCACGACGAGGCCCGCCCGCTCTCGCGCAACAAGCACTTCCACGCCTTCGGAGACTCCGAATCGCGCCGCGCGCTGCGCATCGACCGGCACCTGCGCGACCTCGAGGCGCGTCTCTCGGAGCTGCGCGAGCGCGGCGAACCGCCCCGCGTCAGGCTCATGCCGGACGGCGGCGTGCAGCTCGTCCTGCGCCACCCGGACATGTCGGTGGTGCGCACCGCGACGCTGACGGCGGAGGAAGCGCGCCTCCTGGCGCGCCATCCCGCGGGCGCCTGGGCACTGGGCTCCCCCACAGCGGAGCAGGTTTCCGCAGGCGCTGCGCGCAAAGGGCAGTAGCACCTACCCGGGGAGCCGGCGAGCCCCCGCAGGCCCCCTTGATCCCGCCGAGCGTCGGTACCTATGCTCACCGATGTCCCGGAGTGCTTCGTATTGACGGGACGTTGACCGCGGTACTGCAGAGGTCTCCCGGACGGGGGCCGCTAGAGAAAGGCAGAAGGATGGCGACAGGCACTGTGAAGTGGTTCAACGACGCGAAAGGCTACGGGTTCATCACGCCGGACGGCGGAGGCAAGGACGTGTTCGTCCACCACACCGCCATCCAGATGGAGGGGTTCCGCAGCCTGGCCGAGGGTCAGAAGGTCGAGTACGAAGTGACCGAGGGACCGAAGGGCCCGCAGGCAGCGAACGTCCGGAAGTCCTAGGGAGAGGCTCCGAACAGTTCCGGAACCGCCCGGTGCGCCCGCGCCGGGCGTTTTCGTCACAGGGCGCCGATAGGGCGGCCGTGTTCTTTTCTGGAGCGGCTAGCGCGTCGGCAAACGGTGTGTAACTGCGTCAGTACACCGGGCTGTACCAGAGGAAGTTGAGCCGCAGCCCGGTGGCCCAGAGCTGATCGTCCGCGAACCCCGGCCCGTTCGGCACCTGGTGGTAGCTGAAGTAGATCTCGGGGCTGACCGCGAAATGCCGGCCGACGCGCGCGTCGTAGGAGAGCCCGGCCACCACTGCGGGAGCAGCGCCCAGGCTCACGTCCGGGCCGAAGCCGTTGTTGTTGATGGTGACGCCGCCCAGGCCGAAGCCGAGGTTCAGGTTGAGGCCGTTCCCCGACGTGTCGCCGATCAGCACGGTCTGCCCGCGCAGCGTGACCAGCCAGTTCGTCAGCTCGCGGCTCTGCGAGTAGAACGCCGTGTCGGCGCTGAAGTCGCCGAAGAGCTGGAACCGGTCGGAGAAGCCGTACCCCATGCGCAAGCCGAAGTTGAGCGCGCTGCTGCGGAGGAAGTCCGGATTCGAGAAGCGCACCGCGCCGCCGCCCACGCCGAAGCTGAAGAGGAAGCCCTCGCGCGCGTCGCGCCGGACCGGCGAGTACCGGCGCTGCTCCCACGGCCTCGCGGACCCGTTCTCGCCGTTGCGCTCCAGCGTCCGCCCCCACGCATCCTCCACCGCCTCGTGCCGCGCCTCGAGGTGCTCGTTCACCGTCGCGGCGTACACGCCGAGCGTGAGGATGTTCAGGAACAGGTCGGCCCAGCGCGAGCCCGTGCTGGCCGTGACCACCACTCCGCCGTGCACGACCGGGCCGCCGGGTCCAGGCTGCGCGGACACTGACGCGGACGCGCCGGCCTGCGGCGCGCTCACCTCCGCGCGGGGCGCGGAGCTCGGAGCCGGGGCGGCGTCTTCGGCGCGCGCTGCGACGGAGGTCGCAAGCACGAAGCAAAGGGCGAGGACTGCGGTGCGGCTCACGGTGAGCAGACCCTCCGGGCGCCTGCCTGGCCACCCGGGGCGCATTATACGATCGGTGGCTGGCGGGCACGTTTCAGGGCTCGACACGATTGAGCGCAGAAGTCGCTCTCGCGCCATCGAAACAAACCTACCTTTCAGGAGCGTCCGGCGATGGAAGGGCCGGCGGCGGCGCCCGAAGCAGCGAGCTGCCCGCACCCGGCCGCGACCTCCTGGCCGCCCGAGTAGCGGATGCCGAAGGGAACCCCGGCCCGCGCCAGCACGTCCAGGAACGCGGAGCGCGCCTCGCGCGAGGATCTGCGGAAACCGCCCACTTCGCCGTTCACGTCGATCAGATCGAGCTTCACCAGGCGTGGGTCGAGCAGGCGCGCCAGGGCGTCCGCGTCGGCGGGCGCGTCGTTCACTCCGCCGAGCAGCACGTACTCGACCAGGACGCGGGTGCGGCGGGCGCGGGCGTGATCGTGCAGCGCCGCCACCAGCTCGTCCGTGGGATGGGTGCGCTCGATGGGCATGAGCGGGAGCCGCTGCTTCGGATCAGCGTGCGTCAGCGAGACCGCGAGCCGGAACTTGTGCCCTTCGGCGGTGTATCGCCGGATGGCGGGCACGACGCCGGCAGTGGAGATGGTGATCGCGCGCGCGCCGATGGAGCCGCCGGAGGGGTGGCAGAGGATGCGCGCGGCGGCGATCACCTGCTCGTAGTTGAGGAACGGCTCGCCCATCCCCATGAACACCACGCCCCGCACGGGCCGATCCGCCTCGCGGCGCACGGAGAGGACCTGCCCGACGATCTCGTGCGCAGCCAGGTTGCGCGAGAAGCCGAGCCGGCCGGTGGCGCAGAACGCGCAGGCCAGCGCGCACCCCGCCTGGCTCGAGACGCAGACGATGTACTTCTTCTCCTTGCCCGCGTACGCGCTGGTGTCCGCGCCGGGCGCCTCGCAGGGCACCGGGATGCGCACCGCCTCGACCTGCGCGCCGCCCTCCAGCTCGAAGAGGACCTTCACGAAGCCGTCGCTCGCGGCCTCGCGGCGCAGCACCCGGAGCGGCGCGGCGCTGGTGGCGGATTCGATCGCCTGCAGCAGCGCGCGGCGCACTCCGCGCACCGATTGCAAATCCTCCTCGCCGCGCTGAACCGCCGCCGCGAGGAGCTTCCGTCCGACTTCTTCCGTCACCCCGAGCGAGCCGTACTGCTCGGGGAGCATCCCGCAGCGGTGCATCACCCGCGGGGATCTACTGGAAGTTGAGCGTGACCTCCAGAGCTTCCTGCGTCACTTGAAGTCCACGGTCATCTTCAGCCGGTCGACGGTGACCGGGCCTCCGGCAAAGCCGGGAACTGCCCGGGACGCCCCCGTCAGCATCAGATAGATGTTCCCGTCGGGCTGCAGGAAGCCGGTGGCCGGGCCCGTCGGCGAGGCGAGCAGGCGAGACCCCGCCGCCGGATCCGAGGTGGAGATCCCGATGAACCGCCACCTGGTCCCGTCCCAGAGGAACGCCTGCGCGCTCGGCAGGCCCGCCCCATCCACGGTGATCTTCATCGCAGTCGCCTGGTCGACGGCGGGCAGGCTGAAGGGTGCTTTCATGAGAAGTCGAGGCGGAGCTTCGCGCGTCGTGATCCACATCTGGTCGCTGGCCACGCCACCCACGTTCCCGCCGAACAGGTAGGCGTGGGAACCGTCGCCGGCCATGGTGAAGCGCGTCCGCGCGGCGGGGGCCAGCGCGGGGGCGGCGTCGAACGGAACCTGCCTCCACGCAGTCGCGTCGATGTCGTACTCCCAGAAATCGGTCAGCGGCGCGCCCCCCGCGTCCGTGCCTCCGTAGAAGCCGACCCTCCGGTGGAACGTAAAGATCGGGAAGGTGAAGACGAAGGTGGTTTGCCAGACGCCGCCGCCGGCGTTCGCTCGAACGGGAGGCGGCGTTCCTGCCGGCGTGAGCTTCGTCCAGGTCACCTGGGTCGTGCATGTCACGGCGGGCGCGATCACGTTGCAGGCGAGCTTGCCTTGCCAGAGGTCGTTCTTCAGCCCGTTCGCGAACCCGCCGGTGCCCCCGGTCTTGTTGCCGCCGAACAGGAAGAAAGTCTGCGAATCGAAAGGGACCAGCGTGGCGCCTGTCCTGAAACCGATCTCGCCGCCGACCGTGTTGAAGAAGGTCGGATCCGCGCAGGAGATCGTCTTGTTCGCGACGGCGATGGTGCCGCCGAACGGATAGCCCGCGTACACCATGCAGCCGTTCTGGTCGTTGCTGTTCACCCCGCCGCCACCGGAGACGACTCCTTGGCCGCCGACCATGATCATCCCGGCGAAGTTGTCGAATGTGCCCGCCGCCGCGCTGTTCGAGATCGGCACAACGGCCGGAGCGGCCGCCATGCCCGCGTTCGCGAACGGCAGCGTTCCGACGTCGAACCAACCGGTCGCGGTCACGACGGCCGGGCTGGTGCTGGTCTGCATCGAGCTCTGGGTCCCGTACGCGACCACGCGGTTGGTCGGGCTGCCCGCCGGGTTGAGTCCGCCGGCCATCGAGAACTGGAAGTTGAACAGCGTCGTGCAGGGGAAGGCCGCGCAGCTGGTGCTACCCCCGGATCCGATTGCCACCGAACCCTTCGCGCCGCCGGTGGGCACGGCGTTCGGTCCCGCCGGCGGAATGACCTGCGTCCACCCCTGGAAGGTAGTGAAGGTCCAGAAGCTGCCCGCGGGGTCCGCGGCCGTTCCGGCGATGTCAGTCCCGCCGTAAAGGATCGGGCCGTTGACCGTGGAAAGGGTGGCTCCGACGCGGGCGGGTGGGCCCCCATCCGGGGTCTGCGAGCCCGCGATCTCCGAGAACTCCTGCCATCCCACGGTGGTGCCCGCAGACGTGCCGGTCGGGTCCTGCAGCGCGCTCGGAGACGTTGTCGAGGCGGTGTGGTAATCGACGTAGCCGATCGAGCTGTAGGAAGCAGAGGACTGGATGCCGCCGTCGGGGAAGAGCGTATCGGCCACGGCGAACTCCGTCGCCTTGCCGCCCGGTCCAGGGCCGCTCGCGATCCAGGTCGCGGGCGCGTACACGGAGTCGCTCGTGGCGGTCACGTCGTAGGCGCTGTTGGGGTTCGCGTTGCCCGCGACGTCCTTGCCAGCGAAGCTCATTTCCACCTGCTCGGGATAGGCGGTCACCGGGATTTCGTGGCCGCTGTCGTCCTGGACGCGGAGCGATACCTGGGCCGTCGCCTGGGGAAGCTGGAACTCGAGCACCGACCCGTCGGACTGGACGGAGGAGTCGGCCAGATCGCTGCCGGCCTGGCTCGCGATCACGCGCACGCCGACGAAGTCCGGGGTCGAGGTAATCGCGCCCTTGTTGGCGGTGATCGTCGTCCGGATCGTGCCGTCGGCGCTGGGGCGCTTCGAGAGCAGGAACTTGGTCGCGTCGGCGGCCAGCGTCCGCGGCGTCGGAGCGCCGCTCACGCACTTGAAGGTCCCCGCGGAGGAGGCGGTGCCCAAGTCGCAGTGATAGTCGCCCGGACACTCCGCGGAGCTGCTGCAGGCGAACGTGGAAGCATCGGGTCCCTTGCAGCCCGCGAGGGTCGCGAGCGCGGCGGCGAGCGACGCGAGCTGAAGCGTGCGAAGCAGGCGGTGGTCGTTGAAACGGCGCATCTGTTGCGGCCCCCGTGTGGAGACGTTCGGTGATTTGCAAGAAGTGGAGAACAGCGAATCCGGCACTAGAACCTGCCCTGCACGGCGACCCCGTCGCCCGATGGCAGGAAGTAGAGCAGTCCCGCCCCGATCCCGGCCGCGGCTCCGGCGCCGAGCAGGATCGCGCCGAGCGTGCGGCTGGACTTGGCGGTCGAGGAGAGGTCGTCGATGGTGGTCTGCGGGTGCGGCCGCGCGTTCAGCTCGTCCTCGTACTTGGACGCCTTCGACAGGAACGCCAGCCCGCCGCCGATGAACAGGGCGGCCGCGCCGGCCGAGACGTACGCGTAGGTGCGGCTCCTGCCGCTCGAAGGCTGGATGGTCGTGCCCGCCACCGCCTGGGGCGGAAGGGCCGTCCGGCTGGAGGCGGGGGCGGCCTGCGCGGGAGGCTGCGTGGGCGCGACCGCGGGCGCCGCGCCTGGCTTGAGCGACTCGGCGACGGCGGTCCTCTCCGGCGTCTGTGCCGTGGAAGGCGCGGCCTGTGGAGCCGCGGGCGGCGCGGCGGGCGCCGGCGCCGACGGTGCGGTCAGCCCGCCGGGAGTCTGCGCGATCCCCTTGGGAGGCCCCTCCTTCGCGCGCCGCTCCTTCGCCTGCAGCTCCTCGATCTCGCGGATCGCCTTCTCGATCACCGCGCGGTTCTTGGGATCGTCCATCTCGCGCAGGTAGCTCTTGTAGAACTGCTTGGCCTTCTCGTACTGCCCTGCCTGCCGGTAGCTCTGCGCGATGTTGTAGAGCAGCGGGGCCAGGGGCCGGATGCGGTAGACGAGGATGTACTCCTCGGCGGCCTTCTCGTACTCGCCAAGGTCGTAGTGCACCTTGGCCCGCGCGGCGTGCGCCTTCG
>WNEY01001754.1_pt1 | contig 15544 bp, 13 predicted proteins | sample 5400531 | NCBI WGS metagenome assembly WNEY01 (sample SAMN13153338, study PRJNA577476) | soil metagenome | isolation source: 200 cm saprolite under Douglas fir tree site 1 | place: USA:California | collected 2015-04-18
CGGTAAGTCCGTATCGAGCCACGCGTAATGACGTACGGAACCTGATAGGTTCAGCGCACTTTGTAGAGGTGTTCGTGGATACTCCACTGGAGGTCTGTGAGACACGGGACACGAAGGGCATGTATGCCAAGGCCCGCCGTGGAGAAATTAAAGATTTTACGGGGATTGACGACCCCTACGAGCCCCCGGCTCAGCCTGAAGTCACGCTGGATACAGTGACGCATACACCGGAAGAGAATGCCCGTCTCATCCTGCACTACTTGTGCCAACATGGTTTCGTCCGTATGCCGACCGGCATGCTGCAAAACGGTATGCAAGTTCAAGGACAAGGGACTTAAAACCCGACGTGCTTTATAGGCGGGTTGTCTCGTCCTTAGGAGAGCGTGTCTAAGAAGTCGGTATGGTAACTGTTTCCCTCCTTACACAAGGGGGAAGCAAGGCTTGTTAGACACTCTCTTGGGATGTCCCATACTGTTTGCACAAAGCTGAGCTTTGGCACCCCTCATGGAAAAGTAAGGACAGATGCCCTGATGTTCTATGCCCTCCTCGCCTATACCAGCGCTTTACTGAGCAGTGGGCTCGTCATCTTCGTCTTGTGTGCCAGACGGCGGACGGTTGTACACTGGAGTTTTGCGGTAGGCATGAGCACTATAGCGCTTATGGAAACGTTTATGGGGCTGCGTGTTCAGGCCGTGCAGCCTTCTGAGGCAGTCTACTGGAAATTTTTCAGCTACCTGGCTGCTGCTTTCCTGCCTGGGAGCTGGTTGCTGTTTAGTCTGAGCTTCGGTCGTTCGAATTACCACGAACTCATCGTGCGCTGGAAATATGCCCTTATTGTGGCCTTTGTTTGCCCTATCGCTCTCGTCGTGGGAGGACGTCAGGCGATCTTTGTAGATCTTCTGTATGTCCCTACCGCTACCTCCCGGTTACTCCCCCTCGCCTGGGCTGGCTACCTCTTGCATCTCTTCTTATTGCTGAATGCTGTGGTCATTTTGATGCATCTCGAGCGTACGTTACGCGCGTTGGTGGGCAGCACACGGTGGCAAATCAAGTTTATCGTGCTAGGGTTGGGGGCATTCTTTGCGGCGCAGATATACACCAGTAGCCAGGCCCTGCTCTTTTCGTCGGTTGATATCGCTATCGAGTCCATCAACGCCTATGCCGTCATCATTGCCGATTGCTTGATTATTGTCTCGCTCACGCGCAATCGCCACTTCAACGTTAATATCTATCTGTCCCGCACCATCTTGCATAGCTCGATCACAGTCATTGTTGTCGGCATCTATTTATTGACCGTCGGTTTGCTCACCAAGGCGATCAATTATTTTGGCAGTGACCTCAACCTCCCTCTGGGCACGTTTTTTGTCTTTCTGGCCTTAGTAGGCCTGACTATCGTACTCCTGTCGGATGAACTCCGACATCATGTCAAGCGGTTTATTAGCCGACATTTCTACCGTTCGTATTATGACTATCGACAGGAGTGGACCGCCTTCACCGGGCGTACGGCGATGGTCGTGCATGTGAAAGAGCTGTGTACGATCGTCTGTACGATATTGTCCGAGACTTTTGGCGTACCGTCGGTGACCATCTGGCTGGCAGATGAGGAGGCGCCTAACCATGTTACCATATATGGTTCTACGGCCTTTTCCGATACGGCTCCTTCTCCCCCAGAAATAACCGAGCAGGCCATGACGGCCCTCGTCCAGTGCATCCAGGAACACCAGATGCCTGTCGATTTTGAGATAGCCTCAGATCCACAGGGGCGGGAGTTGCGCCAGGCCCATGCGAGCTTTTTTCGCGCGGCCCAGATTCGGTACGGCGTCTCCTTAATGGCTGGACAGCAATGGTTGGGATTGATCAGTCTCAGTGACCGACATACGAAGGACACCTTTACCCTCGAAGACTGTGATCTCCTCAAAACCATGGCAGACCAGACAGCCGCGAATCTCCTCAATCTGCAATTGTTGCAGCGGGTGGTGCACGCCAAACAGATGGAAACGTTTCAAGCGTTGTCGGCTTTCTTCGTCCATGACCTCAAAAATCTAGCTGCAAAGCTCTCGTTGATGGTACAGAACCTACCATTGTATTATGATAATCCCGAGTTTCGTGATGACGCGTTACACGTGATCGCTGGCAGCGTGGCAAAGATGAATGCGATGTGTGGTCGTCTGTCTCTCCTGACCAGAGAATTGGAGTTGCAGCGGACTGAAGTCGATCTGAATGAACTGGTGCAGGCTACGCTCGCCGCTCTGAACGGCTCACTCAGAGCAACACTGACGTATGTGCCTGGCCATGTGCCCAAGCTGCTGATCGATCCGGAACAGATGCAGAAAGTCCTGGAGAACCTCTTATTGAATGCCCACGAGGCGACGGAAAACGAAGGCAAAATTCGCATTGAAACGGCTCAGCAGGAGTGCTGGGCGGTCCTCACCGTCAGTGATAACGGTTGTGGTATGTCGAGAGCGTTTATGGGACGCTCGCTCTTTCACCCGTTTCAGACGACGAAAAGTCAGGGCTTAGGCATTGGTCTGTTCCACAGTCGCACGATCGTCGAAGCACACCACGGGCGCATCGAGGTCGAGAGTGAAGAGGGGCAAGGGAGCACCTTTCGTGTGCTGTTACCAGTGAAGGCTTGAGAGGGACGTGACAAAACCAAAACTCTTGATCGTGGATGATGATGCGGAAATCCGCACGCAGATGAAATGGGCCTTTGCCCAGGATTATAACGTCTTCGTCGCGGAGGATCGGCCAAGTGCCCTGACAGTGCTTACCGAGCACCATCCGGCCGTGATTACCCTGGATCTGGGTTTGCCGCCACATCCACGCGGCGTGGAAGAAGGCTTACAGACGTTGAGTGCTATCCTCCAAGTGGACGCGAGTGCCAAAGTGATTGTGATTACGGGTCGTGAGGAACGCGACCATGCCCTGACAGCGATCGGTCAAGGAGCGTACGATTTCTTCCGTAAACCGGTCCAGGTCGAGGAACTCAAAGTGATCATTCACCGGGCGTTCTATGTCTATCAGCTTGAACAGGAGCATCGCGCCCTGCAACAGCGGCTGAGCCATGAGTCGTATGGGGACATGATCGGTGCGAGTCCACAGATGCAAGCGGTCTTTGCGACGATACGCCAGGTGGCGGCGAGCGATGCGCCGGTCTTAATTGTCGGGGAGAGCGGTACAGGGAAGGAGCTGGTAGCGCAAGCCATCCATCACCACAGTCTGCGCAGCGGCGGACCATTCCATGTGATCAATTGCGGTGCGATTCCTGAGCATTTGTTGGAGAGCGAACTCTTCGGCCATGAAAAAGGCGCTTTCACAGGGGCCCATACGCAGCGTAAGGGACGTATAGAACTGGCGCAAGGGGGGACCCTGGTACTCGACGAAATCGGCGACTTTCCCCTGGCCCTGCAGGTTAAATTGCTGCGCTTTCTCCAGCAACACGAAATGGAGCGCATCGGTGGCCGCCAGACACTCACGGTGGATGCACGGGTACTGGCGGCCACGAATAAAGACCTGCAACAGGCGATGCGTGCCGGCACCTTTCGTGAAGATCTGTACTTTCGGCTGGCCGTCGTGAACATCACCCTTCCACCATTGCGAGAACGTGGCGGTGATATCGTGTTGTTGGCTAATGAACTCCTCAAACGCTCTGTGGCTGAGCAGCAAAAAAAAGTGGTAGGCTTCACACGCCAAGCGCTCACCATTATGCAGAGCTATAGCTGGCCAGGCAACGTACGCGAACTGGAAAATCGCATCAAACGAGCCGTGATCATGGCACAGGGAGTACGCCTGACCCCGGAAGATCTGGAACTCTCTTCCCCCTCGCTGCTCTACGAGGGACGCACACTGAAGGAAGCACGTGAGGCCCTGGAAAAAGATCTGATCCAGAGAACCCTGGCCAAAAATAATGGCAATATTACCCGGACAGCCGTCGAACTCGGCGTGAGCCGTCCAACCTTACACGAATTGCTCACGCGGTATAATATAGAGCGCTGACACGCGCCCAGCATAGCACCCCAAGCCCTCCAAGAGCCGGTATGAGCCTTGCCTCAACCGGCTCTTGGTGTTTTTGCTCGGGATACTCATGCGTGATCATACCCCACTAATGGTCGTCGAGCCCTACGACCTCGAAACATTCCAGGTGGGGTGGGCCCAGTACCATCCCTTTGGGGAGGGGCTCGCCGCGATGGGCCTGGACAAAACTTTCGGATTCCGTCCAGGCCAGAAATGCCTCTTTCGATGCCCACGTCGAATGCGAGACATAGTGAATAGTCCCGTTGTGACTCTCTCCGCGGAGGAGTTGAAAGGACTCGAAGCCTGGCGCACCCTGTAAGTAACTCCGCCGCCGGCGCCAGCGCTCCTCAAAGGGTTCTGCCTGGTCTGCAGCAATCTGAAAATTGTTCATAGCAATATAACGCATGCCTTCCTCCTTCGCTCTCACCCGTTTTCTACTTCTGCCTAGGCCTCTCGACGCTCCAGGAGTTGTAATAACACGCCGTGTGTGGCTCTTGGGCTCACGAAGGCGAGACGTTGCCCAGTAGAACCTGTCGCCACATGCACGCGCGCCCCCTGGCTTTGTAAGGTGGCAATCGCGTCATCAAGATTGTCAACCTCGAGCGCCAAGAGATACATGCCCTCGCCCTGCTTGGCTAAAAAATCGGCCACTGGACCTTGCTCTGAAAGCGGTGTGATGAGTTCGATTTGTGCATCGCCAATCTGCAAAAAGGCATTGCGAATCCCCAGTGCTGGGACAGCGCCGCCGCTGACCTTCTCGAGACCAAAGTTGTGCTGATAGGTGGCCACCGCGGCGTCCAGGTCTTTGACGGCAATCGCGATGTGATCGATGCGTTTTGCTTTCATTGCTGTGCTCTCTCATGGTAGGATAGGCTTGAGCGCTTGGCAAAGGTCCTGCAGCCGCTCTGTGTGTAGGTTTTGGGCTCCTCTCGTGTCCTCTAGCGCAGAGGGTTATAGCAGAAAAGTGCCACACCGCGCAACTACGCGGGGAGCCTGCAGTGTTCGAGAGTAGTCGGGAGCCAGCAAGTTTGCTACAATGCGGCTCTGGCATGAGCCAGCTTGGAGCAGTCCGATGGCGTGTGAGATGGAGGCGATGAGCGTACTCCCTGTGGTATGGACTGGTACTCCGTCTTAAGGGTAGAACGACGCGCGCCGTGGCAGTTCTGTCACGTCGCATATTGAGGCGTACAGAATGTATGATACACACTACATCCACTGCTGAAACCTTACAGTCCCCATTGTATGAGCGTATTGCAACGGAACTGTCCCTCAAGCCTGAACAAGTGCAACGCACCGTGGCGCTGCTCCTCGATGACGCTACGGTGCCTTTTATTGCCCGCTATCGCAAAGAGGCTACTGGGAACCTGGATGAGGAACAGATTCGTCATGTTGCGGAGCGCCATAAATATTATCAAGAGCTGGAGCAACGTCGTGCCATCATCTTAACGACGTTGACAGAACAGGGGAAGCTTAGTGATGAGCTCCGGGAGCAGATCCTGGCTTGCTTGAACAAGGTAGAGCTCGAAGACCTGTATCTGCCCTATCGTCCCAAGCGTCAGACCAAGGCGAGCGTGGCGATCGAGCGTGGCCTGGAACCCCTGGCGCGCTTTCTCTGGGAACAGCAGCCTGGCGACCAGAGTATTCCAGAGCTAGCAGCGAGCTTCGTGGACCCTGAAAAAGGCGTGGCGAATGTGGAAGAAGCCCTGGCGGGGGCGGGACACATCATTGCGGAGTGGATTGCGGAGCGTGCTGATGTGCGACAGGTGTTGCGCAGTCTGATGTTTGCTGAAGGGAAAGTCCGCTCCAGCGTGGCTCAGGGAAAGCAGGACCACAAGACCAAATTCCAGGACTACTACGATTTTCAGGAGTCCGTAGCCACCATTCCCTCGCACCGTATGCTCGCCATCCTGCGCGGGGCGCGCGAAGAGATGCTGTCCATAGGCATTGAGATCGACACCACGAAGGCGCTCGCACTCGTGCAGAGCCGAGTGATCCAGGAGCGCGAGACGCCCTTTGTCTCGTCTCTGCTCGCCTACTGCGACGATGCCTACCATCGTTTGCTCTTCCCGTCGTTGCAGACTGAGGTGCGCAGAGCCCTCAAAGAACGGGCGGATGCAGAAGCGATTACCGTCTTTCAGGGGAACTTGCGGAGTCTCCTCATGGCCCCACCGCTCGGGACGTACGGCGTGCTCGGCGTTGATCCGGGTCTGCGTACGGGCTGTAAGCTGGCGGTGGTGGATGAGACAGGCAAATTTCTGGAATATGCAACGATCTATCCGCTTGTCCCGCGGCAGGATAGCGCTGGCGCTGAACAGGTCTTGCAGGATCTGATGAGCCGCTACACCGTCAAGGCGGTGGCGATAGGCAATGGCACGGGGTCGCGCGAAACGGAGGCTTTTGTTCGCCAATTTCTCAAGAAACAACCGCAGGACGTGATCTGTATCGTGGTGAATGAGGCCGGCGCATCCGTCTACTCCGCCTCGAAGCTGGCCCGGCAAGAATTCCCTGAGCTGGATGTGACGATACGGGGGGCGATTTCCATTGCCCGCCGTCTGCAAGATCCCCTGGCAGAGCTGGTCAAGATTGATCCGAAATCGATTGGCGTGGGGCAGTATCAGCACGACGTGGATCAGAAGCGTCTGCGTCGGAGCTTGGAGGAAGCCGTCGAATCGTGTGTCAATCGCGTCGGTGTGGACGTGAACACCGCTTCGGCAGAACTCTTGCAGTATGTATCAGGGCTGAACATGCGCCAGGCCCAAAACCTGGTGGTCTATCGCAATGCCCATGGCCGCTTGATGAGTCGCCAGCAACTCTTACAGGTGGAAGGACTCGGAGAGAAGACGTTTCAACAAGCGGCGGGCTTTTTACGCATCAAGGATGGCGAGCAGCTCCTGGACAGTACGGCCGTGCATCCCGAAACCTACGCGGCGGTCGAGCGCATGGCGGCATCCCTGGACGTCCCGATTGCCACGTTGGTCGCTAACGCCGAGTTGATCAACAGCCTCGATCTGCAGCGATTTGTCGATGCGCAAGTGGGGATGTTAACCCTCCAAGATATTCGTGAGGAGTTGCTGAAACCCGGGCGTGATCCACGTGCCCAGTTCGTCATGCCGCACTTCCGTGATGATGTGACGTCTCTGGCACATCTGCAAGAAGGCATGGTGCTGGAGGGGATGGTCAGTAACGTCACCAATTTTGGCGCTTTTGTGGACATTGGGGTGCATCAGGATGGGTTGGTGCACATTTCAGAGTTATCGCAGCGCTATGTGCGTGACCCGCGGGATGTGGTGCAGGTGGGGCAGGTCGTGAAGGTGCGTGTCCTCAGCGTGGACGTTGCCTTGCAACGCATCTCGCTGTCAATGAAGGGCTTACGGATGACTCCAGGGCAGGCGGAGGCGCCACGGAAAGACGCAGCAGGGAGAGAGGCTCCGGCTCCGGCACGACGTCGGCGGAAGAAAGTTGCCCCACCCCCTAAGCCACCTGCCGCCCCACCTCCAGAGACAGACATGGCGGAAAAGCTACGGGCCCTGCAAGCCCATTTTCAGAGCCCGGGACGATCCTGAGTCACGTTCTTTCTGTTGCAGCGGAGACGTCGTATGCCAGACAGTTATATTCAAGAGCTCTTTGCAGACCGCATTGGTGGGAGTAATTACGGTAAAGGGACAGCCGTCTATAAGTTTGAAAAAATTCGGCGCGCCCGTGATGCCGCTGTGCAGGCGCGCCCTGATCTGGCGTTGATCGATATGGGAGTGGGTGAGCCTGATGGGATGGCCTATCCCGGCGTGGTCAACGCCCTCAGTGAACAGGCCGCCATGCCGGAAAACCGTGGCTACTCAGACAATGGTCTGCCGGAGTTCAAAGAAGCTGTCGCACGCTATATGGCGCGGGTCTACGGTGTCGAGGACCTCGATCCAGAAACGGAGATTAACCACGCCGTGGGCGCGAAAAATGTCCTGGCCTTCTTGCCAACCTGTTTCATCAATCTCGGTGATGCCATTATTATGACTACCCCTGGCTACCCGGTCCTGGGCACCCATGCACGCTGGTACGGCGGTGAAGCCTACACCCTCCCGTTGCGCGAAGAGAACCACTACCTGCCTGATCTCCAGAGCCTCACACCTGAGCAATTGGCGCGCGCCAAAATACTCCTGCTGAACTATCCGAACAACCCCACTGGAGCCGTAGCGACGCGTGAGTTCTTCACTGAGGTAGTCGATTTTGCCAGGCAACATCACCTCCTGGTAGTGCAAGACGCAGCCTACGCAGCGCTGGTCTTCGAAGGTAAGCCGCTGAGTTTTCTCTCCATCCCAGGGGCAAAGGACGTAGGGGTGGAGATTCACAGCATGTCCAAAGCGTTTAATATGACGGGGTGGCGCCTGGCCTGGATCTGCGGGAATGCCCTGGTGGTCCGTGCCTTTGCTGACGTCAAGGACAATTTTGACTCGGGGCAGTTCAAAGCGATTCAAAAAGCCGCCATGTACGCTTTGCAGTATCCCGAGATCACGCTGGAGATCGCCGAGAAATACAGCCGGCGTTTAGATATGCTGTCCCAGACCCTGAATGCCGTGGGTTTCCGCGCCAAAAAGCCGGCCGCATCTTTCTTCCTCTATGCGCGGGCGCCGCGCGGTATCGTGGGGGGACAGCGCTTTGCGAGTGGGGAGGATTTCTGCCAGTACCTTATTCGCGAGCAATTGATCTGTACCGTCCCCTGGGATGAGGCTGGACCCTACATACGGCTATCTGTGACCTTCGAGGCCTCCTCCGTTGAGGAGGAAAGGCAGGTGGTGGCCGAGGTCGGCAGGCGTTTGTCTGACGTGCAGTTTGAGTTTGAGTAGATGGTCAAGTTTCGTGTGACGGATGCCCTCTTGCCCCTCTCCCGGAGGGAGAGGGAGCGAGGGATGTTAGCTGCTCACCCTGTAAGACCTAACTCTGCCTGTAAGTCTTGCACCGCTTGCTCCCGACTGCGGGTTTGCCAGCGCCGCCGCTGACCTATCGGCGCATTTTCAATCTCAGGGACCACTTTCATCGCCACAAATACCGGACCAGGTTGGCCCAGTAGCGCCTGAATATTGTTGGCAAAGTCCTCCAGCTTCTCGAAGGCGAAGGTGCGTGGATACCCAGCGCCGCGTGCCATCACATCGTAAGCTACATTCTTGGCATTCGGCACGGGCTGTCCGCCAGTGGTAGCGTAGCATTCGTTGTCGAGCAGGAAATGATAGAAATTTTTTGGCGCCTGCTCTGCGATAGTCGGTAATATCCCGAGATTCATCAGCAAGTCACCCTCAGAATCAAACACGATGACCTTTTTATCTGGCTGCGCTAATGCTAGACCGCAAGCAAACGACGCATGACCACCCATGGCTGGATCACCCAACGGGACGTCCCGACTGGGCTTCGTGCTGAGCGACACCCAGTGACGACCGCCTCTCCCAGGCACAACGATCGCATCACCACGATACTGCTGAAAGATTTCAAGCATATCTGCCGTTCGGAACATAGCCACCTCCAGAGCCTGAGAGCTTGTCTCTACCGATTGAAGCCGTGGTATTCGTCACCCACGAGCACCGCGACCGGTCTCTTGGTCTTTTTTGCTTCTTCAAAGGCTACTGAAATCCGCGGTGCATCAGCACTGGTTTCTACGAGGTAGTAGTGAATACCAAAGGCATGCAAGAAGCGCTCGGTATACGTAGCGGCGGTATCCTGGGTGATGCCGTGACGAGTCCATCCCCGGTACCCAACCATTAACACCACAGGAATATTCAGGCCCAGTCCCCAGCCGCGGAGAGAGTCTCCGGATTCCATCAAGCCAGTGTTTTGGATGAGAATAATGGGGGTTTTTCCACCTACGGAGAGACCAGCCGCCATCGAAAATGCTAAGCCTTCGCGGCTCACCGGAACGAGCTGGAGCAACGGCTCGGCCTGCATCAGCAGATACAACCAGTTGGTCTCGCTGTCAGGTAACCAGACCACGTGCGTCACTCCATTCTTTTTCATTTCCTCCAGGACAATTTCCGGGCTGAGTTCAGCTTCTTGGGCTTGTGCCATCAGGCACCTCCTTCTGTCCACACTGTCCACATGCTGTTACAGGGCTGCCTGCACGCGCTGGCGGAAGTCTTCTGCTCCAAGGCGCAGGAGCCCCAGGGCGGAGATGGTGATGAAGTTGGCCCCGAGCTTGATAAACTCGGCGATGCCAGCCGCATCGGCAGGGGAATTGCCACCTGCTCCGACCAGTTTGCCACCGGCCCTGATTTTGGGCATGACCCGGCGCATGAGCTGTCGCACTGCCGCGGCACCGGGATTACCCATGCTCTGTCCCAGGTCACCAGAGGCGACGTGTAGCACATCGACACCAGGCACGGTCAGAATCGCATCGAGATTGTCCACCGCTTCGGTCTCTTCAATCATAGGGATCACCAGGAGCTGGGCGTTAATCCAGCGCGTCGACTCCTCCCGTGACACCCCGACCCCATAATCATGGGCGCGCCCACCTCCCACACCACGGTGACCCTCCGGATAGTACCGCGCCGCTCGGGCCACTTCCTCAGCGGCCTCGCGGGTATTGACATGCGGTACGATGATGCCTTGTACGCCCCGGTCCAGAAAACGCAGGATGGTGGAATCCTCATGATTAGGAATGCGCGTGATTGGGGTAATGCCAAAGACTTCGGCAGCGCGCACCATGTGTTCCACCTCGTCCAAATCCATAGGACCGTGCTCACAGTCGATCATGACAAAGTCGTAGCCGATTGCCCCGAACAATTCCACGAGGTCTGGGGCATAGCGGCTGATGATGGCGCCGAACACAACCTTGCCCTCGGCCAGTTTTGCCTTTGTGGTGTTGGTACGCATAATGCTCCAGTTCTACTCCTGTCGTTGCTCATGGGTGGCATACGAGGCGCGTAAGAGGCCCATGCCACCACTGCTCGCAGCGATTATAGCAGGGTTGCTACCATTTGCCCTCCTGTTTTCCCCACTCCCAGTGGCCTGGGCGGAGTGACTTGTCGATGTGGTATTACGTAGGCACGCAAGACGTGATACAGTGTGTCGTGGAGGATGTCGTCCCTCATCCATTCCTAGACCTTATATGGAGACATGTGCCATGCCAAGGAAGACCGCCCCCGATCTATTTGCAGAACTGCGTAAGGTGGACACAGCGTCGATCAGCAATGTTGTCGCCACGTTTCCCACCAATCCCCTCTGCCTAGGGCTCTATAATCCCTGGAGTGAGAACTGGTACACTGATACCTCAATTCGGTGTATGTATCCGGAGTTGGGGTCCATCGCAGGCTACGCCGTGACGTGCGTGTATAGTGTGCCTGATCCCAATTACAATCGGTTGACGTTCATGGATGTGATCGACGCGCTGGACGCCTCACCGAAGCCCACTATTCTTGTCATGCAACAGAAATTTCCCCCAGAACTTGCCGCCAAGGCCGGACTGGTGGGCGAGATCATGGTAACGTCCATGCGAGCAGTTGGGTGTGTTGGCTTGATCGCTAATGGTCCATCACGCGATATCGATGCCATTCGTGCCCTGAAATTTCAGTACATGCTCAGTGGTGCTTCCGCTGGCCATGGTGCCATGGCGGTCCAGGCGGTCAACGTCCCGGTCACAGTGGCCGGCATGGATGTACATCCGGGAGAGATCGTCCATATGGACGAGAATGGGGCGTGCAAATTCCCAGCCGATAAGATCGAAGCAGTGCTGACTAACGTGAAAGCCCTGATCAAAGATGAAGACACCCGCCTGAAAGCCTTGCGGCAGGCGAAGACCGCCGCCGAGGTCAGAGCGGCCGCCAGTGGAACTCCCTACAGCGCTCCGCAAAAGAAGCGCTAACTCTATGGTGGAGCGGTGCCGAGGACAAGCACCGCTCCGGCACTACCGGCTCACTTGGATGTGTAACCCCCGTCCACCGGCAAAGCAATGCCAGTGACGTAGTCAGAGGCGCGGCTGGCAAGGAAGACCGCAGCCCCGGCGAGTTCGTCTGGCTCCCCCCAGCGCCCCTGCGGTATCCGTACGGTGATGGAGTCATAGCGCTCTGGAGAGGCAGAGGTCGTGAGGTCCGTGTGAATCCACCCTGGGAGAATCGCATTGACCTGAATATTGTCCTTGGCCCAGAACACCGCCAGACTCTTGGTAAACTGCACCACCCCGCCCTTGGTCGCCGCGTAGGCTGGCGAAACACTGCTGCCGAAAATGGCAGTCATGGAGCCGATGTTAATGATTTTGCCCCCACCCGCCTGGCGCATGTATGGATACACTGCACGAGCACACAGGAAGACCCCAGTAAGGTTGGTGTTCAGCACCTGCTGCCACTCCTCCAGCGTGTAATCCTGCGGCGCCTTGCGGATGTTGATACCGGCGTTGTTAACCAGAATATCGACGCGGCCAAATGTTTCGACGCTGGCTTCTACCATCGCCTGCACCGAGGTCTCGTCTTGGACATCTGTGGAGACGCTCAGGGCGCGGACGCCAAGTGCCTGCAGGTTCGCGATCGCCTGAGCGCTCTTAGCAGGATGACGCGCCGCTACGACAATATCGGAGCCGGCTTGCGCTAGCCCCTGCGCGATACCATACCCGATGCCACCGTTACCACCTGTCACAATGGCTACTTTACCGGTCAAATCAAAATCTGTTGCCATGATGAGATCCCTGGCTGTACCGCTACCATCTGTCACTCTTCACACACGGGAATTGACAGATGGCGGGATATATCGGCCAGTGCGTTCAGCACGCTAGGCCAGAACGTGTACACATCCCCCCTCGACCACACGCCAGGGGAGGGGGAACGCAGTCCTATCTGCCATGTACCTCAACATGCGACGCCAGCGTCACCGTCGTATCTGCAGTCGCCACGGCGACCGAACCGTACAGTGGTCAACGCCGTTTCCAGGTCTCAACCAGCCCTTCCGCCTGCTCCGCCTGCACCCCCCACATCTCAAAGTGCACCCGGATGGCATCGTAGACTGTGAGTTCACTATGTTTAGTGTCTGGGTCTCGATAGGCCTCGACGTTCACGTCCATCCACTGCAGTGGGATTTTGTCTTGGTTGGCCAGTCTTTCTACCATGTTCACCGCACATGCTGAGATGCCAGACAAAAAGAGTTCGCCAGCACCGACCTCGTCCCCACCAGGATCATCAGCCACGAAATGATGGGTGCGGGCGTTGCAAATGGCGCGGCCTAGCGTGCCTGTGCTGTAGCTGCGCACCTTATAGGCCAGAGTTAATGCCATATCCACCCCTTTCCTGAAAGAAGAGCTGTCCAGTACGGGCGAGCGTACTCGAGACCCTGGGCTCTGTCAATGCTACATATGGTGGACTCCTTGACCCCACAAGAGAGATGCGTCCAGACAGGACTCCTGCTACAATAACAGCAGAGTGAGGGAAAGGGTAATGTGGAAAACGCCTTCTTGCCTACCTCACTGTGGCCTGAGATGGCGTGTGATCCTGAGGCAGAAGGACCTGTCAGCATGCCACGTATGTCCTTAGTCGACATTCTTATTGGTATGACTTCCCTGACCCCGGAGCAACTGCTCCGTGCGGAGGAACTCAGCGCCCAGAGGGGCGTGCGTCTGGAAGAGGTGCTGGTCCAGCAGCGCTTCCTGAGTGAGGAAGAGCTATTGCAGGCGCAGGGACAGCAACTGGGGATGCCCTATTGGAAGGAACTGCCTGAGAGTGAGTTCGATGTCTCGCTCATGACCCAAATTCCTCTCCAGTTTGCTCGCCAGCATAAGCTGGTGCCGATGCGAAAGCAGGACGGCATCGTTCTGGTCGCCATGAGCCAGGCGCTGCATCTCCAACCACTCGACGACGTCAGCGCGCTCCTCAAGGCACCAGTCGAGCCGATCTTGAGTCCAGAGCGGGAAGTTATCGGAGCCCTGAATCGCTTGTATGACATCGGGTCACAGACCGCGGCCAAGGTCATTCAAGATCTGGACGCCCAGGCGCTGGGCCGCCTGGCCCATGACCTGGAAGGGCCGCAGGATATTCTGGATCACGATGCTGAGGCGCCCATCATCCAGCTCGTCAATTTGATTCTCTCGCAGGCGGTACGCGACCGCGCCAGTGATATCCACATCGAGCCGTTCGAGCGCTCGCTGAAGGTGCGTTACCGCATTGATGGCGTCTTGCATGAAGTCTTGAGTCCACCCAAAGCCCTCCAACCCCGCATTACGTCGCGCCTCAAAGTCATGGCGGATTTGAACATTGCAGAGACGCGTCTGCCGCAGGATGGGCGTATCGCCATCCGGGTGCGCAACCGCGAGATCGATATCCGTGTCTCAGTGGTGCCTACGGCCTTTGGCGAGCGTCTCGTGCTACGCTTGCTCGATAAATCAGGCGCGATGCTCACCCTGGAGGAGATTGGCTTTGCACCCGAGCTGTTTCCAGTCTATCATCGCCTGATTCGTCGCTCACACGGGATCATTCTGGTCACGGGTCCGACCGGCAGTGGCAAAACGACTACCCTCTATGCCACACTGCTGCGCCTCAATGCCGCGGAGTTGAACATTATTACCGTGGAAGATCCTATCGAGTACCAGCTCAACGGAGTGGGACAGATCCAGGTCAATCCGAAGATCGATCTCACCTTTGCCAACGGTCTCCGCTCAATTCTACGTCAGGACCCTGACATCATCATGGTGGGGGAAATTCGCGATCGGGAAACAGCCGAAATCGCCATTCAAGCCTCGCTCACCGGTCACCTGGTCTTTAGCACCCTGCACACCAACGACGCGCCGAGTGCGGTCACACGCCTGATCGACATGGGCGTTGAACCATTTCTGATCTCCTCGTCGGTCCTGGCAATGATGGCCCAGCGCCTGGTTCGCTTGATCTGTCCGAACTGCCGCGAACCGTTTGCGCCTGACCCTGAGATGCTCAGCGAGTTGGGCTTGACAGCAGCAGACCTGGCGCAGCACGGCGGCCAGTTCGTGCACGGCCGCGGCTGCGAGGCGTGTCGTCATACGGGCTATCGCGGGCGTACGGCCATCTATGAGATGATGGTGCTTGATGACCCGGTGCGCAATCTCATCATGCAGCGCGCCAATGCCAACATGATCAAAACGACCGCGGTGCAGCGCAGCATGCGCACCCTGCTGCAGAACGGCGCACGCAAGGTGCTGGAAGGGCGTACCACGGCCGAAGAGGTCTTGCGAGTTACCCAGGAAAGTGAATAGGTATGCCAGTCTACACCTATAGTGCTCTGGACGCACGGGGCAAGGAAACGAAGGGTGTCGTTAATGCGGACAGTACGCGTGCGGCACGTGTAAAATTGCGCCAGTCTGGCTTGTTCACCAAGGAGCTGCTGGAAACCAGCGCCGCCGAAACGCCGGAGCGCAACAGGCGCCTGGCACTGCTGCAAACGGTGCGCCGGGTGCGTCCGCAGGACATCACCGTCATGACCCGCCAGTTCGCGACGCTGCTGGCGGCCAACCTGACGGTGGTGGATGCGCTCACGGCGCTCATCGAGCAGACCGAAAACCGCACCTTACAACGTACCCTCATCCAGGTGCGCGAGAGTGTCCTGG
>WNEY01001755.1_pt1 | contig 15543 bp, 17 predicted proteins | sample 5400531 | NCBI WGS metagenome assembly WNEY01 (sample SAMN13153338, study PRJNA577476) | soil metagenome | isolation source: 200 cm saprolite under Douglas fir tree site 1 | place: USA:California | collected 2015-04-18
GACCCTCACGTCGGGTCCCCGTATTTCGTTCCGAACCTGATGAACCGGGTGATCGTCGAGCTCAATCAGCTGGAGCCGGACTTCGTGGTGTGCACCGGCGATCTCACCAACGAGGGCTACCGGCAGGAGTTCAAGAACTGGGTGGCGTACCAGGAGCGCATCAAGGCGCCCATCGCCACCGTCCCCGGCAATCACGACGCCAGGAACGTCGGATACCTTCACTTCGAGGAGCTGATCGGAGCCCGCCACTGGGCGGTGGACGTCCGCGGCGTCCGTATCGTCGGCGTTGATTCCAGCGAACCGGACCTGAACGACGGCCAGATCGGCCGGGAGCGCTATCCGTGGCTCAGGGAGCAGTTCGCCGTGCAAACGGAGCTGAAGATCCTGGCCCTGCACCACCATCTGATCCCCGTTCCCGGAACGGGCCGCGAGCGGAGCATCGTCAACGACGCCGGCGACCTGCTGGAAGTGTTGATCGAATCCGGCGTCAACATCGTGCTCTCCGGGCACAAGCACGTCCCCTATGTGTGGCGCCTGGAGAACATCTACATCGTCAACGCGGGGACGTGCTCGTCGCTTCGCCTCCGGGGATATACGAAGCCCTGCTACAACATCGTCGAGGTGGAGGGCGACGAGGTGAAGATCCACCGGAAGTTCCCCTTCGGGGGGCAGACGGTGCTTGCGCACTTCTCCCTGTCCAGGGGCACCCAGTACCACCGGCACCTGGAGGCGCTGATCCAGCAGTCCCCGAACATGACGATGGCCCCGGAGTAGAGCGACCCGCTGGGAACAAAACGAGGACCGATCCCGTTGGTCCAAAGGATGTAGGATTCAGCTGGATCCGTTCCAGCCGACATCCCGTCCGGAACTCTCCCCTTTGCTTCCATCCCGAGCGTATCTCCTCGCGTTAGTCCCTGCGAGCCCGAATCTCCCATGGGCCCGCTCATGAAGGTCGTGGCCCTGGTGGATGGGGAGCACTATCCATCGGTCACCCGGTGGGGCCTGGAGGTGGCCAAGGAGCAGGGATTCCTGCCGGTGGCCGCGCTCCTGATCGGCGGGATCGAGAAGCTGGGACCGGAACGCCGGCTGGAACTGGGTGCCCTTCCAGTGGTGCATGCCGAACGAGACCCTCGGTCCTCGCTGGCGGAGGCCATCGACCTTCACCGGCCCGACGCGATCCTCGACCTGTCGGACGAGCCGGTCCTCGGGTACCGGGAGCGGATGGAACTGGTGTCCGTCGCGTTGGCGAAGGGAGTCCCGTACGTGGGGCCCGACTTCCGGTTCGATCCTCCGATCACCGAGGAGCCGCTCTCCGTGCCCACCGTCGCCGTCATCGGGACCGGCAAGCGTGTGGCCAAGACAGCCATCGCCGCCCATACCGCCCGGGTGGCCAAAGCGGGTGGTCTACGCCCGATGATCGTGGCCATGGGCCGAGGGGGTCCACCTGAGCCGGTCACGGCCGGTCCGGAGGACGTCACCGTCCAGGCGCTGCTGGAGCGGGTCGAGCGAGGGGAGCACGCCGCCTCCGACTTCCTGGAGGACGCTCTCACCGCGGGCGTACCGACGGTGGGGGCGCGGCGATGCGGGGGAGGACTGGCAGGCCGCCCCTTCGCCACGAACGTGTCCGAAGCGGCCCGGCTGGCAGTCGCTTCAGCTCCGGACCTGGTCATCCTGGAGGGCAGCGGTGCCGCGATGCCGACGGTCCCGTGGGACGCCGGGATCCTCGTCGCACCCGCCTCGCTGCCGCCGGAGCACCTCGGCGGGTATCTGGGCCCGCTCCGCGTATTGCTTTCGGACCTCGTGGTCTTTATCATTGGGGGTGGCCCGAACACCGGGCCGGACAACCTTTCAATCCTCTATCCCTTGGTGCGTCGGCTACGCGCAGATATCCGGGTGGCCGTAGCGGAGCTTCAACCGGTCCCGCTGGCCGACGTGAGGGGCAAGGATGCGTTCTTCGCTACGACATCACATCGCGAACTGGCCGGCAGGCTCGCGGAGCAGCTCGAGCGGATCGGGGGATGCCGGGTGGTAGGGACTTCGACGCGGCTGGCCGATCGGGCCGGCCTGGCTGAGGACCTGGCGGCAGCTCCCCGGTTCGACGTGTTGCTCACCGAGTTGAAGGCGGCAGCGGTGGACGTGGCGGCGAGGACAGCCCTGGAGCGGGGAGCAGACGTGGTCTTCGTGGACAACCGCCCCCGCAGTGCTGGAGGAGATGGAGATCTGGATCAGCTGATCGGCGAAGTGACCGGCCTGGCCCGCGAGCGGTCGGGACGCGAGGGGGCCGGAGGAGAGTGAGGAATTGACCGAGAACCGAGTGATCGTTCTGTCCGATGGGGTACCCGGACTGCCGTACTCCAAGGGACTGTGGGCCTCCGAGCTCATGGTGACGGGGCTCTCCGCGTTCCGTGCCTACCAGGTGGCCGAGCGGGTCGAGGACCGCCTCAAGGACCGGAAGGTGGCGAGCGTGACCCGTGAGGAGCTGGAGGAACTGACGGTGGACGTCCTCTCCGAGCTGGCTGGTGAGCGGTACGCCACCAACTTCCTTCGCTGGCGGGAGGTCAAGAGCCTGGACATTCCGCTGGTGATCCTGATCGGCGGGGCCACCGGGGTGGGAAAGTCGACCGTCGCCACCCAGCTGGCCGTGCGGCTGGGGATCGTGCGGGTCGTGGCCACCGATGCCATCAGGGAAGTGATGCGGGCGCTGTTCTCGAGCGCCCTGATGCCTACGCTGTACACGTCCTCCTTCGACGCGGACTCGGCGCTCCGGGAGCCGCCGGTCCGTCCCATCGACCGGGTCATCGTGGGGTTCCGGGAGCAGACCGCCGCCGTGGCGGTGGGGATCCACGCGCTCGTGGAGCGAGCAGCGGTCGAGGGGACGAGTGTGGTGGTCGAGGGCGCCCACGTCGTGCCGGGGTTCTTCGACCTCACTCCTTACGAGGGCAGGGTCCTGGCCGTGCCCGTCGTGCTCACCGTGGACGACGAGGAGCTGCACCGCACGCACTTCGTGGCTCGGTCCACGGACTCATCGGCCAGGCCGTTCGAACGATACATGCGCGGTTTCCCGAACATCCGGCGGGTGCAGAAATACATCAAGAGCCAAGCCCTTTCCCACAATGTCCCTGTCATCCCCAGCTACAACATCGACCAGGCCCTGGCGGCCATCATCGACCTGGTCGTGGAACGGGCCACGGAAGCCCTTCGAAGCCAGGGGGCGAGCGACCCGAAAGGCGGGCGCCCGGCTCAGGAGCCGGGCCGGTTGACTTCTGAATTGGAGGCGAGCAAGAGATGAAGTTGTTCCTCGACACAGCGAACCTGGATGAGATCCGCCAGATCAAGAAGTGGGGCGTGTTGTCCGGGCTGACCTCGAACCCCACGCTGATCGCGAAGGAGCGCGACGACGTCGAGACCCACATGAAGGCCCTGTGCGCCGAGGTGGACGGGCCGGTCTCCCTGGAGACGACGGAACTCGAACCTGGACCCATGTACGAGCAGGGCATCAAGCTCTCTCAGATCGCGCCGAACGCCGTGGTCAAGGTGGCCATGACCCCGGCCGGGCTGGAGGCGGGCAGGCGCCTGATCGGAGATGGCATCCCCGTCAACGTCACGCTCACCTTCTCGCCGGCACAGGCCATCCTGGCCGCCGAGATCGGAGCCACGTACGTTTCCCCGTTCCTCGGCCGGATCGACGACATCGGCAGTGACGGGATGTACGCGTTGCACGAGATCTGCGAGATCTACGAGGTGCAGGGATACGATACCCTGGTCCTGGCGGCGTCTCTCCGGCACCCGATGCACGTCATCGAAGCAGCCAAGGCTGGAGCGGACGTGGCGACCATGCCGTTCGACGTCTTCTCCAAGCTGGTGAAGCACCCGCTAACCGATATCGGATTGGAAAAGTTTTTGAGTGACTGGAAGAAGCTCCAGAAGGAGCTCGAGGAAGGAGCATGAAAGTGGACTCCAACACGATCGAACGAACTGAACTGGAGGCGAAGGTCCTTCCCGAGCTTCAGCAGATCGCAGAGACGCTCGGGGTGCAGGGCCATCAGCGCCTGCGAAAGGGCCCCTTGATCGATGCCATCGTGGCCAAGGCATCCTCCGATGGCCACGCCGAGGCCGTCGTTGAAGAGGGGGCGGAGGGACCAACCTCCAAGTCTCAGAAGGAAGAGGCCGGCGAAGGTGACCGCCCTGAGGAGGAGGGGGATGAGAGACCGGCCGGGGAGGGTGAGAGCGCTTCCCAGGCCCAGGCCAACGCCGCCTCGGACAACGGCGGTGCCGGAGCGGGCCCGTCCGCGTCCCAGCGGGGTGGTGTGGCCACCGCGGTCATCGAGCGTCCCAGGCCCGAGGGCCAGGAGCAGCGCGATCGTCCGCGCGGGCGCATGTCCCGAGAGGAGCGGCGCCGTGATCGCGAACGCCGCCGGGAGCGCGAGCGGGAAGATCGCGAGGAAGAGCTGGCGAACGCACCCACCAAGGAGGGCGTGCTGGACATCCTTCCCGAGGGGTACGGGTTCCTTCGTACCAGCGGCTACCTGCCGGGCAATGGCGACGTGTACGTCTCCCTCTCGCAGATCCGTCGGTTCGCCCTCCGGCGAGGCGACGAGATCAAGGGTCAGGTCCGCTCCCCGCGCGATAACGAGAAGTACCCGGCCCTGCTTCGGATCGAGACGGTCAACGGGGTCGATCCAGACACAGCGCGGTTGCGGCCGGAGTTCGACAAGCTGACCCCGCTGTTTCCCGAAGAGCGATACCGGCTGGAGCACGACCCCAAGGGGATCACCGAGCGGATCATCGACCTGGTGGCTCCGGTGGGGAAGGGCCAGCGCGGGATGGTCGTGTCGCCGCCCAAGGCAGGCAAGACGACGGTGCTGAAGCAGATCGCCGGCGGCATCCTGCAGGCCGACCCGAAGTCCCACGTCATCATCCTGCTGGTCGACGAGCGGCCGGAGGAGGTCACCGACTGGCAGCGCACGGTCGCTGCCGCCGAGGTGGTCTACTCCACGTTCGACAAGCCGGCAGATCAGCACACCCAGGTAACTGAGCTGGTGCTGGAGCGGGCCAAGCGCCTGGTCGAGCAAGGGATGGATGTCGCCATCCTGCTGGACTCGATCACCCGGCTGGCCCGGGCGTACAACCTGGCGGCGCCCGCCTCGGGGCGGATCCTGTCGGGAGGCGTGGACTCGACGGCGCTGTACCCGCCCAAGCGGTTCTTCGGGGCGGCCCGGAATCTCGAAGAGGGCGGATCGCTGACCATCATCGCCAGCGCCCTCGTTGAGACGGGCTCCCGGATGGACGAGGTGATCTTCGAGGAGTTCAAGGGCACTGGAAACTGGGAGATCCGGCTCGATCGGCAGCTGTCCGAGAAGCGCATCTTCCCGGCCCTGAACATCGAGGCCTCCGGCACCCGCAAGGAGGAGCGGCTCATGCCCACCGAGGAGCTGGCGCTGGCCTGGCGGCTGCGCAGGGTGCTGCACGCGCTGGACCCGGCCGCGGCCCTGGAGCTGCTTATCGACAAGATCCGTGTGACGAAGTCGAACGATCAGTTCCTGCGGGAGATCTCCAAGGCCCCGGTGACGGACTGATGGCGGGTTGGGGGGACGACCCGGTGATGGCGGACCTCCAGGCCGCCATCACCGACGGTTGGACCCCAACCAAGGTGTCCGACGAGCGCGATTCGACGGGCACGTCGTTCGACGTCGTTACGGTGGTCAAGGATAGTGAGGAGAAGCAGTTCCGCAGCGACCATCTCGCCTTCCACCGCTACGTCGAAGGCCTGATGGAGGACCATGGCCTCTCGTACTCCTAACGCGGCGCCGGCGATGGCGGGGGAAGGCAACATCTGGACTGAGCGAGCGCAGCGAGCGAGGGAAGCGTTGCCCGAGCCGCCATGGCCGGCGTGGCGAGGCGGGAGGACCCGGCAGCCCTGATAGCCGCCGCGGTCTCAGCGAGGAATAAGGAAACGTTGGAAGGAGAGAGATGAAACAAGGAATCCATCCCGAATACGTAACGGCGACGGTCCGGTGCTCCTGTGGGAACACCTTCGTCACGCGTTCGACCAAGCCGGAGATCCACGTCGAGCTGTGCTCGGCGTGCCATCCCTTCTACACCGGCAAGCAGAAGCTCGTCGACACGGGCGGCCGGGTGGAGCGCTTCCAGCGCCGGTACGGCCAGCGCACCGGTCCGGCCCAGTAACCCACGCGGCGACCGCCGTGCCTTCCAAGGACCATTTCTACGGGGGCCAGGCCGTCCTGGAAGGGGTCATGATGCGCGGCCGGGACGTCTGGGCGGTGGCCGTGCGCAGGCCGGACCAGACCGTCCATGTCGAGTCTCGCGAGATCCACTCCATCGGTCGGCGCATCCCCCTCCTGACCAAGCCCGGCTTCCGGGGAGTGCTGGCCCTGGGCCAGGCGATCTCGATCGGTGTCAGGGCTCTCACCATCTCGGCCAATCAAGCCGTGGAGGACGAGGAGCAGCTCAGCCCCGTCCAGATGGCTGTGTCGATGGTCCTGGCCTTCGTCCTCTTCCTGGGCCTGTTCGTGGTGGCTCCGTACCTGGGTTTTCGGCTGCTCCGCCATCGGGTCGAATCGAGCATCGTCCGCAACGTGTTCGAGGGGGTCCTCAGGGTCCTGCTGTTCCTCGGCTATCTGGCCCTGGTGGGCCGGTTGAAGGATGTCCGCCGCGTCTTCCAATACCACGGCGCGGAGCACAAGACCATCGCCGCCTACGAGCACGACGAGCCGCTGGAGCCCGCCTCCGTGGATCGATACTCCAGGCTCCACGTGCGATGCGGGACGAACTTCCTGCTGATCGTGATGATCCTCACCATCCTCATCTACGCAGCGTTCCCTGCGCGAAGCCTGCTCGCCGGGATCCTCTTTCGGCTGGTGGCCATACCGGTCATCGCCGGGATCTCGTACGAGATCCTTCGCCTGGGTGCGCGGCATGAGCGCTCAGCGATCATGCGTGCCCTGATGGCTCCGGGGTTGTGGCTTCAGAAGATCACCACCCGGCCGCCTGACCGGGGCCAGATCCAGGTGGCCATCGAATCCTTCCAGGAGGTCCTCCGGCGCGAGGGGAACCTCTCTCCGTCCGGCGAACCGCCGCAGCCCGCTGCGGGTCCTTGAATCGTTCGCCCTGCGGGCTACAGTAGGCCACGCGGCCGGACCGTCTCCCCACATGGCCGTCGAAGGAGGGCAGCGGCCTTGGCGTCTTCAGTGGATGTTCCGGAGTTCGAGACGGCCGGGATCGCCGGCCACACGTTCCTCGGGTCACGCCACGGATACAGTCGTGAAGAGGTGGACCGGTACCTTCGGGTGATCGACGATCACGTCGCCAGGTTGCAGACCGAATTGGCGTGGCACCGGGCGCGGAGCGATCACCTTTCTCGTCGGGAGTCCGCCGCGGAGGAGGCCGCCTACGCCCGCCTGTCGAGACAGTTCGCCGACGTGATCCGCACGGCCGACCAGGTCGCAGCCAGGATCAAGGACGAGGCCGAGCAGGAGGGTCGGGTCAGCATCGACCGGGCTCAGGAGGAGGCTTCCCAGATCGTGGAGAGCGCCGTGGGACGGGCCAGGCAGGAGGCGGCCGGCATCCTCGAGGCAGCCCTGGCTCGGCGTGAAGCTGTGCTGGAGACGGGCCGGAACGGCAACGGGGCGAGAGCGGAGGATTACGTCGAGCTGGACCTCACAGATCTGGACATGGAGATCCCTCAGTTCGACCTGACGTTGGATCTGCCCGACGAAGCCACCGAAGAGCCCGCCGCTCCGACCAGTCCCTGAGCGCTCCTCCCCCTTCCTGACTTGATTGCGGCGTGGGCCGCGATAATGCCTTTCATGCAGCAACGCCTGGATGAGATCGAACAGAGCTACGAAGAGCTGACCCGGGAGCTGTCCCAGCCCGAGGTCGCCTCCGACCCTGCCCGGCTCCGGGACCTGGGGAAGCGGCACTCCGAGCTGGAAGAGATCGTGACGACGTACCGCCGGCATCAGGAGGCGGTGCGCCAGGCTGAGGAAGCTCGCCTCCTGGCCAAGGAGGAGAAGGACCCGGATATGGCGGCTTTCCTGCGGGACGAGGAGGCCACGGCAGAACGCCGAGCCAACGAGCTTCAGCAGCAGCTCGAATACCTCCTGCTGCCCAAGGATCCGAACGACCAGAAGAACGTGGTGTTGGAGATCCGGGCGGGTACGGGCGGCCAGGAAGCGGCGCTGTTCGCCGGCGACCTGCTCGAGATGTACCGAAGGGCCGCCGAGCGGTACCGGTGGAAGACCGACGTGCTCTCCTCCAGCCCATCCGACCTGGGCGGGTTCAAGGAGGTCGTCCTGGAGGTGCAGGGCAAGGGCGCCTACTCGCGGCTCAAGCACGAGTCCGGCGTCCACCGCGTCCAGCGTGTGCCCGTGACCGAGTCCGGCGGCCGCACCCACACGTCGACGGCCACCGTGGCGGTGCTGCCCGAAGCCGAGGAAGTGGACGTCGCCGTCGATCCGGACGACCTGCAGATCGATGTCTACCGCTCGAGTGGTCCCGGAGGCCAGAGCGTCAACACCACCGACTCGGCGGTTCGGGTGACCCACAAGCCCACAGGCATCGTCGTGGCCGTTCAGGAGGAGCGCTCCCAGCGCCAGAACAAGGAGAAGGCCCTCCGATACCTGCGGTCCCGGTTGCTCAAGATGGCCCAGGACGAGCAGCAGCGGGAGGAGGCCGCGGCCCGCAAGGCGCAGGTGGGAACGGGGGAACGCTCCGAGAAGATCCGGACGTACAACTTCCCCCAGAACCGGGTCACCGACCACCGGCTGAAGCTGTCCCTGCACAACCTCCCTGAGGTCATGGCCGGCGACATCGACGAACTGGTTACCGCGCTGATGGCGGCGGAGCGCCGCGAGCAGCTGGCAGAAGCTTCCGGCGGCAACCGCGCCGGCAAGGCTGAGCCCCGTCGGCAGGGAAGGTGATGCGTCCAGCCGAGGTGGTCCGGCGATCCGCCGATTACCTGGCGCGCCACGGCGTGGACAGCCCCAGGGAGACGGCGGAGATCCTGCTCCAGCACTTCCTGGAGACGGACCGAGCCGGACTGTATGCCCGGGCCGAGGGACTGGACACTCGTACCGCTCGCCTGTTCGGCCGGGCTCTCTGCCAGCGCTGCCATGGAGCCCCCATTCAGCACCTGACGGGCGACCAGCAGTTCCTGGAGTTGGTGCTCAGGGTGTCCCCGGGGGTCTTCGTCCCTCGTCCAGAGACCGAAGGACTGGCGCTTGCGGCGCTTGAAGGGGTGGAGGGGATCCCGTCGCCGACAGTCGTGGACGTGGGTACAGGAACGGGAGCGATCGCGCTGATCGTCAAGCACCGGCGGCCGGACGCGCGGGTGGTGGCCACCGACGCCTCGGCGGAGGCCTTCGAGCTCGCCCGCCACAACGCATCCCGTCTGGACCTCGACATCGAGGTTCGCCACGGTGACCTCCTCGACCCGTTGCCACCGGAGTTGGCCGGGGAAGTGGACCTCATCGTCAGCAACCCTCCATACGTCACCCAAGAGGAGTACGAGACGCTGCCGGAAGAGGTCAGGCGAGACCCGTACGAGGCTCTGGTGGGCGGCACGGAGGTCCATCGTCGGCTGGCCGCGGAGTCTGCCTCATGGCTGAGGACCGGCGGGTGGCTGGTGGTCGAGATGGGGGCGATGCAGGGTCCGGAGGTCCGAGCGTTGATGTCGGACGGGTTCGAGCAGGTCGAGATCATCCCGGACCTGGCAGGAAGAGATCGAGTGGTTCGAGGTCGTCTGGCGAAGGCATGAGCCCGGTCTTTCGAGTGGATCCGGAGCGGCCGGACCAGGCCCGCGCTGCCATCGACCACGCCGTCCGAGCCCTGGTCTCGGGCCGGCTCGTGGTCTTTCCAACCGAGACCGTGTACGGCATCGCGGCCAGGCCGGACCTGTCCGAAGGGACGGATCGGCTGTTCGCGGCGAAGCGGCGGCCCCGAGGGCTTGCCCTTCCCGTGCTCGCTCCGAGCACGGAATCGGCGTGGGAGGTGGCCTTGGCGACGAAGGCGGCGGAGCGGCTGGCCGAACGGTTCTGGCCCGGGCCGTTGACCCTGGTGCTGGAGCGGGCGGACGCCTCCCGGGGATGGCGATTGGGGGAGGAGGCCGGATCCGTCGGGGTGCGCGTCCCCGCCCACCCTCTGACGGCAGCGCTGCTCTCCAGGGCCGGGCCACTGGCCACGACCAGCGCGAACCTGTCCGGCCGCCCGCCCGTCGCGGAGCCGGAGGAGCTCACGGCCACATTCGGCGACTCGGTGGCCGTTTACCTGCTGCTTGCTCCCGGGGGCCCGGAGCCGGAAGGCCGGCCCTCGACGGTCGTTGACGTGCGGGGGCCGGAGCCGAAGATCCTGCGGAGGGGAGCCATCGAGCAGGCCGAGGTGCTCCGGGCGCTCGAGGTGCCCGGCGGAAGGCGCACTCGGTAGACTTCGATTGAACGTGGCCACGATCCTGATCGTCTGCACCGGCAACATCTGTCGCTCGCCCATGGCCGAGGGGCTCCTGGACCACCTATTGCGGCAGCGTCGGATCAGCTCCGTCTCGGTGGAATCCGCCGGCACGGCCGGTTGGGAGGGGAGCAAGGCCACCCGCGAGGCGATCGAGGCCATGCGGGAGCGGGAGCTGGATATCAGCGGCCACGCGGCTCGACGGCTGCAAAAGCAGATGATCGAGGGGGCCGATCTGGTGGTGGCCATGTCGGGGGAGCACCTCGAAGCTGCGGTGGAGATGGCTCCCGGTGCGGCCGATCGATCGTTCACGTTGAAAGAGTTGGTCAGGCTCCTTGATCGTTTCCCCGGGCACAAAGACCTCGATCGAGCGGACGAGCGGCTCCGGGAGGCGGTCCGGTGGGCCGCTGCCGCTCGGCCGACGTCGGCCGAGCGAGGACCTCAGGACGACGTGCCGGACCCGCTGGGACTGAGCGTCGAATCGTTCCGGGCCACGGCCTGGGAGCTGGGCGGGCTGTGCGAGCGACTGGTCGATGGACTGTTCGGGCAGGGCTGGGAGGAGCGGATCCGGATCGACAGCGCTGCGCTGTGGGGATAGGCGACGAAAGGCGGCGGGATGAGAGAGTTCGCGGCGGACTGGGAGGCACTGAAGAAGACGGACCCCGAGGTGGCGGGCGCCGTCGCGGATGAGCTGCACCGGGAGCGGACCACGCTCCGGCTGATCGCGTCCGAGAACTACGCCAGTCCGGCCGTGCTGGCCGCGCTGGCATCGACCATGAACAACAAGTACGCGGAGGGCTACCCCGGGCGGCGCTACTACGGCGGATGCCGGTTCGTGGACGTCACCGAGAGCCTCGCCATCGAGCGGGCGAAGGAGCTGTTCGGCGCGGAGCACGCCAACGCCCAGCCGCATGCCGGGGCCCAGGCCAACCTGGCCGTCTACGGAGCATTCCTGCAGCCCCATGACCCCGATCAGAAGGTCCTGGGGCTGAGCCTTCCTCACGGGGGCCACCTCACGCACGGCTCTCCGGTCAACGTCTCCGGGAAATGGTTCTCCTTCGTCCCGTACGAGGTGGACAAGGAGACCGAGGTCATCGACATGGACCGGGTGCGCGATCTGGCCCGCCAGCACCGCCCCCGGATGATCCTGGCCGGCTTCACCGCCTATCCACGGGTGATCGACTTCGCAGCCTTTCGCAGGATCGCCGACGAGGTGGGCGCCATCTTCATGGTGGACGCGGCCCACTTCATCGGGCTGGTGGCCGGCGGGGCCTACCCCAGCCCGGTGCCCCATGCCGACGTGGTCACGTTCACCACGCACAAGACCCTGCGCGGGCCGCGGGGCGCCATGATCCTCTGCAGGGCTGAGCACGCCAAGGCCATCGACAAGGCGGTGTTCCCCATGATGCAGGGCGGGCCTCTGGAGCATTGCATCGCGGCCAAGGCCGTCTGCCTGAGGGAGGCCATGCAGCCGGAGTTCAAGGACTACAGCCACCGAACGGTCCGCGCTGCTCGCGCCCTGGCGGCGGGGTTGGAAGCGGAGGGGCTTCGCCTGGTCTCCGGCGGAACGGACTCGCACCTGGCCCTGGTGGACCTCCAGCCCATCGCCATGACCGGCGCGGAGGCCGAGGCGCTCTGCCAGGACGTGGGCATCGCGCTGAACAAGAACGCCATCCCGTTCGATCCTCTCCCGCCGATGAAAGCGTCGGGTATCAGGGTCGGTACGCCGGGACCGGCAACGCTGGGTATGGACGAACCGGAGATGAAGGAAGTGGCCCGCGTCATGGGCGAGGTTCTCCGTGAGCCCGATGACCAGGGCGTGAAGGACCGGGCCCGCCGGTCCGTGACCGACCTGATGGAGCGATTCCCCGCCTACCCCGGATAGCCGATGCTCTGGGCGTACCTCTGGGTCTTCCTGGGGACCGCCGGTGCCGTGGCGCTGGCCATGCCGCTGGTGCTGTGGCTGGCCCGAAAGCTCGGGGCCATCGACCGTCCGTCGGACCGCAAGGTGCATCCGAAGCCCACCCCCACCCTCGGGGGCATCGGCATCCTGGTGGGGGTCCTCGCCGGCCTCGGCGTGGCGTACCTGATTCCCTCGTTCCGTCTCCTGTTCCAGCAATCCTCGGAGATCCAGGGAACGATCGTCGCGGCGGTGGTCATCTCGGGCGTGGGGGCGCTGGACGACATCCGGACGCTATCGGCTCCGGCCAAGGTGGCCGGCCAGGTCCTGGCGGCCGGCCTGCTCATCATCTACGGGGGCGTGGAACTGTTGTTCTTCTGGTTCCCAAAGCAGGGGATCATCTCGCTCGGGTCCGACCTGGCCGTTCCCCTCACCGTCCTGTGGGTCCTGATCATGGTGAATGCCATCAACCTCATGGACGGACTGGACGGTCTCGCCGCCGGCATCGTCGTGATCGCCGCGGGCGCCTTCTTCGTGTGGGTGTACGTGGTCCCCCCAACGTTGCCCGGCCCCGTCTCGACTGCCGGATTGCTGTGCGCCGTCGCGGCGGGGGCGGGGGTGGGGTTCCTTCCGTACAACTTCTATCCGGCCCGGATCTTCATGGGCGACTCGGGAAGCATGCTGCTGGGGATCCTCCTGGCGGCGGCGACCATCTCCGGGGTGGGCCGGACCGTCCAGCCTTCGGGGGGAGACCTGGCTGCGCTGTCCATCCCGGTGCTCATTCCCGCCATCGTGCTGGCGGTGCCACTGGCGGACGTGGCCCTGGCGATCATCCGCCGGGTGCGGCGAGGCAGGCCCGTGTTCGCCCCGGACAAAGAGCACATCCACCACCAGCTTCGCGAGATCGGTCACACCCACCGCCGGGCGGTCCTCATCATGTATCTCTGGAGCGTCCTGCTGGCGGGAGCCGCCCTGGCCATCTCCTTCATCAACGGCAGGCTGATCGTGGGGGGGATCCTCATGGTGGCGCTGCTGCTCATCGCGGCCACGTTCCTCCCCCGGCGCATCCGCGAGTCCCGCCGGCTGAAGCGCCTGGCCAAGGCCCCCGCCGAAACCGCCCGGTGATCAGCCACCCCCGGGCTTGGAGCCTGGGGCTCGGACGCGTTAGGTTCATGTCTCGAAGAGGCGAAGCAGGCCAAGCGGAGTGATCCCATGACCCGAACCGACGCCCCCACGGAAGGCCTGCTGCACGAGCTGAACCAGGCAGGGCCAGGAGAGGTGGTTCCCGCCCTGCTCGCGGAGCTCGATCGCACGATCGGTGCCACCTCGGTCCGACTGCTGTTCGCCGACGTCGAGGAACGCGTCCTCAACGTGTGGGGGCAGGCGGGGGAGCGGGTTCCGCTTCTCCAGTCCAAAGAGCAGATCGAGGGGTCGATCCACGGTCGGGTGTACCTGACGGGCCGCCCCGAGCGAGGCGAGCTGGGCGGCCGGCCCGTGGTGGTCGCTCCTGTCGTGGCCAAATCTGAGCACATCGGCGTCCTGGAGGTCCTCTTGCGGGCCCCCATCGACGATCACGCCGAGGCCGAAGTGTCGGCGGTCGCCATGCTGGTCGGATACGTGTCCATCGCCGGAGACCACTGGACGGACGAGTTCCACGTCGTTCGCAGGCGCCAGGACATGTCGCTGGCCGCCGAGTATCAGTGGGCTCTCCTTCCTCTGGCGGCTTTCGCCACGTCCCGGGTGTCCCTGGCCGGGGCGCTCGAGCCGGCCTATGACATCGCGGGCGACGCGTTCGACTACTCCTGCGGCACGCAGTACCTGCACGTGGGGATCTTCGACGCCATGGGACACGGTCTGGCCGCGGCTCGCCTGTCCGCCCTCGCGGTGACCGCGTTCAGGAACGCCAGGAGGTCCGGGCAAGACCTCGAGGGACAAGCCGGATTCATCCATCGGAACCTGGAGGAGGTGTCCGGGCTGAACGGTTTCGTCACGGGCCAGCTGCTGCAGATCGATCTGGAGGATCCCGGGAAGTCCTGGATCGTGAACGCGGGGCATCCCGTCCCCTTCCTCCAGCGGAGGGATGGCGCGCTGCGGCGGCCGGAACTGGAGGTGGACTTCCCCTTCGGGCTCCCGTTCGATGGGCCGCCCGCGGCGCAGCACCTGGAGCTGGGCCAGGGGGACCGGCTGACGCTCTTCTCCGACGGAGTGATCGAAGCACGCCCCCACGAAGGCCAGCCGTTCAGCGAGGCACGCCTTGCCCGGGAGCTGGTCGAGCGACGGAGGATGCCGCCCCGGGAGACCGCCCGTACGATCATCGGAGCGGTTCGGGAGCACCGAGCCGCGGAGCTCCAGGACGACGCCTCGATCCTGGTGGTCGACCTCCTGACTTCGTGAAAACTTTCACAAGGTCCTGGTAGAGTAGGCGACGGAGGGACCGAGATGGATCGAAAAAGCCCCTTCTACCTGCACAAACAGGCACCGGGTCCCTTTGACGCCCCTCTTTCGCGGCCGATATACTTCCCCGGCTCAATGGCTGCCCAACCCGATCCCAACGATCCCTGGAGTGGGATATCGACGGGGTGGATGGTCGTCAGTTACCTGCTCGGTGGGCTGCTGACCGGCATGGGGGTGGGCTGGCTGATCGACAAGGCGGTCGGGACGTCCAAGGTCTTCCTGGCCATCGGGATGCTGGCCGGCGCGGCCGGGGGGATCTACCTCATCTACCTGCATTTCGGGAAGGAGCATGAAGACCAGGAGCGTTGAGCCTGAGCGCGAGCTGGTCCGCCGGCTGGCGCCCTTCGGTCCTCTCGCTGTGGTCGTGGCGCTGTTGGCGGGAGCGCTGGCCGGTGGATGGAGCGTTGGCTGGTCGGCCGCGATCGGGGTAGTAATCGTGTTTGCGAACCAGGCCGTCAATGGGCTGGCGCTTGCTTGGGCGGCCAGGATCTCCCTCATCGCGTACTCGGCAGTGGTGATGGGAGGGTTCGTCCTGCGAATGGCCGCCATCGTTGCGGCGATGTTCGGCCTCAACCGGCTGGCGTTCTTCTCTCCGCTGGCTTTCGGCCTTGCCGCCATCCCGGCGACCATCCTGCTGCTCTCCTACGAGCTGAAGCTGCTGGCGGGCGGCCTCGGCCAGGAGTTGCGCCTCCCCACCTCCGAGCCTCAGGCCTCGCCCTGATGCTGTC
>WNEY01002910.1_pt1 | contig 15541 bp, 18 predicted proteins | sample 5400531 | NCBI WGS metagenome assembly WNEY01 (sample SAMN13153338, study PRJNA577476) | soil metagenome | isolation source: 200 cm saprolite under Douglas fir tree site 1 | place: USA:California | collected 2015-04-18
ATGCCGGGCGAAAACGGTTCTTGCGCCACTCGGACTTGATGGTTGCGATCATGATCCCTGCTTCTCTCCTGTGAGCTGGAAGAAGACTTCCTCCAGCGATCTTTCGAACGGGCGCAGCTCGCTTACGCCGATGCCGACGGCGGTGAGCCTGCGGTTTATCTCCAGGCTGTTCTGCGGCTTGGTCTTGAGGTGGATCGCACCGTCCTGGCGGCTGATTGCCGCCGGCCCGAACATTTTCGTCAGCAGTTCCTGGGCCTGGTCAATCGGGTGCGCCCGTACCAGCACTCCCTCCTCGCCGAGCAGCTCCAGAACTGTGGACTGCTTGACGAGGTGGCCGTTGCTGATGACCCCGACCCGATCGCATATCTGCTCAACCTCACCGAGCAGGTGGCTCGACAGCAGGACCGTGCGGTCTCCCTGGCCGATGTCCTTGATGAGCTTGCGCATCTCGGCCATGCCTTGCGGGTCGAGGCCGTTGGTGGGCTCGTCGAGGATCAGCAGGTCCGGGTCCTTGAGCAGTGCGGCGGCGACGCCGAGGCGCTGCTTCATGCCCGTCGAATACGTGCCGAACTTGCGCCCGGCGCGCGAGGCGAGCTCGACGATGTCGAGCACCTCGTCGACCCGCTTCTGGTCGACGCTCGCGAGGTCGGCGACGACCCGCAGGTTCTCGCGACCCGACAGGTACGGGTAGAACCCGGGCGACTCGATCAGGGAACCAATGCGAGCGAGTCCCGCGGGCTCCCCCGGCTGGTGCCCAGCGACGACTGCCGTGCCCGAGGTCGGCCTGATGAGGCCGACGAGCATGCGCAGGGTCGTCGTCTTCCCCGCCCCGTTGGGACCGAGGAAGCCGTAGACCTCGCCACGCCGCACGCTCATGTCGACGGAGTCGACGGCGAGGACTCCGCTTCCATAACGCTTTGTGAGACCGTGGGTCTCGACGATCGTGGTGTTTTGCATGCGATCAAGCTAGGCCTCGGCGGTAGCGGCGTCGTCAGCACACAGACCGATCTTTTGACTCATCCTCGAGAACGAGGCTCGCCATGGACGAAGCAGCGATCCGTACGTACATCGCCACAACCTTCGAGGGGTGGACGTGCAGATCGGCTCGAGAGAGGACGGCTCGCTAGCAATCGCTTGGGGCGACACCTTCGTCATCTACGACCCGCAGCGCAACCTCGAGGGCACGGGCCGGTCCCGTTCGCGACTACGGTATCAAGGATTACGGCGACTTCGACAACGCCTCCAAGCTCGATCGGCCCGGGGTTTTTCGGCTGAACATCGGCGTTTCGAGGAAGACCTTCGACCCGCTGTTTCCGGAAGAGGTTGACCACGACTTCACCGCACTGGACGTCCTCATGCCTCATCCCGTGTACGGGCGCAACCACTGGGTGTGCGTGCTGAACCCGAGCGACGCCACGTTCGAGAAGCTCAAGCCGCTGCTGGCCGAGGCGCACGACACCGCTTTCAGGCGGATCGAGCGCCGGTCCTCAGCGTCCGGATCAGATGCAGGGCGACCATCGACATCCACGTCCAGCCAGTGATGATCGCGATGCGCTGAAAGAAGCCTGTCGGCGCGTTGGGCAGCGTCCCGGCGCTGTCCATGGCCGAGACGGTCGTGCTGATGATGAACGTGATGACCATCACGACTCCGACCGCCAGCGAGTACCACAACCAGCGCCGCCTCGGTTCGTGGCGGGCGAACCACGCGGCCATGACAAACGCCGTTGCCGGCAGCGTGCTGAACGCGACCAGGCCCGCGAAGCCATGGATCGCCCCGTGGCTTGTGTGGACAACCGCCGCCCCGACCGGGTATCCGAGGGCGGGGTCGGTCGAGAACGTGCCGGCCACCAACAGAGCGACGCCGAACACGCCCATGAGCGTCGGCGCCGCGATCGAGCGGGTCGCCATGCGCAGGCCGACCGCGTACAGGAGAACAAAAGTGCCGCAGACCAGGAAGTTGACGACCTGGACCCAGCCTCCGGGTCCCGTCGCGAGCTGGCTGACGTAGTGGCGCCAGGCGCTGTAGCCGGGCCGAGTCAGGCCCTCGATGAGGAAGACCACGATGAACAGGAGCGGTCCGACCAGGCCGGCGTAGAGGAGTTTTCTCATGCGGGCCAGGCTATTGGTCATCGGCGCCGCCGTCGTCATTACGCCGGCCGATTTTTCGAGTCATCCTTGAGCACGATGCACGGATGGCATTCGCACGGCGACGTGGGCCGATTCGACGAGTGGGCGTCGACCTACGAACGGCACTGGATGCAGCGCCTGATCTTCAATCCGATCCAGTCGACGCTGCTCGACCTGGCGGCGTCGCAGGCGCCGCGGGCGGCCTCGATCCTCGACGTGGGATGCGGAACCGGCCGCCTGCTGCGCACCGCCTCGCAACGATTTCCTGGCGCGCACCTGGATGGCGTCGACGCCGCGCCGCAGATGATCGCGCAGGCGATCAGCATGCTGCCGGCTGGCGCCCCCATCCATTTCCAGCAGGCCACCGCCGAGGCGCTGCCCTTCGCCGACGGCCAGTTCGACCTCGTCTTCAGCACGATGACTTTTCACCACTGGGCGGACCAGAAGAAGGGCGTGAGCGAGGTCGCGCGCGTGCTGGCGCCGAACGGCCGCTGGCTGCTGGCCGACTTCGTCGGCCAGGGCATCGTGCGCAGCATCACTCAGCTCTTGCGCCTGCACCGATTTTTCGACCGCAAACGTCTCGACGCGTTCATCGCCGAAGCCGGCCTTGCGGTGGTGACGGAGCGCCCGTCCGGATGGCTTGGCAAAAGCGTGCCCGTGCTCGCGATCAAGAAGGTGGAGCGGGCGATGGGAATCGAACCCACGTAACCAGCTTGGAAGGCTGGCGCACTGCCATTGTGCTACGCCCGCGAGTCTGTCAGGAGGCCTTGCCCCGCCTCGTGCTCCGCTCGGGTTCGTTGTCTCTCCGGAGACGCCAGCCTGGTAGATGAACAGCCCCGCCAGGCCGCTGACCGCCAGCGCGATGCTTGCCGGGATCCATATGTGCCAGAGCGCGGCGCCAAAGCCAAGTATTGCCGTGCCCTGGGCGATGACCTGGGCAAGGATCAAATACCACGGGTTCGACGCATAGCGCCGCGACTCCTGGAGCTGCAGGAGCATGGACAGAATCGCGAGCAGGGGCATCGAGACCACCAGCGAGGTGATCGCGATCTTTGACGCGACGTCAGGCGTGCCGGTGCCGATCAGCGTTGCAACCAGGTAGATCCCGAGCACGATCAGCCCAACGTTGATGAGCGTGGCCTGACCGACCCATTCCGGGTGCACGCGGAACCGGCCCCGCTCATCGACGGTGGTTTGGATCGGGCTCGAAGGCCTCTTCTCGCTCACAGCCACAAGGATATGTGTGCGCGGGTGCCCATACGGGCCTAGGGGTTACGCCGGCAATCTAGAGTAGCGAGGCCCCCACATCAGCGGCCAAGAGGAACAATCGAACGTGCTGAACAGCATCCGGCGTGCCCTCGGATTGCACGTCCACGAATGGGAAGGCGTCGCTGACGAAACCTTCGAAGTCCACAGCAAGCTTGCCGCGAAGCACCAGGATTTCGTTCAGCCGGGCTGGCGTCCGTGGGACATCGCGCCCAGCCCGCCGACGATGGACCTCATGACCTTCAAGTGCCGCACTTGCGGAAGGGTGCGGACCACACGGGTTCGCGTGGGCTAGTGTGGCCCGTACGGCCCTGATCACTACGGGGCACCGGGCGGGCGCGATGCGGCCCGAACTCGCAAGGCCGGCCAAATTTTCACGTTAGCCCCTGCGGACAGGTGCGCCCATTCCTCGCCGGGAATCCGATAGTACGGTTTGCTGGGGTCACTCGAGCCTACGGGTCGCGAGTCGCCCTCGACGACGTGCACCTGGAGATTCAGCCCGGCGAGCTGGCATTCCTGGTCGGGCCCAGTGGCGCCGGCAAGACGACCATCCTGAAGCTGATCAACCGCGAGATTCGCCCCACCCATGGTGAGGTGATGGTCGCCGGCATCGCCGCGCACCTGCTCAAAGCGTCGCGTGTGGCAGAGCTTCGGCGAAGGGTCGGCGTCGTCTTCCAGGACTACAAGCTGCTGCCGCGCCTCACGGCGCTGGAGAACGTTGCCTTCGCGCTCCAGGTCGCCGACCTCCGCATTTCGGACGAGGAAGCGCGCGACCGGTCGCTCGACGCCCTCGAAGCCGTTGGTCTAGGGGACCGCGGCCGCGCGCTGCCACATCAGCTCTCGGGTGGGCAGCAGCAGCGGGTCGCGATCGCCCGCGCGGTTGTGGCCAAGCCGATGCTGCTGATCGCGGACGAGCCCACCGGCAACCTGGACCAGGAAACGGCCTGGGAGATCATGGACCTGTTCTCAGACATCGCGGCCTGGGGCACCGCCGTGCTCGTGGCCACCCACAACGTCGAGATCGTCACTCGACTGCAGCGGCGCGTGCTGACCCTTGTCGAAGGCCGGCTCGTGCGCGACCAGCAGGCCGGTCACATCGGGAGGATGGCGTGGCTGGCATCGTCCTGAGAGGCCGCTTCCCGCGACGGCGGCTCATCCAGGTCGTCGCCACGAATCTGGCTCGCCAGGTCTTCGGCAGCGCCGCCCGCAACTGGGCACGCAATCTCGCGGGGACCACGCCCGCGCTCGGCTCGATGACGTTGCTCCTCCTGATGACGGGGCTGGTCGGCCTCAGCGGTTTCGCCCTGTACAACCTGGAGCAGTACGAAGCCGGCCAAGCTTCTGTCCTTCACGTCTATCTGAGAGACGACGCGGCCTACCAGAATGTCGACTCGCTGTGGGATCGCCTGTCCAACGACCCACGCGTGGCGACCGTCACCTATACGTCGAAGGCGCAGGCTCTCGCGCACGCGCAGAGCATCCCCGGCCTGCCGGCGCTGGCCGACGCCAGCGGCAGCAATCCCTTTCCGGCGAGCCTGGATGTGCAGGTCAAGAACATCAACAACATGGGCGCAATCGACGGGATGGTGCGATACGACCTGGCCGTCGATCCCGTGACTCCGACTTCCTACGACCCGGGCGCCTATCAGCGCATCCAACAGGTCGTCTTCGGCCTGGCCGTCGCGGGCCTGGCCTTCCTCTGTCTGCTGGGATTTGTCGCCATCACCGTGACCGCAAACAGCATCAAGGCGGCCATCCACGCGCGGCGTGATGAGATCACGATCATGCAGCTGGTCGGAGCCCCCCGATGGATGGTGCGCGGGCCGTTCGTCGTGGAAGGTGCGATCACGGGGGCGCTGGCCGGCTTGGTGGCAGGAGCGGTTACCTTCGCCCTCGGCGCCGGCGCCATCAGTGCCGGATCGACTGGGTTCAGCGAGTTCGCCCCAGGCGTGACCGTGGCAACCGTGGTCGTGGCTGCGGTGGGCGTCCTGCTGGCAGGCGTCACCCTCGGCTCAGGTTCATCACTGATCAGCCTTCGACGGCACATGGAGACATGACGAAAGCCCTCGTCGCGATCGTCACAGTTTTGCTGCTGGTCAGCGCCGACAACGCCGCTGTCAAGGCGGATAGCGGCCCGACACAGGACCCGCAGCAGGAGCTGGCGCTCATCAACCAGATCCGGGCGCAGCTTGGGAGCAACCTGGCCGACGCTCTGGCGGCGCAGGTACAGCTGCGCCAGTCGCTGGAGGACAACGCCGTTCAGCAGCAGGCGGTCCAGTCCGAGATCAGCGATGCCAACACCAAGATCGCCGACCTCGAGGACCAGATCGCCCAGGCGCAGCGACTCGAAGCTGTTCTATCGGCAAGGATCCAGACGGAGCGCGACCAGCTCCGCCAGCTCGCGCGCGCGGTGTACGAGTCGCCCGGTTCGACGTTGCTGATGCTGGCCGAGGCGAAGAGTCTCAGCGATCTCTTCACCCGCGTCGTGGATCTCAACGTCGCCGGCTCGCGCGCAGCCACGCTGAAGTCATCGCTCGACAGCGATCTGGCGGACCTGCAGGCGCAACGCGAGAGAGAACAGACCGCGCGCGATGAAGAGGTCACGACCCGCGACATGCTCACCGCCGAGCTCTCTCAGCTCAGGGCCCTGCAGGCTCAGCAGGCTAAGGCCATGGCGGACCTGGAGACGAAGATCGCGGAGACGCGCTGGGAGATCAGCCGCTTGAACCACCAGTCGGCGCAGCTGGCTCAGCAGGTGACCGACATGTTGCAGCAGCAGGAGGACGCGATCATCGCGGCGGCCATGCAGTCCGTGTGGGCGCAGCTGCAGCTCTGGCTCCAGTCCAACAGCGTGGGCCAGATTCCAACCAGCGCCGGCCACTCGACGCGATATCGCTTCATCTGGCCCGAGCCGAAGGCTCAAATCTCGCAGGGATTCGGCCCCAGTTCGTACTGGTTCGAGCCGCCATACGGCACATATCCACACTTTCACACCGGCATCGACCTGGTCGAACCGTTCGGGTCGCCGGTCTTTGCCGCCGACGATGGGGTGGTCGCGCTGGTTGGAAGCACGACCACGGGTTACGGCAAGTATGTGGTCATCGCCCACGCGGGAGGGTTCGACACGCTGTACGGCCATCTCTCGACCGCTCTGGTCAAGGTCGGCCAGCCCGTGACGCAGGGCACAGTCGTCGGCTTGGAGGGATCGAGCGGGAGCTCCACCGGGCCCCACCTGCACTTCGAGCTGCGCATCAACCAACGGCCTGTGGATCCGACCCCCTACCTGCCGCCTGGTGCGCCGTCCGCCTATCGCGCGTAAGCGCCGCATCGTGCTGGAGTGGCCCGTACGGGCTTCGAACCCGTGATCTCCGGCTTGAAAGGCCGGCGTCCTAGTCCACTAGACGAACGGGCCAAGAAGTGCGCCCGGCGCGGGCCAAACCCAGCACGATTCTGCCCGAACTGACTAGGGATGGTGGGCGGCGAGGGTTTCGAACCCCCGACCTCCAGCATGTCAAGCTGGCGCTCTTCCAACTGAGCTAGCCGCCCGTGGCGAGCACGCCCGTGGCTCCCCGAGTGCGTCGTGCGGAATCAATATTCTAGTTCCGTGCCCGAATACATCGGCCGCAGCATGCGTCGCGTCGAGGACCGGCGCCTGATCACCGGGCAGGGCCGGTACGCGAACGACATCAAGCCCGAGGGCACCCTCCACGTCGCCTTCTGCCGCTCGCCCGTGCCGCACGCGCGCATCCGCGCCGTGGATCGCACGAGCGCGACCGAAATGCCGGGCGTCGTCGCCGTCTGGACAGCCGAGGACCTGCCCGAGATCGCCGCCGGGCTCAGTGATTTCGGCCCGCCCGGCCTCGAGCAGCGCGGCCGCCCGATCCTGAACCGCGACGAGGTCAACTACGCCGGCGAGGCCTACGCGCTCGTGGTCGCCGAAACCAATTACGGCGCGCACGACGCCGCCGAGGCCATGCTGGCGGAGCTCGACCCGCTGCCAGCTGTCGCCGGAGGGCTCAACGCCATCGCCGACGGCGCGCCACTCGTGCATGGCGACATGAAGAGCAACATCGCCAACTCGACGCCGACGCAGTTCGGCGACATCAAAGCCGCGTTCGCAACCGATTCAGTGGTCGCGAAAGTAAGGCTGAAAGCCGATCGCGTTGCCGGCGCCGCGATGGAGCCGCGCTGCGTCACGGCAGCTTATGACGCGGAGACAGACGGCCTGAAGGTCTGGACCTCGACCCAGAGCATCTTCGGCGTCCGCAACGCGATCGCGTCAATCGCAGGACTGCCCGAGGAGAGGGTCCGCGTCATCGCCGAGGACGTCGGCGGCGGCTTCGGCGCCAAGGGGATGGTCTTCCCGGAAGAGGTGCTCACCGCGCTGGTCGCTTGGCGCCTCAAGAAGGCCGCGACCTGGACGGCCGACCGCAGCGAGGATGGCGCCACCACTGCGCAGGCTCACGGCAGCGCCATCGACCTGGAGATCGCCGCGGACAGAACCGGCAAGCTGCGTGGACTCCGCGGCCGAATCGTCCACGACGTCGGCGCCTACGCCGGCTCGGGCGCCGGCCAGCCCGTGATCATCATCGGCCACATGTTGTCGGCCTACGTCCTTCCCGCGATGGACATCGACGCCGTGCTCGTGTACACCAACACGTGCCCGACCGGCTTCATCCGCGGCGGCGGCCGTCCGCTCGGCAACTACGCGATCGAGAGAGCGATGGACGCGCTGGCCGCAGAGCTGAAAATCGACCGCGTCGATCTGCGTCGCAGAAATCTCATCACGCCACAGCAGATCCCGTACACAACCGGCCTTCCCGCGGGTCGTGGCGGATATACCTACGACAGCGGCGACTACCCCAAGCTCCTCGACCTCGCCGTCGAGACGATCGGCACGAAGCCCGCCGCCAACGGCAAGCTCATCGGCGTCGGTTTCGCCTGCTGTGTCGAGTCGACCGCGTTCGGCCGCGGGGAGCCGGCGAAGATGCGGCTCGACAAGGACGGGATCGCGCACCTCTACATCGGCTCGACACCCGGCGGCCAGGGCCACGAAACCATGGCGGCCCTTGTCGCTGCGGACAGGCTCGGCTGGCCCTTCGAGAAGATCAAGGTCACCGCGGGCGACACGGCCAACGTCCCGTTCGCGCTGCTGACCGCGGGTAGCCGGAGCGCAGTCCAGGTCGGCAACGCCACCTCGCGCGCAGCCGCGGCGATGAGGCGTCAGCTGCTCGATCGCGGCGCCGAGGTTCTCGAGGCCGACGCCCAGGACCTGGTCATCGAGGACGGCGCGATCACAGTGCGGGGAACGCCTACGCGACGCGTGCCGGTCACCGACGTCATCCCCGACGGCGGTCTCGAGGTCCTCGAGACCTTCGACCCCGCCCGCCCCCTCACCTTCTCGAGCGGTTGCCACGCCGCGATCGTCGCCGTCGATCCCGACACCGGCGAGGTCGAGGTGCTGCGCTACGTGATCGTTCACGACACGGGCAAGGCGATCAACCAGCTGACGCTGGAAGGCCAGCTCATCGGCGGCTACGCGCACGGGCTCGGCTACGCGATGTTCGAGTCCGCCGCGTACGACGCCGACGGCACCCCGAAGAGCTCGAGCTTCCTCGACTACTCGATCGTGAGCGCGGGCGAGGTCACCTCGACGCCAATCCTCGTGCACATCGAAACGCCGACCGACTCCAACCCCGAGGGCTTCAAGGGCGCGGGCGAAAGCGGAACAATCCCGGTGCCGGCCGCGATCTCCGCGGCCGTCGAGGACGCCATCCGCCAGCGCAGGCCGGACGCCGTGGTAGACCGCATCCCGATAACTCCCGACCGTATCGTCGAGCTGCTGGCGAACTGAGCGGCGCGAACGCACCGAAGCCGGTCGACTGGCGGCGCAACCTCGCCGCTCTGTGGTTCGCGGAGTTCACGGCCATCTTCGGCTTCAGCTTCGCGTTCCCCTTCCTTTCGATCTTCATCGCGCAGGACCTGCACGTCGCTGCCGGAAGAGACCTCGACCTCTGGACCGCCGCCGCGGCCAGCGCGTCCGGCCTCGCCATGACGATCGCGAGCCCCATCTGGGGCGTGCTGGGCGACAAGCTCGGACGCAAGCCGATGCTCATCCGCTCGATGGTCGGCGGCGCCATAACCGTGGGCCTGATGTTCCTCGCGCAGACGCCCACACAGCTTGTGATCCTCAGGTTCCTGCAGGGCGCCACCAGCGGCACCGTGGCAGCGGCGACCGCGCTCGTGGCCGCGGAGACACCGAGGCCGCGCGTCGGGTGGGCGCTCGGGGTTCTCACCTCATCTGTGGCGCTGGGTGGCGCCATCGGTCCGGTGATCGGTGGATTCGCAGGCGCCGCCATCGGCCTGAGACCCGTCTTCCTCGGAGGCGGAATCCTGCTGATGCTGTCGATGATCCCCGTGCTTTTCATCGTCAAGGAAAGCGAGCGGCGCAAGCCGGTAGGGCCGCGGCCGAGCGCGCTCGCGACGATCCGGCAGCAACCAGGCACCATGCGCGCACTCGCGGTGCTCATCGGCGCGCAGGGGCTGGTCACTCTCGTCCAGAGCGCGACCCAGCAGCTGGTCGTGCTGAAGCTTTACGAGATGCTGGCCAGCGGAGCCTCGGCCGCGGCCGGTCTCGCGTTCGGGGCGGCGGGTATCACGAACAGCGGAGCGGCGGTCGCTTACACGCGCGTGACGAAACGTTTCGGCTTCGTGCGTACTGCCGCGGCTGCCTCGCTGCTGCTGGCCGGGACCATCGCGCTGCTGCCCATCGCTCCAGCGGCGGCGCCGGTGGTGCTGATCATCGGCGTCTCGGGATTGCTCAACGGAACAGTTGTGCCCGCGACCGCGGCCATGATCGGCATCGAGACTCCGAACGAGGTGCAGAGCACGATCTTCGGCATCAACGCGAGCTCGGTCGCGTTCGGCTTCTTCCTCGGGCCACTCGTGGGCGGCGGCATCGCCGCCACTGCCGGCGTGCCCACCGCGCTGGTCGTGAGCGCGGTGCTGGCGCTGGGCCTCGCAGGGCTGCTGGGAATCGGCGCTCGGGAGCCTTCCAGATAGGCCGCCCCCTAGAATGGGGACGATCCCCAATGGCTAGACGCAACACGCCGCCACCAGACTCGATCGACACCGGCAAGAAGTACCGCGCCACCGTGCACACGTCGCGCGGCGACTTCGTCATCAGCTTCGTCGACCCCAAAGTCGCGCCGCAGACGGTCAACAACTTCGTGGCGCTGGCGCAGGAGGGTTACTACGACGGCCTGAAATTCCACCGGGTCGTGCCAGGATTCGTCGTCCAGGGCGGCGACCCCCTGGGCAACGGCACCGGCGGGCCTGACTACAAGCTTCCAGACGAGTCCAATCCCTCGCGCTGGCCGCGCGGCACTGCCGGCATGGCGTCGAGCGCGGCCGGCGTGAGCGGTTCGCAGTTCTTCATCACCCTCGGCGATGCACCGTTCCTCGCGACCAATGGCGTGTACAACCACTTCGGCGAGGTCACGTCAGGGATGGATGTGATCGACAAGATCCAGGCCGGCGACACGATGAAGTCAATCGACATCAGCGTCTCGTGAGGTGGCGTTTCGCCGGGCTTGTGGCAGGCGTCGTGTTGATGGCGACTGCGTGCGGCTACTCAGATCCATATGCGAGCACCAGCCCAATCGCCAACGAGAGCCCAGGTAGAGCGACTCCAAGCCCGGGCGCCGACGACTTTCACGCCGGCGACGGCCTCACACCGATCGTCTTCCCCGACGGGCTGAAGTCGATCGATCTCAAGGTCGGCACCGGCACGGTGGCCCGCCCCGGCGACGACGCGACCGTGCAGTACACCGGCTGGTTCGCCGACGGCACGTTGTTCGACTCGAGTCGTGCCCGCAACCAGCCCTTCAGCTTTTCGATCGGCAAGGGCCAGGTCATACCTGGATGGGACGAAGGCGTGCCGGGCATGGCCGCCGGCGGCCAGCGCAAGCTCATCATCCCCGCCTCGCTCGCGTACGGCGCCCAGGGTCAGACGGATCCCTCCACCGGCCAGACGATCATCCCGCCGAACGCGACGCTCGTCTTCGAGATCGAGCTGATCAGTGTTAAGGCGGGGCCGAGCCCATCACCTTCACCTTCTAAATAGACGGGTCCCTCCCCACGCAGTGGGGAGGTAAGGAGGGGGCGTCGACACAGTTCACCCCCGATCGAGCTAGGTAATGGTGAGCGTGCCTTTCATCCCCGAGCTCTCATGCCCGGGTTGGTCACAGAAGATCGTGTAGGTCCCAGCGTCGATGCTGTCGACGGTGAAGACGCTGCTGTCGCCCGCCGAAATCAGCTCGCTCGCGCCCTTGCGGTTGCCGCTGGCGTCGCGGATGACGAAGTCGTGCGCCAGCGAGCCGCCGTTGACGAGGAAGAACACGACCTTGCCATGGGGCTGGCTGATGGTCGACGGGTCGAAGTTGTACTCGGTCATCGTCACCTTGAACGAGCCGGCAGGCTGCGATGGTCCTCCGCCGCCACACGCGGCGACCAGGGCCAACGCCACCAGCGCGCCGGTGAATGTCTTTCTCACCGGAACAGCGTAACTCCGAGGTAGAGGATCCCGAAAAGGAAGATCCACACCACGTCGACGAAGTGCCAGTACAGGGTCACCGCGGCGACACCGACGTGGTGTTGGGACGAGAACTGCCCGCGCGCCGCGCGGAACAGAATGAGGATGAGCAGGATCAGGCCGCCGAGCACGTGCAGGCCGTGGAAGCCGGTCATCGTGAAGAAGGCGCTCGCGAACGTGTTCGCCTGCAGTGTCAGGCCGCGCGCGAATGCGTTGATGAACTCGTACAGCTGCCCGGCCTCGAATCCGAAGCCGAGGATGATCGTGGCGATCTGCAGTAGGAAGAACTGGCGACGGTTGTCATGCGCGATCGCCTCGCTCGCGAAGTGGCACGTGACGCCGCTGGACAGCAGGACGATCGTGTTGACGAACGGAATCGGCCACCAGCTGACGTAGAACTCTGGCGTCGACGACGGTGGCGGCGGCGGCCACACGATGTGTGAGCCGAACAGGTAGAAGTACATCGCGAAGAGGCTGCCGAAGAACATCACCTCGGAAGCCAGGAAGATGTACATGCCCATCATCCCGGGCTTGATCGCCGGGTACTGAGGGGTCTGCGGCTGGTGCATCGTGGCGACTGCCATCAGTGCTTGCCCTCGCCTCCGGCCGCGCTCGCTTCGTACATCTCCGTGTCCTCGAACCAGACCCAACCCACGACGCCGACCACGAGTACCACGCCTCCGAGGACCGCAAGCCCGATCCGCGCCTCGGCGACGAAAGGAATGGCGGCCAGCCCGAGGAGAAGCGCGCCCAGGCAGATGGTGAACGGCCAGTTGCTGTTCGGGAAGATGTGGATGCCGAGCTGGTGCGCGCGCGCTTCATAGTCGACCACGTTCTCTTCCTTAACCGGAAGCTCGAGGTCGAACCGCGACACCTGCCCTCGCCGCTCAGGATCGGCCGCTTGCCAGGCCTTGAACGCCGCTGAGGCCATCACGCTCGACGGCCACAGCTTGTATCCGCAGTTGCGGCAGTGATCGACGAAACGGGCGGTCCGGAGACCGCAGCGCGGGCAGTCGACGGCCAGAGATGGGTTGGACACGTCGACATATCGAGGCTTTTTGGCTTTGGCCACGTTCGGATTCCGATTCTAAAGTCTGGAGGGTCACGGGGTCGACCAACCGGCCGCCGATATACTTTGGGGCCGTGCGATTGACGACCAGAAGCCTGGTGTGGTTACTCGGGCTCCTGGTGGCTGCGATCTCGTTCAGCGGCTGCGGCATCGGGGGCCTGTCCCCCATCTTCCCGGAGCCGGTGTCGCCCAACGGGGCGAACATCTACCAGACCTACATCGGCATCTCGGTGCCGGCGCTGATCATCTTCCTTGGCGTCGAGGCCGCGCTGCTGTGGATCGTGGTCAGGTACCGCCGCTCGAGCCAGCCCGCCGGCTACGTGCCGCCCCAGATCCATGGCAGCACGCGCCTCGAGGTCGCGTGGACCGTGGCGCCGCTCGTCGTCGTGCTTGCCATCGCGGCGTACAGCTTCGCCGAGCTGCAGCGCGACTTCCAGCCGATCAACAACGCGGCCTTCACGGTGGTCGTGTCCGGCCACCAGTTCGGCTGGAACTACACCTACCCGCAGGGCTTCACGGTGCACCAGGAAGGCACGCTCCAGGCTGAGGTCACTCCGTTCGTGGTGCCCACCAACACGCTGATCAAGCTCCAGTTCCAGGGCACGGACGTGATCCACTCGTGGTGGGTACCTGCGATCTCAGGCAAGACCGATGCGGTGCCGGGATACGACAACTTCTCTTGGCTCAAGATCGACAGGACCGGTAAATGGAAGGGCGAATGCGCCGAGCTCTGTGGAGTCGGGCACTCCACTATGCAGATCGTGGTCCAGGCCATGGACCCGTCGGACTACAACGATTGGGTCAACACGCAGCTGGCTGCCCAAAAGGCCGCGGGCGCATCTCCGTAGTCATAGGATGAGATAGCAGATGGCAGCCACCACCGTTCTGCCTCGTCCGAAGGCCTACGACGACACTTTCTGGAAGCCGATCAGCCTCTGGCTGACGACCACCGATCACAAGCTGATCGGGATCATGTACATGGTCACCGGCATCCTCAGCTTCCTGATCGGTGGCATCTTCGCGCTGATCGTCCGCCTGCAGCTGTCGCAGCCGAACCTGCAGCTGGTCGACGCCGAGACCTACAACCAGCTCATATCGGCGCACGGCGTAACGATGATCTTTTTCTTCGTCACGATCTTCCTGACCGGGATCGCCAACTACATGGTCCCGATCATGATCGGTGCCCGCGACATGGCCTTCCCGCGCGTGAACCTGCTGGGGTTCTGGCTCGTGCCGGTCTCGATCATCCTTTACTACAGCGGCTTCTTCACCGGCGGCGCGCTCGACGCGGGCTGGACCGGCTACGCGCCGCTCACCGAGAAGGCGTACCAGTCGCACAGCCTCGGTGTGGACTTCTGGGCGCTCAGCCTCATCGTCTGGGCCATCAGCGGCATCATGGCCTCGACCAACTTCCTCACCACGATCGTCGCGCTGCGTGCGCCTGGGATGAAGCTGACCCGGCTTCCGCTCTTCGTGTGGGCGCAGATCTCGACCTCGATCCTGCTGCTCGTCGTGGGCGCGCCGCTCGCGGCGGCCATGATCCTGCTCGAGTTCGACCGCCAACTGGGCACGCAGTTCTTCACGACCGCGGGACGGCCGGTCCTGTACCAGCACCTGTTCTGGTTCTTCGGCCACCCCGAGGTCTACATCATGATCCTGCCCGGATTCGGCATGATCTCGGAGGTCATCCCGGTCTTCGCGCGCAAGCCCATCTTCGGCTACATGTCGATGGTGGCCGCGCTGTTCGGCATCGTGTTCCTCTCGATGACCGTGTGGGCGCATCACATGTTCACCGTGGGTATGAACACCTATGTCGAGGGCTTTTTCATGCTCATGACGATGCTCATCGCGGTGCCGACGGGCATCAAGTTCTTCAACTGGATGGCCACCGCGTGGTGGGGATCGATTGAATTCACCGTGCCCATGAAGTTCGCGTTCGGCTTCCTGGCCACCTTCCTCATCGGTGGGATCACCGGCATCTACCTCGCGTCAGTGCCGGTCGACACGCAGCTGCACCAGTCCTACTACGTGGTGGCCCACCTCCATTACGTGCTGTTCGGCGGCAGCGTGTTCACGATCTTCGCCGGCCTGTACTACTGGTTCCCGAAGATCACCGGTCGCCTGCTCAACCGCACGCTTGGTGAGTGGAACTTCTGGACACTGTTCATTGGGTTCAACGGAACCTTCTTGATCATGCACACGCTCGGCCTCGAGGGCATGCCGCGCCGCATCGCGACGTACAGCAACGAGGCGTGGGCCGCGACGAACCTCATCATCACGATCTCCTCATTCCTGATCGCGTTCTCGGTGCTGCTGTTCATCATCAACATCGTGTCGAGCTGGAGGAACGGCGAGGTCGCGGGCGACGACCCGTGGCACGCCAACACGCTGGAGTGGGCGACAACTTCGCCGCCACCGCCGTACAACTTCGAGCGCGTGCCGCCGGTGCGAAGCTTCATGCCATTGCGCGACCTGCGCGAGTCGGG
>WNEY01001757.1_pt1 | contig 15538 bp, 15 predicted proteins | sample 5400531 | NCBI WGS metagenome assembly WNEY01 (sample SAMN13153338, study PRJNA577476) | soil metagenome | isolation source: 200 cm saprolite under Douglas fir tree site 1 | place: USA:California | collected 2015-04-18
GGACTCCCGCGCGCGCCGACCGTCGGTCGGCGAAAGGCGTTTCCCGCACTAGCCAAGCTCTCCCGCGAGGTGTTGCACGATGGCGAGGGCGGCGAGGCCCGCGGTCTCGGTGCGGAGCACGAGGCGGCCAAGCGCCACCCGCGCGAAGCCGGCCGCCGCCGCCTCGGCGCGCTCGGCCGGCGTGAAGCCGCCCTCCGGGCCGATGACGATCAGGAGCCGCGAGGCACCGCGGGCGGCCTGGGAGAGACGCACCGAGCGTTCCTCGGGGTCGAGGAGCAGGCCGCGCCGCTCAGGCTCGGCGCGGAGCAGGCCGGCCAGATCCGCGAGCGTGCAGGGTACGTCCACCGCGGGCACGTCGCTCCGGCCGCTCTGACGGGCGGCCTCCTGGGCGATGCGCCGCAGCCGCGCCGCCCGGCGCTCCGCGCGATGCTCGTCGAGGCGCACCACCGACCTCTCCGCGGCCAGCGGCAGGATGCGCGTCGCGCCCAGCTCGGTCGCCTTCTGCACCACCAGGTCCAGCTTCTCGCCTCTGGCCAGCGCCTGCGCGAGCCAGACGTCGGCCGCGCCCCGCTCGGGGTCCGCGCGCGGCCCGAGCCGGAGCACGCCCGGCGACTCGATACGCGCCGGCCAGCGCGCGCCGCGCCCGTCGAACACCTCCAGCTCCGCGCCGGGTCCCAGCCGTAGCACCACCTCCAGATGGCGCGACTGCGCGAGGTCGAGCCGCACCAGCTCGGCGATCTGCTCCGGCGGCACGAACAGGCGGTGCACGCTACGCTCGAGACAGCTCGACGCGGACCCAGCCGTCGCGCTCGGTGTGGCCGGCGGGAACGAGGCCCTGCGCGGCGTAGGCTGCTTCCGCCTCGCCGGCTTGCGCCGGCAGGAGTCCGGAGAGCACCAGCCGCCCGCCGCCGGCCACCTTGCGCGCGATCGCAGGCGCCAGCTCGATGAGAGTGTTGAGCAGGATGTTCGCGACCACGATGCGGTACGGCGGCGCCGGCAGCTCGTCGGGGTCGGCCAGCGCCCACCAGATGCGATCGGGAGCGATGCCGTTCAGCTCCGCCCCGCGCCGTGCGGCCTCCAGCGCCACGGGATCCTTCTCGGTGCCGCACACGCGCCCGGCGCCGAGCTTGACGGCGAGCAGCGCGATCACGCCGCTGCCGGTGCCGACGTCGAGCACGTCTACAGCTGATGGGACACCATGGGAATGGTGTCCCCTTTTGCAGAACTCCGCGAGCAGCTCGTCCACCCGTTCGAGGCACAGCGCGGTGGTCGGGTGGCTGCCGGTGCCGAACGCCATGCCCGGATCGATGAGCACGCGCGCCTCGCCGGGCGCGGCGGGCGCATCCTTCCACGGGGGCTGCACCCAGGAGCGGGGCCCGACCCGCAGAGGCCGGTGGTGCTTGCGCCAGGCGACGCTCCAGTCCTGCTCGGCCACCTCGAGCGGCGCCTCGACCCGTCCCAGGTCCCGGGCGGAATCCGCCGCGGCCTCGCGCTCGCTGAAGTGCGCGATGCACCGCCCCGCGCCGGGCGGCAGCGGCGGCGTGCCCGGCATGAGCTGCTGCTCCGGCTCCTGCAGCTCCACTCCCAGCGCGCCGAACTCGAACAGCCGCGCCGCGAGCACCTCCAGCTCGCCCGCGGGCGCGGTGAGGACCAGCGCCCAGCTCACGACAGCTCCGGCGGCACCGCTCCCTCGGGCGCGACCAGCGCCAGCACCTCGGCGCGCGGATCCAGCACCCGCTGCGCGGCGGCCAGGACGTCCGCCGCTCCGACGGCGGCCACGCGCTCCGCGTAGCGCGAGGAGGCGTCGGCGCCCAGGCCGTAGCACTCGTCGAAGGCGTAGATGGCCGCGCGGGCCGAGTTGCGCTGCAGGCCGATGGCGTGCGTCCCGATCAGGTGCGAGCGGGCCCGATCCAGCTCGGCGGCGGAGGGCGGCGACTCGCGGCAGCGGAGCAGCTCGGCGCGGATCCCCTCCAGCGCAGGGAGCACCTTGCCCGGTCCGCAGCCGATGTAGACGGCGAAATACCCGGGGTCGACGCCCTCGACGGAGAAGCTGGTCACGCTATACGCGAGGCTCCGCTTGTCGCGCAGCTCGAGGAACAGCCGCCCTCCCTGGCCGGCCAGGACCGCGCTCAGCACCTCCAGCTCCCAGCGCAGCGGATCGCTCAGGCGCGCCCCGGGGAAGCCGATGACGAGGTGCGCCTGCGCCTTGTCCAGCTTGCGCACCGCGGCGCGGGGGGCGGAGATCGGCTCCTCCTGCGGCGGAGCGATGCGCGGCGCCGGCGGGTGCGGCAGGCGGCCCAGCCGCTCGCGGAGCAGCCGCGACACGCGGTCGGGATCGACGTCCCCCACCACCGAGAGGGTGGCCTGGCCCACCGGGTAGCGCTGCGAGCGGTAACCGTTGAGCCGATCGGGCGTCATCGTCGCAACCGACCCCGCGGTGCCCAGCGTGTCGAGGCGATAGGGATGGCGCCGGTACATCGTCTCGGCGAAGAGCAGGAAGGCCACCCCGGCCGGGTTGTCCTCGCGCGCGTGCAGCTCGTCGAGCTGCAAGGTGCGCTCGCGCGCCACCTCCTCCTCGCGGAAGGCGGGCTCGGCCAGCGCCTCCACGAACAGGTCCAGCCCTTCCTCCAGGTGCCGCGAGAGCAGCTCGGCGCGCAGGCCGAACGAGTTTCGCCCCGAGTTGCCGCCCAGCGATCCGCCCATCGCCTCCATCTCGCGCACCACCTGCTCGGCGCCGCGCTTTCGCGTGCCCTTGGAGGCGAGTCGCGCGAGCAGCATGTTGATGCCCGCGCTCTCGTCGGATTCCGCGCGCAGGCCCCCGGTCCAGACCGCGCGCAGCGCGACGAGCGGCACCGCGCGCTCCTCCTTCACCAGCAGCACGCCGCCGCCGGGCAGCTCCTCGCGGCGGAGCGGTCCGGTGCGCGGCTCGGCGAAGCGCACCGGCGGCCGGGCGGAGGGGGCCGCCCCCGAGGCGGGGTTGCGCCGGGCCTTCCCCGCCTCGTCCGCCGCCTCCTGCACGATCTGCAGCAGCTCGCGGTCGTCCGCCGTGCCGGGCGAGTCAGGCAAGAGCGCGCAGAGCACGGCCGACTCGGGCCGCAGGTGACGCTCAGCGGCCTCGAGCAGCGCCCCCGGGGTGAGCCGGGCGACGCGCGCCAGGTACTCCGCCTCGAACTCCACGCCGCCGGCGCTCGCCTCGTAGAAGCCGAGCTTGCGCGCCTGGCCCTGCACCGTCTCGCGCTGGTAGACCGCGTCGCTCTCGATCAGCCGGCAGGCGTTGCCCAGCTCCTCGAGCGTCACCTCCTCGGTGCGCAGCCGGTACGTCTGCCGGAGCGCCTCGCGGACCGCCTCCCGCAGCTGGGCGGGCTGGAGCGTGAGCCCCACGATGGTGAGGCCGGGGTCGACCGGCGTGTAGCAGCTCGCCTGCGCCTCGGTGCAGAGCAGGCGGTCCCGCTTGAGCGCGCGGAACAGGCGCGACGCCTCCCCGTGCCCCAGCACCAAGGAGAGCGCGTCGAGCGCCGGCACGTCCTCGCCGCGCAAGGCCGGCGCCGGCCAGGCGAGGGAGACATAGCCCTCCTTGAGGACGTCGCTCCGGACGCGGACCGCCGGCTCTTCGCGCGGCGGCTCGGCCGAGCGCGGCGAGGCGGACACCCGATCTGCGCGGGGCCAGGCGAACAGCTTCTGCGCCAGCTCCAGCACCTGCGCCTCGCGGAAGTCTCCCACCGCCACCAGCACGCAGTTCTCCGGCTGGTACCAGCGCCGGTAGAAGCGGAGGATCCCCTCGCGGGTAAAGCTGCGGACGCTCTCCTCGCTGCCGATCACCGGCCGGCCGTACGGATGGCGTGTGAACGCGGTGGCGAACAGCTCCTTGGAGAGCTTGCGGGTGGGCGAATCGAGGCTGCGCTTGATCTCCTCGCAGACCACCTCGATCTCCCGCCGCAGCTCCTCGGGATCGAAGGCCGCCGAGGTGATCGCGTCGGCGAGGACGTCCATCCCCTGCGCGAGGAACTGGCTGGCGACCACCACGTGGTAGACGGTCTGGTCGAAGCTGGTCCAGGCGTTGATCTCGCCCCCGCAGCCCTCGATTGCGCTAGCGATCTCCCCGGGGCCGCGCCGGGCGGTCCCCTTGAAGAGCATGTGCTCGTGCAGGTGGGCGAGGCCGGCCTCGCCCGGCAGCTCGTCCGCGCTGCCGACGCGCACCCATACCTGGAGCGCCGCCACGGGGGCGGCGTGGTTCTCCTCGACCAGGACGGTCAGTCCGTCGGGCAGGCGGTGGCGCAAGGTCTCGTCTCCAAGGAGTCCAGGTAGCCAGGCGACGCGAGCGGCGTCACCTGACCGCCGGCAGGGTAGCAGGGTCGGGCGCCGGCCGCCGCCTGTTCGCAGGTTCCCGTCAGGGACTGCGCAGCGGCAGGGCGATGGCGCGCGCCAGCTCGGCGGGCGCCTCGAGATGTGGCAGGTGGCCGGCGCGCGGGAGCGTCACGAGCTCGGCCCGCGGCAGGTGGGCGCGGAAGAAGGGCAAGGTCCCGGCGGGCAGCAGGCGGTCGCGCTCGCCCCAGACGATCCGCGCCGGCATGCGCAGCGAGGCGAGCTCGGCGTCGCGCAGGAAGTCCCCGGCGGCGACCGCGTCGAGGAAGGCGCGGGTGGTTGGCGCGGACAGGGCGCGGGCGATCTCCCCGGGGAAGAGCCGCAGCGCGATCGGCGCCCGGTGGAAGGCGCGCTCGAGGTACGCGCGCGCGTCGGCCCGGTCGAGCGGCTCGCGGAAGGCCGTCCACTGCGCGGCGGGCAGCACCGCTCCGGCCGGGTTCACCAGGACGAGTCCGCTTGCCGATGCGGCGGGGAGGAGCGCCAGGCGCGCGGCCAGCCATCCGCCGAGGGAGTGTCCGACCAGCACCGGCGCCCGCAGTCCTTCGGCGTACCGCGCGAGGGGCGTAAGAAGCGTCTGCAGCCGGAAATCGGGCGGCGGCGCGGAGAGCCCATGTCCGGGGAGGTCGACGATGTGGACCCGGTGCCGGCGGGAGAGGGGCCCCAGCACGCGCGCCCACCCGGCGATCGAGTCGCCGAGGCCGTGGAGGACGAGCAACTCCGGCGCACCGGCGGGGCCGCGCACGGCGTAGCGCAGCCCGTGCAAGAAGCCGACCCGCGCGCCGCGCTCGGCGAGTTTGCGCAAGGCCACCAGCGCGAGGCCGGCAAGGAGACCGCCAGAGGGCATCTCGAGACGACCGCGCTCCGAGGCGCGCGACGCGGCCCGATCGTCGACGGCTAGATGTCCTCCGGCCGCAGCGTGCTGCGCCCGTTCGCGGTGCAGCGCGCGATGGCCTTTTCGATGGTCTGGTGGACGTGCTCCGAGAGCGCGGTGATGAACTCGTCGGAAACGCGCTTCTCCTTGGCCCGGATCGCTTCGCGCACCTTGCTCTGCACGATGAGGAGCCCGCCTTCCTTCTTCTCGCCCTCGCCCGACTCGGCCATCCCGCACCTCCTTCAAGCCTGGACGTTGCGTGCGCCTGTAGAACACATCCCATAACGTCCGCGCCATGAAAAGCGCAGCGCCGCCGAATACGGCGGCGGCTGTCGGCCGGCGTCACGGAGCGAGGAACCGGACCGCTTCCTCGAGGTCCGCGGGGGCGGGCGCGCGCAGGGACAGCTCGTGCCCTTCGGGGTGGCGGAGGCGCAGGCCGAGCGCGTGGAGCAGAGGGCGGGACAGCTCCAGCCGGCGCCCGTCCGACCGCGCGAGCGAGCGCGGCCCACCGTACCGAGCGTCGCCGGCGAGCGGCAGCCCGAGGGCGGCGAGATGGACGCGGATTTGATGGTTGCGGCCGGTCTCCGGGAACGCGGCGACCAGCGCGGCCCCTGACAGCCTCCGCAGGACGCGGAAACGGGTGCGCGCCGGCTCGCCGCGCGGATCGGGGCGCCGCTTTCCGGGCACGGCGGGATCCGCCCCGAGCGAAAGGTCGCTGGCGAGCTCGTCCGCGGACGGCTCGCCGGCGCAGAGGGCCAGGTACTCCTTCGCGGCGCGGCCTTCCCGGAACTCGCCGAGCAGCGCGGTCTGCGCGGCCCTGGTGCGCGCGAGGACGGTGACGCCGGTCGTCCCGCGGTCGAGCCGGTGCACGAGGAGGGCCGCGTCCGGCTCGCCGCGCTCGCGGAGCATCCGGGAGCACAGGTCGGGCAGCGCGGGTCCACCGCCGCGCCCCTCCTGCGCGAGTACCCCGGCCGGCTTGTCCACCGCGAGCACCAGGCGATCGAGGTGGAGGATCCGCGGCAGCTCCGCGGGCGCGGGCTCACGCAGCTCCACCTCGACCCGATCTCCCTCGCGCACCACCGCCTCCGGATCGCGGACGCGACGGCCGCGCAGGAAGGCTCCGCCCCGCAGGATGGCCGCGCGCGCGAGCTCCTCGCTCACCCCTCCCCGCGCCTCGACGAAGCGCACGAGCGGCGCGCCGGCGTCCGCCCGGATCGCGAACAGTCGCAGGCGCGCGGGACGCCGCGGCAACCGGGAGGTCAGCCCTTCTCCACCACGCGGACGGGAAAGCGCGAGAGGGCGGAGCAGACCATCCCGCCGGGGCCGGCGACGAGGTCGTGGAAGGTGGCGCGCGGCGCCAACGCCACCGCGCCGGTGGCCAGCGGGATGCGCAGCTCGTTGCCCACCGCGGCGGTCTCCAGCACCAGCTCGCCCTCGCCCTGGACGCAGACGAAGGCCCGGTCGGCGTCGGCGATCTTCCTCCAGCCGGTCCGCTGGCCAGGTTTCAGGTAGACCGCGTCGACCAGCAGCTGGTCCGTCTTGACCACGTGCAGGGTGTTGGGCTCGTCGTCGGAGAATCGGGCGTCGCTGATCAGGTTCACGCTCTGCACGGCGGTGCCTCCGGGGCGCGCCCCTGTACACCCAAACCCGCGCGCCGGGAAGGCCGGCGCGCGGTCGGCCGCGGGCGCCGCTCTAGAACTGCGCCGGCGCCGGGCTGGCGGACTTCTGGTACAGGAACTTGGTCACGCCCCAGCCCACGGCGACGAAGACCAGCAGGATGACCCAGTTCAGATCGCCCCCGTACACGCTCGGGAAGTGGTTCGAGACCATGAGGAACATGAGCGGCATGCTCATGTAGGTGTTGTGCTTGGACCGCAATGCGGCGAGCGCGGCGACCGATGGGTCCGGCGCCGGGGCGGTTCCTTTCACGCCGGCGATGATCTTGCGCTGATTCGGCCAGATCCGCATCCAGACGTTCGCCGCCATGATGGTGCCGAGCAGGCCGCCCACGTGGATGTACATCGCGCGTCCGGACATGAAGCGCGTGAGGACGAAAGCGAAGACGCCGACGAGCACGAAGGAGATCACGGCTCCGGCGGTCTCGTTCTTGATCGCCTTCCACAGCACGTCGTAGACGACGAAGCCGATGAGGATCAGCACGAGCCCGATACCGCCGGCCGCGTGCGGGCCCATCTTCTGATCCGCGTCCACCATCGCGCCGCCGAACCAGTACACGATGAAGAGGAGCACGATTCCCGTGACCCAGGTGTACGCCGCGCCCCAGCGGAACCAGTAGAGGGCGCGGGGCATCAGCTCCGGCAGCACCTTCTTGCGGGAGTCCGCGTCGTACGTCTTGGCCAGCTGCGCGTTCACGAAGTTGAAGAACCACAGGTGCCCGATCCACATCACGCCCGCGACCACGTGCGCCCAGCGGAAGATCGCGTTCAGCCACTCGCTCATGGAATCTCCACGGTTGGTCCGAAATCGACGGCGCGCACCTTACCGTCTGCGGATCGATCCGTCGAGAGAGGGACCGCCTTTCGGCCGCCCGGCTGCGCTCCCGCAGACCGGCAGCGCCGGCGGCGGCGGCGAAGAAGGCGGCGACTACCCTCCGAACGTCAGATCCAGGCTGCGCTGCTCCCCGTCGGCGATCGTCACGGTCTGCTCGACGCGGCCCGCAACTTCCTGCCACGCCTCGATCACGTAGGTGCCGGCGGGCAGCCCGGTCAGGGCGTAGCTCCCGCCGTTGCCCGTCACCGCGAAGAACGGGTGGCGGGCGACGCCGAGATAGGCGCGCATCCAGGGATGCACGTCGCACGCGATGGTGACCATGACCTGCGGCTCGGTGAGCTGGCGCTTCACCTCCATCCCGGTGAGCGGCATCCCGAAGTTGAACCGGTTCGACCCGGAGCCGACCGCGTGCACGTTGTGCAGCGTCTCGTCCCCGTTGCGGAAGGCGACCGGCTGCCCCGCGCGCACGCCCAGAACCCTGGGGACGAACTCGCAGCCGCGCTGGTCGACGACCACCGGGTCGCCGGGGATCGGGTAGTCCCCGTCGGGGATGCCCCGCTTCACCCAGACGAACGCCTCGGCGACCGCGCCGTCCGGCGAGAGGAGGATCGCGCCCGCGCGCGGCGGCGTCTTTCCGCACCCGGCGAACGAGCCCCGGGAGATGCGGGGCGCCGAGGGAGGCGTCCCTCGGAACCGCACCGTCCCGTGCACCGAGCCCTTGCCGGCGTGGCCGGGAATGCCGGTCCGCTGCACGGGAGGCGGCGGCCGGTCCTTGCAGGCGCTCGAGGCTGCGCAGAGGAAGGCGAGGGCGAGCAAACGGTGCATGCCGCGCATGGTATCCAGTTGCCGCCATGGAGCTGCGGGAGCTGGCCGATCTGCGGCAGGACGCCGCGGCGATGTGCAAAGGCCTCGCGCGCCTCGAGCTGGCTTTCGCGCGCGGCACGCCCTTTCCCCTCACGCTTGAACAGGTCTTGTCCGCGCACCGGCTGGCGTGCTCGCGAGACGGGCTGGCCCAGGCGCGCGAGGCGCTCGCGGGCGCGAGCGGGGCGGGGCGCATCGCGCGGCTCGCGTCGCTGCGCGATTTCCTGGTCCGCGCGCGAGCGCTGGAGTTGGAGCCGGGCGCCGCGCAGGAGGCGCTGGAGCTGCCGCGGCGGCCGTCGGTGCGCCTGCTGGGAGACCCGGGGCTGCACGGCGCCCTGCCACCCGTCGCCGTGGAACGGGACCTGCCGTTCGTGCGCGAGCGGGAGGAGCGCGCGGGAATGGAGAGCGCTCTGGCCGCCGCCGAGCGGAGCGCCGGCGGCGTCCGTACCGCTCTCTGGGAGGCGGCGCAAGAGGCGCTCTCGGAGCTGGAGCGCGGCGAGCCGGCGGAGGCTGCGCTCGCTTTGCACGAGCGCGGCTCCGCCCCGCTCCGCCGGGCGGAGCCCGCGGAGCCGCCGGCGCCTGCCGCGCCGCCGGGCCCCGTGGCCGGGTCCTCCCTCCTGCGCGCCGCCGCGCCAACCGCTCCCGAGCCGGAGGCGTCGACGGCGGCCTGCGAGAAGTTCCTGCGCGACACCGACCCGCTCGCGCGCGACCTCGGCGCGTGGCTGCTCGAGCGCCACACCGGGGCGCGCGCCGCGCCGGGCGGCGCCGAGCGGCACGACCTGCTGCACTTCCTCCACGCGCCCCGGTTCGCCGGCGCCTTCCCTCGCGGCGAGCTGCTCCGCACCGTGCGGCGCTGGGCCGCGATGCTCGGCCTCGACCTGGGCGCGGGCGGCACCATCTCGCTCGAGGAGGAGGAGCGCCCGCTGCAGCCCGCCGGATCGCGCGCCGTCGCGGTGGACCCGCCGCACGAGGTCCGCGTCGTGCTTCGCCCGGCGGAGGGGCCGCGCGCCCTCGCCGGGCTGCTGGGCGCGATTGGACGCGCCCAGCTGCGCGCCGGTCCGCCGCCCGACGCGCCCCCCGAGGACCTGTGGCTCGGCGACGCGGGGCTCACGCCCGCTTGCGGCGCGCTCCTCGAGGGGCTCCTGCTCGACAGGGCCTGGCTGCGCCGCTGCGCGCGGGCCGATCTGCCGCGCGACGACGAGCGGGCGCTGGGGCTCGCCGCGCTCCTCGATGCGCGGCTCGACGCGGCCCGCGCGTTGGCCTCTCTGGAGGCGCTGCGGGACGGTCTCGGTGCCGGCGCCGAGCAGGCCTACCGCGAGCTGCATGTCCGCGCCGCGCTGAGCGAGATCCCGGCGGCGCTGGCGTCGCGCGAGCTGGATCCGTGGCTTGGACCTTGGGCCGACCTGCGCGGCCGCGCGCTGGCCGCGCACCTCCGCGACTTCCTGCGCGAACGCTTCGACGAGGATTTCTGGCGCAACCCCCGCGCACTGCCGGCCCTGCAGGGTCTCTGGTCGCGCGGCGGGCGTCCGACTGTCGCGGAGCTGTGGGCGGAAACCGGCGGGGAACCCTCGCTGGACGCGCTCACGGCCGAGCTGTCTCGCGCCTGCGCGTGAAGATCGGCTCAGCGCGCGGGAGGGGTGGCGGCGGGCCAGCGCCAGCCCCACAGCCGGCTGAAGTGCCACCACTCGCTCGGGTTCACGCGGAAGCCGGCGGCGTGCATCGCGGCGCGGAGCGCCTCGCGGTGGGCCCTGGCCGGTCCCCCGGGAAGGGGCGCGTCGGCGGCGGCCTCCGGACCGAAAGCGTCGAACCCGGTGGGCATCTCTACGGGCTCGCCTTCGAGGTCCGCGAGCGCCACGTCGACGGCGACGCCCCGCTCGTGCAGGCTCCCGCGCCGCGGGTCGGCGACCGATCCAGGATGGGGGTGGGCCTTCCACAGGGCCCTCTGCGCCCGCGGCCCGCGCCAGCAGTCGTAGGCCACGATCCGGAACCCCTGCGCGCGCAGCGATCGCGCCGCGAGCGCCAGCCGCTCCGCGACGCTCCGGCGCAGCAGGCACGGCATGTCGGGAGGGTAGAGCGCCCGGCCCGCCACGTTGCGGGGCCCCGCGTACGCGAGGCGGACCACCAGCCCGGGGACGATGGGCAAAGCGTCGACCAGCGGATCCTCGGCGTCCTGGACCTCCGGCAACGCTTGCGGGCCGAAGGTCCGCGCGGCCAGGAGGAGCGCCGCGCAGAGCGCGCGCACGGCTACTTCAGCCGGCGCAGCGCACGGATGATCTTGTCCTTCTCCTTGGTGCGCACCGGCGCGGCGGCCACCTGGGCGCGGTCCTCGAGCTTGTGCGTGAGCTCGATCTCCAGCGCGAGCAGCTCGGCGCGCGCCTCGGGGTGGGTCTGACCACGGCGGGGCAGCGGCGCTGTCGGATCCAGGCCTACACCATCCTTCATGCGGATCGCTTTCTCCTCGCGGGCGCTGAGTCGCTGGGCGGCGGTACGGAGCATCTCCCGCACCTCGGTGCTCGTGATCGTGCCTGGGGAGGACTTGTTGCTCATACCCACGTCACCTCGCTGGGGGCCGGCCGCTGATTTCGTGCCAACCTACGCCGGACGCCCGGGAGATCCAATTTTTCGCATCCCGTCGTGCCTTCGTTCACCTGAACACGCGTTCAAGCTCAGCACCAGGTCCGTGCCCGGTCAAACTTTCGCCTCACCATACATCGAAATCCATGATGCAACACGTATTTTACCGCGAGGCGACGCGCTGATCATCGCCTGGAACGAAGCTGCGATCGGGCGCTCCGGGAGGGGTCTGTCGCGCAGGTCCGAGGCACGGGAAGAAGCTCGTTTCGGAGCTCGCGTCGCGCGCGTCCAAGGCGTCTCGGCGGACGATGACCTACAGCGTGCGCAGGTATCCGTGGATGCGTTCCTCGAGGCGCGGCTGTCGTTGCGCCCCGTTCCACACCCTGTCGCCGGTGCGCGCCTCGTCGAGCACCTGGTGGTCGCGGTACCTGCCCGGGGACGCCGTGTGGGCCGTCCCGCGCGCGAGCTCAGCGCTGCCGCGGGGGCTGCTCGGCGGTCTGTTCGGGGGCCTCTTCGTCCGACTCGTCCGTCGAGGGTTCCTCGGGAGTGCCGGCCGCGGGGGCCTTGCCGAGGAACCGGAGCGGATCCTTCACCGCGTGTGGGACCGACGGCTCGGGCTCGAACTGCGGGGGCTGGACGCCGGGATCCTTGCCGATGCCCGACACCGTCAGCACGGAGTGGAGATCCAGCTCCGCGGCGGGCCCTCCTTCTCCGGGGACCCGGAAGTGCCCTTGCAGGTCGGCGGCGATGGCGACGGCCGTCTGCGCGTCGACCACCAGCGTGCCGGCGACCCGCGTGGGCTCCTCCTTCTGCCAGACCTCCAGGCGCCGCGCGGTATCCGCGTCCGGACCGCGGCTGCCTCCAGGCTGCAGCGGGTACTCCAGCTTGGGAAGCTCGTTGCGCTCGGCCGGCGGCGGCCGCCCGGCGCTCCCCGTGACGTGGTAGCGCACCACCCGCCGTCCTTCCACCGTGGCCTCGCCGGACTTCTGCAGCTTGAGCCCGCGGGCGAGCCGCTCGAAGGTGGGCAGCGCGCCCATGGCCAGCTCGCGGACGCGCTCGGGATCGGTGCGGTCGGTGCGGCGCTTGCGGAACGGACCGAACAGCCCGCGGACGAACACCTCGCCCTTGACCCAGACCAGCTCCAATCCCTGGTTGCGGTCGTTCTCCTGGCGCACCGAGAAGTCCCCGTTCGCGGCCTGGAGCAGGGTGGTCTCCTCGGCGAGGGCCACGTCGCTGCCGCCGTCGGGCGCCCCGGGGCCGCGGAACCAGGCGAACTGCACCCGCGTCTGCGCCTTGTGCGCGCCCAGGCGGGCGGCGACCTCCGCCTGCGCCATGCGCACCACGCGCTCGGCCAGCCGGGGGTCCTCCGCCAGCCGCCCGGCATCGAGCGCCTCCTTCGCCTCCGCGAGCGCCCCGACCGGTTCCTCCGGCGAGAAGATGCGCTGCTTGGCCGCCTGGTCCTCGGTGCGCTTGCACGACGGCAGCGAGAGGACCAGCAGGAGGGCGGCGGCGCGCTTCATGGGGCGGCGCACGTTAGCAGGACACCGCCGCGGTTCAAACGAACCTTTCGCCGGGGCGCCCTCCGCCGCCTGCGAGGTCGGCGGCCGGGCCGGGCGCGGGCGAAAGCCGCAGGTTGGCGCATGCAACTCCACGAGACCCAGCATGTCGTCCGCTCGCTCCTCCGCGGCCTTCCCCACCTTCTCGTCGGAGGCGTTCCGCGCGAACGCGCCGGCGAGCAGCGGCTCTTCCTCCGCCGCCTCGGAGTCGAGCCTTCGGGGGACCTGGGGCTGACCAGCGACGCCTTCGCGAACGGCGAGCCGTCAGCCCCAGACGATCCGGGCGATGACGATGCTGGCCACCAGCCCGGCCCCGTCGGCGAGCAGGCCGGCGGCCAGCGCGTGGCGGTAGCGCACGATCCCGACCGACCCGCAGTACACGCTGAGCACGTAGAACGTCGTCTCGGTGGATCCCTGCAGCACCGAGGCGAGCCGGCCGGCATACGAGTCGGGGCCCAGGCCCGGGGTGGAGAAGATGCTGCCGAGGATCCCCAGCGCGCCGCCGCCCGAGAGCGGCCGCACGATGGCCATCGGCAGCACCTCCGGCGGCAGTCCCAGGCGGCTCGTCACCGGGGCCAGGATCCGCGCCAGCGCGTCCATGGCACCGGCGGCGCGGAACGCGCCCACGGTGGCGAGGATGGCGACCAGGTAAGGGATGATCCGCACCGCCACCTGGAAGCCCTCCTTGGCGCCTTCGATGAAGGCTTCGTAGACCTTCACGCCCTTCAGCCATCCGTAGAGGGGGATGCCCACCAGGATTGCCGCGAGGGCCCAGTTGGAGCCGCTCTCGAGGAAGTGGCGGAGGGTCACCGGACCACCCGTTCGAGGAGCTTGGCCGAAACGATCGCCACGGTGAGCGCGCAGGCGGTGGAGGCGAGCGTGGGCAGCAGGATGCCGGCCGGGTCGCTGGAGTGCGCGGCGGCGCGCAGGGCGATCACGGTGGTGGGGACGAGTTGGAGGCTCGCGGTGTTGATGGCGACGAACAGCGCCTGGGCGTTGGTGGCGGTCCCGGGGTGGGGGTTCAGCTTCTCCAGCTCCTCCATCGCCTTGATCCCGAACGGCGTGGCCGCGTTCCCCAGGCCCAGCATGTTGGCGGCGATGTTGAGGAGCATGGCCGAGATGGCGGGGTGCCCGTCGGGCACCGCGCGGAACAGCGGCCGGAAGACGGGTCGCGCCGCGCGCGCCAGCTTGTCGACGAGGCCCGATTTCTCCGCGATCTTGAGCAGGCCGAGCCACAGCGACATGACGCCGATGAGCCCGATCGCCAGCGTGACCGCGTTGCCGGCCCCCTCCAGCGCGCCGGTGCCGACCGACTTCACGTCGCCGCGCACCGCGGCCGCGACCAGCGCCCCGACGAGCAGCAGGACGAAGACGACGTTCATCGCGCACGTGCATGGCACGAGAACGCGTCGCGGACAATTTGCCGGCCGATCTGCGCGAACCGGCTGGCGATTGCTCTTCTTGACCCTCCCCCCTCTCCATGTTACCTGCGCCGCCTCCGTCCGGGTCGAAAGGGAACGCATGCGTCGCACCTTCGCGCTCGCCGCCGTGTGCCTGCTCCTCCCTTGCGCGGTCCTGGCGCAGACCTCTCCCGCGCCGCGCAGCCGCGCAGCCGCGAAGCAGAAGCCCAAGGCGCCCGCCAATCCTTCCGCGAGCGACGCCGCGCAGCCGGCCACCCCGGCGACGACCGGGGAGAGCGGCACCGCCGCCGTACCCGAGAACCGCTCCACCTCCGCCGCCGCGGGCTCGTCCGCCGCGGCGCCGCAGACCTCCACCTCGTCCGAGGGCGCCAGCCAGAAGCCGCCGAGCGCGAGCCAGACCGACCCCGAGGAATTCCGGCGTCAAGTGATGGAGGAGGTCCGCCGCGAGCTGCAGAAGGCCAAGGACGAGGTGAAGCAGCAGACCGCCTGGATCGAGCAGGACAGCGCCGCGCGCGTGCAGGACAGCGAGGCGGTCGAGTCGCTGCGGCAGCGCGTCAACCTCTTCCAGCCGCACGGGTACCTGCGGCTGCGCGGCGAGTTCTTCAACAACCTGGACCTGGGCCGCGGGCCGGACCAGACCGGGCACACGCTCTTCCCGGGTCCGTTCATCGGCACCGGCGGGAACCACTCGCAGTCCGACGCCAACTTGCGCTTCCGCTTCGAGCCGACGTTCGAGGTCAGCGAGGACCTGTCCGTCTACGTGCAGATGGACCTGCTCGACAACGTGCTGCTCGGCTCCAATCCCAAGTCCGACCCGTTCCTCGACCCGTTCACCCCGCTGCACGTGCTGGAGTCGACGCGCGTCGCGGACGTGGTCAAGCTCAAGCGCGTCTGGGGGCGCGTCAACACCCAGCTGGGCGAGCTGCTCTTCGGGCGCATGGGCTACCACTGGGGACTGGGGATCCTGCACAACGACGGGAACTGCCTCGACTGCGACTACGGCGATACCTACGATCGCATCGCCTTCGCCCCCCGCGAGATCAAGGGCCACACCTTCACCTTCATGTTCGACCTGCTCTCGAAGGGAGCGTCGACCACCGGCGAATTCGGCGAGCTGGGCCGCAGCGTCGACCTGGACACGCTCGACGACGGCTACCGGCTCGGCCTGTCCATCACCCGGCTCGATTCTCCGGAGGTGGTGAAGCGCAAGCTCGACGCCGGCCAGTGGGTGGTGAACTACGGCCTGCTGCTCGACTACCGGACGCAGGGCTGGGACACGGTGGTGACCACCAACGTGGACAACGTCACCACGCTGGCCCAGTTCACCTCGCTGCGCGCCAACGTGATCAAGCGCGACGCGAAGTTCTACCAGCCCGACTTCT